>RCNC010000948.1_pt1 | contig 19227 bp, 17 predicted proteins | sample 2041301 | NCBI WGS metagenome assembly RCNC01 (sample SAMN09708231, study PRJNA481090) | Marine sediment metagenome, whole genome shotgun sequencing project. | biome: marine sediment; feature: ocean; material: sediment; isolation source: Sewage treatment plant 13A marine sediment (STP13A) ...
CGAAAAGAGCCAAGAAGGCCGAAAAGGTCGAGAAAGAAGCCGAACCCAGCGAGAAATAGCGGGTCAAGTAGAAAGTTACGCTTGAAATGGTGTAACGTCGCTCACCGACTTAAATCCTACCAGAAGAGTACGGAACCTATGACTGAGACCACTGCTGACCAAGGTCAGGCTCAAATATTTGGCCATCCGCGGGGATTGGCGACCCTGTTTTTCACCGAAATGTGGGAGCGCCTGAGCTACTACGGCATGCGAGCTCTTCTGGTTCTGTTCATGACCGATCAGGTCATGAACGGCGGCATGGGCCTCACAGATCGATCAGCGACGGCCATTTACGGCATCTATACCGCACTTGTATATGTTGTCGCGCTGCCAGGGGGTTGGCTGGCAGATCGCTTGATGGGCGCCCAGAAAGCCGTGTTCGTTGGTGGCATCATAATCATGACAGGCCATTTTGTGCTCGCGATTCCAACAACGGAGGCTTTTTTCCTCGGTCTGATTCTGGTTATCGCCGGCACCGGGCTTTTGAAGCCGAACGTTAGCGCCGTCGTCGGCGAACTCTATCCGGCGCACGACCCACGTCGCGATGGTGGCTTCAGCATCTTCTATATGGGCATCAACCTCGGCGCATTTCTCGGCCCGCTGATTTGTGGCGGCCTCGCACAGAGCAAAAATTTTGGTTGGCACTGGGGCTTTGCCGCCGCTGGTGTTGGCATGTTGTTTGGCGTGATTCAGTTCTGGTTTACCAAACATCATTTAGGCACCGCCGGCCTGCATCCTTCGGAAACCGGGGACGCAGCGATCGATTCACAGCGCCGCAAGAGAGGCTGGACGGCGGTGATAATTGTGGTCGCCGCACTGGTCGCCCTGATCGCCGTTGGTCTATCCGGTGGCCTGGATCTTGATCCGATCGCTATCTCGAATCAGTCAACGAAAGTAATTGTGGGTATGGCTGTTGCATTCTTCGCCTATGTGCTGCTGCTCGGCGGGCTCACCAGCGACGAAAAGAAACGCACGGTCGCACTACTCATATTGTTGATGGGTTGTGCCATGTTCTGGTCCGGGTTCGAGCAGGCAGGCAGCTCGCTGACTTTCTTTGCTGATCGCTATACGCAACTTGATCTGGGCTGGTTCAATATTCCATCAACCTGGTTCCAGTCAGTCAACGCGATGTTCATTTTCATGTTTGCACCCGTGTTTGCATGGTTATGGGTGGCGCTGGCAAAGCGCAACCTGAACCCATCGACACCGGCTAAATTTGGTTTCGGTCTGTTGCTGCTGGCACTCGGCTTCCTGGTCATGGTTGGCGCGGCAACAATCGTCGTGAATGGCGACAAAGCGATGCCAACCTGGCTCATCATGACTTACTTGCTGCACACCTTTGGTGAGCTGGCGCTGTCGCCGGTTGGCTTGTCGGTAACGACGAAACTCGCACCGAAACGATTTGTCGGCCAGATGATGGGCATGTGGTTTCTGGCAACCGCGCTTGGCAATCTGATCGCCGGTCAGATCGCAGGCGAGTTCGACGCAGAAAACGTAGCTGCCTTCCCTGATCAGTACATGTCAATTGTCATGACCGCGGGCGGTGCGGGTGTGATCATGTTGCTGCTGACCAAGCCAATCAAGAAACTAATGTGTGGAGTTGATTAGTCATGAATAGGTTTTTAATCCTGATAACGGCGGCCGCGATTATGAGCGCATGCTCACCTGGCGGTGGCAGTGGCGACATAGCGAGTAGCAATGTTGCCTCGAACGAAACGGCCGAAGAGTTTATCGCGCGCGCTAATAGCGAGTACAAAGACTTCTGGCGCGAACTGAATGCAGCTGGCTGGCTGCGTGCAACTTACATTAATGAAGATTCAGGCATTGTCGACGCCCTGGCCAATGAGCGCTACGCCGCCTGGCATACCGGCATGGTCAACGAAGCAATGCGCTACGACGATCAGGAGGTGGATGTATCCACACGCCGCGCCCTCGACATTCTGAAGGCTGGTGCGTTGATGGTTGCTCCCGACGACGATGCCAAGCGCAAAGAACTGTCGCAGATACTCACCGACATGGGCGGCATGTATGGCGCCGGAAAATACTGTCGCAGTGACGACGATTGCTTGAGTGGCAACGAGCTTGAGCTGCGTATGAATCAGAGCAAGGACTACGATGAATTGCTCGAGTATTGGATAGGATGGCGAGAAATCGCACCGCCAATGCGAGAGAAGTACGAGCGTTTCGTAGAACTGTCCAACGAAGGTGCCAAGGAGTTCGGGCACGCGGACCTCGGCGCATTGTGGCGCTCGAAGTACGACATGAGCGCTGCAGAGTTTGAAGCCGACACCGCAAGACTGTGGGAACAGGTAAAGCCACTGTATGACGAACTGCACTGTCACGTTCGTGCAAAGCTCGGCGAACACTATGGCGAGGACAAGGTGCCGCAGAGTGGACCGATTCCGGCGCACTTGCTCGGCAACATGTGGGCACAGGAGTGGGGCTTTATCTACGACATCATGGAGCCTTACCCCGGCGTTTCCGATCTCGATGTAGATGCAACCCTGAAGACCAAGAATTACTCGCCGCAGGAAATGGTGCGTTCAGCGGAAGACTTTTACGTGTCCCTCGGATTCGAGCGTCTGCCAAAATCTTTCTGGGAGCGTTCGCAATTTTCCAAGCCTGCTGATCGCGACGTTGTCTGTCACGCCAGCGCCTGGAATCTCGACGGCGACGATGATCTGCGCATCAAAATGTGCATCAAACAAACCTACGACGAACTACGCGTTATTTATCACGAGCTTGGTCACAACTATTATCAGCGCGCCTACAACCAGCAGCCGATGTTGTTCCGCGATGGTGCGAACGGCGGCTTCCATGAGGCCATTGGCGACGCGGTAACGCTATCGATGACGCCTGAGTATCTCGCTGAAGTTGGCTTGGTCGCATCTGCAGAACAATCGCAACAGGCGATCATCAATAACCAGATGCAACAGGCGCTCGACAAGATTGCGTTCCTGCCGTTTGGCAAACTGATTGACGAATGGCGCTGGAAGGTGTTTTCCGGAGAAGTAACGCCGGAAAACTACAATGCGGCCTGGTGGGATTTACGCCTGAAGTATCAGGGCATCGAACCACCGGTTGAGCGTAGCGAAGCGAATTTTGACCCTGCCTCCAAGTATCACGTGCCGGGCAATGTTTCCTACACCCGCTACTTTGTAGCGCGCATTCTGCAGTTCCAGTTCCAGCGTGCGCTTTGCGATGCTGCTGGCTACGAAGGGGACCTGCACGCGTGTTCCGTCTATGGCAGCAAAGAGGCTGGCGCCAAACTAGCGGCCATGCTCGAGCCTGGCTCCAGTGTTCCCTGGCAAGATACTCTTGAGAAGTTAACCGGCACGCGCGAAACCGATGCCAGTGCGATTATCGAATACTTCGCACCTCTCATGGTCTATCTGAAAGAGCAGAACGAAGGTCGCAGCTGCGGCTGGTAGGTCCTGAATAACCAAAAAAGGGTCAGAGCTCCAATTTGGGCTCTGGCCCTTTTTTGTATAGATATAGCAGCGCCCCGGACAGAACGGCCAGCTCTAAGAAAACCGCGGGTAACGACGACTCAAATCCGTAGTCACCACCGGTGAGCCACTCCGAACCACTCAGCGTGGTCAGAAAAACCGTGCTTTGCAGGTCCATACCGGAAACTTCGAGGCCAAATACGTTACCGGAGACCGCGTTCCAACCAAAGTGGTAGCCGACCAGCAGCCAAAGCGAGCCGCTGCGCACCAGCAACAGGCCCATCAAGGTCCCGCCGATGGCCGTGAATAACAGGCCCTGCCAGTTTGCCCCGGGATTGGCGCTGTGAGCCAGCCCAAACAAGATTCCGGTAACGACCGCAGCGATTAGCGGACCTCTGGCTAGCGCGATCTGTCGAAACAGATAGCCGCGCATGACAAGCTCCTCCTGTCCCGATATCAAGAACATCGCTGCCAGTGTCGGCACGAGAGCAGCAATAAGTACGCTGGCGTCAACATTGGCGGGCGCTATCTCACCGTAGTCCCCCAATACCGACATCGCGACCAGCAGCATAATCGGTATAGCGCCCAGCAATGTGCCCAATGCCAGAGGCTTCCAGGCCGACCAATTTAGCGGTAACCAAATCGCATCGAATCCGCGCTGCTCAAAGATGCGCAGCAGCATTCTGATGATAGTTAGCGTCGCTGCAACAAGCAGCAGCACGAAACCGAGAAATTGCGAGGGGCTGGCCGCTTTTTGCCCGGGCAATCCTGCCACACGCCAGCCTTTGTTGATGGCGAGCGCTGCGGCAATGACCAATGCGAACATCATCAGAATACGCCATGGGATACGCCATTGGCCGTCATTGTTAATGAATATGGCACGCATTTTTTGCATCACCTGCCCTCCGTTCTCTTGGCTTACTGCTGCACGATAGCACTTGATCGGATGCGCCCGAGCGCGACGGCGCTGGTTTGATTGAGTAGACTCCCGGGAATAATAATAAAGGGGAATCCAGATGTCGGACGTTGCTGGAACGAATAGTCTCACCACCCGAATGCTTGCCACCGTTGAACGTGTTGGCAACAAGCTACCCGATCCGGCGATGCTGTTCGTCGGCCTTCTGGTCATCGTTTGGGTGCTCTCGTGGTTGCTTTCTTACGTCACGTTCGACGTAATCGATCCGCGCTCAGACAAGGCACTGGTGATTAACAACCTGCTCGGCGGCCCGGCCATGACGGAATGGCTGTCGGTGATGGTGACCAACTTCTCGCACTTCCATCCGGTCGGCGTTGTGCTGGTTGCGATGCTGGGTATAGGTGTCGCAGAACATACCGGCTTTATCAACACAGGCCTGCGGGCGCTGCTCGGTGTCACCGCAAAATGGCTGGTCACACCGATGGTCATTCTGGTTGGCATAGTGAGTCATTCCGCTGTCGACGCGGGCTACGTTCTCGTTATTCCACTTGGCGGAATTATCTTCTATGCGGCGGGCAGACACCCGCTTGCCGGTATCGCTGCTGCCTTCGCAGGTGTATCAGGTGGCTTCTCGGCGAATTTCGTGCCGTCATCATTGGATCCGCTGCTGCAAGGACTGTCTCAATCAGGGGCACGATTCCTCGACCCCGAAATCGTACTCAACCCGCTTAACAACTATTTCTTTACCAGCGTATCGTCAATATTGATCGTTGGGCTCGGCTGGTATCTGACGGATAAAGTGGTCGAGCCGCGACTGAAGAACGTCGAACTCGATGGCGATCTGACCGACCTGCCGCGAATGCACGCGCTCGAACCGCTGGAGAAGAAGGGACTCAACGCTGCTCTGTTGGCACTCGCCGCGGGCGTCATTTTCATGATTGTTACTGCACTGCCTGCTGACTCCGCGTGGCGCGATGCAGACGGCTCGCTCGCTACCGGCGCGGCGCCGATAATGCGCTCGATCGTGTCATTGATCTTCCTGATGTTTGTCATACCCGGCATCGCCTACGGCATCGTCGCAAAGACGGTTAAAAGTTCGAAAGATGTCATCGACGGCATGACCAAGGCCATGCATCAGATGTCCTACTACCTGGTCATCATGTTTTTTATTGCGCAGTTCGTATACGCGTTCGGCCAGTCAAATCTTGGCGTGCTGTTGGCCCTTAAGGGTGCTGCTGGCTTGCAGGCTATAGACATGCCGGCGGCAGGAACGCTGGTAGGCATCGTTTTTCTGACTGGCTTCATAAACCTGTTTGTTGGGTCGGCGACCGGCAAATGGGGTTTGCTCGCACCGATCTTCGTACCGATGCTTATGGCGCTTGGGATCTCACCTGACCTTACTCAGGCCGCCTATCGCGTTGGCGATTCGAGCACCAACATAATCACGCCGTTGATGCCGTACTTCCCTCTGGTCGTTGTCTATTGCCAGCGCTATGTGACGACCACGGGCATCGGAACACTGACCGCGATGATGCTGCCGTACTCGCTAACCTTTCTCGTGGTTTGGACGGCATTCCTGGTGGTGTATTTCTTGCTCGGCATCCCGCTCGGAATTGGCTCCAGCTATACCTATCCGTAGGTCTTAGTCGCCTAAACATCCGCCGGCGTAGGCCTTGTCTACGTCGGCGTTTTCTAACTGGCACTCGTTGTCATAGGTAACACCGTCGATTCCGCATACCGGTAAATAGTCGCGCGGACAGTTGCGTCCCTGAGTCTCGCAGACACCCGCATATTCGATGCGAATACCACGGCGTTCTGCCTGACAGGCATTGCTGTAAGTGAGCTCGTCGGAGCCGCAAACCGGAATAAACATGCTGGGGCAGGGGCGCACATCACAAATGCCTTGCGTAAACACCGTAACGTCATCGGCCTCGGCCTTGCACGCGTTAGCGTAAGTCGTGCCATCGCTACACACGGGCGCAAAAACTTTAGGACAGTTCTGCATGTCGCAAACACCTTTGCGCTGCACCGGTACGCGCTGCGCATCTGCCTCGCAACGATTCAGAAAGGTGCGGCCGTTCATGCCACAAACCGGGTCCTCTACACTTGGACAGCCGCTTGCCGAACACGCCCCGAGGCCTGCGATTCCAGCGCCCGCCCGCATCGCGGAACATTCGTTGACGTAGGTTACGCCGTTAAGGCCGCAGACCGGATCAGGTTCATCGCCGCACTCGTCGAAGTTATCCGTCGTTTCCGGGCACTCGCCCGCGCCAAATATTTCCGCGCCGGCTGCAGTGGCAACGCATTCATTGCTATAAGTTTTGCCATCGGTGCCACAGACCGGGTCGAATTGCATGGTGCAAGCGACTTCTTCTCGTTGCGCCATCGCTGTCTGGCTTAACAAGAGGACTAGCACCGCCATGAATATTTGGGTTGTTAATTTCATATCGCCATTAGAGCTCATTGTTTGCGTTGGGTTCAACGAAGATTAAGGCCTGACTGACAGGTATCAGCTTAATTGTACTGCTATCCAGCTCAAGCAGCTCGCGTTCCAGGAACTCCAGCGTCTCGGGATATGGATGGCCTATCGCCACGGCGACACCCTTCTGCCGAGCAAGCGCCGTCAAACGATCAAATTCCTTGCGCAGTCCGTCCGGAGAGCGATCATTGTCCAGAAATACATGGCGGCGCGTTGTAGCAAGCCCGGTCTCAGATGCAATTTGCATTGCGACGCTCTGGTGGGTGGTGAAGCTGTCGACAAAAAACATACCGTCGTGCGCCGCAATCTCTTCCATCAACCACGCCATGTGGCCGGGATGGCGGGTAAGAAGGCTGCCGCGGTGGTTGCTGACACCAATCGCATACGGGACAGACGCTAGCGCGATACCGAATGCCTCATGAAATGCGCTGCGGCTCATGTCTAAAGTAAGAGCGCCAGGCTCTTCCAGATTTTCCCGGTCGGCCGACTCCAGCGGCAAATGCAGCAGCACTTCTTTGCCCTTCGCGTGCGCAGTGCGTGCGAGGGATGTGCCGCTCGGCGTTGCAGGCAGGACAGCGTAGCTAACCGCCCCAGGTAAATTGAGGGCTCGCAGACCCGCTTCGAGCTGATAGCCAAGATCATCGATTATGATCACAATTCGAGGGACGGGTTGGCCCGAAGACGCGCAGGGCGACATCGAAAGAATCGCTACGACGGCGATCAGCAGCGATCTGGGAGCGCTCATTGCGCGCTGCTGTGCATCACCTGGCCACCCTGCAAATGGCCGATTGCTTCAAGTAGCTGCGTATCTTTCTCTCGATCAACGCCGCCACTCAGACTCAGGTCTGGAAATCCCGCTGTGTCGTCTATAAAAACGTCCGGCGTGATGCCAATCTCATGAATAGAGTCGCCTGACGGCGTGAAATATCGGGACGTGGTCAGTTTGATTGCGCGTCCCATTGAAAGTGGCATGACCGTTTGTACCAGGCCCTTGCCAAAGGTTGATGTTCCGAGAATCGATGCGCGGTTATGGTCCTGCAATGCGCCGGCCACGATCTCCGATGCCGATGCCGAGCCCTTATTCACCAGAACTACGATGTCGGCGCCATCAAGAACATCGCCGCGATGGGCCGAACGTACAAAGCGCGACTCTGTCGTACGTCCCTCAGCGGAAACAATGACGCCGGAATCCAGAAACAGGTCCGAGACATCGATTGCTGCGTCCAGAACGCCGCCGGGATTGTTGCGCAGATCAAGTATCAGTCCATCGAGCATGCCGTCTTGTTCATCCTGCATCTCATTGATCGCACGACTCAGGTCGCGCGCTGTGGAATCGCTGAACTGGCTTAGGCGCACGTAGCCGTAGGACGGCTCCAGCGTTTCGTAATGCACGCTCGCGACGCGGATCACCTCGCGGCGCATTTCATGGTCAATGGTGTCGTCTTCACGCAGCACAGTAATGGTGATTCTCGACCCGCGCCGCCCACGCATTTGGCCAATGGTGTCTTGCAGGCGGTCTGCATCAACCATGATGCCGTCGACCGCGATAATCTCATCGCCGCTGCGGATGCCCGATCGCGCCGCCGGCGATCCGGCGATTGGCGTTATGACCCGAATATCACCGTCGACCTCCGTGACTTCAATGCCAATGCCCGTGTAGCTGCCAGTCGTACTGATGCGGATGTCGCGATACTCGTCGACATCGAGATACTGCGAATGTGGGTCGAGATCGCTAACCATGCCGCGAATAGCGCTTTCCAGAAGCTCGCTATCGTCAATAGACTCGACGTAATCGCTTTTGACCCGCTTCATGACTTCCGCAAACAGGCGCGCTTGCTCCAACGCCAGATCGTCGCCACTTGGCTGCTGCTTGCTTGCCAACAGATCGCCGCCAACGGACAGGCTCACGCCCATAACCGTGCCGACAACTAAGACCAGAATAGCTCTGGTTTTCAATGGCATGCATATCTCCTGGTGCCCTGACGAGCGCTCTCTCAGCGCCGCAGGAAGCACTGACGATAGCATAGCGGCCGGTCGTGGCCCAAAGCTTCTGTCACGTTTTTCGCGCTAGCTTCCTGGGCGTCGAGTGACCCAGTGCCGCGGGTTCAGGGGCTTTGTGCCTTGGCGTAGCTCGAAATACAGTGCCGCCCTGGATTGGCCGCCACTATCACCGACGGTTGCGATCACGTCACCGGGTGCTACCCAGTCTCCGGTGCTCTTCAGGGTGGTTTCGTTGTATCCATACAGCGTCATATAGCCCTCGCCGTGTTCAACAATAACCAACAGCCCAAGCCCGGCCAGCCAGTCTGAAAACACCACACGACCGTGATAAACAGCGCGCACTTCGCGTCCGCGCGGGGCCGCCAGAACAACCCCGTTCCATTTCAGGCGATCGCTGATACGCGGCTGACCGAAATCATGCACTAATGTGCCCGCCACCGGCCAGGTCAGCTTGCCCTTGTGCTCACTAAAGGGATTCTCGGAGCGAATCGGGTAGTCAGACAGAATGCTGGTTAGCTCATCGATGAGCCTGGCCAGATCTTTCTCCTGCGCTGCCAGTTGTTCTATCTCTCGGCCGTCATTGGCCATTCGGCCTTTTAACGTTACCAGCAACTCCTGGCGTTTTTCCTGCGCCAGATTTAGCTTGGTCAGCTCCGCATAGCGCTCACGCGCGAGACCTGACAATCGCGCTTCCTCCGCCGCGGTCTGGCTGCGCAGTACCGCCAACTCGTCGATATGGCCAGTCACGGTCTGAATATTGTCGGCCCGGTAGTCATTAAAATACTGGTAATAGCTCAGCAACCGACCAATAGTCGCCGGATCACGTTGATTGAGCAGGAGCTTGATGCGCTCCTGACCGCCACTCATATGCGCTGCCCGCACCTGTTCGGCCAGCTCTTCTGATTCATGGGCGAGCTGCGCTTCTCGTGTGGCGACCTGCTCATCAAGCTCCTGCTTGCGTTTCGTGCTGTAATCCCGCTCGCGCTGCAGCTCTTTCAGGCGAATGCGCTTCTCGGATATCTCGACTTCGGCCGTCTGCAGCTCGCCGGTAACGCGATCACGGCTGCCGGAACTCTTGTCCATGCTCTGCTTGAGGTCGCTAATCCGCTCCCGCACCGCCTCAAGCTCCTGCTCCTTGACCTTGGCAAGCTCGTCATCCTGACTCCAGGCCGCCACCGACAAGGAAGCGAGGAATAACAACAAAATTGGCCTAAGGAACGGTTTCATCGTTCGGCAGTTTGGTATAATGCGCGCTTTGCCACAACCCGCGCGCCACGTCTGGCGCCCGCAGTAAGGAATCATGGAACAAATCCTCGAATTCGCCAGCAAGAATACGGTGCTGGTAGTACTACTCATGATCAGCTTTTTTGTGCTGATATTTAGTGAATTGCGACGCAAAGCGAGCGGCATGGCCGCCGTCGAGCCGGCAGCGGCAGTGGCGTTAATCAATAACGACGGGATCGTTATTGACCTGCGCAGCACTGAAGCATTCTCGCGCGGCCATATCGTCAACGCCAAGAACATTCCGTTCGCCGAAATGGAAGCGCATACCGAGAAGATTGAAAAATTCAAGAACAAACCGGTCGTTGCTGTCTGCGATGCGGGCAGCACGTCTACAAAGGCGGTCGCCGCACTACGCAACTTAGGGTTTGTGTCGGCATATGGCCTGAAGGGCGGAATGAATGCGTGGACGGAAGCGGGCATGCCCGTTGTCTCGGGCAAGAAAACCAAGAGCAAGAAATAGTACGAACACTTTTATTTTCATTAGGAAAAAGAAATGGCTGAAGAAAACCCGGCAGAGAACGAGAAGCGAATCTCGGTTGCCAAGATTTACGTAAAAGATTTTTCATTCGAGTCGCCGATGACACCCGGTGTATTCAAGTCAGACAAGTGGTCGCCACAAACCAACTTGAATTTGCGCAGCGGGCATACCGAGATCGACTCAGGTGTGCATGAAGTTGTGCTCACTATCACCGTTGATGCCAAGGAAGATGACAACACTGTCTTCCTGGTCGAGTTGCAACAAGCGGGTTTGTTCGAACTGACTGGCTACGACGACAAAGAGCGTTCCGCTATTACTGGCAGTTACTGTCCGAGCATATTATTTCCGTATGCGCGCGAAGCCATTGCAAGCGTAATTCAGAAGGGTGGTTTCCCGGAGTTCGTTTTGCAGCCAATTAACTTTGACGCTCTGTACATGCAATCGCAAAAGCAGGCCGCAGAAGCAGCGACGGCGGAGAAACACTAATAGACTCTCCGCGCGCACAAGCTGTCGTCGGCGCTGGTTCCTGGGGAACCGCGCTGGCGCTGCAGTTTGCGCGTAGCGGCTCCGACGTTCGGCTTTGGGGGCGTGATGGTGCGCAGGTTGCTCTCATGGTGCGCGACGGTTGCAACGCGCGCTATTTGCCAGACGTGCCCTTTCCAGAAAACCTGGTGGCCGTAGCAAACCTGGAGGATTGCCTGGAAGGCGCGCGTGATGTTCTGGTCGCCGTTCCAAGCCATGGCTTGCGCGAAACACTCATCGCGATACGCCCGCACCTCAGCAAAGACTCGCGTATTTGTTGGGCGACCAAAGGCTTCGAATTACATACTGGCAAACTTCCGCATCAGGTTGTCGCTGAAGAGCTGGGTGCCGACAGGCCCGTCGCCGTTCTATCCGGCCCGACGTTTGCGAAAGAAGTCGGCGCGCAGTTGCCGACCGCGATGACCGTCGCGGCGAATGATAGTGATTTCGCCACCGAGCTTGCCGAAGCACTTTCCGGTGACAATTTTCGCGCCTACACGTCTGATGACATGGTCGGCGTCGAAGTAGGTGGCGCGGTAAAGAACGTGCTCGCGATCGGCGCCGGAATGTGTGACGGGCTTGGCTTCGGTGCGAACTCGCGCATCGCGATGATAACGCGCGGCCTTGTAGAGATGACCCGACTCGGCGTTGCGCTCGGCGCCCAGCAAGAAACGTTTATGGGTCTCGCCGGAATGGGCGACCTCGTGCTGACCTGCACTGATAATCTGTCACGCAATCGACGCATGGGCCTGGCTCTGGCCGGCGGCAAGACCGTTGCGGAAGCACAGCAAGAAATTCAACAGGTGGTGGAGGGCGTAATGGCGGCAGAGGCGGTCAAGCAAGTCGCCGCTGAGCTCGGCATCGAAATGCCGATCTGTCATCAGATTTACCGAATTCTTTACGAAGGGGCGCAACCGCTGGAGGCGGTCGGTGCGCTAATGGGACGACAACTTACATCGGAGCACTAGCATGACGCGCGCATGGACCTTGATCGCAATCTTGCTTCTTGCCGGTACCGCACTGGCACAACGCTCCTATGATGTAGATATTCTTGCCGAGACATTTGGCTTCGATGAGTCGACCAAGAAAACGGTAGCGCTTTCGGCTCTGCAGCAGGGCTGCCCCGCACGTGATTGCATTCCGTCGATAGACGAGCCGAAGTACATTAGCGCCCAGGAAGCAGAGCTCGCCGATGACGATATTGTCGTCACGCTTTCCTATCAAGGTGAGTACCGCGCTTACCCGACACGTATTCTCGATCACCATGAAATCGTTAACGACACCATCGCGGGAACACCGCTCGCGATTACCTGGTGTCCGTTGTGTGGATCAGCGGTGGGTATTCATCGACAGGTCGGCGGTGCGGTTACCGAGTTCGGTGTTTCTGGCGTTCTCTATAACAGCGATCTGGTCTTGTACGACCGCGCGACCGAAACACTGTGGGACCAAATTGAAGCAAAAGGCATTGTTGGCCCTATGACCGACGAGCAATTGCGCCTAATTCCGGTATCAATGACTGAGTGGGGGCGTTGGCGGCAGGCACACCCGGACACGCTCGTCTTGTCCATGGATACAGGCTTCGAAGAAGATTACTCAACCGATCGCTTCGCCGAGTATCGCGAATCGACCAGACTCTTCATGCCGATTAGCAACAGCGACGATCGTATTCACCCGAAAACGGTTGTCTACGGCTTCGAACTTGAGAGCGGCTCGATCGCATTCGATGCGACTCTTCTTGACGACAATGTGAGCTACAGCCACGAGCTGAATGGCGAGGCCTGGGAATTGCGGACCAGCGACGATGGGTCCGTCACGCTGCGCGGTCCGGGTCAAGAATCAGTCTATGCGCCAATTCAGCTATTCTGGTTCGCCTGGTACACCTTTCATCCGCAAACAGACCTGGTGCGATAGCTCCAATAACAAAAACATAGGGGAAGAATGATGCAAAGACGTCAATTCTGCCGAACAGCTCTGGCGGCGAGTGTCGCCGCAGCAATTCCAATGCTATCTGGCTGCGAGAAGAAAGCTCAGGTCGCCACCGAGGCCAATACCAGCATTCGCGCCATTTCGCTCGACGGCGCCGAGCTCGAACTCGAACGAGCCGCGGTCAAAGAGTTAGGTGAAAGCATGAGCGGGCCGATCTTGCTGTCCGGAAACTCTGAATACGACGGGGCTCGCAAAGTCTGGAACGGCATGCACGACCGACGTCCAGCACTCATTGCGCGCTGCATGACCACCGAGGACGTCAGTAACGCCGTAACCTTTGCTCGTGAGCGCAGCCTGTTGACGGCGGTTCGCGGCGGCGGGCACAGCTGGCCCGGCAAGTCGGTTTGCGACGACGGCATCATGATTGATCTGGCATTGATGAATACCGTAGAGGTCGATGTCGACGCGAAACGCGCCCATTCACGTGGTGGTGCGCTTCTGAACGCACTGGACACAGCATCGTTGCAGCACGGCCTGGTCACTACAGGCGGCGTTGTGTCGCACACCGGCGTGGGCGGCTTTACTCTGGGCGGCGGCCTGGGCCGCTTGAATCGCAAATATGGCCTGGCTGTCGACAATTTACGCTCGGCGGAGATCGTCACGGCTGATGGCAAGATTCGACGCATTAGTGAAGAAGACGATAGTGACCTGTTCTGGGGCATCCGTGGCGGCGGCGGTAACTTCGGCGTGGTCACTGAGTTCGAGTTTGAGCTGCATCCGTTCGAGCGCAAGCTGCTGTCAGGAACGCTGGTGTGGCCGCTCGCGCAAGCGCGTGATGTGCTCGAATTTTACGGTGAGTGGCATCAGGGCTTATCAGATGAGATGTATGTCGGCCCGGCCGTAATGACCATGCCTGACGGCACCGGCATTGTTGCAATGGAGGTTGTTTACAACGGCGATCCGGCGGTCGGCGAAAAAGAACTCGAGCCTGTTCGCAAGCTCGGCACAATGATTGACGACAGCGTGGCAATGCAAGACTACATGGTCATGCAAACTCAGGAAGATGCGGCCTTCGGTCACGGGGTGCGCTCATACATCAAGAGCGGCATGGTGAGTGAGATTACTCAGGAACTCGTTGACGCAATGATCAGCGCATACATCGCCGATCCGCGCCTTATGATGTTTACACACACTATGGGCGGCGCCGCGAAACGAGTTGCTGAAAACGACACCGCATTTCCGCATCGCCAGGCCGAAACAATGATTGGTGTCGGCGGCGGATGGGGGGACCCGGCGCAAGACGAAGAGGCTATCGCTTTGTCACGCGAGTGGTATTACCAGCTCGACCCGCTCATGGGCGGCTACTACGACAATATTGATTTCGACGGCGCCGAAGCGGTAGGCAATTACGGCCCGGCCTATGAGCGCCTGAGCAAAATAAAGGGAGAGTTCGACCCGATGAACCTATTCCGCCTGAACAGCAACGTCGAACCCGCCTAAGTACCTAGTGACAGTTACCAAGAATGCACCGTTTTGGTGCGCGATACCCAAAATGGGGCGACACCGGTAACTGTCACCGATTATTAGGTGCCGTTGGCGAAGTCTTGGTGGCGCCACGCCTCGTAGACCATCACGGCGGCGGCATTCGAGAGATTCAAGCTACGGCTACCACTGCACATCGGTAGTCGTAACCGTTGCTCTTGTGGCAATGAATTGAGAATTTTGGTCGGCAGACCGCGTGTTTCCGGGCCGAATAAGAACGCATCGTTTTCCTTATATGCTGGGGCGTCGTGGCGAGTCTTGCCGTGTGTAGTCAGCGCAAATACTCGCGGGTTCTGTAGCATTTCAAGACACGCTGCGAGATTCTTGTGTGTCGTCACGCGCGCGAACTCGCGGTAGTCGAGCCCGGCCCGGCGCAGCTTTTTCTCTTCCAGATCGAAACCCAGCGGCTCAATGAGGTGCAAGGCTACACCCGTGTTTGCACACAGACGAATCACATTGCCAGTGTTAGGCGGAATTTCGGGTTCGTAGAGAATCAGGCTGAACATTGACGTAGAATGCCGCACCGATGGATAGGCCACAATCAAATCCTTTGCAGGTCGATTTCTGCGGACTGCAACTCAACTCTCCGATCGTGCTGCTCTCTGGCTGCGTGGGCTTTGGCGAGGAATACACTCGAGTCGAGGGTTTTTCCAATGCTGACGTCGGCGCGGTCGTTCTAAAAGGCACAACACAGGAATCCAGGCTCGGAAATCCGCCACACCGCGTTTATGAAACATCAATGGGCATGCTCAACGCGATCGGATTACAGAACCCCGGCGTCGACAAGGTCATCGATGACATATTGCCAGGCCTCGACTTCACTGAAACGCGCTTTATAGCCAATGTCTGTGGTTCGACCATCGACGACTACGCCGCGGTAACGCGGCGTTTCGATGACTCACCTATCGACGCCATCGAGATCAATATTTCCTGCCCCAATATCAAAGAGGGCGGCGTGCAATTTGGCAATGTGCCGGAAATGTCAGCGCGCGTAGTTGCCGCTTGCCGCGCACAAACCAGCAAGCCGATCATCACCAAGCTGTCGCCGAACCAGACCAACATCGCGGAGAATGCACGCCTGTGTATTGAAGCAGGAACGGATGGGTTTGCAGTTATCAATACCGTAATGGGCATGGCGATTGACGTTGAGGCGCGTACACCAATCATCGGTAACGTGCAGGGCGGATTATCCGGCCCCGCTATCAAGCCGATCGCTTTGCTCAAGACCAAGCAGGTCTACGAAGTCGCGAAGCAGCACAACGTACCTATCATCGGGCAGGGGGGTATAACGACGGCGAATGATGCGCTTGAGTTCCTCATCGCCGGCGCGACTACGGTTGGTCTCGGCACAGCACTTTTCTACGATCCGCTGCTCTGTACGAAGATCAATGCGGGCATTGCAGATTATCTCGCCAGGCACGGGCTGACATCGGTGGCAGATGTCGTTGGGTCGCTGCGCAGCTGAAGCCGCTCCCACGGCTTATTCCAGGTGTAAAGACTTCATCTTGCGCGTCAGTGTGTTTCGCCCCCAACCCAGTATTTTCGCCGCCTCTTTGCGGCTACCGTTGGCGCGTGCCATTGCAATTTCAATAAGCGTTTTTTCGAACTGCGGTAACGCGGTATCCAGCAATGAAGCGCTATCGCTTGCTGCTAGCTGTCTCTCGGCCCACGCTGCCAGGCTACGCGTCCATTCCTGCGCGGACTTGCGGGTTGATTCACTACCGCCCAGCTCCGCCGGAATATCCTGGGTACTGATGACGCGCCCCGGCGCGGTAACGGTTAGCCGTCGAGAGGCGTTAACAAGCTGACGTACATTGCCGGGCCAGTCATAAGCCTGCAGCGCTTCGAGTGCCTCGGCATCAATGCTTTTTGCCGCGGTCGTTAGCTCGCTCGCTGCTTCTGCGAGATAGTGATTCAACAATAGCGGTATGTCCTCGCGCCGTTGTCGCAGTGGCGGCGTATTGATACGAATTACATTCAAGCGGTGATACAGGTCTTCGCGAAAGCGCGACTCTTTTACTGCGCGTGCAAGATCCTGGTTGGTTGCTGCGATAACGCGAACATCAACTTTGATCGAGGCCTGGCCGCCGACCCGGTAGAACTCGCTTTCTGCGAGCACGCGCAATAGCCTGGTTTGTAGTGCCGGTGACATGTCACCGATCTCGTCAAGGAAAAGCGTGCCGCCGTCGGCTTGCTCGAAGCGCCCAATTCGGCGCGCATCGGCACCAGTGAACGAACCCTTTTCATGGCCAAACAATTCGGATTCAAGCAACTCTGCTGCAATAGCTGAAGTATTCAATGCAACAAACGGTTTGTCCGCACGCGGACTATGTTGATGTAATGCCTGTGCGACCAGTTCTTTGCCGGTTCCGGACTCGCCAGTAATTAAGACCGTCATGCTCGAGCCGGCCAGGCGACCGATGGAGCGAAATACTTCCTGCATCGCCGGCGCCTTGCCGATGATCGAGGTGATTGTTTGTGGCAGCTGCTCGAGCTCCTGGGCAACTGCGCCATTTTGACGCGCCGCTTTTCTGACCAGGTCCACCGCCTCGTCGAGATCGAACGGCTTGGGCAGGTATTCGAAAGCCCCGCCCTTGTACGCTGCTACTGCGCTTTCCAGATCAGAGTGGGCCGTAATAACGATTATTGGCAGCTCCGGATGTTGATTGTGTAAACGATCCAGCAGGGCAAGGCCTGACATTCCGGGCATACGTACGTCCGTTATGAGGACATCCGGTGACCCGGTTTGCATCGCCTCGAGGAGATGCTCCGCGCGCTCAAACGTCTTCGTTTCCATACCGGCCTGACGTAGCGCCTTCTCCAGGACCCAGCGTACGGACTGGTCATCATCGACAACCCAAACAGTTAGCGTGTTATTGCTCATGCCGTCGCACCGCGCGCCTGCTTGAGCGGAATGCGAACTTTAAATACCGTACGGCCGGGCCGGCTTTCGAACTCTATGAGGCCACCGTGGCGACTAATTAACTCTTGAGCCGCTGGCAAACCAAGGCCGGTACCGTCTGGCCGGCTTGTGACCAACGGATAAAAGATGGAGTCCTGCAATTCCTCCGGTATCCCGGGGCCGTCATCCTCAATCTCGAGCGAAGCGATGACCCTGTGGCGGGTGTCTCCGATCGTATAGTTCATGACGGCGCGACTGCGCAAAGTAATAGAGCCCTGACCGTCCAATGCGATTGCTGCATTACGCAACAGGTTCAGGAGCGCCTGCACCATTTGATCGCGATCCAGATCGATCAAAGGCAGTCCAGGATCGTAGTCGCGATGGATAGTCAGATTCTTGTTGTCGTCCGCCGCAACGATGCGCACCACATACTCGATTAGTTCGTGAACGTTCATCGGCTCTTTGTTGGGTGGCCCGCCGGGCCCTAACAGGGTGTCAACCAGAGCGGCGAGACGATCCGTTTCGCTGATTACAACGTCCGTATATTCGCGTTGTTCGTCATCCGCCAGTTGGCGCGCTAAAAGTTGCGCGGCTCCGCGAATTCCACCCAGTGGGTTTTTTATTTCGTGAGCCAGCTGACGAATCATTTGGCGGCCAGCACCGTGCTGAATTAGTAATGCGTTTTCGCGGCTTATCTGATTGCGTCGTGTAACGTCGGTTATCTCAACCAGCAGTTCGGCGCCACCGTAGTCTATGGGTGAGACGCGACAATCGACAATGCGCTCGCTGGCATGCACCTCAGTTGGCCCAAGGCGTAGTTCATTCGCGTAATGGTCGCCGGTCTGAATAGCGCGACTTAGGATGTCGCGAAGTTCAGGTTCGTCATCAACCAGCCGCAGAAACGATTCGCCGCTCGCGCGGCGCGAACTAATACCAAGAATATTCTCGGCCGCAGGATTCAGGCCGAGGATCAGAAGATTTGCGTCAAGAAGAATAACGCCGGAGTTGAGGCTATCGAGTATTTTTCTCGCGTTGGCGTCGAGCGTGCCGTCGTCGCCGTTACCGCCGGAGCGCCTGGATGAAGATCCGGATCCAGGGGGTTTTATTGAATTGAGTTCTGCTGCACGTAAAAGCGGCTCGTCGGGCTGCGCATAATCACCCTGCCCGTTACGTCGACTATTTCCGCCTGCAAACTGTGCGTGCCACGATAGACGTCCAGGATCTGGAAGCTCGTGCCCCCCACGTCCCTCGCATCGCCGTCGAAGTACGCGCGAATCCTGTGACCCCGCTGCAGCTCCGGGCTCACCGCCACGCTCACGTTCAGAAGGCCTTCTATATTCCACAATGTTTCTTCAGAGCCAGGAGACGCGATCGTGATGCTATCGTAGACAAACTCTTTTGCCTGCGTGCCGGTCGTTCTGCTGGTTCTACCGTTGGAAATCTGCGCGCCGGTCTTTTTATTGAACTCAGACAGGTTGACGGCCTCAGCGCCCTCAACCGGCACGTCCGAATAATGGACAACGCCATCTTCGTCCGTCCACTTCCATGCGTCATCAGCCAGCACCGCTGTCGCGGCCAGCACCCCAACCAGAATGAAAATTGATCTTCTTTGCATAAGGAGAGCATAGCAAGTGTTGTGGATTCCGGGCTAGTGGCCGGGCGGCAAAATGCCGCCCGGGTCACAGTTTT
>RCNC010000949.1_pt1 | contig 19212 bp, 17 predicted proteins | sample 2041301 | NCBI WGS metagenome assembly RCNC01 (sample SAMN09708231, study PRJNA481090) | Marine sediment metagenome, whole genome shotgun sequencing project. | biome: marine sediment; feature: ocean; material: sediment; isolation source: Sewage treatment plant 13A marine sediment (STP13A) ...
GCTCTTCCGATCTAATAGTAAAATTTTTATTGCAGACCATCATCCGGTCACTCGAAAAGGAATCGCCTGCATGCTTAAGAAAAGCAAAAATTTTACTATTGTTGGCAAAGCTAACAATGGCAGCGAACTATATAAAAACCTAAGACTATCGACCCCGGATATACTGATAATGGAAATAGATTTGCCAGATGTTAATGGTATAAATGCGTTGCGAAGCATTAAATCGGAATTTCCGGAAATGCGCGTTCTTATCTTTTCTACTCACCCTGAAGAAATTTATGCTTTACGAAGCATTAAATCGGGAGCCGCAGACAAGCTCAGCAACGCGGGTCAGACCTGCGTTTCGCGCTGGACCTGGATCTTGAAGAAGCCGTCAGCGGCATCGACCGGGAGATCAGGGTTCCGACGCTTGGCGAGTGTAAGAAATGCCATGGCAGCGGGGCCAGCGACGGGAAGAAGCAAACCTGCACAACCTGCGGGGGTGTCGGTCAGGTCAGGATGCAGCAGGGGATTTTTTCCGTGCAGCAAACCTGTCCCACCTGCCAGGGTGCAGGCCAGCAGATCAGCAATCCCTGCATGGAATGTAATGGCCAGGGCAGGATTCGGGAAACGCGGACGCTGTCAGTGAAAATCCCTGCCGGGGTCGATAGCGGCGACCGGATCAGATTGGCCGGAGAAGGCGAGGCAGGAGCCAACGGTTCTCCCGCCGGTGACCTTTACGTTGAGGTACGGGTCAGAGCGCATTCGATATTCGAACGCGACGGTGATGACCTGTACTGTGAAGTGCCGGTGTGCTTCACGCTGGCCGCCATGGGCGGTGAACTGGACATTCCGACTCTGGGCGGCCACGTGAGCCTGAAAATCCCTGCGGAAACCCAGACCGGTCGCATGTTTCGCTTGAAAGGCAAGGGTGTGAAATCCGTACGCAGCCATCGCACCGGTGACCTGATGTGCAGGGTGGTGCTGGAAACCCCGGTTAAGCTGACCCGTAAACAGAAAGACCTGCTGAAGGAATTTGAAGATACCTTCACCAAGGACAACAGCCTGCACAACCCGCGCTCGCAGTCCTGGCTGAAGGGTGTGCGTGAGTTTTTCGACCGGATGACCTCCTGAGGTCATGATGCGCATCGCCATTCACGGAACCGGGCGGATGGCAGCCGCAATTGTTTCTGTGGCAGCAGGCAGGCATGACGTGACGATCATCGGCCTGGATGGACCAAAAGAGCCAGAGTGGGAAACCACGGTGCCCTGGTGTCCGACGCTTTCCGGATTGAATGAAAAGCCGGACTTGTTAATTGATTTCACTCTGCCGGAAGGCACACGGACCGCAGCGGCCTGGTGCGCTGAAAATAGCGTGGCCCTGGTTAGCGGTGTGACCGGTTTGCCTTCTGATGTCATTGAGGCCCTGGAGTCAGCAGCGTTACATGTTCCTGTGTTGTGGTCTCCTAACCTGAGCCTTGGTGTCAATCTCCTGGCTGACCTGACCGCTCGCGCAGCAGCTGTGCTGGACGACCAAACTCCGGTGACCGTGGAAGACATCCACCACCAGTGGAAAAAGGACGCGCCCTCGGGCACGGCCCTGATGCTGGGGGAGCGTATCGGAACGGAGCGGAGCGGTGACAGTGCCGTTGAATACCGGTCTGTCCGGGAGGGTGAGGTGATCGGTGAGCATACCGTGACGTTTAAACTGGCCGGCGAAGAATTTGACCTTGTGCACCGGGCCCATGACCGCTCGATTTATGCCAGCGGTGCGCTCGATGCCGGTTCCTGGCTGATTCAACAGCCGGCGGGGATGTACTCGGCCGCTGACTGGTTGTCGGGGATGCGCTAGTTTCCGATAGAATGGTTAGACAAGCGAGGGGCGGCTCCGTTAAAATCTGGATGCTTAGAACACAACCGGAAGCTGAATGGCCAAAGGCACTAGCAGACTAAATTTTTTCTAAGCGGGAATAGCTGAAAAAGCTTTCCCGTTTTGCACATCTGGAGTAAGTAATTTTGACTGATCATGCAGTGCTGGCTTTGGAAGACGGCAGCGTTTTTCGCGGCCTGGGTATTGGGGCAAACGGTGAGACAACGGGCGAAGTGGTCTTCAACACAGCCATGAGTGGCTACCAGGAAATTCTTACCGATCCATCGTATGCACGGCAACTGGTCACATTGACTTACCCCCATATCGGGAACACGGGTTGCAACGCTGAAGATGAAGAATCTTCCCGGCCAATGGCGGCTGGTCTGATTGTTCGCGATTGCCCGGACTTACACAGCAACTGGCGAGCCACGGAAAGCTTACCTGCCTACCTCAAACGCAACGACATCGTAGCGATCTCCGATATTGATACACGACGCCTGACCCGGATCCTGCGGGAGAAAGGGGCTCAGGGCGGAGCCATCATGTCAGGAGAAGCTGCCAGTCCGGAAGCCGCGATCAGACTCGCACAATCGTTTCCCGGCATGAAAGGCATGGACCTGGCGCGCGAAGTAACCACGCCGAAGGCCTACGAGTGGGAGCAGGGCAGCTGGGACCTGGACAGTTGTAGCTGGCAGCAAACAGCGCAGGAAAGACACGTGGTCGCCTATGACTTTGGTATCAAATTGAACATTCTGCGTATGCTGGCTGATCGTGGCTGCCGGGTGAGCGTGGTTCCCGCGACGACACCGGCTGAAGAGGTGCTGGCCCTGCAACCGGACGGCGTGTTTCTGTCCAACGGCCCGGGCGACCCGGAACCCTGCGATTATGCCATTGCCGCTATCCGGACCTTAATCCAGAATAAAATCCCCTTGTTTGGCATTTGCCTGGGTCACCAGTTACTGGGCCTGGCGGCGGGTGCGCGCACCGTGAAAATGAAGTTCGGCCACCATGGCGCCAACCATCCGGTGCAGGATCTGGCCAGCAAGCAGGTCATGATCACCAGCCAGAACCATGGGTTCGCGGTGGATGAAGACAGCCTGCCCGCTAACGCCAGGGCGACCCACCGGTCGCTTTTTGATGGTTCGTTGCAGGGCATCGAGTTAACCAACGCTCCGGCTTTCGGCTTCCAGGGCCACCCCGAAGCCAGCCCCGGCCCACATGACATTGCCGGCGTATTCGACCGCTTTATTGCTGACATCGACGCGGCTCGGGCGGCTGACAACGTTACCGTTTTGCGGGAGGCCTGAAGCCATGCCAAAAAGAACTGACATAAAGAGCGTGCTGATAATCGGCGCGGGCCCTATCGTTATCGGACAGGCCTGCGAATTTGATTATTCGGGCGCGCAGGCCTGCAAAGCACTGCGTGAAGAGGGCTACCGGGTCATCCTGATCAACTCGAACCCGGCCACTATCATGACGGATCCGGAATCAGCGGATGCGGTATACATCGAACCGATCGAGTGGCGAATCGTGGAGCAGATCATCGCCGCGGAGCGCCCGGATGTGCTGCTGCCCACCATGGGCGGGCAGACCGCTCTTAATTGTGCGTTAGACCTGGTTCGTGAAGGCGTGCTGGAAAAATACGGTGTTGAGATGATCGGCGCTTCGCGCGAAGCGATCGATATGGCTGAAGACCGCGAGAAGTTCCGCGATGCCATGCTGGAAATCGGGCTGGATGTGCCCGCCGCAACCATCGCCCACAGTATGGAAGAAGCGCTGCAGCAACAGCCGACCATTGGTTACCCAACCATTATCCGGCCTTCTTTCACGATGGGCGGTTCCGGTGGCGGTATTGCGTATAACCGCGAAGAATTTGAGGCCATCGTCAGTCGTGGACTGGAGTTGTCACCCACCACTGAGGTACTGCTTGAAGAGTCTGTGCTGGGTTGGAAAGAGTTTGAGATGGAAGTGGTCCGCGACCACGAGGACAATTGCATCATTGTCTGTGCAATTGAGAACTTCGATCCCATGGGCGTGCATACCGGCGACTCCATCACGGTCGCACCGGCCCAGACGCTGACCGACAAGGAATACCAGCGGTTGCGCGATGCGTCGATCGCCGTGTTACGCAAGATCGGCGTAGACACCGGCGGTTCCAACGTGCAGTTCGGGATCAACCCGGAGGACGGCAAGGTTGTCATCATCGAGATGAACCCGCGGGTTTCACGATCCTCGGCCCTGGCATCAAAGGCCACCGGTTTCCCGATTGCCAAAATAGCGGCAAAACTGGCCATCGGCTACACGTTGGATGAGCTTCGCAACGAGATCACCGGCGGCGCGACTCCCGCCTCGTTTGAGCCGGCCATTGATTACGTCGTGACCAAGATTCCACGCTTTGCATTTGAAAAATTTCCGGCAGCGGACGCCACGCTGACGACCCAGATGAAGTCCGTCGGCGAAGCCATGTCGATTGGACGCACTTTCCAGGAGTCACTGCAAAAAGCCCTGCGCAGCCTGGAAACCGACCGCGATGGCTTAAACGAGATACTGGAAGGCGATGATCCGGAATCCCGGATGGCCAACCTTCGCCGCGAACTGCGCGAAGCCGGCCCGGAACGTATTCTTTACGTTGCCGATGCTTTTCGTGCAGACCTGAGCCTGCAAGAGATCCAGGAATTGACCGGGATCGACCCCTGGTTCCTGGACCAGATTGCCATTCTCGTGCGTGCGGAGGACAACATTCGGGGCTGCGAGCTTGCATCACTGCAGAAAGAGCAGTTGTTTCAACTGAAGAGAAAGGGTTTCTCGGATAGCCGGTTGGCGGAGCTGCTGAATGAGCCGGAAGAAAAAGTCCGCGCTTACCGGCATCAACTGGGAATACGCCCGGTCTACAAACGCGTAGATACCTGTGCAGCTGAGTTTTCAACATCGACTGCATATATGTATTCGACCTATGAGGAAGAATGCGAAGCCGAGCCGAGCACGCGGGACAAGATTATGGTGCTTGGGGGAGGCCCCAACCGCATCGGGCAGGGCATCGAGTTTGACTACTGCTGTGTTCACGCGGCGCTGGCGCTGCGCGATGATGGCTATGAAACCATTATGGTCAATTGCAATCCCGAAACAGTCTCGACGGATTACGACACTTCAGACCGGCTGTATTTCGAGCCGCTTACGCTCGAAGACGTCCTGGAGATTGTCCACAAAGAAAACCCCAAAGGCGTGATTGTCCAGTTTGGCGGTCAGACGCCTCTTAAACTGGCGCGCGACCTCGAGGCAGCAGGCGTGCCTATCATCGGTACGACGCCGGATTCGATCGACCTGGCTGAAGATCGCGAGCGCTTCCAGCAATTGCTCGAGAGACTGGAGTTACGGCAGCCCCCGAATCGCACGGCAATGAGTGCCGAACAGGCAGTCGGCCTGGCCGAGGAAATCGGCTATCCGATTGTGGTGCGGCCTTCTTACGTGCTGGGTGGCAGGGCCATGGATATTGTTCATGGTGAAGAAGAGCTGCGGCGCTACATGCGTGAAGCTGTGCAGGTTTCCAATGATTCTCCGGTCCTGTTGGACCGTTTTCTGGATCACGCCAAAGAAGTGGATGTCGATGCCATTTGCGATGGCAAGGACGTATTGATCGGCGGCCTGATGGAGCACATCGAACAGGCGGGTGTTCATTCAGGCGATTCGGCCTGTTCATTGCCGCCTTACTCACTGTCCAGAGAAATACAGGACGAAATGCGGCGTCAGATCAAAGCCATGTCCCTGGGGCTTGGTGTCGTAGGATTGATGAATACGCAGTTTGCAGTCCGTGGTAAGGACGTTTATGTACTGGAAGTAAACCCTCGTGCATCACGCACGGTGCCCTTCGTATCGAAGGCAACCGGATTACCACTTGCTGGTATTGCTGCGAAAGTCATGGCTGGAAAAAGCCTTCAAGAACAAGGACAAATGAAGGAAATAGTACCTAATTTCTACTCTATTAAAGAAGCCGTATTCCCATTCATGAAATTCCCCGGGGTGGATCCCATCCTGGGTCCGGAAATGCGCTCAACAGGAGAAGTAATGGGTATCGGCTGGAGTTTCGGTGGTGCCCGTGCAAAATCGATGAAAGCGGCCAGTTACGGCCTGCCGCGGGTTGGAAAAGCGTTTTTGAGTGTCAGGGATGCCGATAAACAGGGTTTGGTATCGATCGCCCGTGAGCTGATCGGGCGGGGCTATGAACTGGTTGCTACCAACGGCACAGCGAAATTCCTGCAGGAGAATTTCATTGAATGCGCATCGGTAAACAAGGTTCTGGAAGGCCGGCCGCACGTTTTGGACCTGATCAAGAATGACGAGATCAGTTTCATTGTGAATACGACAGAGGGTGCCCAGGCCATTTCGGATTCGTTTTCGATTCGGCGTGAGGCATTGCAACGAAAAGTCAGTTACACCACGACGATTGCGGGCGGAAGAGCTACCTTGCGCGCACTCGACCATGAAAATGATTACACCGTGCACAGCCTGCAGCAGTTGCACAGGGGACTGGAAGCATGAGTAGAGAACCAATGACCAAGGCAGGGGCAGAGCGCCTGCGCGAAGAGCTGGCTACTTTGAAGAAAGTGGATCGCCCTAAAATTATCGCGGCGATCGCGGAAGCCCGCGCGCATGGTGATTTAAAGGAAAATGCGGAATACCATGCCGCTCGCGAGCAACAGGGATTCATCGAAGGCCGTATTCAGAAGCTTGAATCAACCATCTCCCATTCACAGATTATTGATGTAGAGAAACTCAATCCCGGAGAGCGCGTTGTTTTTGGTGCAACCGTTCTGCTGTGTGATGAAGAAACGGCAGAAGAGACTACGTATCAAATCGTTGGTGATGTTGAAGCCGACATCAAGCACAACCGGATAGCGGTGAGTTCGCCCATCGCCCGCGCGTTGATCGGTCAGTCGGTTGGAGAGGTTGTCGTGGTTAGAGCGCCTGTCGGTAACCGGGAATATGAAATAGTTGACGTCGAATACAGGTGACAGCCACTCACATCACGCTGCTGGTTGATGAATTCCGTCACATGGTTGCTGCGGTAGAGGGCCCTCACCGTTTTCCCGCCCTTGAACAGGTGTTTTCCCGGGGGCAGTCCTGCAGCATCAATGCACCAAGCCCCAACCATCTGCGGTTCGCCCTTTTCGGCATTGAAGCAGCCGGTGAGTTGCCGGTGGCCGCACTAACCCACGTCAGTGACCGCAAGACGCCCCCCGATGGTGATTACTTTTGGCTGCGCAGCGACCCGGTGACCATGTGGGCGGACATGGCGCGGGTGTTCATGACCAGTCATGGATTTGCCGACCTGGATACACACGAACGCAATGGGATTGAGGACTGTATCCGTGGCGTACTGCAGGACGAGGGTATTAACGTCCATGGCGAGCACCCCGAACGCTGGTGTATCGCGCTGGATGAACCCCTGGAATTTGATTTCACACCCCTGGATCAGGCCGTTGGTATGGACGTTTCCGAGGCACTTCCGGATCATCCGGAGGCTCGTTTCTGGCGGCGGATACTGAATGAAATCCAGGTAGCGCTGCATAATTGCCCGGTCAATATCCGGCGGCGGGAACAGGGGCGGCAGGAGATCAACTCGGTGTGGTTCTGGGGGGGCGGCTTTTTGCCCGAAGTGGCCACGCATAATCCGGTCGACACGGTTTACTCGAACAATCCGGTAAGCCGTGGACTGGCGATCATCAATGACTGCCGGTTGAAGTCCCAGAAGAAGGCTGTGCGTGAAGATTTCAGCCGGGATGGTCGTGCCGTGTTGATTGACTGGGTACCTTCTTCACAATATGCCGTGGAAGAACTTGAACGGCTCGAAGCACTGGTTGGGCGTTTGCTGGAGCAGGTCGATCACGGAAAAATCATCCTGCGACTGTTGGACGGCAAAGGTGAAGGGCGCAGCTACGATCACCGGGCACGGCGTCGTTTCTGGCGCCGTAACGTGCCCCTGATCAAACCTGCTGCCGCCGCCGGGACATGATCAGCCGCAGGACCATCCGGTCCAGAGAAATTCCCCTTCCTGACAATGGCCGCGACCCGGATTTACCCGCTGACCTGCACCCGGTGATACGCAGAATTCTGCTGGCCCGGGGTATAAATACGCAGGAAGACTTGCAGCTGGGACTGAAAAACATGCTGCCGCCAGATCGTTTGGGCGGTGTCAATAAGGCGGCCATGTTGTTGGCTGACGCCGTTACGGAAGACAAAAAAATTCTGGTTGTCGGCGACTTTGACGCGGACGGAGCGACAGGCACTGCATTGGCCATGCTCTCGCTGTCTGCGATGGGTTCTACCCGGCTGGATTTCCGTGTGCCAAACCGGTTCGAGTTCGGATATGGCCTGACCGTTCCACTGGTCGACACACTGGCTGAAAATCCGCCAGACCTTCTGGTCACGGTCGATTCCGGAATCAGCTGCATCGAAGGTGTTGCCCGGGCGGTCGAGCTGGGTTGCCAGGTCGTGGTGACCGACCACCACCTTCCCGGCGAGGTGATACCCGCCGCCGATGCGATCGTTAATCCGAACTGTCAGGGCGATACTTTTCCCAGTAAGTCCATGGCCGGGGTGGGCGTCATGTTCTACCTGCTCAGCGTTGTGCGGCGTGAGTTGCGTGAGCGGGGTTGGTTTGGCCCTGCCCGCGCCGAGCCTAACCTGGCGCACTACCTGGACCTGGTGGCGTTGGGCACCGTCGCCGATCTCGTCCCGCTTGATCACAATAACCGTGTGCTGGTCCGCCAGGGAGTCGAGCGCATCCGTCGCGGAATGGCACGTCCCGGGTTGATGGCCCTGCTGCGACTGGGAAAGCGGGACTACCGTTATGCCAGCGCCTCCGACCTGGGTTTTGCAGTAGGGCCACGCCTCAACGCGTCGGGACGCCTTGAAGATATGAGTACCGGAATTCGCTGCCTGCTCTGTGACGATCCGCAGGAGGCGATGTTGCTGGCGCAGCAGTTGGATGAGCTCAACCAGCAACGCCGTGGTCTGCAGGAACAAATGCAGCAGGAAGCCATGAGCCAGGTTGACGAACTTGTGGCCGACTTGCGGGACAAGGAACCGCCGCCTGCGATGTGCCTGTTTGACGAGTCGTGGCACCAGGGTATCGTCGGGCTGGTTGCGTCGAAAATTAAAGACGCTGTGCACCGACCGGTCATAGCTTTTGCGCCGGAATCAGACGGAGCAGCTAAGCTCAAGGGCTCTGGCAGATCCATCAGCGGGTTGCATATCCGGGATGCACTGGCCCTGGTCGACGCCCGCCAGCCTGGATTGATCCTTGCGTTCGGCGGGCATGCGATGGCTGCCGGACTCACCCTGGAACGCGATCATTACTCAAAATTTGTGCAGGCTTTTGAGGAGGCCGTCACGACTATTCTTGATGGCAACGAACTCAATGCGGAGATCCTGACCGACGGTGAGCTGGAGGCTCAGGATATCTCCACCGGGTTTGCGGTCAGTCTGGAACAGCTGGGTCCGTGGGGCCAACGCTTTCCAGAACCCATATTCGATGGTGTTTTTGACGTGGTCGACCGCCGCGTGGTGGGCGGCGCTCACCTGAAGATGGTGGTTCAGCCGATCACGGGAGGGGAGGCGGTAGACGCCATTGCATTTAACCGGCTGCCGGAGAACCTGCCAGCAACGGGTCCGGTTCGGCTACTGTATCGTCTAGGTGTAAACCGTTGGCGCGGGAGCGAGAGCTGCCAGTTGCTGGTGGAGGAAATGATCGCTTGAACCACAAGGAAATCTCATGGAAATCAACAATCGCGTAGCGCTGGTCACAGGCGGCGCCCACGGCATCGGACGAGCAGTTTGCCGGGCATTTGTGCTGCAGGGAGTGAAGGTTGTAGTTGCCGACCTGGACTTTGACGCAGCAACGCAACTTGCCTCTGAATTTGGCGGAATGGCCTTGAAGGTCGATGTGTCCAGCGAGGAAGAAATCCGGGCTGCTGTAGCCCGTGTCGAGGATGAGCTGGGCCCGGTGGATATTTTTGTTTCCAACGCAGGTGTGGCCTTCGGCGATGGTCCGCAGGGCGCAGCGTCGGCATCGAATGAGCACTGGAAGGCCTGTCTTGACGTCAACCTGATGGCGCACGTTTATGCCGCCCGCGTGATGATTCCGTTGATGACAAAACGGGGCGAAGGTTGCCTGGTTAATGTGGTGTCCGCTGCCGGATTGCTGTGCCAGATCGGTGAGGCCGCTTATACGGCCAGTAAGCATGCGGCTGTCGGTTTCGCCGAATCTGTGGCCATCACACATGGTGACGACGGGATCCAGGTTTGCCTGGTTTGTCCGCAGGCGGTTGCAACACGAATGATTGGCATGGACGAAGACACCGGTGAAGAGGGTGGCGAGGGCTTTGGCGGCAACGATGTGGATGGGATTCTCAGTACCGAATACGTGGCGGACTGCATCCTGGCGGGCATAGAGCAGGAGCGGTTCCTGGTTTTACCGCATCCACAGGTCGCCAGCTATGTTCAGAGAAAGGCTGAAGACCACGACCGCTGGATCGGCGGTATGCGGCGGTTTCGCCGTAACCAACCTGGAGGAAAGGAATGAACCAGACGGACTTAAACGGAAGAGTGGCAGTGGTCAATGGCGCATCACGGGGCATAGGCGAAGCCATTGCTCGCGGCCTGGCTGCATGTGGCGCTCAGGTCGTACTCACCAGTCGGCGCAAGGAGAGTGCTCAGGAGGTCGCTGATTCCATCACGGATGCAGGAGGCAGTGCAGTCGCTGTTGCATGCCATGCAGGCCACATGGATGAAATTGAAGAGCTGTTCAGGTACGTCGAAGTTGAATTTGGCCGGCTGGATATTCTGATCAACAATGCGGCGACCAATCCCTACTACGGACCGGCAATCAAGCTACCGGCGGCGGCTTTTGACAAGACCGTCGAGGTCAATCTGAAGGGGCCTTATTATATGAGCAGCGCGGCCGTGCCGCTGATGATTGAAAGCGGAGGTGGCAGTATCGTCAATGTAGCCTCAATAGCAGCACTCCTTCCTTTGCCCGGCCAGGTCGTTTACTCGATGACCAAGGCGGGGCTGATCAGCCTCACGAAGGGTTTTGCCAAGGAATACGGCCAGCAGGGTGTGCGTGTCAACGCCATCCTTCCGGGCGTAGTGGAGACGAAGTTTGCCTCTGCCCTGGTTGATGACCCAGGGGTGCAGAAGTGGATGTCCCGTCTACCCATACCCCGAACAGGTCAGCCGGAGGACATGGTGGCCGGCGTGTTGTACCTTGTTTCTGACCAGGCTGCCTACACCACCGGCACCACGCTGGTCATGGATGGTGGCGCGACGCTGGGTTAAGCGGATGGAGTGGCGAACGGCAACGTGTAGTGCCGGCGGATAGTTTCCCGGTAGCGATCCAGCTCTTCGGTCCAGCGCTGTTCGTCCCAGCCGCAACCCTCCACAAAGAGTTGCCGGACCTGGTCCAGCACCTCTTCACCACCGTTCTTGAGCAGGATGCCCAGCCGACTGCGGCGCAGCATCAGGTCGTCCAGATGGACGACGGCTTCGTGCTCTATCGACCAGCGCAGTTCCGCCAGGCAGCTGGCTCCGCCGGGAACAGGCAGGAGCGTGCCTTCTGTTGCAGCCTCTACTAGTCCGCGGGCTGAGTCACCGTAACGTCCCAGCAGCTTTTCTCCCCAGAGCGGATTTTCAGGCAGGATTTCTGCGCCACTGCAGGTGACAGGACGAAACATATGCTCGCCGGGTGTTCGGTTGGCGGGGGGCAGAAATTCGCGGGCCTGGTCCAGAACATCAACTGCCATATGGTGGAACGTTGTCAATTTACCGCCACTGCAACTGACCATGCCGTTTTCGACCCACACTTTGTGCTCGCGGCTGGCGCTCGATGGGTCCCCGGGTTTGCTGGATGCAATGATGGGCCGCACGCCCGACCAGCTTGAGATGACATCGTCCGCGACAGGTGGCGTGCGGGTGAACAATAACCCGGCGGCAGTCAGCAGGTAGTCCAGTTCCTGTTGCGTAATGCTGGCTGCTGTATCCAGGTCCTGTGGGTGAAAGATATCTGTAGTCCCTACGACTGTACGTCCTTCCCACGGGTAGATAAAAAGCCGGCGTGAATCTCCGGGGTGTTGCAGAAAAATCGCATCAGAGACCGGAAATTTTTCGGCTGACAGGACCAGGTGACTGCCGCGTTGCGGGCGAATGGTCAGGCCGGGTTCCGGTTCCTCACCCAGCCGATTAGCCCAGGCCCCCGTGGCGTTGATCACTACACTGGCGCAGACGGATTGCTGTTCACCGGTCTCAGCGTCCTGCAAGGTGACGCCCCTTACCCTGTCATCGGTTTCCGTCAGGCGGGTTGCCTTGCTGTAATTGAGTACGAAGCCACCCTCAGCGACGGCTTCATGAAGCACCCTGAGCGTCAGTCTCGCATCGTCGGTGATGGCATCGGTGTAGTAAAACGCGCCATTCATATTACCCGTGTCAAGTTGCGCAAAAGTGCTGTTCAGCTCCTGGTTGCTGACGCTGCGATGGTTGCGGATGCCGGCAATTCTGTCATACAGCCAAAATAGAATCCCAGCGGCGAAACGCGGCGGGAACTTCTTCTTGTACAAGGGAAAGTAGTAACCGAGTCTTTCGACCAGGCGTGGCGCCTCTCTCACCAATCGCTCGCGTTCCTGCAGGGCATGGCGGGTGAGGGTGAAGTTTCCGGCTGCGAGGTAGCGGAATCCTCCGTGAACCATTTTGGAGGAGCGACTGGATGTTCCCCAGGCAAAGTCTCTTTGTTCCACCAGCAGGCAGCGGTAACCCCGTTTCACGGCTTCGCGCAGGATTCCGGCTCCGGAGATGCCACCGCCAACGATGATGATGTCCCAATCGGGCAGGGTGCTGTCGGCCAGGTCACGCCAGAGCTTTTTACGGTTGGGGAAGGAGACGGACATCGCAATTCAGGGTAGGGTCAGAACAACTTTGCCGCGGGCCCGCCGTTCGGTGAGCGACGCGAACGCCTGTTGGAACTGGTCCAGTGGGTAGGTTTCAGTGACACGCGGTGTCAGCGTCCCTTTATCCACCAGTGCAGCCAGTTCCGCCATGTTCTGCAAAGAGTCATCCGGGTTGTGGGTGCCCCAGGTTCCCCACCAGACGCCTATCACGCTGGCTTCCTTGAGCAAGGCGATGTTGGCTGGAAAATGGGGGATGTCGCCGCTGGCAAAACCAACCACCAGGTATCGGCCATGCCATGCCAGGGAGCGAAAAGCCTGCATTGCCAATTCGCCGCCTACAGGATCATAGACCACGTCAACACCCTTGCCGCCGGTCAACTCTCTGACAGCATCCCTGAGTGATTCATTTGAATAATTGATCGTCTCATCTGCGCCTGCCTCGCGCGCAAACTGCAGTTTTTCATCGGTGCTCGCGGCAGCGATGACTTTGGCGCCTAACGAATGCGCTATCTCTACTGCGGTGATCCCCACTCCGCCTGCAGCACCCAGCACCAGCACGGTTTCGCCGGCTTTTAATTCTGTGCTCTGGTGAAACGCATGGTACGAGGTGGCGTAGGTGATAGTGAAGCCCGCCCCCTGTTCAAAGCTCATGCTGGTGGGCAATGGCAGGCAGAGTTTTTCCGCCACGAGGCACTTTTCGGCAAAACCGCCGCTGATGGGGGTGGCGATCACCCGGTCGCCCGGTTTGAAACGGGTGACGCCACTGCCGACTTTCTCCACAATGCCCGCAGTTTCGCCCCCGGGCACGAAGGGCGGTGGTGTTTTAACCTGGTAGTTACCGCCGATCATCAGGATGTCAGGGAAGTTGATGCCGGCAGCCCGGACCTCGACAAGGACTTCGAATTCTCCGGGTACCGGATCGTCGCGTTGCTCGATGACAAGCGCTTCAGGCGGTCCGTATTCATTACAAACGAGAGCTCTCACAATTTGAGCCCCAGGCTGGCGGCGCCCTGTTGGGCAAATTTCTCTGTTTGTTCGAAACCACCCTGCAGTTCACGCATGCTGCCACCACTGCTGATCTCATCCCATCGTTGTGCAATCACATCCGCATCAACCTGGTCCGGCAATAGGTTGATGCCTTCTGTCTCCAGGCCCTTGTAGACGGCAAAGCTGCCGCCGCCGGCTGCCAACACCGTGCGGCTTGGCGCCTGTTCGCTGGCAAGAAACACCACACCCTGGCTCACGTACTCAGGTGCGAGCAGCTTAAATACCGGCTCCGGTAATAAGCCGTCCGTCATCGCCGTGCCGGCTACCGGGGCAAGGCAGTTGACGCGTATGTTGTACTTGGCGCCCTCCAGATGCAGGGTATTCATCATTCCGACCATGGCCATCTTGGCGGCACCGTAGTTGGTCTGGCCAAAGTTGCCATATAGACCGGAGCTTGAGCTCGTGAACACGATACGGCCATATCCCTGTTCCCGCATCAACTCCCAGACGGCCTTGGTGCAGTTGGCAGATCCGATCAGGTGCACATCAATGACCCGGCGAAAGTCCTCCATGGACATCTTCAGGAAGGACTTGTCGCGCAGGATGCCGGCATTGTTAATCAGGATGTCGACCCGGCCCCAGGCGTCAATCGCCTGCCTGACCATGTTTTCTACCTGGGTAAAATCCGAGACGTTGGCGCCATTGGCAATGGCTTCACCACCTTTTGCCTGGATTTCAGCAGCTACAGCTTCAGCGTTATCTGAAACTCCATCGGCTCCAGCCAGGTCATTAACGACTACCCGCGCGCCCCGTGCAGCTAGTGCATGGGCATGGGCGCGACCGAGACCCTGACCGGCTCCGGTGATGATTGCTACTTGATCATCTAATCTTATATCCATCATAACTCCAGTATATCAATATGATAGGTGCTTTATCTAATAATCAACATCGCCAAAAATTCAGCGATGAGAGCCGGTTTCTCCTGGCCTTCTATTTCAACGGTCACCAGGGCCTTGGTTAGCCATTGGCCGTGTCCCTTTTCGGTGGCTTCGAGTAGCTTCTGATGCGCGCGAATCCTGCTGCCAACGGGTACGGCCTGTAGAAAACGAACTTTATCCGATCCGTAATTGATCCCCATCGCCAGTCCTTCGATTTCCTTTGCTGTTTCGGCCAGCAAGGCCGGGATCAGCGACAAGGTCAGAAACCCGTGGGCTATGGGGCCACGGAACGGTGTTTTTGCCGCTTTCTCAGGGTCAACATGGATGAATTGGTGGTCGTTGGTGGCGTCTGCGAAATCATTGACCCGCTGCTGCGTGATTTCCAGCCAGGATGAGGGCTCCTGCTCAACTCCGATCAACGAAGCGAGTTCGGTCGCTTTTATGGTTTCGGTCATGGTTGAAAGCCCTTGTTGTTAGTAACCACGCAGACGCGCGAAACGGTCGAGGTGAAAATACCGGTCGCCGTATGCGGTTTCGAGTATCCGGTAACGTTTCAGGAAAAATCCGATGTCGAAATCATCGGTCATTCCGATGCCTCCGTGCATCTGGATGGCTTCGGTGGTGGCCAGGTGTGCCGTTTCGCTCAATTTGGCTTTGGCGAGGCTTGCCAGCTCCGCGCAATCGTCCACGCCCGTGTCTAACGCTTGCAACGCCTTAAGCACCAGAGATTTGCACATCTCGATTTCTCCGAACAGGTGAGCTGCCCGGTGTTGTAGGGCCTGGAAGCTGCCTATTAGCTGGCCGAACTGCTTGCGTTCCTTAAGGTAGCCCAGGGTGCGCTGAAAAGATTCCTGGGCAATGCCGAGCATTTCAGCCGATGCTCCGATTCGCGCGACGTCCAGCACCCGGTCAAGCAGCGCTGCGCCGTCGCCGGGTGTTCCCAGCAGACTGCCGCTATCCAACTCAACACGGTCAAAGGACAGGTTTGCCGCTGCGTGGGTATCCAGGGCAGGGTATCGTTCAGCCTTCACCCCGGGAGCATCTGCAGGTACCAGGAAAAGAGAAACACCATCGCCATTCCAGGCACTGGCAATATAGGTATCAGCTATATGGCCATCGAGCACTGCGGTCTTGGTACCCGACAGCCGGTATCCGCCTGCGAATTCTTCAGCCTCGGCACGTACCCGGCCGGGATCATGAGGGTTGCCTTCGTCGCAAGCTATGGCCAGGATGTGCTTTCCGCTGGCGATACCGGGCAGCAAAGCAGCGCACTGCTCTTTGGTGCCGGCAAAACGCAACGCCGCCGCGCCTGTCATGGCTGTGCCCAGCAGTGGGCTGGGAGTCAGCGTGCGGCCGCATTCCTCCAGTAAAATACCCATTCCGGTGAAACCATAATCCAAACCGCCGTGTTCTTCCGGTACCAGGATTGCGGTCCAACCCAGCTCGACCATCTCGGCCCACAATTCGCGGGAATAGCCATCGCTATTTGCGCTGTCACGCAGCTCACGTAAGTGGCTGACCGGCGCACGCTCTGCAAGAAAATTCCGGGCGGCGTCCCGCAGCATCAGCTGTTCTTCGTTAAGTACCAGTGCCATGCGTTTTTACTCCTTACCCGGGCAGGCCGAGAATTCGTTTGGCGACGATGTTCAGCTGGATTTCAGAGGTTCCACCCTCGATTGAATTTCCTTTGCTGCGTAACCAGGCCTTGGGCAATTGACCATCGTGGCTTTCGCCGCCTTCCCAGACCAGCGCGTCGGTCCCGCCTATAGCCATCATTAGCTCGTTGCGCCGCTTATTCAATTCCGTTCCGTAGTACTTGAACAAAGATGAGACGGCACCCAGGCTGACGCCCGCCTTGACCTCGTCACGTGCACGCTCAATGGTCAATTCGAGGCATCGTTCATCCATTTCAAACCGTGCGATGTCGTTGCGTAGCATCGAATTATGCAGAATGCCGTTTTCGGTTCCCAACAAGTGGGCTGCGGTCTTCCCGACCGGCTTCGTACCGGCACTGCTGAGTCCACTTTCCGCGATCATTTCACGTTCGTGCGTCAGCAGGTACTTGGCTACGGTCCAACCCTTGTTAACTGCGCCAATGACCTGGTCTTTTTCTACACGAACGTCTTCAAAGAAGGTTTCTGTGAATGGAGACTTGCCGCTTATCAGGCGTATGGGGCGCGTAGAAACGCCAGGCATTGACATATCGAACATAACGAAGCTGATACCTTCGTGCTTTTTCGCCTCGAAATCGGTCCGCACCAGGCAGAACATCCAGTCGCCCTTGTCACCGTAGGAGGTCCATACTTTTGACCCGTTGAGGCAATAGTGGTCGCCCCTGTCTTCGCAACGTGCCGCCAGGCTGGCCAGGTCCGAACCGGCGTTTGGCTCGCTGTAGCCCTGGGCCCAGCGGACTTCACCACGAATGATGGGCGGCAGATGCTGTTGTTTCAGATCTTCACTGCCGAATTTCAGCAATGCCGGACCCAGCATCGAGATTCCGAAACTCAGTAGAGGCGGGCGCGCCTGTATTCTGGCCAACTCTTCCTTCAGAATTTTGACCTCAACCCGACCAAGGCCACCGCCTCCGTATTCACGCGGCCAGGCCGGCGCGGTCCAACCACGGGAGGCCATGTGTTGCAGCCACATACGCTGGTCTTCGCTCTGGAACTCGAAGTTCCGTCCACCCCAGCAAACATCCGTTTCGGAGCTATACGGCGAACGCATGGACTCCGGGCAATGGGTCTCCAGCCAATCGCGTACTTCCTGTCTGAATTGCTCTATTTGATTCAAAGATTCTACCCCTGGAACAAAAAACCCGCGGCATCGCTACCGCGGGTTTTGATGCCGTTCGTACTTACGTTGAATTTAGTCTTCGCTGCTCATCGATAATTTTTCCTGGTGTTTCCAGATCTGGAATTCTGAAGTCCAGGATGATTCGGCAAATTGCTGCAACAAAGCGGCGGCCTCTTTTTCGCTCATGTGCTGGGTCAGGAACTTGTAAAAAGTCTGATCCCCGCGATCCATGCTGGCAAAATTTGCATGGGGAACGATGATGCTTGCCTGGGGCTTGCCACCGATGGTTTCTGACCACAACCAGGAGCGTGCATCCGTGGCCCAGCCCTGGTTGAGTGCGATCTGACTCATCTTGTCGCGTGCGGCATCGAATTGCGCGACCTGTCCGGGTTTCAGGTGAAAGTCGGTCACGGCATACATCGTGAAGGACTCATCACCTTCTAGCCAATGAGAGTTTTTCCAGTCGAAGGATTCAAAATGGTGTGTCCATGTTTCGGTATGTGGTGCGACGTGCTTTTTGAAATGCTCGTTGATTTCGTCAGCACCGTCCATTTCTGCGTCGTATGTATCCTGGTCCGCCCAGTTGAAGCAGCAGAACCGAATGGCTATGCGACTGAGATCATCGCCCAGCAAAGGAGTGTAAGCCTGCCATTCACGTTGGTCGCCGTGCTCAGACCGAAAGGCCATGTGTTCGGTCAGTCCCTCCCAGAGTTCCTCAGTATGTCCGTCTTTCGGTGTGACCACCCACGCTTCAGCCAGCGGTGGCGGTGTGTCCTGGGCCACTACAGCAACGGGGAGCATGAAAAACAGGACAGCAAGCGCGCTCAGAATGAGCTTCACGGGTTTTTGGATCATTGGTATTCCCTCAGGATGTTTGGCCGTCTAATTTATCACAGTATAAACGCGCAATGTCATTGTGTAGAATGCAGCCCTTCGTACTCCATGGACCTGCCCAAGTGGAAACCAACCAGTATACGAACCTGATTGAAGACCTCGAGAGCCGTGCACAGGCGCTCAGGGGGTATCTTTGACTACGCTCAAAAGCGCGACCGACTCGAGGAAGTAGGCCGGGAGCTGGAAAACCCGGACATCTGGAACAACCCCGAAAAGGCCCAGGAGCTGGGCCGCGAACGTGCGCGGCTGGAAACCATCGTAACCACGCTGGATGAACTGGATGGCGACCTGAAAGACGCCGCAGAAATGCTGGGACTGGCGATCGAAGAGCAGGATGAAGAAATCGTCGATTCGGTCAGTGAGGATCTGACGCTGATGCGGGAAAAAGTCGAACGGCTCGAGTTTCAGCGCATGTTCGCAGGCGATATGGATTCCCGTCCCTGTTTTCTGGATATCCAGGCAGGCTCCGGCGGCACCGAGGCGCAGGACTGGGCCGAAATGCTACTGCGTATGTACCTGCGCTGGGCCGAACGGCGTGGCTGGCATGCCGACCTGGTCGAGGTTTCCTCGGGGGATGTGGCTGGGATCAAGAGCGCCACGATCCACATCACCGGCGACTACGCTTATGGCTGGTGCCGCACCGAAACCGGTGTTCACCGCCTGGTCCGAAAATCACCGTTCGACTCCGGTAACCGCCGCCACACATCCTTCGCCGCGGTTTTCGTGTCTCCTGAGGTGGATGACAATATAGACATCGATCTGAATCCGTCCGACATCAGGGTCGATGTGTATCGCGCGTCCGGAGCGGGCGGAC
>RCNC010000950.1_pt1 | contig 19210 bp, 14 predicted proteins | sample 2041301 | NCBI WGS metagenome assembly RCNC01 (sample SAMN09708231, study PRJNA481090) | Marine sediment metagenome, whole genome shotgun sequencing project. | biome: marine sediment; feature: ocean; material: sediment; isolation source: Sewage treatment plant 13A marine sediment (STP13A) ...
GACAGCTCCATCGTGCAGAACCGCATCGACACTTACACCAACCAGAGCGCGCCGTGCCTGGGATATTACGAACCACAGGGCGTGGTGCGGAACGTGGACGGTATTGGGACGATCGACGAGGTCTTCGACAGAATTAAGTCTATTTTTAAGTAAACTTCATCTGAGGTCCGATAGCATCGTTGCCGGCCATCTCGAATAGCGTCACATACCACAAGAGTATGCTCCGCTATTCTCGTCAGCCGGCGCCTCGCTCTCGAACCACAACTGAAGTTTTCACGAAAAAGAGAAGAGCAAAGAATAGGGGGTGACCCGGCTGGCCGGATTACCCCCTTTTCTGTGATTGCAGCTATCGCCCGGTGTGGTGGCGGATGGTGCGTTCGATGGCCGCGCGGCAGACCCGGCAAAAGGGTTTGCTGCCTTTGGTGAACATGATGCAGTCCAGTTCCGGTCGATACACACCTTTACTGCAGTAGCCGGCACCCTCGAAGGCGCCCACCCGTCCGAAGTTGGGGTCTTCGCGCAGGATGTCTTCGGCCAGCCCGGCGGCCTCCCGGCTGAGGCGCGCCGACTCATCTTCAAGTTCGGCGATGACGCCGGCGGCCGCTCCCGAGCGTCTGGCGTTGGCGATATTGCGGTTCATCTCCCCGCGTTTTTTCTGGTAGGCCCTGTCGGCATCGTCGTAGGCCTTCTTGCCCCAGGGGGTGGGGTATTCGCCGGCGTCGGCCAGGTCGTGCCACTTGGGCACCGGGGCACCGATCAGGCGGGTGATGTTCGGCTCCAGCGGCTCCACTCCGGGGGGATAGAACGCCTCCTCGTCGTAGGCGGTGGACGAGGTGTAGTATTCGTCGGCCAGTCCGGAAAAGCTGTGGCCCAACTCGTGGATGAAGAGGTATTCGGCCCACTGGTTGTCGACGGCATTGGTGGCGTAGAGATTGTAGATCCCGCCACCGCCGTAGGTGGCGGTGTTGACCAGGATGCACAGGGCGTCATAGGGGGCGTGGGCCGCCACGTCACGCAGCGCCCGGTTGTCCTCGGTGAGCAGGTAGCGGGGGGAACCCAGCGAGAAGAAACTGCAGCCCACCGACCCGCTGCGAAACTCGCCGAAGTGCGGTTTGCTGACATCGCTCTCCGCGCTGGCCCGGAAAACGCTGCGCACGTTGATCGCTGATTTTTCGCCGCTGTAGGGTTCGTAGCGAAAGAGCATCTCGGTCATCCGCCGGCAATCCGCGTTGAACTTCTCCTCCTCCTCCGCGGTGTAGCCGTCGGCCACCAGCAGCAGGTCGACGCAGCGGTGCGGGTCATCCGCCTGGTGGTGCACGGCGGTGGACACCCCCGGTATCAATGCCTCCCGGACCACCGTCACCGCGTTGGGATCGATCACCGTGCTGAACACCGGCACCAGGTGATTTGTCCGGTCGCGGCGCTCCAGGGTCCACTGGAAGGTCCCCCGGGGCCGGGGCATCAAAAAGCTCTCGTGAAAAGTGCGGCTGATTCCCGCGGCGGCCGGGGCCGTGGTCTGGTATTCCCGAAAAATGGTGTCAAAACCCCGGCTGAAGATAAGCTGGTTGGTGGCAGCGTCGAAGACCTTGACGTAGAAGGCGCCGTTGTTCCGGGTGTCGAGGAGGTTCACCATGCTGCCGGCCCAGGCCCCCTGCTCGTACAGCCGGTCGAGGGTCACGGCCTCCTCGGTGGCGTTGCCGATGTGGTAGTAGTCCACACGGAGCGTGCGGTCGACGAACCAGCGGTCGAATTCACCGGCCGCATCCTCCGCCGCGGCGGGACCGGCGGGCAACAGGAGCAGACAGCCGACGAGGATGATTTTTCCGAGACGGGACATGGGTGCTTTCCTCCGTGCGAGATGATCGGGCAGCCGCCCGGTGATATTGCGGGGAGTATACCATGCAGGGTTTAGCCGGAACGGATTTTCCCCTCGACGAACGAGGCTCCCGGCGCTATTATTGGGCTGTTTTGCGGCCGGGGGCGCCACCGGAGAGAGCGCGACGGCCGCGACTGATTCACAGGGCGACCACAAGTGAGGAGATCTGAACGTTATGGCCATTACGATTGCCGGCGGCGGCCTGACCATCGAGGACGTGGTGGCGGTGGCCCGTCACAACGAAAAAGTCGAACTGGATGCAACGGCACTGGAGCGGATCAAGACCTGCCGGGCCATGGTCGAGGGGAAGATCAAGGCCGGCGAGATCATGTACGGGGTCAACACCGGGATTGGCGAGTTCTCCGAGGTGGTCCTCGACCCTGACCAGTTGAAGGACTTCCAGAAGTATCTGATCTACAACCATTCCGCCGGAATCGGTGAACCGGCGCCGCTGGAGCATGTGCGGGCGGCGATGTTCGCCCGGACCAATGTCCATGCCCACGGGAATTCCGGATGCCGGCCGGTGGTGACCCAGACCCTGTGCGACATGTTGAACAGGGGGGTCACCCCCATGGTCTGCGAAAAGGGCTCCGTTGGCGCCTGCGGCGACCTGGCGCCCATGAGCCAGGTGGCCCTGGTGCTGATGGGCAAGGGCGAAGCCTTCTACGAGGGCCAGCGGCTCAGCGGGGAGGAGGCGTTGGACCGGGCCGGTATCAAGCCGGTGGAACTGGAGGCCCGGGACGGGCTGGCGGTGATCAACGGCAGCAACCTCATCTCCGGCATGGGCTGTCTGGAAATCTACGACACCGAGCGGTGGCTCAAGCAGGCCGAAATCGCCGCGGCCATGAGCCTCGAGGCGCTGCGGGCCAACATGAAGCCGTATATCTCCCGCCTCCACGAGCTGCGGGGGTTCCGCGGGGCGGTGACCTCGGCGGGGAACATCCGCCGCTGCATCGAGGGCAGCGATCTGCTGGGGGGGGTGAAGACCAAGGTCCAGGACGCCTACAGCATGCGCTCCACGCCCCAGGTGATCGGGGCGGCCCGCGACCACCTGGCCTATGCCCGAATCCAGTTCGAGATCGAACTCAACGGTGTGGGGGACAACCCGATCTTCCTCCCCGAGACCGACACGGTACTCACCGGCGCCAACTTCCAGGGCACACCCATCAGCCTGCCGCTGGATATGGTGGGCGCTTCGGTGGCCATGGTCAGCGTGCTTTCCGAACGCCGTCTCAACCGGTTGCTCAACCCGGCGCTCAGCGCGGGCCTGCCGGCGTTCCTTACCGAGGGTGCCGGGATGTACTCCGGTCACATGCTCAGCCAGTACACCGCCGGCATGCTGATCGTGGAGCAGCGGACCCTCTCCATGCCGGCCTGCGTTCAATCGATCCCCGCTGCCGCCGACCAGGAGGACTTTGTCAGCATGGGGATGAACACAGCACTGAAGACCAGACAGATTCTGGAGAACGCCCACGGTGTTCTCGGCATCGAGCTGATCGCCGGTGCCCAGGCCCTCGATTTCAGGGACTACACCCCCGGTCAGGGCACCAGGGCCGCCCACGCCGCCGTGCGCAAGGTGGTGGACCACCTCGGTGAAGATCGGCCGCTTTACCCGGACCACAACAACATGTCCGACGCAGTACGCGATTGCCAGGTGCTGGAGGCGGTGGAATCCCAGGTGGGCGAACTGACGGCGTCCTGGTAACCGGGCCTGCCGGTTCAGGCTGTTCGGCCGAGCATGGCCCGCAGGGCCGGTTCCAGCTCGGGATGGGTGAAGGAGTAGCCGGAATCGAGAAGGGCCCGGGGCAGGACCGCGGCTCCGCCGAGGAGCAGTTCCTGCGCCATCTCACCGAACATCAGGCGGGCCGCCATGGCCGGCAGCGGCAGCCACGACGGGCGGGAGAGTGCCCGGCCCAGGGCTCGGCCGAAATCGGCATTGGAGATCGGGTGGGGTGACACGGCGTTCACCGGCCCGGTCACCGTTTCTGCTGCCAGCAGGTGAGCCACCAGGGCCGGCAGTTCGTCCGCGGTGATCCAGCTCATCATCTGCCGGCCGTGGCCCACCGGTCCGCCCAGACCAGCACGAAATACGGGCAGCATCCTGGCCAGGGCACCCTTCCCGGGATGCAGCACCACTCCGAACCTGAGATTGATCACCCTGATCCCCGCATCAGCGGCGGCCCCGGCCGCCGACTCCCACCGGCGACAGACGTCGGCGAGGAAACCGGTTCCCGGGGATGAAGCTTCGTCCAGACGCTCCTCCGGGGGGCGGTTCCCGTAGTATCCCACGGCCGACGCCGAGATCAGCGTGCGGGGCGGGACAGGCAACCGGGCCAGGGCGCCGGCCAGCAGATCCGTTCCCTTGACCCGGCTCTCCTCTATTTTCTTTTTCCGGGCCGTGGTCCAGCGGCCCGCCGCAATGTTCTCACCGGCCAAATGGATAACCGCCTGGTGATCCTCCAGGCCCGGCAGGTCCAGTTCGCCGGCCACCGGATCCCACCAGACCGTCTCCGGGGGAATGACTTTTCCGGCGTGTCGCCGGACCAGGGGGGTGATCCGGTGTTCTGCGGCGGCCAGACCCTTGCAGAGGGTTTGGCCCACCAGCCCGCCGGCGCCGCTGATCAGGATCCGCATGGCTCGCTCCATTTGTGGCGAAACGATTTCATCATTGAAAATATACCTGCTTTTGGCCGGTGGAACAAGACTGGGCCGTGGACGCATCTTCGCCCGATCAGGTATACTTTGGCGGTGAAAATCAAATTATGAAATTGAATTCGAGAGGAACCATGGGAATAGAAACGTATTGCACTGAATACGTTGATCGCCTGCGGGTCATGCTGGACGAGATCTCTCCGGACCAGGTGGCCCGAGCGGCCGACATGCTGCAGGACACCCGGGGGCGCGGCGGCCGTATCTATATCTTTGGCAATGGCGGCAGCGCGGTCACCGCCTCGCATTTTGCCGTGGATCTGGCCAAGGGCACGGCCAGTCCGGACAAACCGCGGTTCCGGGCGATCAGCCTCAGCGAAAATATCGCCGTGCTCACCGCGGTGGGCAACGATTACGGCTACGAGGAGATCTTCGAGGAGCAGCTCCACGGGCTGGTGGAGCCGGGTGACATGGCCATCGGCATCAGCGCCTCGGGCAATTCACCCAATGTGCTGCGCGGTATCGAGTATGCCGGCTCCCACGGTGCCACAACCCTGGTCCTGGTGGGGTTTGGCGGTGGCAAACTGGCCGGATTGGCCGACCTGGCCCTGGTGGTCAGTCCCCGCAACTACGGCCTCTCCGAGGAGGCCCACCTGATCCTGATCCACATTCTGACCCAGTATCTGAAAAACGAACTGGCCGGGCGTCCCGATGAACGAGTTCCGGTTTGATCACCTGAAAAACCGCCGCAGATTGCGCTTGCCGAGACCGATACTCTACGTCGGGGTGGCCATCATCCTGCTCGCCTTTTTTTCGATCAAGTTTTTTCAGCGGGCGGACGATGCCGGTCCGGTCGCCGACGTGGTTCCTCCGGAATCAGCCGTGGTATCAACACCGGCCCAGCCGGTGCCGGACACCATGCCCGCGCCGCCGGCGGCCGATCCGGCCCCGGCCACAGAAGAAAATTCGGAGGGAATCCTCTTTCTCGACGGGTTGGGGCAACGGATCCTGCCGCCGCGGCGGATCAGCGGGCAGCGGCCGGAGATTCCGCCCTCCCTGCTGCGCGGAGGGGCGCTTGACAGCCCGCGGGTCTATGTCCGGGTGGGCAAGGACGGTCAGGTCACCGATCTCAAACTGGTCTCCTCCTCGGGCAGCGACGAAGTGGACCGTCTGGTTCTCGATGCCCTGGGCGGTTACTCCTTTCACCCCGCCATCACTGCCGGCCGGCCGGTGGAGTTCTCCTCGGTGGTAACGGTGCCGCTCCGCGCCGCGGCGGAAGCCTCCCCCAATTCCTGACAAACTCCTCCTGCGCGTTGCTTGACATGTGGCCACCGGTTCTTTACGGTTTCTTCATGGAAGAGTATGAACTCCGGTGCCCGCACTGCTATACCAGGGCTGATCTCCGGTCCCGCCTGAAACCGAGGAGGAAGAGAAATGAGAGTGCTCCGGAATATCTTCTTGCTTGGCTTGCTGCTGGGGCTCGCCGGTGTTTTCTCGGCCGATCCCGGGTTTGCGGCCACGGTGGTCGGTGACCAGGATCCAGTGGAAGAGGTGGAGGATGATATCGAGGAGATCGATATCATCGAGGAGGTGGACGAACTGGCCACCTGGGACATCGAGGGCCGGGCGCGGGACGAGCGGACGATAAACGTGCTGACAGCACGCACGGCCAGGCGAGGGTCGTTGATCTTCATCCTCGACCACCGGGCCTGGAAAACCTTCACCAGGGACACCTTTCACGATTTTCTCGGTTTTGACAGCGGGCTGCTGAAGATCGGCCTTGCCGCCCGTTACGGCATCCTCGACGGCCTCGATGTGGGCCTGCAGCGCATCAACGGCACCCAGGACATGTTCAAGACCGACACCTGGGACCTCGACCTCAGATACCAGCCGCTGAAACAGGAGAAGCATTTCCTCGACGTAGCGGTTCGCGGCGGGATGACCTGGTTCTCCAGGAAGGAGGCGGATGACGATCAGGGCTTCTTTGGCCAGCTCGCCATCAACCGCACCTTCGGGCGGCGGGTTCGGGTGGGTACCGGCCTGCTCTACCACTCCGATTCCTGGAACGAGAACCGGGATCGGGATGATCCGGAATACTCCACGGCCATCCCGGGGACGCTGGATGTCCGTTTCACCCCGAGCTTTTCCTGGCACACTGAAGTGGTGGCCAATGTCGGTGGTTTCAAGGAGCGCTACCCGGTGCTCTCCACTTCACTCCGTGCCACCACCAACAAGCACACCTTTGCCGTGGTGATTTCCAATACCCAGTATTTCGGGGCCACCGGCATCGCCACCAACACCTTCCGCGATTATGGCGACGTGATCATCGGGTTCACCATCACCCGGGAATTCCGCTTCCGGCGGACCGGCGAATGAGCGAGGGCGGAGACCTGAACCGATGAACCACGATCGGTCTCCATTCTCCCGCCGGGGGTTCTTCAAGCGTCTGCTGCCGGTGCTGGCGGCGGTGCTCCTCTGGCCGGGCCGTGCGGCCCGGGCGGGGAAGGTGGCCATCCCGCTGGAGCGGGTCAAGCGGCTGAAGCGTGTGGGCGGGTCGATCACCATTCGCCTGAAGGGCCGGGAGGTGCTGCTGGCCCGCCATGCCGAAGACGGGATCAGCGCGGTCAGCCCCATCTGCAGCCACGAGAAGTGCACCGTGGCCTACCGCCGGGCGGTGACGCGGTTCGAGTGCCCCTGCCACGGGTCCTTCTTCGATGTGGAGGGGAAGGTGCTCAACGGCCCGGCCACCAGGCCTCTGAATACCTGGCCTGCCTGGCTGGACAAGGGTCGGATCATCGTCGACCTGGGGGAGTGACGCCGGCGGTGGCTCACTCAAGGTAGGCGCTGAAGATTCCCCGCAGTTTTTTCAAATCCCCTTCCACGCTCTCGGGCAAAACCTGGGCGAAGAGATCGAGGATCACCAGGGCGTTGACCGCGGAGTCGGCCCTGGTGGCCTGGCGAACCCGTTCCACCGCCGAGACATTGATGCGGCAGACCGATTGGTAGAGGCCGATCAGGCCCCGCAATTCGATGTCGGGGTCGAGGCCTGCCCTCGACCTGAAATACTGGGCCAGGGCGTACGTCGAGGCGGATGGTGTCGTAGGAGATGATCCGGTCGAACCGGCGGATCACATCCACCAGGCAGAGGGCCAGCGGGCAGTCCGGCCCGTCTGCCGGGGTCAGCGGACAGTGGGGACACTGGTGAAACTCCAGGCCGGCCCTGGGCGGTGCCGTCTCCGGTACCGGTTCCAGCAACTCCATGTCATCCGGCCGGAACTTCAGGTCGAACACTTCAAGGGCTCCATCGCCAAGATTGAAGCGGTAGCGAACGTCGATGGTCTCCATCGGTCCACCTTCCGGGTTTGTGGGGGAAAAGGCTGTTTTCACCATTGAAACATGGTCCGGCCGGCCGGTCAACCGTGCCATTTTCGCCCCGGTGGGAAGAAAAATTAGCGGATTCATCCGGCAGGCGATAAATGCTCTGGCCTATCCCGCCCCATGGTGGTAAGATCTGCGAATATTTTTGGAGAGACAGGCGGGTGACACCCGTTCCCCGCCTGTTGTGGATGCGAGCGGAAGGTATTATCACAGCAAGGAGAATGTCGATGGTCAACAAGATCGGACTCGTGGGCGGCGGCCAGATCGGCGGCGTCCTGGTATCGGAAATCGTCACCCGCGGCCTCGCACGCAATGTCGGCCTCGTGGATCCCAAGCCCCCCAACCTGGCCAAGGGCAAGTGTCTCGACATCGCCGAGGGGATGCCCACCATCAGTCGTGACGTCAACTTCCAGGCGAGCCAGACCTTCGAGGTTCTCGAGGGGTCCGACTTCGTGATCAACACCGCAGGCGTGCCGCGCACCGTGCGGCCGGACGGCACCTTCCCCAGCCGGGAAGAGTTGCTGGCGATCAACCTCGGCATCACCGACAAGGTGGCCGAGGGGATCAAGAAGTACTGCCCCAACGCCATTATCATCTCGGTGGCCAACCCGCTGGACGCCATCGTCTACCGCCTGTTCAAGCAGCTGGGCACCCCGAAAAACAAGATCATCGGGATGGCTGGTGTGCTCGACTCGGGCCGCTACAAGTATTTCGTTGCTGACGCCGCCGGCGTTTCGGTGGAGAACATCGAGGCGGTGGTGCTGGGCGGCCATGGCGACACCATGGTGCCGATCCGCAGCGCCTGCCGGATTTACGGTCTTCCGGTTGAAGAGTTCGTCGCTGCCGAGACGCTGGAAGCGATCGAGGCCCGGACCCGCAAGGCCGGCGGCGAAGTGGTTGGCCTGCTCGGTTCCGGTTCGGCCTTTGTCAGCCCGGCCTGGTCGGCGCTGGAGATGGTCGAAGCGATCATGTACGACAAGAAGAAGATCGTCCCGGTCTGCGCGCTGCTCGAGGGCGAGTATGGTGTCGATGGGCTCTTCGTCGGTGTCCCCGCCATTCTTGGCAAGGACGGTGTGGAGAAAATCATCGAGATCAATCTGACGGAGGAAGAGAAAGTAGCTCTTGCACACTCGGTTGACGCCGTGAAAAAGACCTGTGGCGAAGTCGATGCGATGAGCAAGAAGTAAATCGCTGGCTGTAAAGAATTTGAGTTAGAAACCCCCGCCACGCGGCGGGGTTTTTTTTGGTGCGCCGGTTAAGGCGCTGCGCGCCATGCCCGGCGCACCAAAAAAAAGGCCGCGGTCAGTGCTGACCGCGGCCCCTTGTGGATGACGTGGGATGTGGTTTACGCCTCGCCGTCCCCTTCGCTGTCCCCGTTGTTCGAATAGCTCATCTTGGCCATCTGTTCGTACCTGCGGTACTTGGCGGTGACGGTCTCCTGGGCGTGGTCCAGCAGCATCCGTGCCCGCTCGGGGTTGATCTTCTGCAGCATGCGGTAACGGGCCTCATTGAGCGCATAGGACTCGAAGGACGTCTTGGGCGCCTTGGAATCGAGCTGCAGGGGATTCTCACCCAGGGCCACGCGGCGGGGGTCGAAGCGGTAGAGTGGCCAGTACCCGCTGTCCACCGCCAGTTTCTGCTGCTCGAGACCGTCGGCCAGGTCGAAGCCGTGGGCGATGCAGTGGGAGTAGGCGATGATCAACGAGGGCCCGTCATAGGATTCGGCCTCGATGAAGGCCTTCACTGTCTGGGCATCTTTGGCTCCCATGGCCACCTGGGCCACGTAGACGTAGCCGTAGCTCATGGCCATCATGCCCAGGTCCTTCTTGGCAATGGCTTTGCCGCCCATGGCGAACTTGGCCATCGCCCCGAGGGGTGTGGCCTTGGAGGCCTGGCCGCCGGTGTTGGAGTAGACTTCGGTGTCCAGCACCAGGAGGTTGACGTCGCGGTTGCAGGCCAGCACGTGGTCCAGACCGCCGTAGCCGATGTCGTAGGCCCAGCCGTCGCCGCCCACGCCCCAGATCGATTTGCGCTCCAGATACTCGGACAGCTGGGTCAGCTGTTTGGCCGCCGGATCGTCAAAGGACTTCAACTGCTCCTTCAGCGCCCCAATCCGCGACCGCTGGTCGGCGATGGCCTTTTCCCCGGAATGGTCGGCGGTGAGAATCTCGTCCACCAGGATCTGGCCGATCTTCGGGCTGAGTTCCTTGAGCAGGTTCTCGGCCACCACCCGGTTCTGGTCCACGGCCAGCCGGAACCCGTAGGTGAATTCCGCCGTGTCCTCGAAGAGGGAGTTGGACCATGAGGGACCGCGGCCATCAGCGTCCACCGTGTAGGGGGTGGTGGGCAGGTTGCCGCCATAGATCGAGGAGCAGCCGGTGGCGTTGCCGATGATCGCCCGGTCGCCGAAGAGCTGGGTCAGCAGCTTGACGTAGGGGGTCTCACCGCAGCCGGCGCAGGCTCCGGAATACTCGAAGAGGGGCCGGAAGAACTGGGTCCCCTTGGTGTCGGTCTTGACCTTGGTGCGGTCCGGATCGGGCAGGTTGAGGAAGAACTCGTAGTTCTCCCGTTCGGTCTCGCGCAGCGGCGGCTGCGGGGACAAGTTGATCGCCTGGCGCTCGGGGTTCTTTTTGTCCTTGACCGGACAGGCCCTGATGCAGAGCTCGCAACCGGTGCAATCCTCGGGAGCCACCTGGAGGGAATACTTGGTGCCCGGGAATTCGCGGCCCTTGTAATCGACGGACTTGAACGTGGCCGGCGCGCCCTCGAGGTGCTGCGGGTCGTAGACCTTGGGCCGGATGGCGGCGTGGGGGCAGACCATGGCGCACTTGTTGCACTGGATGCAGATGTCCGACTCCCAGACCGGGATCTCCAGGGCGATGTTCCGTTTTTCCCACTGGGTGGTGGAAACGGGCCAGGTGCCGTCGGCGGGGAAGGCGCTCACCGGCAGGTCGTCGCCGCGGCCGGCAATGATCTCGGCGGTGACGTTCTGCACGAACTCCGGAGCGTCCGGGGAAACGGTGGGCGGCCGGGTCATGGTTGACGTCACCGCGCCGGGCACCTTCACCTCGTGGAGGTGGGCCAGGGTCTGGTCAACGGCGTTGTAGTTGAGCTTGACGATTTCCTCGCCCTTTTTGCCGTATGTCTTTTTGATCGCTTTCTTGATCTGGTCGATGGCCTCGTCGCGGGGCAGCACACCGGAGATGGCGAAAAAGCAGGTCTGCATGATGGTGTTGATCCGCACACCCATGCCGGTTTCCCGGGCCACCTGGTAGGCGTCGATGGTGTAGAACTTCACCTTCTTGTCGATGATCGACTGCTGGTCCTCGCGGGGCAGGGTGTCCCAGACTTCATTCGGGCCGGCCTGGGAATTGAGCAGGAAGACTGCGCCATCCTGGGCATACTGCAGCATGTCGTAGCGTTCGAGGAACACCACCTGGTGACAGGCCACGAAGTTGGCTTTCTTGATCAGGTAGATCGAGCGGATCGGGTCCGGGCCGAAGCGGAGGTGCGACACGGTTACCGCTCCAGCTTTCTTCGAGTCGTAGACGAAGTAGCCCTGGGCGAAGTTGTCGGTCTCCTCGCCGATGATCTTGATCGAGTTCTTGTTCGCGCCCACCGTGCCGTCGGAGCCGAGGCCGAAGAACACGCCGCGGGTCACGGTGTCCGGTTCGGTATCGAAGCTGGTGTCAACCGCCAGTGAACTGTTGGAAACGTCGTCGGTGATCCCCACGGTGAAGTGGTTTTTCGGCGGATTGTTTTTCAGCTCGTCGAAAACGGCCTTGACCATGGCCGGGTCGAACTCCTTGGAGGAGAGCCCGTAACGACCGCTGACCACCCGCGGGTCGGTCTCGAACTGGGAGTAGCCTTCGGTGCGGCCTTCGACCAGGGCAGTGAGCATGTCGGTGTAAAGCGCTTCGCCCGACGAACCCGGCTCCTTGGCCCGGTCGAGGACGGCCAGGGCTTTCACCGAGGCGGGCAGGGCCGCCAGCATCTGGCGCGGCGCAAAGGGCCGGAACAGCCGGACCTTGAGCACGCCCAGTTTCTCACCCTGGTTGTTCAGATACTCCACGGTCTCGTGAACCGTGTCGGCGGCCGAGCCCATGACCACGATCACCCGCTCGGCGTTGGGGTGACCGACATAGTCGAACAGCTGGTACTGGCGACCGGTGAGCTCGGCGAAGCGGTCCATCATCTCCTGCATGATGCCGGGGCAGGCTTCATAGTAGGGAGTGATGGTCTCGCGGGACTGGAAGAAAACGTCGGGGTTCTGCGAGGTGCCCCTGATTTTCGGCCGTTCGGGGGAGAGGGCCCGTTCCTTGTGCATCCGGATCATGCCCGGATCCATCAGGGAACGCAGGTCGTCATCGGTCAGTTCCTCGATCTTGCTCACTTCGTGGGAGGTGCGGAAGCCGTCGAAGAAGTGCAGGAAGGGGATGCGCGACTCCATGGTACACATGGTGGCGATGGCCGCCATGTCGTGGGCTTCCTGGACGCCCCCGGAGGAGAGCATGCCCCAGCCGGTCTGGCGGACGGCATAGACGTCGGAGTGATCGCCGAAGATGGAAAGGGCGTGGGTGGCGATGGTTCTGGCCGAGATGTGGAAGACCGTGGAGGTCAGCTCACCGGCGATTTTGAACATGGTGGGGATCATCAGCAGCAGCCCCTGGGAGGCGGTGAAGGTGGTGGTCAGGGCGCCGGCCTGCAAGGAGCCGTGCACCGCGGCCGACGCGCCGCCCTCGGACTGCATCTCAACCACCTGGGGCACGTTGCCCCAGATATTCTTCATCCCCTTGGCCGCCCACTCGTCGGCCCACTCGCCCATGTTGGACGAGGGGGTGATAGGGTAGATGGCGATGACCTCATTGATCCGGTGTGCCACTGATGCGGTGGCTTCGTTGCCGTCGATTGTTAACTTCCGTCGTGCCATTTCAACTCTCCCTAGGCGTTCGTTCCGGCGTCGTTCCTGGGACGCCTCGGGCGGGCCAATCCCGCCGCCCGGCCGCGATACGAGTCGGGCTTTAACTATCTGACGATACTGAGTTTGTCCGTTTCTGCAGTGCCGAAAAACCCGACACTGTAGAACACGGTTGTCAAGCAAGCCGACAGAATAGGCCAGATTCACCCACATTGCAAGGGTAAATCGGGCCTGTTCTGGACATCCGGCGGGTTGAGGATTATTATCCTTTTTTTGCCGTCACGAGGTGGACCCCGATGCCGGAACTGCCCGAAGTGGAAACCGTGGCCAGCCAGCTGGACCCGCTGATCGCCGGGAGGGCGGTGCGCTCCCTGCGCATCCTAGACAACCTGCTGGGTACGCTCCCGGTTGGCCGGGTTCGGGGCAGCCGGGTTGCGCGGGTTTTCCGGCTGGGCAAGCAGGTGGTGCTGGAACTGGAGCGGCGTACGAGAACCGTTCCCCGCCTGTGGCTGGCGGTCCACCTGCGGATGACCGGCCGGCTGCTCTGGCATCCCGGTGACAACCCTGTCGGTGCGGCGGACCGGCCGCATCTGCGGGCCCGGTTGGCCCTGGACGGCGGCACGGTGGACTTCGTGGATCCGCGGCGTTTTGGCGTGATCCATCTGGCCGATGACCTGCAACTGCTGGAGCCGGCGGGAACGGACCCCACCGGCAGTTCGTTCACCCGCGGGCTCCTCCGGCGGCTGCTGGCCGGCAGCGGCCAGGAGATCAAACCCTGGCTCCTGCGCCAGGACCGGATTACCGGGCTGGGCAACATCTACGCCTCGGAAATCCTCGCCCGTTCCCGTCTGCACCCGGCCCGGCGAGCCGGGTCGCTGGATACCGCCGAAGTTCGCCGGCTGCATGCCGCCACCGTCGCCATCCTCAAACAGGCCATCCGCCACTGCGGGACCACCTTCTCCGACTTTCAGGATTCCCGCGGGGACTCGGGCGGTTTCCAGCGGTTTCTCAAGGTCTACGGCCATGAGGGCGACCCCTGCCGGCGGTGCAGGGCTCCAGTGAACCGAATGGTGCAGCAGGGACGCAGCACCTTTTTCTGCCCCGCCTGCCAGCCGGCCACTGCCGCGGCTGAGCAGGCCACGACGTGAAAGGCGAGAAATGAGTTCAGAGACACAACGTATCGTGGTTATTGGCGCCTCGGCAGCGGGTTTGCGGGCCGCCGCCCGGGCCGGCCGCCTGCTGCCCGGAGCGGAGATAACCGTCCTCGACAGGACGGACCGGATTTCGGTCAGCGCCTGCGGGTTGCCATACTTTCTCTCCGGGGACGTGGCCAGTCCGGCGGAACTGCGCTCCACGCCCTATGGCGTTCTGCGGGATGCGGATTTTTTTTCCGGGGTGAAGGGGCTTCGGGTGCGGACCGGAGTGGAAGTCCTGTCCATCGACCCGGAGGAGAAACTGTTGCGTGCCCGGAGCCGGGCGAACGATGAATCGTTGACCTTCCCCTACGACACGCTGGTGGTGGCCAGCGGCAGTGAACCCATCGCCCCGCCGGGGTTTGACGGTGAATCGGAGCGGATGCATTTCCTGCGCGACATCGACGGGGTTCGCCGGATGCGCAGCGACCTGGAGCAGGGCCGGGTGGGCTCGGTGGTGGTGGTTGGCGGCGGGTTCATCGGTTGCGAGGCGGCCGAGGCCTACGGCTCCATGTGGGGCGCGGAGGTGACCCTGGTGGAAGCGGCGCCACAGGTGCTGCCGCGGATGCTCGATCCCGAGATGGCCGCCCCGGTACAGGCCCACCTGCGGGAGAATGGCGTGTCCCTGAAACTCGGCTGTCCGGTTCAGCAGCTGGCGGAAAGCGGCGATGCTGTCCGGGTGGAACTGGCGGGGGAGACCCTTGACGCCGACGCGGCGGTCTGCGCCCTGGGCGTGCGGCCGGCGGTGGGCTTTGCCGCTGCCGCCGGGCTGGAGACCGGTCCCTGCGGCGGCCTGGTGGTGGACGAGGGGATGGCCACCAGCCGGCCCGGCATTTACGCCGCCGGCGACTGCGTCGAGCTGACCCACCACATCACCGGCCGGCCGGTCTATCTTCCGTTGGGGTCGCTGGCCAACCGGCAGGGACGATTGATCGGCAACCGGATTGCCGGGCGGGATGATCGGGTGGCCCCGGTGCTGGGCAGCGCGGTGGTGAAGGTGTTCGATATCACTGCTGTATCCACCGGTCTCACCGAGGCGGCCGCCCGGGCTGCCGGGATCGATGCCCGGGCCGCCTGGGGATCCTTCGAGGACCGTCCGGCCTATTTCCCCGATTCCAGGGGGATGCACCTCAAACTGGTCTATGAAAGGGAAACCCTGCGGCTTCTGGGGCTGCAGGCAGTGGGTCTCGGTCAAGTGGTCCGCGAGGTGGATGTGGTGGCCAGTCTGCTGCTGAGCGGGGGAGGGGTGCGCGACCTTCTCGACCTGGAGTTCGCCTATTCGCCGCCCTACGCCAACGCCCTGGATCCGCTGTACCAGCTGGCGGCGCTGGTGCTGAACAGCGAGGAGGACGGCATTTGTTTCCTGCCGCCCCAGGTGGCGCCGGATGACCCGCAACTGGAGGGACGGCTGGTGGTGGATGTGCGGGAGAAGGAGGAGCGGGAATCAGCCGGTCCCGGCTTTCCTGATTCGGTCCACCTGCCCTTTACCGAGCTACGGGCCCGGGTTGCCGAACTGCCGCCGAAAAAACCGCTGCTGGTGGTGTGCGCCAGGGGTCTGCGCTCCTACGAGGCGGCACGGATCCTGCTCCACGCCGGGTGGGAGGATGTGGTCTACGTCGGTGGCGGCGCGCAGCTGCGCCGGCCCCAGCTTGCCGGGGACTGATCCGTTTCTTCAAACAGATGCGGTCCTCAAGTTGTTGCCACCGCGCTCCGGTCGCGAAACGCTCCAATGTCGCGCTCGTGGCAACAGCTTGAGGACCTTGCCGCTGCCGGGGCTACTCGCCTTTTTTCTCGAGGCGGATCATGGCCACCTCGTCCGCGCCCAGACGCAGGCTGACCACTCCCGTCGCGGTTGACACCTTCCGGCCCGCGGCCAGTTCGGATGCCCGGGGGGCGCCGCCGCACCAGCGGCGGGCCGTCTCGTCCAGGTTCAGTTTCACCTCGGTCTCTGACGGAGTCCGATTCCAGACCGTCAGGTAGACCGGTCCGTCGCCAAAGGCGCCGAACCGCTCCACCAGCAGGTCGCGGTGGCCGGTGCGGGCCCGGGTCACCGGTTCCCAGCCGGCGGCGTCCAGCTTTTTGATCAGCGGCACCAGGCGGGTGATCAGCGGTTTGGCCTGCTGCAGGTGCTCAAGCTTGGTCCGTACCTTGTCCAGTGGACTCCTCGAGGGAAAGCAGCCGTAGAAGAGGCCGACCTTCAACAGCATGTCCCAGCTCTCCATGGTGCGGAAGCCGATCGGTCGCTGACCGGCCAATGCCCGGCGGTTGTGCATCTCGCGTCTTCCGGGCAGGTGCTCGGTGCCGGCCATGTGGCAAAACGGGGCGAGGAAAACCATGTTGTAGGGGTGGGGAGAGGTATTGACCCCCACCATCCCGCCCCGGCGGGTGGTCCATTCCATGACGTGTTCCAGGTATTCGCAGGCCGAGGAGAGCCCGAGGATCACCGGGCGTTTCTCCTGCTCGTCATAGGTCAGCGGGAAATCGGCCCAGGCCATGTGGTCCTGGCGGAAATTCTCGTATCTCAGCGTGGTGCTGGCCACGTCGAAGAACAGGCCCCAGCGGTGCTGGCCTGCGGTCTTGTACGTGGTCACCGCCGGCGAGATGGCCTCTTCCAGGGTCAGCCGGGCGGCATTTCTGCCACCCCGGCCGCCTTCGATCTCCGGATCGGGGTTGAGGATGATATTGACCCCGCCGTGAGTGCGGTCCGCGAGCCCCACCGGCTTCCCGCCGCGGCCGTGGATCGCCGAGAGCTCCATGGCGCTCACCATCTCCGGGGCGCTCACCGGCCCGAAGATCAGGTTGTGAGAGAGTTTGATGTTGAGCCGCCCCGGGTCGGCCACCAGCGCGTCCAGCTGATCCGGCTGTGGCTCGGTGGAGCCGGGGATCAGGAACGACCAGGGCCGGCAGTAGCGAATCGACATCAGGCCGAGTTTCTTGCCCCACTTGGGAGGCCCATTCTCCCCCTGGAGAAAGACGAAGCCCATCTCCCGATAGGTCTGGCCCAGCACGGCGGCGGCATCCACGGTCCCCCAGAGCCCGGGGTTTTCCACCACGTCGGCAAAGGCCCCGGGATAGATGCGGTAATAGGTGTCGAGGGCCGAGCGCATTCCCCAGGCCGGCTCCTCCAGTGGGTAGATGACAAAACGGAACCGCGCCTCGCCGGGGAATTTCGTCGTCTTCGTGGTCAGGCCGAAGTCATAGTAGAGGTTGATGCTCTGGTCCTGGCCATCGTAGTTGATGCGAAAGACCGTCGGGTGCTCGATGGCGGTGGCCAGCGTCAGGCCGGCCCGCTGGTCGCTGATACAGGCCAGGGGGAGGGTGGAGACCAGCCGGGTGGATTCCCGGTCCTGGGTCACCTGGGCCGAATTCTGCAGAATGACGGCGCCGGGGGGAATGGGGCGCCCCCCTTCCGGATCGTCCTCCCAGCTGAATCCCTGGCTGAGGAAGGGGATCTTGAAACAGAGCACCAGCGCCCGGTCGGCGCCGCTGGTCTCTTTCAGCACTCCCTCCACCTCCAACCGGCCTTCCCGGCGCTGAAAACGGGCCTCCAGCCCAACATCCACCGCGGCTATCTTCCCCGACAGTTCGATCCCGTCGTCGGTGGTGGTGACCCGGCCGCTGAACGCGCCGGTCTTCCCGGTGGCCGCGTCCCGGGCAAGGAAGCCGCCGGCCACCCGGGAAGCGAGGTCCCGGCCGCCCAGCACCACCCCGGTCATTCGGCCCGTGGCATCAAAGCCGAGACGAAGGGCTCCCGCCTCGACCGTGGCGGTGGGGGCTTCCTCCGGCCCGCCGGCGGGCCGGGCTTCCCCCTCGATCCTGACCACCCGGGGGGAGCCGCGCCAGGTGTCGAGGCGGAGGAGCTCCTTCTCGGCTTCCTCCAGCAGGGCCAGCGCCCCGGCCAGGTCCCCGCCGGTGCCGATCTTTCTCGCCTCGTTCACTTTTGCCGCCTGCCGCGACACATCCCAGCCCAGCAGCCTTTTCTCGGTGAGCAGCAGACGGCAGTCGGTGTGGCGGCGCCGCACTGTTCTGGCGTGTGGGTTGTCGGCCGCCGCCGGCAGGGGGCAGAGCGGCAGCAAGAGCGCCGTGCACAAGAATAGGGCGGCCAGGACGGTTCCGCTCCTGGGACGCCGGGACGGGGATGGGGTGTGCTGTTGCAGCATGCTGACTCCTTGGGCCGGACAGTGGCCGCGGGGGCGGGTGTCCCGGCAATGGATCGGGTATACTAGTGGTGTCGGAGGCCGGGCCGACCACTGGTCATCCCGGGGATTCCGACAGGGTTTACGGCACGTACCCGATATGGTAGCGTACGTCCGTTCGGCGAAAAACAACCTGTTTCCGGTCTTGACCCACCCCTCGAGAGCCGAGGGGCCAGCCGGCCGGGTTCACGGAGGTGTTTCTCAGATGCATGTCAGGATACCAGCCAGCGACCGGACTGGCAAAAGCCCTCATGGCCGCGTTGCTTACACGCCGCTGGTCTTTTTCCTTCTGCTGCCCCTGATGCTGTTCGGTCTCGCCGGCTGCAGCAGCGACAGCAGTCCCACGGAACCGCCGCCGCCCCCGGCGGATGACCCCGAAATCACCTTTACCCCGGCCAACGGCAACCCCGGATCCAACACGGTGAGCCTGCAGCTCAACGCCACCAATGCCAACCGGCTGGACCTCGACATCCGGCTCACCTCGGTGGACAACGTCTCCTCCATGGCCTGCGATCTGACCTTCAACCCCTCTGTCCTCAGTTACGTGACATTCACCGATGGAACCTTTTTCAGCTCCGACGGGGAACCGGTGAGCATCCTGGTGGACGAGAACCCGGCGGGCCGGCTGATCATTGGCGTGGCCCGGCTGGGCGACGTGGGCGGAGTGAGCGGCACCGGGGTGGCCCTGACCCTGACTTTCAACGGTGCGGGCAACGGGAACAGCACCCTGGGTTTCGAGAACAGCTCGTTGCTCGATCCGGACCTCAATGCGGTGGACGGTGTGCAATGGTTCGGCGGCAGCGCCTCGGTAACCGGTCTCTGATCCGCCAGTCACAGGTACAAAAAAGCGGCCCGGTCTGCCGGCTGGCATTCCGGGCCAAAGGTTGTTCCCGTTTCCCATAGTAAGCAAGAGATTCCTGGCTAGACTTCCCGGCAGCCGTTCGGTTGCCGGTTGATGACCTCTGCGGGCCCGGCGGGCCCTCCAGTCCCGGGCTCGGCC
>RCNC010000951.1_pt1 | contig 19210 bp, 18 predicted proteins | sample 2041301 | NCBI WGS metagenome assembly RCNC01 (sample SAMN09708231, study PRJNA481090) | Marine sediment metagenome, whole genome shotgun sequencing project. | biome: marine sediment; feature: ocean; material: sediment; isolation source: Sewage treatment plant 13A marine sediment (STP13A) ...
CAGATGATCCAGCAGGGTCGTAAAGGCCTTCTCCCCCTCCCCCTGAATCCCCATCTCCACCCCGAGATAGGCCAGCACGGCCTCGGGCAGCAGACTGAAGCCCGCCCCCCCCAGTACGATCCTCGCATCGGACACGGCTCGGCAGTCGGCCACGACCCCCTTTGCCTGGTCGAGGAGGAACCGCGTGTTCTCCATGGCCTGGTCGTCGATGTTGCGAACCGAAATGCCGATGATGTCCGGCTTAAACCCTTCCACGGCGGCCCGGATGGCGGGCAGGGTGTCGGTCTGGTCCATCAGGTCGACCAGCTTGACCTCGTGACCGGCCCTCTCCGTGGCAGTGGCCACACAACCCAGGCCGAGGGGCAGGCTCGGCAAGCTGATCTGCTCCGTATTCGCTGAAACGAATAAGACTCTCATCTGTGCGGGATCTCCTTTGCCGGAGTGTAAATGAGTGGCTGTCCCCAATTTAGGAGGGGAATCGGTGGCTGTCCCCGATTGCGGGGGGTATCCGCCCGTCATGCATGGGGATTATTCGGTGGCTGTCCCCGATTGCCGGTGGTAAATGAGTGGCTGTCCCCGATCTCCCCGAGTGGCTGTCCCCGATCTCGCCCGATCTCGGGGGGCGCTTCGATTCGTGCCCCTGCGTTTATGATGACACTTGGAGGACATTTTGCTCCATATGGCACCTTTCCTCAAGGGATAGAACGGGTTGGGCCACCCCGAACCCCATGCAACTCCCTTGCAACCTTGACTTTTTTGCCAAAATCGTGTTAGGAAGAAGGGTTGGTTTTTCACCGAGAAAGCGAAGGAGAAACGCATGAAGACACCGCTTTGGACCCCCTCAGAGGCCTGGACCAAGAACGCCAACATCACGCAATTCATCGAGAAGGTCAACCAGAAATACGGGAAGGGCTTGAAGAGCTACGACGACCTCTACGAGTGGTCGGTCGATGCGATCCCGGATTTCTGGGCCAGTGTCTGGGAGTTCGCGGGGATTCGCGCGTCCAAGGACTACGACAAGGTGGTGGAGGACTTGAGCCAGTTTCCTGGGACCAAGTGGTTCCCAGGTGCAAGCCTGAACTTTGCCGAGAACCTCCTCCGGTATCGCGACGATCACCTCGCCTTCGTGTTCCGGGGCGAGGACAAGAAGAAGGTCGAGATGACCTATGCGGAGCTGTACGAAAAGGTGGCCCGGCTGGCCAAATCGCTGCGAGACCTGGGGATCAAGCCGGGCGACCGCGTGGCCGGCTACATGCCGAACATGATCGAGACGGCCGTGGCCATGCTCGCATCGACGAGCGTGGGCGCCACCTGGTCTTCCTGTGCGACGGACATCGGCGCCCAGGCCGCGCTCGACCGACTGGGCCAGATCGAACCGAAGGTGCTCTACACGGTCAACGGGTATTACTACAAGGGCAAGACCTTCGACTCTCTCGCCAATGCGACCGAGATCGCCAAAGGGATCCCGTCCCTGAAGAAGGTGGTGGTGGCCTCTTACACGGACGAGACCCCGGACCTGAGCACCATCCCGAACGCGGTCTGGTTCGATGACTTCCTGGCCAAGGGGGAAACGCCTGCCCTGGAGTTCGAGCAGCTCCCCTTCGACCATCCGGTCTACATCATGTTCTCTTCAGGAACCACGGGCAAGCCCAAGTGCATGGTGCAGGGGGCCGGCGGTGTCCTGATCAACCACATGAAGGAGTTGCTCCTCCACACGGACCTGAAGCGGGAGGACAGGATCCTCTACATCACGACGTGCAGCTGGATGATGTGGAACTGGCTCCTCAGCTCCCTCGGTGTCGGGGCGACGATCGTGCTGTACGACGGCAACCCCATGCATCCGGATGAAGGGGCGGTCTGGAGAATGCTCCAGGACGAGAAGGTGACGGTCTTCGGAACGAGCGCGAGCTTCATCAACTTCGTGAAGTCCCAGGGAATGACGCCGGGCAAAGACTTTGATCTGTCTTCACTGCGGGCCATCTCGCAGACCGGCTCCCCCCTGTCTGCCGAAGGGTTCGAGTACGTTTACCAGGAGATCAAACAGGATCTGCACTTCAACTCGATTTCGGGCGGCACGGACATCAACGGCTGCTTTGCCGGCGGCAACCCGATCAGCCCGGTATACGCGGGCGAGCTCCAGGGCGGGGCCCTGGGCATGAAGGTGAAGGCTTACGACGACAAGGGCAAGCCGGTGCTCGACGACCAGGCCGAACTCGTCTGCGAGGCCCCTGCACCGTCGATGCCCCTGTACTTCTGGAACGACCCGGACGGGAAGAAGTACCACGATGCCTATTTCGATGTGTACCCGAACGTGTGGCGACACGGTGACTACATCGTCGTCCACAAGGACACAGGGGGCATCACCTTCTACGGCCGCTCCGACGCGGTCCTGAAGCCCTCCGGCGTGCGCATCGGCACCGCCGAAATCTACAACATCATCGATCCCTTCGAGGAGATCGCGGACAGCCTGGTGATCGGGCAGAACTACAAGGGGGACCAGCGGGTGCTCCTGTTCGTGCGGATGGCTCCCGGACACGAGCTGACCGACGAACTGCAGGCCAAGATCAAGAAGACGCTCCGGGGGCGGGCCTCCCCGCGACACGTTCCGGGGCTCATCATGGAAGTGCCGGACATCCCCTACACGTTGAACATGAAGAAGGTGGAGAGCGCGATCACGAACATCGTGAACGGCAGGCCCGTGCTGAACCGGGATGCCCTGGGCAACCCGGAATCCCTCGACTACTACGAGTCCGTCCTTCCGGAGCTGCAGAAGTAGGGCTGGTCCCTGCGGAGCCAGGGACGGGAACGACGACAGCCGGCAGCGCGTCGCACAATTGAGGTTATTGCGAGCCGAAGGCGTGGCAATCTCCCGGCTCAGCGCGCTGCGGGAGACTCCTGGGGATGGGGTCGCGACCCCTCCCCGTTTCCCTCCTGGATCCCCGCGTTCGCGAGGATGAAGGCCACAGAGGAACGCTCAAGTTGCCAGCGGGCGATCCGGCAGGGGCCTACCTCCAGGCGAAGAAGGGCTGGTCATAGTGGACAACGCGCGTGTCGTTGCCCAGGATCGCCACTTCCCGGAACTGGTAGAGGAAGGCGGCCGTAGGCGCGGCGATGAAGCTCTCCCCCACCGGCATGCACAGGATCGGGTGCTCGCCGTCCACGGTGTCTTCCAGCAGGGGCGCATCCTCCCGCAGGAATTCCCCGACCGGGATGCGATGAATCGACGCCACCTCGGCCGGATTCGGCGTCAGGTCCACGCCCGGACCGGCCCACACCACCACGGGCGTGACCACGAATTGTGAGCGCGTCGCAAAGTCATCGAGCCGACCGATCACGTTTTCCCGAGGCAGTTCCAGACCCACTTCTTCGGCCAGTTCCCGAAGGGCCGTGTCCTCGGGGTCCTCTCCCGCATCCACGCTTCCCCCGGGAAGCGCCCACTGCCCTGCGTGGTTCTTGAGCTTCAGGGACCTTCGCGTGAGGATGAGGGCCCCATCGTCCCGCGGGAATTCATCAATCCGTATCCCGTACACCCCTCGCTCGTCGGCAACGTCCACGACCGTAAGGGCCACAGCGGCCTGCTTGAGGCCCTCGCGCGCCAGGCTCCGCACCTCGAATCCCCGGAGGTTCGCTCTGATTCGCTCGTGAAGCGCTTCGTTGCAGGTCAGTTGATCAGAGTCTTTCATATCCTTCGGTCTACGGCTGCGGTTGCGTCATGCCCTTTTCCTGCTTCTGTTTCCAGTCCTTCATCTTCTTTCTTACCTCTTGCTGCTTCTGCTTCATGGCCCGCTCGGCTTCCTTCCGGGTGATGAAGCCGTCGCGGTCCTCGTCCGCCACATCGAAACGTTCGTTCGCCTTCTTGATCTCGTAGTCCACGTACTCGGTCCGGTCGATCCTGCCGTCCCCGTTCGTATCCATCTCATCGAATCGCTTCTCAAAGACGGCCATCGCAGACTTGGAGGCCGTGTCCGCAAGGGCCTGGCTGCCCGAAATCAGGGACACCGCAACGGCCGCGACCAACAGAAACACACTCGTTCTCATCGTTCCTTCCCCCTTCGGTTCAACAGTTGATCAATATAGGAAACCGCCCGATCTCTTGTCAACCAAAGTGTCTATTATTATGACAGATTGACATCAATATAATTATCATATATGATAATATATATGAAGGGTAACACGATTTCCGAAAAGCTCAAGAAACGGCGCCTAGAGGCGGGCTTGTCGCTCGCACAGCTCGCGCGCAGGGCGAACACCTCTGTCGCCACGCTGTCACGATACGAAAACGGCTGGCAGCGGTTCGAGCTCTACACACTGCGCAAACTTGCCACCGCATTGGGTTGTCGCTTGCAGGTGGAGTTGGAGCCCATCGAAACGCCTTCTTCCAAGCGGCGAAAGGCGTCCGGCATTCGAGAATTGCAGCGTCTTTTCTGGGACCGGAGGCTTCGGAGTCGTGATCTTGACCAGTACCCCTTGTGGGTGCTCGAACGCGTCCTCGAGTATGGATCACTTGAAGACGTCAGATCTCTTGCAGCACGAATGGGGCAGAAGCGATTTCTTGAAAGGGTGGCGCAGGTTCGATTCAAATCCGCCAGGGCAGAAAACTTCTGGCATCTCATATTGCAAAGGGAAGGCGTTTCATGCACGAAAAAGTTCTCCCGCAAGGAAGCAAGACCCTGCTGGCCTGGCTAGAGACGAACGCTGCATCGATTTTTCAGGAGTGGACTCTGGCCGAAGGAACCGGCCTCGCTCTCTGGGTCGGACACCGCATCTCAGAAGATTTCGATTTCTTCCGAACCGAGGGGATGGATCTGAATCTCCTGCACGGAACGTTCAAGAAACACGGTGCTTATGAAACACTCCAGGAAGCGGAAAACACCTTGACAGTCCTCGTTGAGGGGATAAAACTATCCTTCTTTCAGATACCTGACCCGTTTCTGTTCGAGAGAACGGGCTACCGTTCCTTCCACCTGGCCGACATCCGGGACATCGCCCTCATGAAACTCATCACCATTTCCGGACGTGGAAGCCGAAAGGATTTCATCGATCTCTACACGATTCTACGGGACGGGCCGATTCTGCAGGACTTCTTCCAACTCCTTCCGGAGAAGTATGGGCCCGGCAGGGCGAACGTGTACCACATTCTGAAGAGCCTGACCTATTTCGAGGATGCCGAGCAGGAACCGCCCCCCACGATGTTGGAGCCCTTCGACTGGGAAGAGTGCAAGGCCTTCTTTATTCGTGAGGCCCACGCTATTGTTTTGCCGGATTGATCGAACATGGTCCTCTGGGATATCAAGGAACTGTACTGGGATTTGACCTGAGGTTTCCTTGAACAACTGCGCGGGCAGCATCCTGCACCGCGCGACTCCTTTGACGAGGAAAGAACCGCTATGGACTGGGAGGCAGATCTCAAGAGGGCGATCTGCGAGGGCGACGAGGTCAAGGCGGACGAGATCGTGGTGAAAGCCCTTGAAGCGGGGGCGGACGCCACGGATCTTCTGGAGAACGGTGCGGTAGCAGGAATCTACGAGGCAGGCCGTCTCTGGCAGGCCGGAGAATACTTCCTCCCGGATATTATCCTGGCCACCGAGGCCTACAAGGAAGCCATGAAGCAGATCGAGCCCCGCCTCGCCGGCGAGGGCAGGTCTTACAAGGGCAAGGTGATCATCGGCACGGTGGAGGGAGATGCCCACGACATCGGGAAGAACATCGTCATTGCCATGTTGCGGTGTGCATCGTACGAGGTCATCGACCTGGGGGTCGATGTTCCCCTGCAGAAATTCCTCGACAAGACCAGAGAGCTCGAACCGGACATTCTGGGCGTGGGGGCCTACATGTCGACGACCCTGAGGAACATGGAGGCGCTGATTCGCTCCCTGGAAGAGGCCGGCCTTAGGGGAAAGACGAGAATCATGGTGGGGGGAGCTGCGGTAACCCAGGATTACGCCGACCGAGTCGGCGCCGACGGATACGCCAACAACGCGGCGGAGACGGTGGAACTGGTGGACCGTCTCGTGGAGGCCCGTTAGATGGGTGCAACGGGGAAACTGGCCAGAGGCCTGCTCTACGCAAAAGGGCTCCGCATAGGCCACCTCGGAGGCTTCGAACGGCTGATCGCGGGCATCTACGGAACCCCGGACCGGGTGCCGGTCCTTTGCCAGCCCTATACCTATGCCATGGCCATGCACGGCGTGTCGGCACACGAGTTCTTCACCCAACCCCGCACGTTCGTCCATGCCTCCTCGAACATGGCCAACTACTTCGGCTTCGATTTCTGGTCCCCCGTATTCGATTTCTACAACATCGAGGCCGAGGCCCTCGGCCAGAAGCTGATCTGGCGTGACGGAAGCGAGCCGGACGTGGACACGGCCGTCCCTTTGATAAAGGAGGAGGGTGACCTGGATCGGCTTCGCCCGCCCGTTCCTGGCAAGGACGGGCGCATGCCATACGTCCTGGATGCATACAAGCGGTACATGGAAATCATGGGGGTGCCCCCCATGGGCTATTGCTGTTCCCCCTTCACCCTGGCCGTCTTGATCCGCGGTTACGTGAACTTCCTCCGGGACATGCGGCGCAGACCCGCCTTTGCCCATCGCCTGCTGGGGTTCCTGAGCATGGAAGTGGTGGTGCCCTGGATCGAAAAGATCGGCGAGGCGACCCAGGCCTCCGTCGTCGTCATGTCCGACGCGTGGGCCTCGCAGCCGAACATGACCGTGGAGATGGTGCGGGAGTTCTGTCTTCCCTACATCGAGAAGGTCATCCGGGCCACCTCCACACCGCAACGCACCGTTATGGATACGGGCAGTTGGGGAGAAGGGACCGTGAAGGACCCAAGGCAGGTGCTGGACATAAAGATGGATATGATGCTTCCGGGGAATCGTCTCAAGGCGATGCGCCCCTTCTTCCTTCTCGTCTGGAGCGAGGATTACGAGAAAATCGGAATCCCTTCGGCACGATCCTATGCGGACGAGAAGAAGGTCTGTCTCATGCTCAACCTGCGTCCCGACCTCCTCGAAGAAGGCCCTCCCCAGGCCATTGCGGACACGGTGCGCAAGGTGATCCTCCAAGGAGCCGGCAAGGGCAGGTTCGCGTTCCTCATCAACCTCGTCCCTGTACGTGCACCGGTGGCAAACGTCCACGCCGCCGTGGCCGCAGCCAAGCAATTCGGCCGCTACCCCATCTCCGCGGACCCGGAAGCGCCCCCCTTCCGACCTCCCGAATTCCTCCCCTTCGATGAGTGGCGGAGGAGAGAGGGCCTCGCCACTTGAACGGCTGCTGCTCAATCCTTTAAACTCATGGAGACTTTATGGGACGCCCTGTTTCGGTATGGACAAGAAGTGTCAAACGGAAGTTATGAGGCGGGACTGCTGAATTCGTTGGTGAAATTGGGAAGGCAATTCTTCAGAGAACGGTAATCGGGGACAGCCACCGGTCTCAACACACTCAACAATACTCTTTGTCTGGGCTCCCATTTGGGCAACAACCCGTGTAGGTTTGACCCCGTTTGTGTCGAGATCGGTCCCAAGAGGAAGCTCAACGAAGGATCTTGCCCTCGCTTCGGAAGGCGTCCATGCAGGCTTCGTAACCGTGCCGATTGATGGGGCATACCTTCAGACAGATGCCGCAACCGTCGTACTGCTTGAAATAGGGCCAGCACCTCGTGTCGTTGATCTTGTGCTTGTAAACGCCCCTCCACCAGACCCTCTGTTCCGAGATTGCCCTGCCGGGACAGGCTTTGATACAGATACCGCAGGCATCGCAGTACTTCGCCATCCCGAGGTCCACGGGGCGATCCACCTCGATCTCAGCGTCGATACCGATCATTCCCCACCTCTGTCTGGGACCGTATTCAGGGGTGATTACCACCCCCTGCGCCCCCAACTCGCCAAGACCGGCGTTGATCGCATGGGGAGGGTACTTCACCCAGGCATCGAAGGGGACCCTTACGTAGCATCGGTAGCCCTTTGATCGAATGAAACTGGCAACCTTGAAGATTCGGATGCCCGATTTCACGTAGATCTCAAAGTCATAGAGCTTGTCACGGGGCCGGGGAACCTGATCGAGCAGGGCCTTGTCCATTTCCATCCCGAGGACGAGAGCGGTGTCATAGGGCATCTTTTCATCCCTGGCCTCGCCGATGAATCGCCTGTCGACCAGGGTAAAGCCGCTGATGTATCCCTGCGAAGCTGCAAAAGCCCGGATTTCGCTCTTGAGCCGGCCCAAGTCGGGTTCCTTCTTCGGAGAAACGAGGAGGTTTGCGAACCACTGCGTGGTGTTCATTCTCACCATGCTCCACAGGGCACGCCAACCGTAATCATAAAGCTTTCCGTATCTCGCACATTTCGGTAACTCGAGCACCGCAAGCAGGAAAAACTTGTTTGCCATCCCTGTAATGAGTTCCTTGACGGGCTCGATCTCGGACCACATGTTCAACGCATCGGGTTCGACCTTGAGCGTAGGCAGATGATCCGTTATTTCGGCCCCTCGGTTCACGGGCCTCGTTTCGATCTTCTGCTTCATCTGATTATAGCGGCGCAGTTGATATTCCATACCAGACCTCCTTCACCCTCAAACACCGTCCCCTATTTCCGCACCATGTCGCATGGTCAGAGCCAGCCATGTTCTTCATTGTGCTTTCTGGTCTCGTCTATCATGGCGTAGTAGTTTTCGATTCTAAGGTAATTGGCAACCGTGTTGCCGCAACCCACCGCAAAACGTCCTTCAGGCGTGCATAGTTCGATTATTTGCCTGGTTCGTCTTCTGACCTCCTCGGGCGTCCCTCTGGCGAGAAGGTCCATGTCCACGCCCCCCAGGATACCGATCCGCTCATGGTACTTCGGGTACCAGTCGTCAATAGGATAAGCATTATCTTGGAAGCTGTGTTTGGCATCTATCTTCACAACTTCGATAAGGTTCTTGATCAAGCCTTCGTGCTCCGGTTGCCAGGCGCGCCAGTTGCAGGCCTTAGAAATGAATGGACATGGGGGGTAGTTCCAGCAGATCGAGATTGGAGAACTGATACGCGCGCTTGCCTTCTTGAATCTCCCATATAAACCGGGTCACCTGGTCGTTGACCGGAGCCGCCACGCCGGTCTTCGAGGCCAGCTCGGCCAGATAGCCGTTCAGGCCCTCCACCTCACAGGGGAGCCCTTTCTCCAGGTCCTGGAGCATGCTGGCCTTTGAATCCCGGAAATCAGCACCCGTATTCTTGAGTATGGCCCTAAGACTTCCCATGTCCTGTCTCGCGAGGTCCAGTATGATACCGGGGTCCATGCCGCGTAAGGGCTCCATCTTTATCCCCAGGGCCCGGGCGGTCAGGATGGTCTCGATCATGATGTGGATCACGGCGTCGCTGGCTTTGTCATTGTCCAGGATCTCGCCTGCTGCAACCCCGAGCATCGTCGACATCCCCGAGTATCCAACGTTGACCAACAACTTGGTCCACCGAAGACCCGGCAAGTTCTCGTTGATCTTTGCCGTTCCCGCATGGTCCAGGACAGACTTAACCCTTTTGATCCTTTCGGTGACTCTTCCGTCCAGCTCGCCGATTTCGTATTCCATCTGATCGGGGTCGGAGGTCATTCTGGAAACACCGGGTTCCAACAGCTCTGCCGCCCACATTACAGCACCGCCGAGGGTGCGTTCCCTGCCGATAAAAGCGGCCACTCTTTCCTCTGGTATGCCGTTCTGAAGGGTTATGAGGAGGCTGTCCGCCCCCAGGTGAGGAAGGACCTGCGGAAGAGCCTGCTCATCATAGAAGACCTTGACCAGGTATACGACCAGATCATAGATTCCTTCCATGCCATCGGGGGTCAAAGCCCTGACCGGCTGCGTGATGTCTAGCATCCCCACTACCTTCGAGCCCTTTTGGTTCAGCGCCGCGACATACTCCCGGTTGGCGTCCACCATCGATACATCCAGTCCGGCCCTGGTCAGCATGGCTCCTACCACCGTACCCAGAGACCCCGCTCCCATCACCGCGATCCTCATCCGACACCTCCTTTGTTCATTCTCGTTGGCACTCACACGGGCCAAGGGGAGAATATGTGCAGAGGTGAATCGTGGTCAAGTGGAATCTACGATTCGCACATGATTGTGGGGGTTGTAGGGGACGCGCAGAGTATCATGGTTGCTCGAGCGTATTCCTTGTTTCGTATAAGGGACTGGAATAACTACAAAAAACCATGGACACAACCATCCCTCCATGATCACCTTGTATTGTCCGGAAGGGGATAGGCGATTTCCACTTGCCTTACCCTTCATAGTGTCATAAGATGATACTATGAAGTTGAGCCGTACCCATCGCCGGACCTTGCGTGCCATATTCGAAGATCCCGTGCGCTCAAGCATCCCATGGGCGGATATCGAGAAGTTGCTCCTAGCACTTGGTGCCGAATTGAGCGAGGGCAGGGGTTCACGGGTGCGCATCTACCTGAACAAGGTCCGCGCCGTGTTCCACCGGCCGCATCCACAGAAGGAAACAGACAAAGGCGCCGTGAAATCGATGCGGCGATTCTTGACAGAAGCAGGCTTTGGGCCTGAGGAGTGAGGTGATGCTGAAATACAAAGGCTACACGGGTCACGTCGAGTTTGATGATGAAACAGGCGTCTTCCACGGTGAGGTGTTGGACCTGCGGGATGTAATTACATTCCAGGGAAGAAGCGTCAAAGAAATCGAACGCGCTTTTCGCGACTCCATTGACGACTATCTGGAGTTTTGCGAAGAACGCGGCGAAGAACCTGACAAACCCTTTTCCGGTCGCCTCATGCTTCGCCTGCCGCCACACTTGCACAGGAAAGCGTATGTGACTGCCAGACGCGAGGGTAAAAGTCTAAATCAATGGATTGCGGAGAAGCTAGAGAAGACCAACTGAAGGCATGCACCCTCCAAGACAGGAATCCTCCCAAAGGCAGACACCAAGGCCAAGAAAAGGTTAAGGCGCGTACACTTCAAGCCATGCACGCGCCTTAACGATGATACGGTTGGCGTCCCCAAGGGGATTCGAACCCCTGTCGCCGCCGTGAAAGGGCGGTGTCCTTGGCCGGGCTAGACGATGGGGACGCAAAGATTCTTATTCTATTTAAGAACGGCTATGTTTGGCTCTGTCCTCCTTGCTGACTGGTGGGCCGTGCCGGACTTGAACCGGCGGCTCTCTGCTTAAAAGGCAGATACTCTACCAACTGAGTTAACGGCCCTTTTCCATTAAACCTTTTTATTCTAATGACTCAGGCGGTTATTTGCAAGGTCTAATAAGGCTCAAGTTTCGAAAGGGTTCTCTAAAACGATGCTCTGCTGTCTCTGCGGGCCCACCGACATGAGGAAAAACGGAACCCCCACGAGCGCCTCGAGCCTTCTGACGTACCGAATCGCGTTGCGAGGCAGGTCCTCCAGGCAGCGGGCGCCCTGGATATCCTCTTTCCAACCCGGCATGTCCTCGTAGATCGGCTTCGCCTGTTCCATCTGCCTGATATCGGCCGGGAATTCCGTGATCCGCCTCCTGCCCACCCGATAGCCCGTGCAGATCCGGATCGGATCCAGGCCTGTCAGGGTGTCTAGCTTGGTCAGGGCCAGCCCGGTGAAGCCGTTGACTCTCACACCATAGCGGCCGACCACCGCGTCGAACCAGCCGCACCGCCGGGCCCTGCCCGTCGTGGCTCCGTACTCGGCCCCCTCCCTGCGCAGGTGCTCCCCCACCGCGTCGGTGAGCTCGGTAGGAAACGGTCCTCCCCCCACCCGGGTCGTGTAGGCCTTGATCACGCCCACGATCTCCTGGAGGAAATAAGGAGCCACCCCGCAGCCGGCCAGCACGCCCCCGACCCCGGCGCTCGAGGAAGTCACGAACGGGTAGGTGCCGTGGTCGATGTCGAGCAGCGTTCCCTGGGCCCCCTCGAAGAGAATCCTCTTCCCCTTCACCAGCATGTCGTCCAGGAGCAGGGAGACGTCGGTCACGTACCGCTTCAGGCGCTTCGCATAGCCGAGGTATTCCTTCCGCACGGCGGAGAAAGAGAACCCGGGTTGCTTGAGGACGTGTTTCAGGTAGGCGTTCTTCTCCTTGAGCACGGCCCGAAGCCGCTCTTCGAACACTTCCTCGTTCAGCAGATCCACAAACCGGATGCCGGCCCGGGTCGCCTTGTCTTCATAGGCCGGACCGATCCCCCTGCCGGTGGTCCCGATCTTGCCTTTCTTGGTCTTTGCCTTTTCCCGGGCGAGGTCGATCCTACGGTGGTAGGGCATGATGAGGTGCGCCCTCTCGCTAATGAAGAAATTCTTCGCCGTGAGCTTGATTCCCTTCTTCGCGAGGCCCTCCATCTCCTGCAGGAGTACCGCGGGATCCACGACCATGCCGTTGCCCAGCACGCCCACCTTGCCCTTGTGGAGGATGCCGGAAGGGATCAGGTGCAGGATCGTTGTCTCGCCTTTCACGACGATCGTGTGGCCGGCATTGTTGCCTCCTGCGTAGCGGACGATCACGTTCGCCTGCTTCGCAAAATAGTCGACCACCTTCCCCTTGCCTTCGTCTCCCCACTGGGCACCTACAATGACGACACTGTTCATTCGGTTTTCTCCTTCAAATCGCGCAGACTTCCCCTGTCTCGAGGGCTTGGGCGAAAGGGATTCTGTTCCTCTTGAAGTGGCCAAACACGGGTGGACGAATGTAGACGCTCACCCAAGGGTAATATACTTGACGGAAAGGATGTTCGGGAGCTTTGACGCCTTCTCCAGGACCTCCTTGGGAACCGGAGCATCCACGTTGATGAAGGCGACCGCCTTTCCGCCTTGCTCGTCCCGCCCGAGATGGAAGCCGGCGATGTTGATCTTGTTCTCTCCCAGCAGAACCCCGATCGCACCGACGATGCCCGGCTTGTCCAGGTTCTCCATGATGAGCATGTTGCCTTCCAGGATGGCCTCCCCAAAGTATTGGTTCATGCGTACCAACCGCGGGGGGCCCTCTTTGCCGAACACGGCGCCCACCAGGCAGTCCTCTCTCGAGCCGGAACGAAGATAGATGGTGACCTTGTTCGTGAAGTTCACGTCCCTCTTGGTCGTCCCTTCCGTGACGCGGATCCCCTGGTCTTCCGCGATGAGGGGCGCATTGACGTAGTTGACCGTCTCCTCTTCACGCATCGGCGCGAGGAGGCCTTTCAGGAGGGCCACGGTGAGCGGCCGGGATTCGTGGTCGGCCAGGTTGCCGGAGTACTCCACCCGCACCTCTTCCACGGGCCCTGGGGACATCTGCGTGTAGAGGCTTCCCATCCTCTCGCACAGACGGATGTAAGGCCGGAGCAAGGCGAGGCTCTCCTTGCTCACGGACGGGACGTTCACCGCATTCCGGATCAGGCCCTTGGTCAGGTAATCGGCGATCTGTTCGGCCACCGCCACGGCCACGTTCTCCTGCGCCTCGGCCGTGGAGGCCCCCAGGTGGGGCGTGCAGATCACGTTGTCGAGGGCCAGCAGGGGACTCTCCCCGGGGGGTTCGGTCTCGAAAACGTCCAGGGCGGCGCCCGCCACCTTCCCGCTCTTCAGGGCCTCGAGTAGGGCCTGTTCGTCGATGATGCCGCCTCGGGCGCAGTGAACGAGCATGACGCCGTCCTTCATCTTCGAGAAGGCATCCGCGTTGAGGAGATGGTGCGTGCTCTTGTTCAGCGGAACATGAACCGTGATGTAGTCGGCGCGGGCCAGCAGTTCGTCGATCGTGACGGCCTCCACCCCCTTCTTGTTCGCCAGCTCGGCCGTCAGGTAGGGGTCGTAGGCGATCACGTCCATCTTCAGGCCCTTGGCCCGGTCCGCAACCACACTGCCGATCTGACCCAGGCCGAGGACGCCCAGGGTCTTGTGAAAGAGCTCCCGCCCCTGAAACTTCTTCTTTTCCCACTTGCCCGCCTTCATCGAGGCGGACGCCTGGGGAACGTTGCGGGTCAGGGAGAACAGCAGGGAAAGGGCGTGCTCGGCGGTGGTAACCGTGTTCCCACCGGGCGTGTTCATCACGGCGATTCCCCGTTTCGTCGCCGCTTCGATGTCGATGTTGTCCAGGCCGGTCCCGGCCCTTCCGACCACCTTCAGCCGGTCCGCCTTCTCGATCAGATCCGCCGTCAGCTTGGTTCGGCTCCGAACCACGAGGGCGTCAAAGTCCTTCAGGGACTCGGCGAGCCCTTCGGCCGAGATCTCGTTATCCACCACCGTTTCGATCCCGGGCGTATTCCGGAAGATCTCGACTCCCTTTGGGGAGAGGTTGTCCGTAACCAGTACGCGATAGCTGCTCATACCTTGTCCCTTACCACTGCCTAAGAAGCCAGGATGTCCAGGGCGGCCTTGACCGATGCGCCCGTCTCCAGGGAATAGCCCAGATCCCGGAGAACGAATTCGAGGGCCGCCAGCCCGCTCAAGATGTCGTAGGCGTTCACGTACCCCATGTGCGAGATGCGAATGATCTTGCCCTTCAAGTGGCCCTGGCCTCCGGCGACGGCCACGCCGTATTTCTCGCGGATCAACGTTGGGATCTTCGCGCCGTCGATCCCTTCCGGGACCATGATGGCCGTACAGGCATCACTCGGCGATTCAGGAGCGAGCAACTCGAGGCCCAGGGCCTTCACGCCCGCCCGGGTGGCTCGGGCAAGCTTGTCGGTCCTGGCGAACAGATTCTCCAGCCCTTCTTCCTTGATCCGTGCCAGGGAAGCCTGCAACCCGATGATCAACGACACGGAAGACGTGTAGGCGGTCTGGTTCTTCGCCAGGTTCTTCTTCTCCTTGGCAAAATCGAAGTAATACTTCGGAAGGTCCGACGCCTCCGCCAGCCGCCAGGCCTTTTCGCTCAGGCACGCGAAGGCGAGGCCGGGGGGAAGCATCAGGGCCTTCTGGGAACCGGTGACCACCACATCGAGTTTCCATGCGTCTGTCTGAATGTCGAACACACCCAGCGCGGTGATCGCATCCACGACGATGACCGTGTTCTCCCTCGAGGCAACGAGGTCTGCAATCTCACGGAACGGATGCCGAACACCGGTGGAGGTCTCCGAGGCCTGCAGCAAGACCGCCTTAGCGTCCGGGGCCCGGTCGAGAGCCGCTCGCACCTGTTCCGGATCCACGGCCTTCCCCCATTCCACGTCGACGGGGATCGCCTCTACGCCGTATGCCTCACAGATCTCGGTCCACCTTTCACCAAACTTCCCTCCCTGCACCACGATTGCCTTGTCGCCACGGGAAAGAAGGTTGGCCACGGCGCCTTCCATGGCGCCCGTGCCGGTGGAGCCTAAGATCAGCACGTCATTTTTTGTCTGGAAAAGGTACTTCAGGTCCTCTTTCACCTTCGCGACAACGGCCCGAAACGGTTCATGTCGATGGTGAATCATCGGCCTGGCCATGGCCTCCAGCACGTCTTCCGGAACCGGCGTGGGGCCAGGCGTGAGCAGCAGCGTTTTCTTCATGGGATTGCCCTTTTTTCTCCCCGAGGGGGCGAGGAACGAAGCCGCACGATACGCAAACCTGATATTTTTAGCATGCGCCGCAGAAATTGTCAATTATAAAGAGGAGTTAGCACCACTCGACCGGGCCGGGGGAACAAAAACATTTGACATAAACGGCGATATTTTGCAAAATGGAATTGTATTTCTTTGTTTAAAATCTAATGCCTTCCCAATCAAGGAGAGATTTCATGCGAAGCCAAGAGATCCAACAAGCCCTGGAGAAGCTCAAGGCCTCTTCCGCCGACATCGAGGCCGCCGCCCTCGTCAGCCAGGAGGGCTTCATCATTGCCTCGGTCCTGTCAGAAAACCTGGAGGAAGAGCGTGTTGCCGCCCTGACGGCCGCGTTCCAGGGCCTTGCCGAACGGTGTGGCGAGGAACTGGGCAAGGGCAAACCCCGTCAGTTCTTCCTTCAGGCAGACCTGGGCTATATCGTCGTGATGGAAGTTAGCCAGGATGCCTGCCTCACGGTTCTCTCCAGCCGGTTCGGCAAGCCCGGTATGCTGCTGCTGGATATGCGAAAAGGCGCCGAACAAGTGCGCGCGCTCCTCTAGCCCGCAAACAGGACAGAATGCCTAGACTCTCGTCAAGGGACTTCAGGCTCCTCCGGGGGCATCTCCTGTGCCTCTTCCGGAACGGGCGGTACCTGTCGCGCCCGTAAGTAGAGGAAGGCGGCGGTCGCGCCGTAGACCAGGACCAGCAGCAAAAGTATCACATAACCAATATCCATCACGCCGACTCCTGTGCAACCATGTAAGACATCCACCCCGCCATGTTGCCAAGCCTGACGGCACCCGGGGACGATGGCCCCGGCCCCCCGGCTCCTGCACCCGTTCAATAGCCCAACGGAACGGAAAAGGTCAAGGCGGTCGCCCCGGTCGTGCTTCTGTGCTATACAGAATCGGATCAAAAGGGGATCCACATGAAGCAAGCAACCCCACAGGACCCGTCCTTGCTCGAGGGATACATGCGGGAGGCCCTGAACCTGGCAGGCCGGGCGGAGCAACTCGGCGAGGTGCCTGTCGGGGCTGTCGTGGTCCGGGAGGGAAAGATCATCGGACGAGGGCACAATCAGCCGGTCGGGAGCGGGGACCCGACCGCACATGCGGAAATCGTGGCGCTCCGTGAGGCGGCCCGCACCGTGGGCAACTACCGCCTCCCGGGGGCACAGATCTTCGTAACGCTGGAGCCCTGTCTGATGTGTGCGGGCGCGTGTCTGCACGCACGGATCCAGACCCTCGTCTTCGGCGCCAGGGACCCCAAGACGGGTGCGGTCCGTTCCCTGCTCGAGGTCCTGGACGACCCGAGGCACAACCACAGGATCGAGATCGTGGAGGGCATCCTCGGAGACGACTGCGGCCGGAAGGTCCGGGCTTTTTTCCGGAAACGAAGGGCTTGACTGCAGGGACCAGGGGTCAGGGATCAGGGGTCAGCGCCTCACCCCAATCCTATGAGATCCGAAGCCGTCATGCCCGCGCAGGCGGGCATCCCTTGGTGTCGCCCGGCGTATGGCTCCTCTTGCACATGCCAGCGCATTCTTATACATATTAATTATATAGATAGGAAGAAGAATTCTGACATAGCAGGCAAGTCGTGCGGAGAGATGGCCGAGAGGTCGAAGGCGGCTGACTCGAAATCAGCTGTACCGCTTGCGGTACCGGGGGTTCGAATCCCTCTCTCTCCGCCATTTTTATGTTTTTAATACAGCAAGGTACGAATCCAAGAAACTTCGATGCTTTTCTTGCTTCTGGCTTATCTACCAACATAGGTAAGCACTCGGACGTTGCTCGCCCCAAGACTCCGGAAGCTCATATCCTGAGAACCGATGGGGGGAATGCGCCTGAAACGCAAACCAGTTGCCCCCCTCACAAAATTGCGCAACTTTCGAGAAGCCCCGCTCCTCACACACCTAGCCAGGCTCCCAGAATCCCATCCGAGGCCAGTGACATGGCGTCTTCCGGAGAGCATGGAAACGGCCATCCTCGAATTCCCTGATTGAGGTGACCGTGAAGAACAGGCGCACACCGGCTCGCTTGAGTATGGAAAAATGCAGGGGCGCAAGCCAGTATGTGTACTCCTGAAAATGAACTGCGCGGCAGCCTGGAGAACTTCTGACCCATTGGAGAAAGATTCGGTCGCGCCTGTAGTAATAGATCTGACGGTAAAGACTCCAGATCGTCGGACTCGGGAAATCACCAGCCGGCCGCATTGGAGGGAGCAGGTCGTGAATCACATACCGCGTTGTACGGTAGCGTTTGGGCAAATCGGAGCACGTAATGAGAGACGTTTCCACCCTCGACGCCGGTCTCGTAGCGGTGAGTGCGGAAAGCAAGTCCAGAGCGTAGAGGGCATGCCCTCCCGAGGTCGTGGGCGTATACATGCAAATCTCCGCCTGCAACCTGTCGGATCCCTGTGTTGCCGTATTCATGACTGAGCTTTCAGATGGGGTGCAGTGCAAGGAACGAATCAGCGACCTGCCCGCTTCGCATATCCTTCTTGGAGCCAAAAAAGAAATCTCAAATGCCCGGATACAAGAAGATCCTGCGCTTCTTCAACCCAGCATGGAGGCTGGCAATCATGCAAGTCCAGTTGATGGAGTAAGCCACCGCGGTATAGCGGCGTAATTCCCTCCACGTGAGCCTCCTGAGCGAACTTCGGCGGAAAAGACCCGTCAGGAGGAATACGTCGAAGAGCAGCAACAGAAGGGCCGGCACCTGGAATCCCCCCAATAGAAGAAGGAGAGCCAGAACAATCAGCAAATGCAACACCGGAAAGGCAGAGAGGAACACCATCGCCGGGATGGGAAAAAAGCGTGTTGCCAATATCCGGCGGTAGCGATACATTTTGGGAGTAAGATCCCAATTCCAGTAGATCTCCAGCCGCCTCTCCTGCAGCTTGAAAAAGAAATGACTTCCCCCTTGAGCATACCAGATCCACTGGCGCAGGAGGGACATCAGGCTGGCACGCGGCTCGTGATACGCGCGAGCTTCAGGATCAAAAAACTGCGACCAGCCGGAACGGACGGCACGCACGCACAGATCGGCATCCTCTCCTGCCACACAGGCTTCATCGTATCCGCCCAATGCATCCAACAATTCCCTCCGCACGGCCAGATTCACATTGGGTAAATAGGGCGGAATTGCCTTTGGCCTGGGATCCGGCAAATAGCCGGCGGCGTAATAATCCTTCAAGATAGGGATCATCATGGGATTAGACTTTCTCCACAGACTGCATGAAGTTCCAGATCCGATCCTTCCGCCCGCAATCCATATTCAGGGTGGCGCCGGCCGCCAGGCCCACTCTCGGATCTCGAAGGAAGACGCGTTCGAGGCGCTCCAGCCAATCCGGCGCCACTGTGGCATCATCATCCACAAATGCAATAATCTCTCCCCGGGCCGCCCGGGCTGCCGCATTGCGCGCAACAGCTACTCCGCGCTGGTCGATGCTCAGGTAATGGATCGGAAAGCAGGCCTGTATGTTTTCCACTGTCCGGCGAGCCTGAGGCTCTTTTCCATTTTCCACAACAATCAGTTCCTCTGGGGGGCGAGCCAGTTGAGTCAGCGACTTCATGCAACGTTCTAACTGCAGTGGCCGGTCGGCGGTTATGATTGCAGCTGAAATCTTCAGATGGTGCTCATCCGGCAATTCGTTCAGTTCTTCGAGTGGCTCCCAAGAAGATCCTCTCTGGGCGATTTCCAGCATTTCGGCCAGCAGGAACCGGCACTTGGGCAAGAGCCGCTCGTCAAAGCCCCCT
>RCNC010000952.1_pt1 | contig 19206 bp, 16 predicted proteins | sample 2041301 | NCBI WGS metagenome assembly RCNC01 (sample SAMN09708231, study PRJNA481090) | Marine sediment metagenome, whole genome shotgun sequencing project. | biome: marine sediment; feature: ocean; material: sediment; isolation source: Sewage treatment plant 13A marine sediment (STP13A) ...
TTGTCAACGCCCGTGGCCAGCCTCGATCTCTGGAGTCAGATAAGGCGGCGCTGCCGCGCAATTTGTTACAAAAGAAGCTCATCCAGATTGAGGAAAATCAGGCGGCAGAGTCTGCGCTACATGTTTCCTACAAGACCGGAAGTATACTGGTGGACCCTAAAACCCATCAGGTCATCCGACCTGGGTTTGACAAGGCCGCTCTGTCTAATCCAGCTATTTTTGCTGTCGGTGCGATGACGCGCGGGCAGATGATTGATGCCAGTATGGCATATGGAATCGCCCGGTCGACGGCTGAGGTCGCCGATTGTCTAATAACTCAACTCTGCCGCAGCGATGATAGATAAGGTCATGAGCAGTTAAATTGGCCCATTCCATCAGGGTCAGGGGTGTTTTGAAGATCATTGAGGAAAAAACGGAATAGAGGGAACGACACCTGAACGCACTTCTGAAGGCTTGCCAGTTGTGACGATTTGTGCATATAGTACTCATATCAAACAGATGTACTGCACCCATGATCTAGGATGGAAATCATGAGTTCGACATTGCCAGTGCAGCACGTGACCTATGTCTCTAAAATATGTATATGGTCTTGAAATGGGCGCAAGAGCCATCCCTTCTGGAGGAGTCTGAAGGTTATGCGGATGAAACTGTTAGGATAGGTTAGAGCGTATCAAAGATTGCGTTAAAATTATGGTGCAGATGCAACAGACAAATAAAATGAGAGAAACTAACGGCTGGTTGCAAATCACCCATGATGCTGGCAACGCTCAGATTGTTGCCGGTGGGAACTGGACGATTGCTCATGTCCATCGGTTAGATAAAGAAGTGAGCAAACTTAATCTTAATCATTTCGACACGGTTGAGATTGACTTCAGTCAAATCGAGAGGATGGATACTGCCGGTGCCTGTGTTGCCAGACAATTGCTTGGTGTAAAGGATAGCAGCAGGCAACACAATTTACGTTCCAATGAACGAGTCGATGCCATCCTGGCCACCATAGATCGTTTCGAGATATCATCGTCTCCCCGCAGACCAAAAACAAATTTTATGGTCAGAAAGGTTGCGAGTATCGGCAAGGCTACCGTTGAGGCAATTGACCTTGCGGCCTGTTTCATGGAATTCATTGGTAAAATCAGCAGTCGACTGATGACTGGGCTGTTTCGCCCTGCCCGTTTCAGGTTAGGCCAAACTGCCGGCCAGATTGAATTGAGTGGCTTAAACGCCATTCCCATTATTATTCTCATTTCATTTCTCATCGGAATCGTTGTGGCCTATCAAGGTGCTTTGCAATTAGGTAGGTTAGGAGCCGATGTCTATACGGTAGATTTACTTGCTGTCATCCTTTTGCGAGAACTCGGTATTTTGCTGACCGCTATTGTTATTGCCGGACGCTCCGGGTCAACCTACGCAGCGGAAATCGGTTCAATGAAAATCAACCAGGAATTAGACGCCATGAAAGCCATTGGCATGGATCCCATGGAAATCCTGGTTATTCCTCGCCTTATCGGACTCATCATAGCTTTACCAATTTTAACATTAATTGCCGATATTTCTGGCATAATTGGAGGCGGCATGATGATTTGGGTATATCTGGACATGTCACCAACATTGTTCATGTACCACCTTCTTAACGCTGTTTCACCATGGACCTTTTGGGTGGGCATGATCAAGGCTCCGGTGTTTGCGATAATCATTGCAGTTATCGGGTGCTATGAAGGCATGCAGGTTACAGGCAGTGCCGAGTCCGTTGGAAATCACACAACCCGGGCAGTAGTTGAATCCATATTTATGATTATCGTTTTTGATGCACTTTTTTCAATAGTCTTTGGTATCATAGGTATTTAATGAATTCAGCCAGTAACTATATCATTAATGTCGTCAATCTGGTTGTTCAGTTTGGAGCCACCAAAATACACGATGGCCTCAATCTCCAGGTACACAATGGTGAAATCCTGTCGGTTGTGGGGGCTTCTGGCACGGGAAAATCTGTTTTACTGCAAGCGATTATTGGTCTTATTCAGCCGAGCGGTGGCGTGATCGAACTATATGGTCAAAAAACCAGTGTTTTACCACACAAAGCTGTGCTCGAAATACGTCGACGTTGCGGTGTTTTATTCCAGGACGGGGCTTTATTTGGCTCACTGACGGTGAATGAAAATATTCAGGTGCCAATGCGTGAACATTTCAAACTGCCTCAGCGATTATTGGAAGAGTTAGCGGCGCTCAAGTTGGCAATGGTGGGGTTGGAAAGAGCGGTTGGCGATAAATATCCGGCTGAATTGTCAGGAGGGATGCGGAAACGGGCCGGCCTCGCAAGGGCTTTAGCACTGGACCCTCACCTTCTCTTTCTCGATGAGCCGACGGCAGGGCTTGACCCCATTGGTGCAGCTGCTTTTGATCGGCTGATACAGGAATTGCAAAGAAATCTACAGCTCACGGTATTTATGGTAACACACGATCTTGATACCATTTATACTGTGAGTAACCGTGTTGCCGTGCTTGGAGAGAAGAAAATGCTGATTTGCGGCTCCCTTGACGAGGTGAGCACTTTTGAGCATCCGTGGGTAAATGAGTATTTTCATGGCCCAAGATCTCGTTCAAGGCACATTTGAGGTATGAACATTTTTCCTATCACATAAAAAAGCATACTCATTAACAATGGATTCAAAAGGCTATCATTTCTTTATCGGGTTGTTTGTAATTTTCGGAATTACCGGGATTTTAGCTACCGGTATATGGTTATCACGCCAGGATAACAATGAAAAAACGGTTCCATATGAGATACATTTTGAAGAATCCGTTTCTGGTTTGAATATCGGCAGCTGGGTCAGTTATCGCGGAATTCGCATTGGTTCTGTGAATTATATGGGAATCAAGCCCGATAACCCTCAGTTAGTGTTAGTGCGAATTAGTGTGCAAGACGATCATCTGCTTCGGCAGGGTGATGAGGCATCATTAAAGTTCGGAGGAATAACAGGGGCATCGTACATAAATATTGAAGGTGCTGTACCAGGCAGCAAAGTGATACAATCAAGTGATACCGACCCTGCCGTCATTCCATCACAAAAATCGGATTTTGCACAGTTGGTGCGCGGCGTTCCTGAACTCATCAGTCAAAGTACCATTTTAGTACAGCGTTTTGCCAATATCCTAAACCAGGACAATCAAGAGCAGCTGAAGAGCATCTTGACTAATGTTAATGCCATTTCTACTACTCTGGTTGATCAGAATGATAATATCAGCGAGATGCTTCTCACCATCCAGGATGCGGCCACCCAGTTTAAGGCACTCAGTATATCGTTAAATGGGACAATTACTAAAGTCGATACGCTGGTTACTCGTTTGAACACCACTGTAGATGGTGTCAATGTTCTGGTCACAGACGATGCCGAACAGCTGATTAATGAATGGGAAATTACAGCCAACTCTCTGAAAAATCTGGCAGATTCAGCCAATGACATCCTGACGGCAAACCAGGATTCACTGCAGCAATTTTCACAGGACGGTCTTAATGAATTTGTTCATTTCCTTCAGGAGGCCCGATTGCTGGTAGCCGGTTTATCACGTGTTGTCGACAGAATTGAGTCCTCTGGTGCACGTTTTCTATTGGACCAAAATACTCCAGAAATAAATCCGGAATAACATTATGCCCAGTTTTAAAAACCGATCAAGAGTGCGAAATATATTTTTAGCTTTATTCTTGGTGTCCTCATTTTTATTCCTTTCAAGCTGTAACGTTCTCAAAATACCTGGCCCACCTCCAGATCTCTATAATCTTACCCCTAAAAGTACGTTTGCTGACGATCTGCCCGAGGTTCCCTGGCAGCTCATCATTGAGGAACCGATCGCTGCCGGCGGCCTGGACACAAATCGCATCGCACTGCGTCCCCATGCAACTGAGCTTAAATTCTTTGCCGGCGCTCGCTGGACTGAGCGAGCACCAAAAATGATCCAGACATTATTGGTGGAGAGCTTTGAAAATAGCAATAAAATTATAGCTGTTGGCAGACAGTCTATAGGACTTCGCGCTGATTTCACGCTGAAGACCGAATTGCGCGAATTTCAAGCGGAGACGATTAATAACAATAACGTGATCACGGTCCGTGTGAGAATAAACGCCAAAATTGTCAACCACCCCAAGCGCATCATTGTTGGATCCAAAAGTTTTGAACATGTCGTGCAGGTCAAAGATGGCAATGGCATACATAATATTATTATCGCCTTTGATGCTGCTGCCGGCAAAGTCCTAAAAAATCTCGTAGAATGGTCTCTGGTGACGTTGAAATAGTTTGCAGTGAATTTTGTTAATTTCTGTTAAGTACAGTAAACAATAAAGAGTCTTTGCTCTGTATTGTGTTTATTTCATTGAGTATATACGATGTCGTACTTGGTCCCGAATTCGTCTGAAATGTATGTTGTTCTAAAAAGGGGAGGACATGATGAGACACTTGTCTTTGGTATGGGTAATAATGCTTCTATCCGTCTTGAGCCTATCCGTCCAGGCGCAGGAATTGCGTCTCAGCGAACAGACAGAGGAATGTCTTGGATGTCATTCAGAATTGCATCCTGGTCTTGTTGCGTCCTGGATGCGAAGCCGCCACAGCATGGTGTCGCCGGCCGAGGCTCTGCAAAAACCTGAACTGCAACGGCGGGTCTCTTCAGTTGACATCGAGACAGAGTTGCAGCAAACAGCGGTTGGTTGTTATGAGTGCCATTCTCTGCGTACCGATGAGCATGCAGACTCGTTTGATCATAATGGTTTCCAGATTAATATTATTGTCAGCCCAGCCGATTGCGCCACCTGCCATGTCACTGAAGCTGATCAGTACACCAGAAATATCATGTCGCATGCCTATGGTAATCTGGTGGACAATACGCTTTATCGTGACCTTACCCAGGTGGTCAACAATCATTATAGCTTTACCAAGGAGCAACTGACTATAGGTGCAGGCGATAAACTGACAGAATATGAGTCCTGCCTTTATTGTCACGGAACCAAGGTTGAGGTGACGGGAATCGTTACACGTGATACCGATTTCGGCGAGCTGGATTTTCCGGTCCTGGATGGGTGGCCCAATCAGGGCGTAGGCAGGATCAACCCCGACGGCAGTAAGGGGGCCTGTACTTCATGCCACAGTCGGCATGCATTCTCAATTGAAATGGCCCGTAAACCCTTTACCTGTTCTGAATGTCATAAGGGTCCGGATGTTCCTGCTTATAAAGTCTATGAAGTCAGCAAGCATGGCAATATCTTTAATTCGAAGCAGGCAGAATTTAATTTTGATGAGGTACCCTGGACAGTTGGGAAAGATTTTACCGCCCCGACCTGCGCAGCCTGCCATGCCAGCCTGCTCGTTTCAGAAGATGATACAGTGATTGCAGAACGTACCCATCAGTACAACGATCGCCTTGCCTGGCGACTTTTTGGAGTTCCCTATGCACACCCGCATCCACTTGATGCAGATTTGAAAGACGTCGTTAATTCGGCTGGTCTGCCGCTTGCTGTCGAGATGAATGGAGAGCCGGTGGCTTCATTCGTTCTGACGAGGCAGCAGCAGTCCGAACGCAATGCCCGAATGCAGAAAGTATGCCTTTCCTGCCACAGTAGTCAATGGGTTGAAAACCATTTTGCCCGCCTGGATAATACCATTGAGCGAACCAACGCCATTACCTTTGAGGCAACCAAAATTCTCCAGGACATCTGGCGGAAAGACTTTGAAAAGGGACTGCCCCAGGGGCAGAATATTTTTGACGAGGAAGCTGAGCGAATGTGGACTGGAGTTTGGTTATTCTATGCCAATTCAACCCGTTTTGCCTCGGCAATGGCTGGAGGGGGCGATTATGGCGTTTTTGCCAAGGGACGATATCAATCCACTGAACAGCTCAACAAGCTTTTTGCCAAGATGCAGCTGTATGAAGCGTTACAAAAATAGTTTCGCAACATATCTTTAACAGTTTCTTGTTTGAGCTTTGATATTGGCTCACCATTGGCTTTGCGAGCGTTACTGACGGGCGAGAGACTATATCTTGGTTCTATCTAGGCTCACAGGACGAAAGATCTGGATGCCCTTTGAATATGCGCAGGAGATGGTATAAAAGAGCTGGTTGCAATGATCATCTAGCCATTTAGAACAGCGGACTCTCAGGAGGTATTGGCTGGCAGCCTTCGTGCTCTTTTCTGGCGAATATTCATGGCAGGATTTCGGGACGGACTTATCTTGTAGTCAGTATTAATTCCCGTCAATACCGCATCATAAGCAACTAAAAATAGAAACGATTGGGTTGTCACTATGCTTGAGATTCCTTATATAATTGAAATTTTGTCACCGAGGCGTTCACCCGAGGCCAACATTGATCAACTGCTTGAACGCTTTGTTGAGCGTTTTCATCTGATTATGGACGCTGGATGTGCACTTTCCATTCCGGACAACCCAATGGGCCAGTTGCGCCTTGGTGCACTTGAAAGTTTCGAGTTGAAAGGACTCTCCTTTAATCCTGAAAGAGTGATGATGAATTTGAACACCTTTCATGCCAAGGATGAACTTGATGCGCTGCTGCAGAAAGCAGCAGATTGCGGATTAAAGTATATTCTCGTGATCAGAGGTGATGGCGGACCAGATCTTCCCCGACTCGATCCCAAGAGCATAGGCGGATCACACAATATCACTACAACAATGGACCTTCTCAGGTATATCAACAGCGAATTTGCCGACACGTTTGTTACTGGCGCGGCCTTTAACCCATACAAAGCAATGCCATTCGAGCTGGATCGAGCCCGGCAGAAGATGGAAGCTGGCGCACAATTCATCGTCACTCAGCCGGTGATCGGCAGGAACGAGCATGTTGACAGCCTTGGCAGTATCTGCGAAAACGTCATTGTTGAAGCGTGGATGTCTACCAATATCGATCTCTTCTATAAAAGTGTCGGCAAAGAGCGTATAGAGCAGGCAGAGCACTACGATCCGCTCCACAATCTCAGCGAACTTCATGAGGCTTATCCCCATTGCTGTCTTTATCTGTCAATGCTCAGTTTCAAACAGGACTGGCGCAAACTGCTGCCGAGGCTGGCTCACTGAAAAGCATTAGCAAGCTTACCTTCAGTATTTTTATATATTTAACAGGAAACCTACACTGTTTTCCCTCTTACCATTACTCGAGTTAATTTTAGATGCCACATGCCATAACCCGAACAGTGGTCACGGTTGAGCAAAACTGGCTCACCGAGCTGGCGAATGCGACCACTGATCCAGTAATACTGCTCAATGAGCTAGAAATACCGAGCAAATATTGGCCAAAAGATCACCCGGATGAACCAAATTTCGCCGCAAAAGAAATCATGACGAAAATGATGACCAAGGTATCAGGTTATATGGTTCCCAAGCTATCTCGTGAAATCGGAGGAAGACCAAACAAAACTCCGCTGGATTTAAACCTCGAATAAGAAGCCTTCACGGAGGTCAATACCTTCAAGATATGTGCGTACCCGATGGGAAATTACCGGTTGTAAACTCCATATTGTTTCGTCCAGGACAATAACCGCAATAACGCTGTTTGCGGCTTGAAAGTGCGTCCTCTCTATTCAGAAAGAAACGACTCAGAAGTTGAGTAAGATTGAGTAGAAAGCGTTTTTATTTTCACCCTTTGCCATTATCGGGTTGAAATAGAGATATTTCGACAATATTTTCTATTTAGAGACTGATCTAAGTTTAAATCCCAGCCCGATCGTGATGAGCGCTGTTTTAAAGCGGGGCCTGGGACCTGAAACCAGTATGAATGATGAATTGCTGTTTTAGATCTTCTCTGTGAATAACAGTTTTGGGCAGTCGTCTTGTTTCCACGGGGTTAATCTGAAACGATTGTCTGTACATAAGAACTACTCTCTCATCATAGGGAACAGGGAATGAAGGACAAGGAAATTACATCCACTGAAAGCAGGCCAAAGGCCCTTCAAGAGAGATCATCTTCCAAAGAGATTAGCTCTTTTATCAAGGCTGCTGGCAAGGCAGGCCAATCCCAGAGTGGAAGATTGATTTTTTCATTGGACGCAACCATGAGCCGGCAGCCAACCTGGACCAGGGCCATGACTATTCAATCTTCGATGTTTGATGCAGTCGGCAAGGCGGGTGGTTTGTCGGTCCAACTGGTATATTTTCGAGGCTTCGGTGAATGTCGTGCCTCGAAATGGGTCATTAATGCTGCCGCCCTGCGTGACCTGATGCTCGGTATCGATTGTCGAGGTGGGCATACACAGATAGTTAAAGTCCTCAACCACGCCTTCCGGGAAACGACGAAAGCAAACGTCTCAGCCCTGGTTTTCATTGGTGATGCAATTGAGGAGAGTATCGATTTTCTCTGTCAGAAGGCGGGTGAACTTGGTTTAAAAGGGGTGCGCTGCTTTTTTTTTCAGGAGGGACATGATGGAACGGCTGAACATGGTTTCCGTGAAATGGCCCGACTGACCGGCGGGGCCTATTTTCGTCTTGGACCTGACTCTGCGCGGGAACTTTCCGAGCTTCTCGGTGCGGTTGCCATTTATGCCAGAGGGGGTTTGAAGGCCCTCTCAGACAGCAGCACCAATAAAGCGCGTTTACTCCTTGAACAAATGGAGAAATGATTATTTTCACCCTTTTTCTTTTGGAATGTTGAATGGCTTTTTACATTTTAATTCTGTTATTAACGTTGTTCATCCTTTTCTGGCTGATTCTCATTAATCCGGCTCATAAAAGTGCCGCGATACTGATAAATTCCGGGCCGGTTTTTCTGATCGCGGTGGGGGGTTTGCTGACAGTTTTTCGGCGAGGTATGATTGGGGTGCCCATGATCGTTCTCGGACTCTCCTGGTGGCGGCGTACTCGTTCAGTGCGACCAGTCCCCTCCTCTGGCGGACAGAAATCAACCGTCTGCTCGGCAAGCCTTGAAATGGAACTTGATCATGATACCGGAGAAATGGACGGCAGGGTTTTGACAGGTCATATGGAGGGGGTTCGTCTATCTTCGCTCAATGAAGAGGAGGTGTTGTCGCTTTATCGGGAAATTAGTTCAGATGCAGACAGTGCCACCTTGCTCATATCGTACCTTGACCGCTACCATCCCGATTGGCGGGAACGTGTTGATTCTGATTCTTTCAACGGGCAGGATGGTGCATCTGGGTTTGAAAAGATGACCAAACAGCAGGCGTACCAGATACTTGGCCTTGAGCCTGGAGCATCACAGCAGGAGATCCATCAGGCCTGGCGGCAACTCATAAAAGGGGTTCATCCCGACGGCGGAGGCTCACCCTTTCTTACTGCCAAGATTAATGCTGCACGAGATGTTCTCATGGACTAGTTATTGCTCATGCCGTATCCAGGCACGCCTTAATCGAGCAGGAAATTTGGCTAATTGCATGATATTATTCTTATTCTAGACAACTGGTTCATCATCATAAACATTACAAATACAACATAAAAAAGTGGCTGGTTCCTGTCCGATATTCTTCATACCATGAGGCTCCATACTGACCAGATAAACTGATGTTCCAGGGCCACATATTTTTACATCGGTTTTTTCGCCCGTTTCAGGATCATAAGAATAACATTCAAATTCACCACTGACGATATACATAGTTTGATGATAAAAGTGATTGTGAACAGGAATCTCGCCACCAGGCTGTATTGTGAAAAAACGAAGCCCATACTCCGGATATCCGTTCCCATCATCACCATGCTTCGATAACCAGCGCACACTGGTTCCCGTTACATCATGCATTATCCCTTTATAAGGGAACTTCTCAATTTTTACATCTTCCACATCTTTCCAATGATCTACTTTCATTTCATCCTCTTTTGGTCTGTTTTCAGCAAATTCATTAAAGTATTGCCGGCAGGTCAAGAATAATCACCGTACCTGAATATGCATCCAATAGGTAATTGCACCCTCCTCCCTACGACTAAAACCCTGTAAATTTATCACATTTATTGAGCTTTACCCATGGTTTTCTCAGTAATTGTTAGTAACAAGTAATAAGTCTAGCCTGACACCAATTGCAGACTCCAATTGATGATATGACAAGAGCGCCTTTTCTGCCCAAAATGATAATTGTAAAAGCTACTACTGTGTTTATGGTCGTAAAGAGGGTTAAAAGTGCGTCAATTAGCCCTGAGGAATATCTTTAACTGATTCTATTTGATCAATTTAACACCGAGGATTATTAAACATCTGAGCCATGGGGGGGAGCACTGTTGACCCCAAGCTTTTGGTTAAATCATTTGTGAGGAGTTATCATGAAAACACGTGCCGCAGTTGCATTTGAAGCGGGCAAACCATTAGAAATTGTCGATGTTGATCTGGATGGACCAAAATTGGGAGAAGTGCTCGTTGAAATTAAGGCAACGGGTGTTTGCCATACCGATGCCTTTACTTTGTCTGGGGATGATCCGGAAGGCTCGTTTCCTGTTATTCTTGGTCACGAGGGCGCAGGTATCGTCGTTGAAGTTGGCGAGGGAGTTACAAGCGTAAAGCCTGGAGATCATGTCATTCCTCTGTATACCCCGGAGTGTCGTGAGTGTGAATACTGTCTAAATCCCAAAACCAATCTCTGCCAATCTATTCGAGCAACACAAGGTCGTGGGGTAATGCCCGATGGCACCAGTCGTTTTACTTTAGACGGCAAACCCATCTTGCATTACATGGGATGTTCCACCTTTTCAAACCACACGGTGCTTCCTGAGATTTCGCTGGCCAAGGTTCGTGAGGATGCTCCATTTGATACCATTTGCTATATCGGATGCGGCGTCACAACCGGTATTGGTGCGGTTGCCTTTACCATGGGTGTTGAACTGGGTTCAACAGTTGCTGTGTTTGGCTTAGGCGGTATCGGCCTAAACGTTATTCAAGGCGCTAAAATGGTGGGCGCCGCTCGTATCATCGGTATTGATGTCAATCCGGCAAAAGCAGCTTTGGCCAAACAATTTGGCATGACTGATTTTGTTAACGCGGCTGAGGTAGGAAATGTGGCTGATTATATTGTTGACATAACAGGCGGTGGCGTGGACTACAGCTTTGAGTGTATCGGTAATGTCAATGTGATGCGTCAGGCCTTAGAGTGTTGTCACAAGGGGTGGGGGCAAAGCTGTATTATTGGAGTCGCCGGCGCGGGAAAAGAAATCTCGACCCGCCCTTTCCAGCTGGTGACCGGTCGTTCATGGCGTGGCACTGCATTTGGCGGTGCGCGTGGGCGAACTGATGTGCCGAAAATTGTTGATTGGTATATGGAGGGGAAAATCAAGATTGATGAATTGATTACCCACAAGATGCCGTTAAAAGATATTAATACCGCATTTGATTTGATGCATTCCGGTGAAAGTATCCGCTCCGTTGTTGAATTTTAGGGCAATAAACAGATGACCATAGAGAAAATCAGCGCCAATAAAAGTTTTGGTGGGCAGCAGCTACGTTTTAAGCACCGTTCAATCGCGCTTGGCTGTGAAATGCATTTCGCCGTTTATCTCCCACCCCAAGCAGAATCCGGCCCGGTGCCAATTTTATACTGGCTCTCCGGCCTGACCTGCACTGATGAGAATTTCGTCACCAAAGCCGGCGCCCAGGAATACGCAGCGCAAGAAGGTATCGCCATCATCGTACCCGATACCAGCCCGCGTGGTGAAGATGTACCGGATGATCCTGAAAAAGCCTATGATTTTGGTTTAGGCGCAGGGTTTTATGTGAATGCAACGCAGCCACCCTGGTCCTCACACTACAAAATGTATGATTATGTAGTGGAAGAACTCTACACACTGGTCAATCAAAACTTTCCAGTTGATGGATCGCGTGTTGCTCTTTCAGGTCATTCAATGGGGGGCCACGGCGCCATGACAATCGCTTTGAAAAACCCCGAAAAGTATCAATCGGTTTCAGCTTTTTCACCGATTGTCTCACCGCTTAACTGCCCTTGGGGTAAAAAAGCATTAGGAAATTATCTCGGCAGCAATAAGAAAGATTGGGCCCAATACGACACGGTAGAGCTCGTGCGATCAGTGACTGAGCGCTTACCTATTCTGATTGACCAAGGTGAGGCCGACGATTTTCTTGCTGAGCAACTAAAGACAGAGCTACTTGTGCAGGCAAGCAAGGATGCTGATTACCCGATGCAGATCCGGTTCCAGCCTGGCTACGATCACAGCTACTTTTTTATCGCCTCTTTTATCAAGGACCATATCCGTTTTCACAGTAAAAATGTATCTACTCAATAATTGTTGGCGAATCAGGAGCCACTGGAAAAATGGTATATCAGGATAGCATGGTGCTTGATTTCAGCCGTGTTGCAGGCAAAGACTGATGGCAGAATATCACCGATGTTATCATAAAGGGACTTGCGCAGAGCAAAAGAAAAATAAGGCAAAAAATAAGGGGACAGATTTATTTTTAATGGTCAACAGTCCCTTATATCTTGGTAAAACTGTCTCAGGTTAAAAGATGTTTCCTGAATCTTTAGCCCGACGTGGGTTGTAAGCAGTTTTAGATGGTTCCTGGGCCCATTTAGCCCCTCCGCTCTTCATTTTTTGCTGGTAGAAATTGGGTTAAAATATCCTTTTGCATGAATTGGAAGTGGTGTTTTGCTCGTTCCCAATTAACGTAACGATGACAGCTTCTGCAGCTGATCCTTAGCTACCTGCTTCAGAGATACGCTGCCAAATCTCCTGATATCGATTTCTGGAAAGCGCTCCGCCATCATTTCTTCAAACGTCACCGTTTCTGCCAAAGCCAATACTTTTGTCCAGTATTCGATGACATCTTCCAGGTATTCTTCACCTTGGAAGGCCCGAGAACCAGCGTCATAAATGGTACATCTTTCCAGGGGGAATGATGGTGCCTCGAAATTTGATTCAACAAATTCTGGTGCCAACAGTGAGTTGCAGCGCATTAAATCAGTGCCGGTGATTTTGATTGCCACCTTCGACTCGGTTGTTGGCACGAAAAATCGCCCCTCAATATAACAGACATGTGTTCCCTCATAACCTGGAAAGTGCCTGCGACAGGCTTCGTCTGCCTCAATCAATCGTTCCTCACTTAAGGGGCCGCCTATAGTAAAGAAAAGAATTGAGGACAGCTCAATCCCCTGCTTGACCGCCTCCTTTATCATGATGTCCAACCCATGTCTCAGGCTGGTCCCGGTTGCAACGACATCACCAATAATGATCTGGGCTCTTTTGGGAAAGGTTATCTTCTTGTACTCATCTTCTGTTATATGCCATTGCTCCGGACTTTCAGTTACTCTGGCCCGCTGGGCAGTTACAAAGGAAGAACTATGATTATTCCAGCCAAAGGCTTTTGCCAATGCACCACGAAGGCCAAAATTTAATCCTCCCCGAAGGATATTGAAAACCACTGAACGGTTTTCCTGCAGTTCCAAGGGCGTTGATCTTTTGGTGAGTCGAAGGAAGCTCGCGCAAGCCTTCTCAAGCTTTTCGGTATAGTCGTAGCCCATCACCAGTGGATCATTGCAAATGGCTCTGGTTTCTGGAGTGGAGAGGACATAACGGTAAACCGCCGTTTCTGTGTGATCCTCGATCCGATATACCACGCTATTCTCTTCTCTGTTTATTTCTTTTAGCATAATAAATATAATATATGTAAAAACAATATCTTAGGTTGTTTTTTATAAACAAACATATAGACAAAGAAGAATAATCTTGCTTTGCCGCGGTGGCGATACGGGCAAGACTATACCCACTCTGCGGTAATGTTGCACCCTCTTGTGCAGATTTCATCTCAACTTATTAATGAGAAAAAACAACAATATTTTTCGGGCTCGAGTGAAAACATCGGGGACTCTTAAACCTGTTTTTCCAGGTTAGCCTATATTAAGGTGTCGAATTAGTGAATATTTTAAAACAATTTGAAATCGCATGATGTCTCCAGGATTGAGATATGCAGGGATAATTACGGAACATCCACTTTATTTCATGGTGAAATCTTTAGTGGAATATTGGTCAGCTTACTTGGAAACACACTTGATAAGACTAAAAACGGGTTTGAATTGATGAATGAATCGATAAAAAATGAGTGTGATAATTAAGACGTATGAGCATTCAAATAGAGTAGGCTGAAAACCCTCCATCGACGGGAACAATGATACCGGTAACAAATTTTGATGCGTCCGACAGGAGCCACACAAGAGCTCCGATCAGATCCTCAGGAGCACCGTAGCGACCCAGCGGTGTGTGAGCGATCACTTTTTGCGCCCGGGCAGAAAGTTTACCGGTCTGCTGGTCAACATGGAGAAATCGCAACTGCTCGGTCATGAAAAATCCAGGGGCAATTGCATTTACTCTTATCCCGGTGTGAGCAAAATGGACCGCCAGCCATTGGGTGAAATTGCTCACGGCAGCTTTTGCTGCCGAATAAGCGGCAACTTTTGTCAGCGGTGTGTGTGCGCTCATAGAAGAGATCGTTACGATCGAGCCGCTTCCCTGCTGCACCATAGCCTGTGAAAAAACCTGGATTGTCAGAAATGTCCCTAGAAAATTTAAGTCAAAAACATGCCGGAATCCTTCAAGGTCTAGATCAAAAAAACTTTTACTATCGGGTTGGGGCATGTTTCTTATCGGTTCAAAGAATTCTTCAGAGGTTGTACCGCGCGGGTCGTTACCTCCCGCACCGGTGATGAGAAGATCAACAGATCCCCAGGTTCGACGGATTATATGGTAACATTCGAGTAGATTTTCAGGTTCAAGCACATTGCACGATGCTGCCAGGGCCTGACCACCAGCTTCTTCGATTTTACAAACGACATTTTCTGCGTTGCTGAGATGGACATCTAAAATGGCAACTTTTACGCCCATAGACCCAAGAGCAACCGCCATTGCGCCGCAGAGCTCACCACCGCCACCCGTAATGACAGCGACCTTGCCTGCAAGTTCAAACGAATCAATTATATCCCGTGCCATCGACAACTTTTTCCTTTTCTCAAAAATGATCCCAGAAATATCGTATGTCAGCTGTAACTCAACGATAAACCAGCACTATCTATCTTGCAACGGATATTGACCAGAATAATATCGCTGATAAATTCTTCCCCCAGCAAGAAGACGTGAAATTCTGCCAGGCTCCTGAACTCGGGCCGTTCCTCCCGCTGCTGTAGAAAATTTTATGTACAATGCAAAACAATTTTCTTGAACGGCATTATCCAGTAGCGCAGATCAGAAGATACGTTTTTGTCCTCTGTTGACAAGATTAAGTAACTTATCTGCCGGGTCGGAAAATCTAGAGAGGAATATCATCGCTGCAATGACATAGGGCTTAAAACTGGCTTCTTTATAGAGGGGATCCCGGTAACGATCAAAAACAGTTGCCTCCACTTCGCCCTGCTCACAACTGACGCCGGTAATATCGGCGGGCAGACAATGCATATACAAGGCCTTCTTGTCTTTCGTAAGACTCATCAGCTCTTCAGTGCATTCCCAGTCTTTGAACCTGGCATTTTGTGCCAGGAGCTCTTTTTCCAGGTCTTTAATACCATCCATATCGCCTTTGCCGTAGAGTTCTGTACGTTTTTCCATGGCATTGAATGGTGCCCAGCTCTTGGGGTAGACAATATCAGCATCCATGAATGCTTCTGCCATTGAATCTGTCCTGGTAAACGAACCACCACCAGTCTCAGCATGTTGCTCTGCAATCTCCTCGACTTCAGGCATGATGCCATACCCTTCCGGATGACTCAGAACGACATCCATACCGAAGCGGGTCATGAGCCCCACAATTCCCTGGGGAACAGATAATGGCTTGCCATAAGAGGGTGAATAAGCCCAGGACATGGCAATTTTTTTCCCTTTGAGATTCTCAATTCCACCAAAGTGCTGAATTAAATGGAGGGCATCGGCCATAGATTGCGTAGGATGATCAATGTCACACTGGAGATTGACAATGGTTGGTCGCTGCTCCAGAATACCGGCCTCATAGCCCTGCTTTACAGCCTCGGAAACTTCACGCATATAGCTGTTTCCCTTGCCGATATACATGTCGTCACGGATACCGATAACATCCGCCATAAATGACACCATATTTGCCGTTTCACGCACCGTTTCACCGTGAGCAATCTGGGATTTACCTTCGTCCAGATCCTGAACGCTGAGCCCCAGCAAATTTGCCGCGCTTGAAAAACTGAATCGGGTCCTGGTGGAATTGTCACGGAAAAGTGATACAGCAAGTCCGCTGTCAAAGGATTTGCCAGATATATTCATCTTCCTCATATTCTGGAGAATTTCAGCGGTCTCAAAAACTGCAGCGATCTCATCATCGCTGCGCTCCCAGGTCAGCAGGAAATCATCATGGTACATGCCATCAGTTTTCAATGCTGCCAGTTTTTTTACCTGTTCTTCAATTTTTAATGAATCCATTTTTGCTCTCCACTCTGCTGATACAGGGCCAAAATCGATGGCGCTGTGAAAAATCCGATCTCCTGTTTCGTGGAACCTGTTCCGCTACTCAACATCGGTTATGTATGTCTCCGCGCCAGATAATTGCCAGCTCCATGTGTATCGAAATTTGGTTTTGCCATCTGCTTACTTTTTACGAGATCATCCAAGATACCCATCTCAATTACCGGTGTCTCGTTGTTTACAATAATCGGCATCCTGCCCGCTAACGTCTTCGGCGGTCCAGTAACCAACCGGTCTTCCTACAGCAATCCTACCCTGGTATTAAAGTCCCTGATTAACGCATCAATATCATCTACCTGAGCAAATGTTGAATGCCAATAGTTGTCATGGTCATACCATTGGTCATTAAGCTCTTCAACTTCACGCCCCTGCTGTTCGATCCAGGTGTAATACTTGAGATTATGAATAGCTCTTTTATCGTAGTAGGACAGCTCTTTGGTGTGATCTATGCTGATGGCCTCGATCAGCTGAAGATCGCGCTGGGACTGAGCGTCTGTGTATGTACCATGTTCCTGTTCCAGCTCATTGAGCCGTGATTCATATAACTGCATGGAATCTGTGGCTATTGAAACAACCACATCGTTTTCGGTGAGCTCGTTGTATTTGGCAAATTTTATGGCTGCGACCATATTACCGATAGCGGAAATGCCGAGCAGATCAAGATTCTTAACAAGCTCATCATCGACACCTGCACCACTGAGAGCCTGCCTGCCAATGGGCTCGTTAAAGAGGCGCAATGCCCGCATCGGAATTTCATCATCAACGGCCACGACAAAATCTGTTTCTTTGCAATCGTGCACCCAGGGAACGTGCTTATCGCCAATGCCTTCAATGCGATGCGCACCGAAACCATTGTTCAGGAGTGTCGGGCACTGCAGCGCCTCAGCGACAACTACCTGTGACCGGGGGTATTTCTGTTTCAGGTAATACCCTGCCCCAAGGGTCCCCCCTGATCCTGATGAAGAAACATAGCCTGCCAACTGCCGGCCATCGGCAAGATAGTGCTGCAACAGTGTTTCAATGGCATGTCCAGTAACAGTATAATGCCACAGCGGATTGCCCATTTCGTCAAACTGGTTAAATATCCTGAGATCCTCACCTGTATTGCGCAGTTCCCAGCATTTATCAAATATTTCCTTAACATTTGATTCACATCCCGGCGTGGCTATGACTTGTCCTGCGATACTTTTCAACCATTCAAACCGCTCCCGCGACATCTCTTCGGGCAGGATGGCAATCGCGTTGCACGCCAGTAAGGCTGAAATATAGGCTCCTCCCCTGCAATAATTGCCGGTTGACGGCCAGACAGCCTTGGTCTTACGAGGGTTGAACTGGCCGGTAACCAGAGTAGGGGCCAGGCAGCCAAAGGTAGCACCAACCTTATGCGCGCCTGTAGGAAACCAGCGGCCGACAAGCATAATAATCGTCGCTTTACAGCCGGTAAGCTCTGGCGGCAGAACAATATGATTTACCCCGTTGTAAAGGCCACCTGATTCTTTTGGTTCATTTTTCCAGGTAATCCGATAGAGATTGGCAGAGTGAAGATCCCATAACCCGGTTGACTCGAGCTGAGACTTTATTTTTTCCGGAACGGTCTCCGGGTTCTTCATCATGGAAAATGTGGGCAGGGTAATACCCTTTTCCCGGCAATAGGCAATATTGCTTTCGAGTGTTTCAGAATGGATAGTTAAATCAATCACTGGTTATTCCTTTGTTATGGTATATCTTCAATTGCTTCTACCAGGGTCTCAGGCATATCGATGCCAAGCGTTGCCGCTGTGATGTCTTTTAGACCATTTCCGGTGGTAAGAACCACGACAACCGCTTCCGGGTTCAGATTGGGTGCGGTTTTCTGGAACCCGGCAAATGCTGCGGCACCCGCTGGTTCCGTAAATAAACCTGTAGAACGGGAAAGATATGACTGAGCAAGAATAATCTCAGAATCTGACACCGTCATCATCTCACCGTTAAATTTTTTGAGCATGGAAAGGGCATGGACACCGTTACGGGGAACATCGACACAGATAGAATCGGCCACGGTTGATGTCGGAATATTTTCAAAGGTTCCGCCGGTAAAGGCGCGGTAAAGGGCATCAGACGTCTCTGCCTGTACCCCGATGATTCGTGGGACCGATGAGATTACCCCCAGCTGGACAAGATCCCTGAATCCTTTGTAAACCCCGGAAAGGATGCAGCCATCACCCACGGAGACGAAAACAATATCAGGTGACTGCCCGAGCTGACTGAATATTTCCAGGGAAACGGTCTTTTTCCCCTCAATGGTCAATGGATTGTAGGCAGTATTACGGTTCATACCACCTTTCTGCTCGGTAAAAGCAAGAGAGAGATCGTAGGCCATATCGTAATTGCCGTTGACCCGAAATACCCGGGCACCGTATTGTAAGGCCTGGACCAGCTTGGCAGATGGCGCCGATTTCGGCAGAAACAAGGTGATACGCTGCCCGGCCGCAGCACCAACACCTGCCATTGAGGAACCGGCGTTACCGGTTGAGGCAAGAGTTATATCTTGAATATTGAATTTTTTTGCAGCCGCAGAAACCAGATATGAGGCCCGGTCCTTGAAAGAGGCAGTGGGGTTCGAACCATCATCTTTCAGGTATAGATTATTAAATCCCGTTGCTCTCCGAAGATTTTCCGGTTGCCACAGGGGTGTGTTTCCCACCGGTATGGGTGGAAAATATTTCGATTCAATCGGAAGCAGATCAAAAACAGTGTAAGGATGCTCAAGCGTTCCATGGAGTTCGACCTCGAGAATGCCTGTCAGGGG
>RCNC010002451.1_pt1 | contig 19199 bp, 18 predicted proteins | sample 2041301 | NCBI WGS metagenome assembly RCNC01 (sample SAMN09708231, study PRJNA481090) | Marine sediment metagenome, whole genome shotgun sequencing project. | biome: marine sediment; feature: ocean; material: sediment; isolation source: Sewage treatment plant 13A marine sediment (STP13A) ...
CTTCTGTTCTCCGGACAGCTATCGGTGTTTTACCAAGCAATACGCATGCCCAAAAAATAATTAACGGTAGTGTTTTTCAACCATCTATAATAATAACAAAAAATATATTTAACATCAGTTGTCACAATTTAGTATTTGCATAAAATGTACATATCGTATAAACAATATGTTTAAACGATATGTACAATGCATGAGGCCACCGATGGAAATTGAAACGACTGAATTTGAACTCATAGAAAATTGGGATAAGATCCTTAATCTTCTCAATGACGGTCTAATGATAGTCAGGCCAGACGGGTCAATCTTTCATATAAACCGTGCCATGGAAAAAATTCTTGGATACAAACGGTCTGAAATTATAGGCCGGCCCTGCCTGATGTTAAATTGTGACGCATGCGAACCACTGATGTCCAAGGTGCCGGGAACATGGTGCACACTTTTCTATGAGGCTAAAAACATTCAAAAAGAATGTCTGGTGGTTAAAAAAGACGGATCTTATGCCTCTGTTATCAAAAAGGCCTCACTTCTCTATAGATCAACTGGTGAAGTCCTTGGGGCCGTGGAAATCTTCACCGATGTTTCCAACTTTCAAAAATTGGATAGCGAGTTGAACCGCCTATCACAGCAACTTTACGGGGGAATAGGCTTCCAGGGGATTATCGGGAAATCCGGTTTGATGAAAAAAGTATTTGGTGTGGTTGAAAAAGCCGCAAACAGTGATGCGCCAGTGATTGTTTTCGGCGAGAGCGGTACAGGAAAAGAGCTTGTTGCCCAGGCCATTCACAATTTGAGTAAACGAAGAGAAGGACCGTTTGTCCAGGTCAACAGTGCCGCATTGAATCCAGCCCTGTTAGAAAGTGAGCTGTTCGGTCACATCAAGGGGGCCTTTACCGGGGCTTACCGGCATAGAATGGGGCGATTTGAGTATGCCAATGGCGGCAGCCTGTTTCTGGATGAAATTGGGGATCTGCCTCCCTCTGTCCAGGTGAAGCTTCTTCGGGTTCTGGAGTCCAAGAAAATTGAAAGAGTTGGAGATCAGGAACCAATTGGTGTTGATGCACGAATTATATCAGCCACCAACAAGAATCTTAAAGCGTTAATCGAGGAGAAGAAATTTCGTGAAGACCTGTTTTTCCGAATTAATGTTATTCCAATAACTCTGCCCCCGCTGCGCGACCGCATGGATGATGTGCCTCTGCTGGTCAAATCGTTTGTTGATCAAATGCAGATGCTGACCAAAAAAGAGATTACCGGTTTGACTGCTGAGGCAATGAATTTATTCATGACTTACCGATGGCCTGGGAACGTCAGAGAATTGAAAGCTGCCATAGAATACGCCTTTGTCATCAAAGATTCTGGTCTGATTGGCCCTAATGATTTCCCTGGGCATATTCTTGAATATAATGAGGCTGATGTTTGCCACTATAATGGTACCCCAGAAAAAGATTGCGAAGAAAAGACGGCACTGATTGAAGCACTGAAACGATCAATGGGTAACAAATCTCACGCCGCCCGCATATTGGGGATAAGTCGGGGAACCGTTTGGAATAGGATGCGGAAGTATAATATCAACCCTAAAAGAATCGTATTTTCCTGAACTGGCATCATCGATCCAAAATAATCTTCACCATTTCGACAAACCCGAACCCGCCCTCGGATCGGGTCACCCAAATCGGCGGCACTGCCAGCTGCGTTTCGAAGGCACGGACATTGGCTACCCCCACCGAGTGGGGAAAAAAGCCGAACATGGGTGAATCGTTGGGTGAATCGCCGCAGAAGATCACCTGTTCCCGTACCGCATCCATTTCCACGTTAAATTCTTCCTCGAACATCAATCGGGACATGGACAGCTTGTCGTAGTCACCGAACCATCCGTTGACGTGGATGGAGCTGATCTTGGCAGTGGCGCCATTGGCTTCGAAAATTGCCTTGACGGCTTCGACTGATGGCATGGGCAGAGCAGGCACGTCTTCGCAGAAATCAATGGCCAGATCCGCTTCACGATAGGCCTGATCGGCGGCCACGGCACATCCCGGAACGCTGGACAGGATTTTTTCCCGGATTATATCGAGTCTGGCGCGATCGGCGCATCGTTCTTCCTTTGACTTCCAGTAGCGTCGAATCATCTTTTTCTCGCGGCCATCGTAGCGAAAATAGAAGGCGCCGTTTTCTCCCACCAGTCCGTCCACCGGCCACATGCGGGCGATATGGTCGCACCAGCCGGCCGGGCGACCCGTGATGGGGATCACCCGGATGCCGGCCAGTTGGAGGTCCTCCATGGCGGCGAACACCACCGCCGGCAGCCGGCCCTTGATGGTGAGGGTGTCGTCGATGTCGGTGAGTACATAGCGGATGTGAGGCTTGGTTCTCACGGGAAAAGTGGAAATCGGGTTCATCGCTGATGACCTGCGGCGCTCTTAAGTTGATCGGATATGCGTCGAGCCTTTGGATGCGGGGGCGGTCTAAGCCCTCGACACGGTGGGTTGATAACCACGCAATGTTTCAATTCCATTGAAATCAGCTCATTTATCCTGTATTTACATCCCATTCGTCCGTTGCCTGGGAATGGGGAGCCGTTGTTTTGCTAAATACAGGTGTAATATAGACTTATAAATGAATATCCATCAGTTGCCAACACCGTTATTTATTGCTCACCGGGGCTATAGTGCCTGTTACCCGGAGAACACCCTCGCCGCGTTCAACGGTGCCATCGATGCCGGCGCCCATATGATCGAACTAGACGTTTGTCTGTCCAAGGATCGCCACCTGGTGGTGATCCACGACGAAACCGTGGACCGAACCACCAACGGAACCGGTGCGGTCAAGGCGCTTACCATGGATCAGCTGGACCGGTTGGACGCCGGCAGCTGGTTCGACCCGCGGTTCAACACGGAGCGGCTGCCCACCCTGGCCCAGGTGTTGGATGCGGCAAAAGGGCACCTGTTGGTGAACATCGAAATCAAGCCGGAAGCCTTTGAGGCAGACGGGCCGGCAGATGCCGTTGAGCGTCAGGTATTGAACCTGGTGCGTGAGAAAAATATGCTTGATGAGGTTTTGGTGTCCAGCTTCGAATGGCAGATGCTGGAAAATCTCCGGAAACTGGAGCCGGGAATCGCTTTGGGCCTCCTTGCCGAAGCTCCCGCGGATGAGCGCCTGATCCACTGGTACCAGCGGATCAATGGTTTCTCGTGGCATCCGGACTTCCGGGTACTGACCCGACAGCAGGTGGACAGCCTTCACGACCTGGGAGCGCGGGTGTTTCCCTATGCGGTGGATGGCCGGATAGATTCGCTCGGGATGCTGGCCATGGGTGTGGACGGGTTGATCGTTGACGACCCGCGGCAAATGACAGCGCGGCAACCTTAACGGCTGCGTAAAAAGCCCGTAGCGACCACTAAGGAGAAAAACGATGGCCCGACCCGTGCTTTTGGATGTGGAAAATCAGATCGCGGTGATCACGCTCAACCGTCCCGAGCGGCGGAACGCCATCAACCAGCAGCTGCTCATCCGCCTTTACGACGCGCTGGATGCGGTGACCGTCCGAGATGATGTCCGGGTGATTATCATTACCGGCAACGGACCCTCGTTTTGCGCCGGCCTGGACCTGGGTGCCATCGGGAAGGAGAATCTTTTCGACCCTCGGGGAAACGGCAGCGACCTGCCGGATTTGATGCGTGCCTGCAATAAGCCCATCATCGCTGCGGTCAACGGACACGCCATCACCGGCGGCTTCGAACTGGCGCTGAATTGCGATTTTATCATTGCTGCCGAAAATGCGCAGTTCTCCGATACCCATGTCCGCGTTGGCATCCATCCGGGCTGGGGAATGACCCAACTGCTTCAGCAGACCGTGGGTCAGCGCCGGGCCAAACAGATCTCTTTTGCCTGTCAGCCCATATACGCCCACACGGCACTGGCCTGGGGTCTGGTGAACGAGGTGCTGCCCCGGGAGCATCTGCTGGACCGCGCGAAAACCATTGCGGCCCAGATCGTCAAGGCCGATCCTCAACTTCTGGGTGTCATTAAAACATTGATCGAAAACCGCAACCGCAGCCCACTGGAGCAGGCCTTCGATCAAGAGAGAAGCGGCTTCAAGCAGTTTCTCCGGGATCAGATCAGCAAATTCAAATCATAATAAGCCTGTCTCAAAATGGTTGCCCAGCCCCGACATAGTCCTACATTGGGCTTTTTGAAACGGGCTCTCGGGAAAGGAGAGGTGCCATGGGACGCTACCTGTTGCTGGACATCGGTGCCGGTACCCTGGACATGCTTTGCTATGACACCGACCACGATCTTCACTACAAAGCGGTGGTCCGATCGCCGGTGCGGGTGTTGGCGGACGAGATCCGGCAGACCCGCGGAAATCTGGTGGTTACCGGATGTGAAATGGGCGGCGGCCCGGTCTCCCAGGCCTTGATCGACCGCGCAAAAACGGCCGACGTGCGGATGTCGGCGCCCGCCGCCGCCACCATCCACCACGACATGCAGCGGGTGGCGGCGCATGGCATCCGCGTGGTGGACGCCGCAGAAGCAGAGGCGTTGAAGAGCGACTCCCGCTTTCATCACATCCGCACTGGAGACCTTCAGCGCGACCGCCTGCAGCGCCTCGTCCTGGGCTTCGGCGTCTCCTTTGAATTCGATGCCGTGGTTGTCTGCGCCCAGGATCATGGGGCGGCCCCGCCCGGGGTCTCTCACCTGGATTTCAGGCATCGGATGTTTACGGCGGCGCTGGCGGACAATCCGGTTCCCGAGACCCTGCTTTACGGTTCCGATCAGGTGCCGGCGGAGATGAACCGGCTGTCGGCCATCGCCAATGATGCCAAGGCCCTGCCCACCGATCGGGTCTACGTGATGGATTCGGGTATGGCCGCCATCCTCGGTGCGTCCATGGACGTGCTGACCGCGGATCGAAGGAGAATCCTCGTGCTGGACATCGCCACCTCCCACACCGTGGGCGCAGCCGTGGAAGAGGGTATGCTGTGCGGGTTTTTTGAGTATCACACCACAGACATCAACGCTTCGCGGCTGGACCGGTTGCTCACGGACCTGGCCGACGGCAAGCTCTCCCATCGTCGGATATTAGCTCAAGGCGGACACGGCGCATACAGCCGCCGAGCCTTCGGCTACGACGGCGTCGAGCTGATCCTGGCCACCGGCCCCCGGCGGCGACTGGCCCTGGAATCAAACCTGCCCATCACCTTCGGCGCTCCCTGGGGAGACAACATGATGACCGGAACGGTGGGCCTGATGGAGGCCGTGAGGCGGCGGGAAGGACTGCCGCCGATCAACTACCTGTAACGGATTTCTCAAAAGGAACGCTATTTCTGTGAAGTAAAAAACGATCTTGATTTTCGATCCGCCTGAGGAGAGCCCCCATGTCTGATGAAACACGCCAAGCAGCTATCGATGCCCACATCCAGGACGATGCCTTTGCCCGGTTTCTGGGCGCCGCCGTGACGATCGTGGCGCCGGGGCACAGCCGGGTCGTGCTGACCGTCACCGAGCAGATGACCAATTTTCACGGAATCACCCATGGCGGCCTGGTGTTCGCCCTGGGGGACCTGGCTTTCGCCGCCGCCAGTAATTCCCGTGGGCAGGTGGCCGTTGCCCTGAATGTGAACATTTGTTTTCTCAACCCGTCGAAGGTGGGTGATTGCCTGGTGGCCGAAGCCACCGAGGTCAACCTCGGCGGAAGAACGGGATTATACGAAATCACGGTGGTCGAGGAAAAAACCAACACCCTGATTGCCCGCAGCCAGGACCTGGTGTATCGCAAGAAGGCTTGGTTCGTTGCGCCGGAAGATTAAACCAGAGGGGTTAAAGCATTTGAGAGATGTACACGAAGGTGACATCCCTGCTCTCCGGTGTCTCGAGAAAGCGCATGATGCCTTCGGCGGTTTCCGGTCGCGGATGACCGATACCGATCGCGTTGCCGTGCTTCCGGGCACGATGTTGAAGCCGTTTCATCTGCCGGATGACTGATGAAACATCCTGCTGAGTATCCAGAAACAAATCCCTCCGTTTGGACGATACCCCCATTTGCCGGGCACAGGTGTAAGCCGTGGAATGCCCGGTAGTCATGCTGTCCACAAAAAACAGGCCGCGGTTTCTGACCACGTCCAGGGCCTGCCCCATTTTTTTGGGCTGCTGGGTGTATCTGGATCCCATGTGGTTGTTGACGCCGACCACATGGGGCAGTGTGGCAATGTTTTCGGCCACCACCTGGTGAATGCACTCCGGCCGGTCATCCACAAAGATGGCCCCGGGGCCCGGGTCTACCTCGGCGTCGAACGGTTCCATGGGTTGGTGGAGCATGATTTCGTGGCCTCGGGCATGCAAGGCCATGGCCGATTCGACGGACCAGCATACTCGGGGCAGAACAGAAAAGGTAATGGGTATATCTGCTTCAAGAAATAGTTCAGCCCGCCGGAGATTGAACCCGATGTCGTCGATGATCAGGGCGATGCGGGAAGGGTGGGCGACGGGAGAAAAAATTCCTGCTGAAACCGGGATGCGGGAAGCCAACAAACCGCCCATGAGAAATGAGGCGCTTTTAGCCAGAAAGGTGCGTCGATCCATCCGTATGTTGCGCGTTTCTCCGGCCTGCTGCCAGGTGACCCACCTTTCTGGTGGGGGAGCGTTATCTGCTTTTTTTGAGATCGTTAATCGATCCTTGCCTAATAGGACTTACCTCCTTATACATCTGGTTGCGTCTTGGATCAACCCTTAACACTATATATGGGTTTTTAGAAATGCTTGATGCCGCTGTCAGGGGCGGCCGTCCTTTCGGGCAAAGTGCATGGTTCCCCGCTTGCCGTCCATGGCGAATGAAACGGCGAGTTGTCCGGCCATAAATGAGAATGTTGTTGCGCCGTTGAGCTGGTGGAGAAAACGCTGCTCAATGGCCATGATGGCTTCCGGGCAGATCATGCGGGTGGATCCGGATGGACCCAGCTGAAGGTCGCCCGGCTTATCGCCGGCTTCGGCCGATACAAAATAGCGGTTGCACCCGGCGCTGCCGGCCAAACGGCCGTTGCCATAGATCAGGGTGATTGCCGGTTCGGCGGGGGCCGGCTCATCGACATCCCATGCATGCAGTTGCCAGGTGGTCCCGGCGACGACATCCAGGGAGAGGCGACCGGTCCGGTCCGACGGTGCCGCCTCCACCAGCTGGGTGGCGTTCAATCGCCAATGGCGGGTGGCCAGTTCTCCCGGACAGCAGGCGGCGTCCTGCGGTCCGGCCTGGATCACGTCCACGGCAATCGCACCGTTTTCAATACGTACATCCCTTACCTGTATCCGGTCGCCCAGCGCTGCCGTGGCTGTATTGATCAGGACCCCGTTCCTTTTTTCAACCACCGCCAGGTAGACGAACGTGCCGGACCCGCCGGACGATTCAGACAGAAACACGACAGCGGCGTCTGGCTCGCTGTCCGCAAGCCTTCCGATGCGGTAAAGGTCTCCGACGAAATGAACCGACGGCCGTGATGCACCGCCGTCGACGTAGGGAGCCCCTTCCCACCGGCCGTCAACCAGCTTCACCGGAGCGGGGGCGGCCTTCAGACCCGAATAGGACATATTTTTCAGTGCCGCCAGCGACCATTTTACATCCTGCGTGTCCATTGCGTGAAGCCCTGTGCATTGAAAAGCGAACAGACATGCGAAGATCAGTATTATCGACAAGATCGGTTTGAAAAACACGGTAATCTGCATTTCGAAATCCCCAATGCACCAAAGCGGTGACTGCGTCGTTTGCTCAGGCCACAAATCCGCCGTTGGCGCATATATTCTGGCCGGTGATCCAGCCGGCGTCTTCGACGACAAGCAGGGCCACAGCATCGGCGATATCGGCCGGCGTACCGATGCGCCCCAGGGCCGTGGCCTGGGCGAAGCCTTCGATCTGCTCCCGGGTCTTGCCTTTTCTGAACAACTCCGTATCGGTGGGTCCGGGTGAGATGGCATTGACCGTGATGCCTTTGGGGCCCAGTTCTTTGGCCAATACCCGGGTAATCTGATCCACGGCGCCCTTAGTGGCCGCATAGGGGCCGTATTCGGCCATCAATACCCGGGTCACCGACGAGGAGATGTTGATGATGCGTCCGCCATCGGCCATCCGCTTGGCGGCCATCTGGCAGGCAAAGAAAACCCCTTTGACATTGGCGGCAAAAATATCGTCGAATTCCGCCTCGCTCACCGAGGCAATCGTTTTGAACAGCCGGATCCCGGCGTTGTTGACCAGAATATCCACGCCACCGAAATCGTTGAGGGTCCGGTCAAAAAGCAGTTGTATGTCTCTGACCTGCCGCATATCCGCTTGCACCGCAGCGGCCTTTCCGCCGGCCTTTTCAATATCCGATACGGTCAAGGCCGCCGCTTTTTCATCGTTGACATAATTAACGGCCACGGATGCCTTCATGGCGCCCAGTTTCAGGGCGATGGCTCTGCCGATGCCCCGGGAGGCCCCGGTGACAATGGCGGTTTTTCCGTTCAGTTCCTCGGTCATGATGGTCTCCTGTCACGATGGATTGGTCGGGCATTATCTGATCGTTGGTATTAGGATAGTCATTCATCCCTCAAAAGTGAAGCGGGGATGAATACCGGGATGGGGTGGTTGACCTGACAGGCAAACGGATAGGCATCAACCGGAGATGGCGTTATGGTGAGGTCTTCGACAGCGCCCGCCAGGCGGGCTTGTTCGTTGCCGAGGTGGCCGCGGACAACCAGGCTAACCTGGAAAAGTTTATCCAGGGGGACAAAGCAGACTGATTCCAATCCGCATTCAAGCCATACCTGCGCAGGCTCTGTCGTCGGCCGCTATTTTTCACCTGGTTGACATCTTGAGTGCGATGCGACAATCGGATGCACGTCCATGATTACCACATCGGTAGGGCACAGCGGCTCACCGGCCCTGTTTTTAATTGGGCCCTGTCTAAAAGAAAAGCAGGGGTGCAACCATCAGGCGTTGGCCTGGTTCAATTCCTCTTTCGAAAAACCCTTAGGAACGCCTTCGTACGGGGTCCGTTTTTTATATACCAGGGTCTTCGGATCACGCATGCCCCTGAGAATATCGATGCTTTCTTTGTACCCCTGATTGACCCGGCACATCTCCAGGGACATGCCGACCACCTGAGCAACGGCCTGGACGAAATTCACGTCATTGAGGCCGAACTCCCAGGACTCGGCCGTATAGACCCTCATGCACCCGATGGTTCGTTCTCCGATGATCATCGGCACCGAGAGAATCGAGGCGATGCCCTCTTTTTTTGCGGCTTCGGGGTATTGAAGCCGTGGGTCGTCATTCACATCGTAGATGGCCACCGGCTGGCCATCTGCCAGTGAAGAGGCGATGGAGCGCATGGAACTCACCGGTCCCTTGTCCAGGTATTCCTTGCTCAGGCCGTAGCTGCCGGCAAGCGAAAGCACGTCACTTTGCTTGTCGAACAAAAACAGGGTGCAGCCTTTGACTTTCAACGCGCTGGTTACCCCTTCCACCGATATCAGTACAATTTCTTCGGGGTCCCGAATCATGGATATGGATCGGGTGATGCGGATCAGGCTCTCATAATTGATGATGGGTTTTTCCATGGCCTCCTCCTTCGTGTTAGATGGTTGATGGGTGCCGGCCATCGATTTCAGTTGAAACGGAAGAAGAGACACCGAGAGGCGGTGTGCAGGGAGTGCGAAGCCCTGATGCGTTGCGGGTTCAGCGTGTCGGAAGAAGTAAGAGACCGATGAGACGTTTTCTCGTTTGCGATTGCAAGGGGCGTTGTCGATCAGGTGCCGATGTCGAGAAATTTGATGGCTGTTAATTAAACTATCCCACAGGTTGGCAGCCTTGGCAAGCGATTATCCGCGTTGGTATCTTGCCAGCGCCGAAATCTTCGTCTACAAGAAAGGACGCCCTCACCTTTCTATGGCGCCGCTTCGATTGGCAGCGCATCTGTGACTGCCGCGGAGCTGGTGCCGGCAACAGCGGCCAACGGTGTCGTTATGGAGACAACAGCATGAAAGAGAAGTTGACCGCTATTCATAACCAGGCACTCCGGATTTTGGAAACGGTCGGCATCAAACTGCATCATGCGGAACTCATCCAACGGATCCGACAACCAGGGGTGTCGGTCAAAAACAACACGGTTTTTTTCACGCCTGATTTCATCATGGATGCGGTTCGCCGGGCACCCGCGTCATTCACGCTGCATGGCCGCAACCCTGGCCATGACATGGTCATCGGGGGCGACCATGTGAACTGTGCCCCCGGATACGGTTGTGCGGCCATCTGCGCGCCGGACGGCACGCGGCGCAGTGCCGTGATGGCGGATTACGTCCGCCTTGCCAAACTGGTCCACCAATGCCCGCATTTCAAGGTCAACGGCGGCATTCTGGCTCAGCCCTCCGACGTCCCGGCAGACCAGAGCCACCTGCTGATGCTTTACGCGGCCATTGTGAGTTCGGACAAGTGCCTCATGGGCGTCCCGGGAAACAGATTGCAGATGCAGGCACTCATGGATCTGGCAGCGATTGCCTTCGGTGGTCGGGCGGCGTTTAGCGCCAAACCGCACCTTCTGACTCTGATCAGCACAATCAGCCCGCTCCAGATCGATGAAAATGCCCTTGATGCCATGATCATCGCGTCCCACCTCAACCAGCCGGTGATCATTTCGCCGTCCCCGGCGGCCGGAACCACCGGCCCCATCGACATGGCGGCCAACATCTCCCTGGCCGCCGCCGAGGCGCTTGCCGGCATCGCCATTGTCCAGACCATCCGTCCCGGAACGCCGGTGATCTTCGGCCTTCAATGCCTGGTCGCCGATCTGAGGACCGGCAACATCTCAATCGGTTCTCCTGCATATACCCTGCAATCCAAATACACGGCGGCGCTGGCCCGTATGTATCACCTGCCCAGTCGCTGCGGCGGTACCCTCACCGATGCCCCGGACCTCTCTCCCCAAAGCGGCTACGAAAGCATGTTGAACATGCTGACGACATTTCAAAACGGGGTGAACCTCATCGTGCACAGTGCCGGGACGCTGGACAGTTTTGCAGCCATATCCTATGAAAAGCTTATCATGGACATCCAAATCATCGATATGGTGAAGTATTATCTCAATGATCTGGATGTTAACCCCGACACGCTCAACCTGGAACTGATCAGGCGCGTCGGGCCGGGAGGGCAATTTCTCACGACCATGGACACGTTGAATAAATGCCGGTCGCATTCCTGGAATCCGGTTGTCAGCGTGTGCGGAAACACCGGCGGCGGATCACCGTCGGATCAATTCCTGAATAGAATTGCCGACCGGCAACGGGCCATGCTGGATAGCTATTTTTCACCGCCCTTGGATCGGGCGCTGCTTGCCGACCTGGATGATTGGATGGTGCGGCAGGGCGTCGATCGGTCGCTGCTGTCGACGATATGCAGCCAGGCATGGGGGGATTCGAACCAGGTCATCACATAAAACAGGAGGGCGTCATGATTTACGGGAATCGGGATGTCGGCATCAACTATGTCCGCACACGTAAAAACCACACCTGCTACGGCATGGGCATCGGCATCATGGTGCTGGATGACGCCTACCCGGGTTTTCCCGGAGACGTGCGCAATGCCAGCGCCTTTCCCTACCCGGTGCAGTATGAGATTGCCGAGGGCGTGGACAACTACACCCTGGTTTGGGCGCCGGACAAAACGTCCTGCCGGGAACCCATCCTGCGTGCCGCCGCCCGTCTTGAACGCATGGGCTGCCGGGCGATTGCCGCAGAATGCGGGTATTTTGCCTATTTTCAGAAAGATGCGGCCCGGCACGTGAGCATACCGGTGTTCATGTCCAGTCTGCTCCAGGTTCCCTTTATTCAGCAGGTCATCGGGCCGGAAAAAGCCGTGGGCATTGTCTGCGCCCAGAAACGGTTTTTGACCGATGCCCACCTTGAAAACGTGGGCATCGACCTGAACAGCCGATTCATCGTCGCTGGCGCCCAGGACGAATACGGCTGTCCTGAATTTGACAACCTGTGGGATCATGAAAAACGGCCGGACGTTCCCGCCATATTTTACGACAAGGCCGAATCGGACATGATCCGGACGTGTACCGACTTTTGCAATGCCCACCCACATATCGGGGCCTTGATGCTCGAGTGCACCGGCATGCAGCCCTTTGCCCGGGCCGTTCAGCGGGCCACGGACCTACCGGTATTCAGCTGGGGCACCCTTCTCGATTATGCCTATTCCATTGTGGTGCACCGGGACTACTACGGCCACGTTTAGCGGCAGGGCCGCTTCGTTGCAGTGAAAGCTTCACCTATCAGCCTGCTGTTGACATCCTTTCGATGACCCGTCCCAAGCGCCGGATGGCCGGCGTGGCCTCGTCGGACCAGTTGGCCGCGGTAGCGGTTGCCGGTGGAAAATAGATGGCCGGGCGTGATGGCGATGCCTTCATCGAGCGCGGTTCGGTAAAGCGCCAGCGCATCGATGCACTCGGGCAATTCAATCCACAGCAGATAACCACCGGCAGGATCGGTCACGCGGATATCCGATGGAAAAAATCGGATCACCGCCCGTCTCAATTCGGCCACACGATCCTGGTAGACCCGGCGAATACGACGCAGGTGCTTGCGGTAGCCCCCTTCGGCCATGAATTCGGCCACCGCCACCTGGGGCAGGGTGGCCGTGGCCAGGCTGGTGCTGTATTTCAGCCATGCCACCGTGGATCGATATCGCCCGGGTGCGGCCCAGCCCACCCTGAGTCCCGGTGACAGCGTCTTGGAAAACGAGGCACACCACAAGACCAGGCCGTGGGTATCGAAGGCCTTGGCGGAGAGGGGCCGTTTGGCGGAAAAGTGAATATCCCCGAAGATATCGTTTTCAATCAGGGGGATGTCGTGGGTTGCCAGCAGCTTGACCAGGGCTTTTTTGCGCTCATCCGGAATACAGCTTCCCAGGGGATTGTTGAAGTTGGAAATGACCAGGCAGGCCTGTACGGAATTGTTTTCCAGGGCAAATCCCAAGGCCTCCAGGCTGATGCCATCCCTAGCGTGAGTGGGTATTTCCAGGGCCTTGAGACCCAGATTCTCCATGTATTGAAACACGTCGAAACAGATGGGCGACTCCACGGCAACCGTGTCGTCGGGGCGGCAGACGGCCTGCAGGCAGCTGGAGACGGCTTCACCGCAGCCTGACGTGATGATAATTTCGTCGGCGTCCAGGGTACAGCCGGCGACCACCGCATGCCGGACGATCTGCTGGCGAAGGGGTTTGTTGCCGGGCGGTGCCATATATAAACCGGCACGATCCCCCATGCGGCGGGCCGCGGAGGCCATGATCCGGTTCAGTTGACGGGTGGCGGTGAGTTCCTGGGCCGGGTGGGCTGCGCCCAGCTGGGTCAACTTGGGGTTAAGGGTGTCCCGCAAGACGATCATGGTAATCAGCTCGCGCATTCCGACGGTGCTGGGGTCCGGCTCTGGATCGGAGATCGCCGGTTCGAGAGGTGCGCTGGGCAGCTGGTTGCTGACATAAAACCCCGATCTTGGCCGGGGAACCAATAGGCCTCGCGCCTCCAACAGGTAGTAAGCTTTGAGAATCGTGGTGATGCTGACCTTCCACTGCTGGCTCAATTTGCGCACCGACGGTGCCGCCGCTCCCGGGCCGAAAGCCCCCTCTTCGATCAGGCGGGTCAACTGGTCGGCGACCTGTTGATATTTCGGTGTTTTACCCATGGGCAAGCCCTCGAAACAATGATTTCATGTCTTGAACCGCGATAGCGAGCGCAAACCCCGCGGCGTGTCGGAGCAAAGCAGAGATCCTGCTCATCGGGGCCGCGGGGAGGTTAAATCAGTACAATTGTGCTGCTTCACAACCAGTACAGACACAAATTTATCATAACTGTACTCATAACAAAACATGATTTTTGTGGCTGTTATTCTTTTTTATTAAATTGTATTCATGATGTCAGGGTAACGCAGGTTGCCCGCAGCATGGATGCCTTGGATCAGCAGCGTTGCCGATCAAAGGACAAGCCGGGCGCCACCGGCTGATTGGGTTTACCGCTTTAACGATCCTGCCACGGTGAAGGGCAGGGTGAGGAGGCAACAATGAATCATCAACTTCTGAATGCCGGCAGCGTGATGGGTGACCAAAATCGCTTTTTTCTTTCAAACCTGAGCACACCGGACACGATTGTCGATCTGGCTGCCGGGCAGGGCTGGGGACTAAAGGGAAAACGCCGACAACAAACGCTGTTTTGCCTCCAGGGACGCATGTGGGTCACCCAGGAAGGCGATATCCGTGACTACGTGCTCGAAGAGGGTGACGCTTTTCTCGTCACGCTGCCTGGACTGGTGCTCGCCCGTGCCCTCACCCCGGCACGCCTCGGCTACGCCGAAAGCATGATGCCGGAGCCATTTAAGGGGCGTTTCAGTCAGACGGTCTTTAACTAATTCCCATTCAGATTTTAGACAACCAATAAAGCGTGGTTTCCATGAACGAAAATCGACTGGCCGTGCTGATGCTCCTTGCAGCCGCCATCTTCTGGAGCACCAGCGGGGTGCTCATCAAACTGGTGGCGCTTCATCCCATGGCCATTGCCGGCTGGCGAAGCCTGATTGCCGGCGGGGTCATCCTGCTGCTGTGCAGAAAAGAGGTCAAGGTCTCCTGGGGCGTCAACCCGGTTCTCGCGGCAGCCTGTATGGGCCTTTTCTGCATCTGTTTCGTGGTCGCCACCAAGCTCACCACTGCGGCCAACGCCATTGTTTTGCAATATTCGGCGTCGGCTTATGTAGCCATCCTGGCGCCAAGAATGCTCGGCGAGCCCACCCGCCGGCAGGACTGGTATTTTTTGTCGCTGGTCGTCGCCGGCATCGCGCTCTTTTTTTTCGATACGCTTTCCCTGCGCGGCACCATGGGCATTCTGGTGGGCATGGTCGGGTCGCTTTTTTGGGCCGGCGCCATGATTTTTCTGCGAAAATCTCGAAATGGCTCCACCGCCTGGCCCATCGCTTTAGGCAATTTCATGGCCGCGGGCTTGTGTCTGCCGTTCATGTTCCGGCAGGCACCCACGTCGACGGACTGGCTTGGCCTGGTAGGCCTGGGCGTCATTTCGCTGGGGGCCGGCTACGCGGTTTTTGCCTATGCCATTAAGCGGGTCAGGGCGCTCGAGGCCGTGCTGATCCCGTCCATCGAACCCTTGATCAATCCCATGTGGGTCTTTCTGGCCACCGGCGAAGCACCTGGCTTATGGGCCTTTACCGGAGGCGCCTTGGTGCTGGCAGCGGTGACGGTTCGCGGTATGGTTTCGGCATACCACGGTCGGACCCCATCCCGCCCGGTCCAACCGGTGCCGCTGGTCTGCCCAACGGGGTAGCGAATGTTGTAAAACCCGTTTTTTCTCCAGTGCCAGCATCGGGATGTCTGCCAACCGTGCCTTAGGGGTACGTGATGGGGTCGACATTCAGGTGAACCGGTCCGCCCGCAACCGCACTTGATTTACCCTCCCCCTCCGAGAATACGGTTGGCGCCCGCCGGCAGCCGACCATCGATCCGAATCATTTCCTTCCGAACTGACCCATCACTATTCAGAACCTCCCTTATCGGCCACAGCCATTGTTATGTTATTATTAACAATGTTATTATATCAGAAACTATCGAATGGTTACGATTTTGACAACATCGTACTTAGTCTATTGAAATATTTAATAAAATAACCTGGCACACGACTTGCTCTATCTTTCGGAAAAACAGGAAGAATTGTGCCGCTAATCCGAGCAGTGAAAGGGAGGAAGCCATATACGAGACCAGCCGACTGTGGATCGCCCGGACATCCAACCGGCCGGTCAATGCCCGGACGTTCACAAAATAATGATTGGGCTCGCATTGAAAAAGAAAGGAGTGTTATTATGAATTCCATGAAGACGTGAAGGCAGAACATGATACCGGAAGACGGACAGTGAAAGTTTTTGAAAAAATAGGAGGTTGTCATGACCACTGAAGCTGTTAAACTGAAAGGCACAGCATTTCACCTGGCGAATTTTGTCGACTATTCTGACGATTCCGTTGTCAGCAAAACCCTGCTGAAGAAGACGACTGGAAATATCACCCTTTTCGCGTTCGACACCGGACAGGGCCTCAGCGAACACACGGCCCCCTTCGATGCAGTAGTCTACATTTTAGACGGCCAGGCCCGGATCACCATCGGCGGCAGCCCTCAGAACGTGGGTGAAGGTGAAATGCTGATCATGCCGGCCAACATCTCCCACGCACTGCATGCGGAGAAGCGTTTTAAAATGCTGTTGGTGATGATCCGGGGAGATTAATCGCTGCCAGTCTATTGAAAAAATAGACATTTTTTAGTCACGCTGGTGCGTTAAGACTCTCACTCAGCCAATCATAAAATACAAGGAGGAACGCTATGTTTTGTTACCAATGTGAACAGACCGCCAAAGGAACCGGTTGTACCATCCAGGGTGTTTGCGGAAAACAGCCCGAAGTGGCCGCGCTGCAGGACCTGCTGCTATACTCGCTTATGGGCTTGTCCCAGGTGGCGGTGGCGGGGCGCAAAGCGGGCATCTCCGACGGGGACGTCAACATCTTCACTGTCAAGGCCGCCTTCTCCACCCTGACGAATGTAGATTTTGACCCGGACCGTTTCGTGGATTTGATCAACCAGGCGGTTGCTAAGCGGGAAGGCTTGAAAGCCAAGGTCCAGGCGGCCGGCGGCAATGGTGCCTGGCCGGATGGTGCTGCCACCTTCCAGCCTCACGCCACTCAGGCCGACTTAGTGGCCCAGGCGGAGCAAGTGGGATTGAAGTCCTATCCGGGTGACAACCCCGACATTCTGTCGCTGAAGCACACCGTGCTGTTCGGCATCAAGGGGGTCAGTGCCTATGCGGACCACGCGCTGGTTCTCGGGCAGGAAGACGAAGGCGTATATGCGTTCGTTCATGAAGGGCTGGCCGCCATTCAACGCGACGACATGGGCGTGGACGACTGGGTGGCCATGGCCCTGCGCTGCGGCGAAGCGGCCTACAAAGCCATGGAACGGCTGGACGCTGGCAATACGGAGACCTACGGCCACCCGGTACCTACCCAGGTACCACTGGGTTACAAGAAGGGCAAGGCCATTCTGGTTTCCGGGCACGACCTGAAAGACCTGGAAGAACTGCTCAAGCAGACCCAAGGGACGGGTATCAACATTTATACCCACGGGGAGATGCTTGCTACCCACGGATATCCGAAGCTGAAGGCATACCCTCATTTTTACGGCCAGTTCGGCACGGCCTGGCAGAAGCAGACCAAGGAGTTCGCCGAGTTTCCCGGAGCCATTCTGATGACCACCAACTGCATCCAGCGACCCAAGAATGATTACAAGGCCAACCTCTTCACCAGTGGCATGGTGGGATGGCCGGATATTCCCCACATTTCCGACCTGAACTTCAAGCCGGTCATCGACCGGGCCCTGGCGCTTCCGGGCTTTTCGGAAGACCATGTGGATCAGGAGGTCACGGTGGGCTTTGCCCGCAATGCCGTTCTTGGCGTGGCTGACAAGGTTGTCGAGGCGGTCAAGGCCGGCGATATCCGGCACTTCTTCCTGGTGGCCGGCTGCGACGGCGCCAAACCGGGGCGCAACTATTACACTGAATTCGTGGAAAAGGTCCCCAAGGATTGCATCGTACTGACCTTGGCATGCGGCAAATACCGCTTTTTCGACATGGATCTCGGCGACATCGGCGGTATTCCCCGGCTGCTGGACGCGGGCCAATGCAACGACGCCTATTCGGCCGTGCAAATCGCCACGGCACTGTCCAAGGCGTTCAATGTGGGGGTCAACGAGTTGCCCCTGTCGTTGATCATCTCCTGGTATGAGCAAAAAGCGGTGTGCGTGCTGCTGGCTCTGCTCCACCTGGGCATCAAGGGCATTCGCCTGGGGCCATCGTTGCCGGCGTTCATCACGCCCAATGTGCTGGACACCCTGGTGAAGAATTTCGACATCAAGCCCATCGCTACCGCCGACGAGGACTTGAAGGCCATTCTGGGATAATCGATTCCGGAGAGACCGAAGAGACCGACCAAAAAAGGGGCTGCCCGCTACAATTGCGGCAGCCCCTTTACCATTGCGGACAGGGTCAGCAAACGTTTTTAAAACGGAATATCATCCTCCTTGTCATTCTGGTAGGGCTGCTGGGGGTAACCCTGGTCCTGCTGGGAACCACCACCACCCCCGCCGCCTGCTGCCGGCCGGGGACCACCCCCGCCGCCCTCGCGGGTTCCGAGCATCTGCATAACGCCGTTGAAGCCATCAATCACGACCTCTGTGGTATATTTGTCCTGCCCATCTTGACCCTGCCATTTGCGGGTTCGCAGTTTTCCTTCGATGTACACCTGTTTTCCTTTGGAGAGGTACTCCCCGCAGATTTCGGCCAGCTTGCCGAACACGACCACCCGATGCCATTCGGTTTTTTCTCGCTTCTCCCCGCTGTTTTTATCTTTCCAGGACTCAGACGTCGCAATGGAAAAATTGGCTATCGGTCTTCCGTCGGCGGTATACCTGATCTCAGGATCCTGCCCCAAATTACCCACCAAAATGACTTTATTAATACCACCCGCCATATGTTACCTTCCTTTCATTCATGGGCGCCCGATTGCAGCCCGTTGGTTCTTGTCATCGATTTTTAGTCAACCACGCAACCACTCTTCCGGCCAGCGGTTTTTTGGCGCGTATGGCCGCGTGGGGGCACACCTCTAAGCAGCAGTAGCAGCGGATGCACGTGTCGGTGTTAAAGTTTATTCCCCGGTCCGTGTAGGAGATGGCTTGGGCCGGACAATACTTCCAGCACTCCCCGCACAGTTTGCAGGCCTTGTTGTCCGCCACGGGCTGTTGAATGACGAACTTGCGCATAAACCGACCCAGATGTTCCGGCCCCATGGTCAACGAGCCCAGTTCCGGGAATTGAAAGTCGTCCAGGATGTTCAGATCTCCGTTGATATGAACGCTGCCGTCATACACCCCCAGCGCCCTGGCACTGCGTTGGGTTTCTAAAGTGTCGGGATCCAGTCCCACCTGAAGGCAGACCACATGATCCACGGCGTGGGCGTTTTTACCGCCCATCAGCAGTCCCAGCTCCCGGGGTGTGCCGCTTTTTCCCGGGCCCTGGCCTTCCATTGCCAGGATGCCGTCCATGATGGTATAGGCCGGACCCACGGCTTCGAATATACT
>RCNC010001676.1_pt1 | contig 19192 bp, 17 predicted proteins | sample 2041301 | NCBI WGS metagenome assembly RCNC01 (sample SAMN09708231, study PRJNA481090) | Marine sediment metagenome, whole genome shotgun sequencing project. | biome: marine sediment; feature: ocean; material: sediment; isolation source: Sewage treatment plant 13A marine sediment (STP13A) ...
AAAGAATTGCGCGAGCAAAACTGGGTCAGTCTACCAATTGATGTTAAAGCAATTGATGTTGTATTACTAACCCATGGACATTTAGACCATGTTGGCTACTTACCACGTTTGGTACAACAAGGCTTTAGAGGCAAAATAATTGGCACAGCTCCTACTCTTGCCATTGCTGAAATTATCTTAACTGATAGTGCAAAAATACACGAGGAAGAAGCAAAAAAAGCAAACAAAGAAAAATTTTCTAAACATAAACCTGCACGTCCTTTTTACACTATAAAAGACGCAGAAAAAACCATCCGGTTATTTAATGTGGACATGGTTGATAAATGGATAAAACTATCTGAACGTATTTCATACAGATTTAAATATAATGGACATATAATCGGCTCCACATTTATAGAATTGGATATCGAAGGAAAACGTTTCGTGTTTTCTGGTGATGTTGGTAGAAATGATGATATCCTGTTAGATAATCCGAAGAAACCAGAATGGGCAGATTATTTATTTATTGAAAGTACCTATGGTAACAAACTGCATCCAGAAGATGATATCGAGGAATTATTATCAGAATTAATAAAAGATACCATTAACAATAACGGAAACCTGATTATTCCAAGTTTTGCTGTAGAACGACTGCAGTCATTAATGTTTATTCTTTGGGAACTTTATAAAAAAAACAAAATCCCTAACATACCTATATATATAGACAGCCCAATGGGAAATAATGTGTTGGACGTTTTTAAACGATTCCCAAAATGGCACAAACTATCTGATAAAGAATATAAAGCCATGTGCAGGCATGTAAACATTATTCAATCGTATAAAGAAACGTGGGAAACCATAGATAACCCTCGTTCTAAAATTGTGATAGCTGGAAGTGGTATGGTTACTGGAGGACGCGTATTAACTTATTTAAAACAACTTATAGACGAACGGTCTACAACAGTTCTATTAGTTGGTTACCAAGCCGAAGGAACTCGAGGCAGACAATTATTGGAAGGCGCTCACGAAATAAAATTCTACGGAAAATATTATCCAGTTAAAGCCACTATAAAACATATTGAAAGTTTATCTGCTCATGCTGACCAAAACGACCTGATAGATTGGATGAGCAACATAAAAAACATTCCAGAAATGGTTTTTTTAGTACATGGAGAACCAACTGCACAAGATGCTTTTAAAATAAAAATACAGGACACTTTCAACTGGAATGTTTCTATTCCAAAATTGTTTCAAATCGAAAAAATTGTATTATAGATTTATCCTTGTATCTGCTCGATAAGAATTCAGATGATATTGTTCTGTTATGTAACAAAAATCACCTTCTTGTATATCAAAAGTAACTGTAGAATTTATATAAATAACCCTAGAAATTAAGGAAAATTACATACTTCCTTGTTTATCAGTAAATTATATTTTTTACAAACATGATATTTGTCATAAAAATTATTGCTATGAGTAAGTAATTTTATCAGTAATAATGTTCCATTAAATTATAATATCATGAAAAAAGTTAAATTATTAAGTTACCTGGTTATTCTAATATCAGGTTTTATGTTTTTACAATGTACGAGTGATGAACCTATTTATGTTGAAGGCATCGATGGTGTAGATGGAGTTGATGGGGTAGATGGAATCGATGGAGTTGGCGCTGAAGCTTGTATAAATTGTCATTCGGTAAGCCATAGAGAAGCAATAGATGGATCTTATGCAATGTCTGGCCATTTTAACGAAACTCCAATTCCTTGGGCTGGCAATGTAGGCCTTTCCGCATATACAAATCGTGGTGGTGGAAGCGGAAGTTTAATTGACGATTGTGCAGGATGTCATTCTAATGAAGGATACATACAATATATGGAGACTGGTGCAATTGCTATTGAACCATATGCTAATCCATCAGTAGTATCATGCACTACTTGTCATAGTAAACATAGTACCTTTGATTTTGAAAACGATGGAGATGACTATGCATTAAGAGGACTGGAACCAGTAACATTATTGATTGATGATACAACTGTCATTGATTATCAAGGAACGAGTAATAGTTGTGTAGTATGTCACCAACCAAGAAGCTCATTCCCTGTTGATGATGGAACTGGAATATTTAGTGTACCTCCTCACTATGGACCACACTATGGTGCGCAAACTACTATGCTAGAAGGAATAGAAGGTGCTGAAATTGCTGGATCTGTACCTTACCCAGTAGCTTCGTCTTCAACTCATAGAAATGGAGCTTCTTGTGTAAGCTGTCATATGGGAGAGGCTAATGATGATGATGGACAACATACATTTTCACCAACATTAAATTCCTGTACAACCTGTCATGAATCAGCCACTGATTTTGATTATAATGGAAGACAAACAGAAGTAACTAATTTAATGGCTGCTCTTGAAGGGTTATTAATATCAAATGGAATATTAGATGCAGGAGGAAGTTTAATAACCGGTGATCATCCCATTGAAATCGCTAACGCTTATTGGAATTGGGAATATGTTTATCAAGATCATAGTCATGGTATTCATAACCCTGCATATACTTTAGCCTTACTTAAAAACTCAATTGAATCTTTACAAGATTAACTAAAAAGAAACTTGTTAATCATGATAATTATAAATTAATCTTATTGTTAAAAGTGCGGAAATATTGATCTGCACTTTTAACAAAGGATTAAGGCTATTTAATAAAAAATCTAAATAATGAAAAAACTCACCCGATTTATAATACTGGTTGCATTTACATTAAGCTTGTCTTCATGTTATTATGACCAGGAAGAATTAGTTGAAATACAGCCAGGTGCTGTGGTGGAATTTGCAGCTGACATCCTGCCAATATTTGCGGCATACAGCTGTACAGATTGCCACAACGGCACATTAGATCCAGATTTAAGTGCAGGAAATGAATATAGCTCTCTTGTTCCTGAATATGTTAGTGCTGGTAATGCTGATGGCAGTGAACTTTATACGAAGCTAGCAAATGAAGGTCATGCAGGAGTAGACAATAATTCTCTAGCATTAATAGAGGAGTGGATAAATAGTGGTGCTCTAAATAACTAACAATTAAGAAAATAGATATGAAAATTTATAAAATATTACTTCTTGCCTTATTTGTTTTACCTCTATCAGCTTTGTCTCAAGAAGAGGATAAAGATAAAGTTAAAGAAAAACCAGAGCGTCCAGCATTTGAAAGTGCAACCCTTATAGACAATCCAACTAATGTTGTATTTGGTAAAAACACTTTAGAGGTTATGATGCAACACAGATTTGGAGAATTTGGTAATGAAAATGACCTTCAAGGTTTCTGGGGAGCTGCAAATATTCGTATTGGTATAGCCTATTCAATACATGATAGGGTAGCTATAGGATTTGGTACAACCAAGAACAAAAGATATCAGGATTTTAACTGGAAAGTTTCCTTACTAAAGCAAACACGTGAAAACTTTATTCCAATTAGTATAACGTACTATGGTAATTTTGTAGTAGATGCCCGAAAAAAAGATAGAGGCTTATTTGTAAACGTTCAGGACAGATATTCTTTTTTCAATCAATTGATCATTGCTAAAAGATTTAGTCCAAAATTATCATTACAATTAGCACCTAGTATATCCCATTATAATAAAGTAGACGAAACCATGAAGAATGATATGTATGCTTTGGCATTAGGTGGTCGTTATAAGATTAGTCCAAATACAGCTATAGTATTTGATTATAGCCAGCCACTAACTAAACAGCAAAACGATACTAAAGTTCCCGCAGGAATTAGCTTTGGTGCCGAATTTGGAACTTCAGCTCATACATTTTCGATATTTGTAACTAATCTTTGGGGCATAGTACCACAAGAAAATTACATGTTCAATAATAAAAATAATGGTATTAATGGCGAAAGTGGCCAATATTTAATAGGATTTAATATAACAAGAAATTATAATTTCTAAACAATTTAATTTAATTCACTTTTAGCAAAAACAGTAAAGCAAAATATTACTAATCCCCTATTCATTTTGTTTTACTGTTTTTTTATAACAAAATGACAAACCCATCAGAAAAAGATAAGAAATTTAGTAGAAGAGGAATCCTTCCTATACTAGGATCCACTTTGTTACTGCCTTTTTTAGGATTTGGTGAAACTGTCCCAGAAAAAATAATTGATAAAGAAAAAAACATTGACAAAGGTGAAGAATATCAAACTTTGTTAAAACCAGATGGTACTATTGTAAAAGTAAAAATCAGTACCGTGAAAAACTCCAAAGTCATTAAAAAAAATATTTCTAATTCCTCATTTCTGAACTGGCTAAGTGAAAAACTGTAATTAAACTAATTATAATATTACTTCATTATGGAAGATAACAAGAATAGATCAAGGCGTTATTTTCTAAATAATGGAATAAAATTAGGTCTAACAGCCATATTAGGAGGATTTGGACTATCCAAAATTGCATCTAAATTAAATGCAAAAACCAATGATAGTTCTGGAGTAACTATGGAACTGATGACTACAGATGGCACCCTCATTGAAGTGGATTCATCTGAAGTTATGGAAGTAAAACATTCCCAAGACCCAGATAAAAAATATAACTTGCGCGAAGGCATACCTAACAGAAAGTTTGTTATGGTCATAGATCTGGCAAAGTGTAAAAATGCCTTGAGCTGTCAAAGTGCTTGCAATAAACATCATTATATAACAGGGGATCATGCATGGCTTAAAGTTTATAAAATGCAGGAAGAGGAAGATACCGCTCCTTATTGGATGCCTACAACCTGCATGCATTGTGATCAACCTGCCTGTGTTACTGTATGCCCAGTTGATGCCACTTTTAAGCGTAGAGATGGTCTTGTTCTTATAGACAATGAACGCTGTATTGGTTGTCGTTTTTGTATGGCAGCTTGTCCTTATTCAACTCGAGTTTTTAATTGGAAAGAACCTGAATATGGCGAAACCAGTGAAATAACAATGAGTATGGAAATGCATCATGAAGACCATAATTCCATTGAGTATACGGGAATGCCAAGTGTAGTAGGTACGGTCGATAAATGTGATTTTTGCCCACATACAATAAAAAACAATGAATTACCGCATTGTGTTACAGCTTGTCCAAATGGCGTGTTTTATTTTGGTGATAAATATGAGGATACCGTTACCAACGGTGAAGAGACTGTACGCCTATCTGAATTAATCAAGCAAAAAAGCGGATATAGACTATTTGAAGGGTTGGGGACAAAGCCAAGTGTTTACTATCTTCCTCCAGTTGATCGATTAGTAGAGTTTAAGGATGGGCTTGATAAGTTCACAAATTATATATCAGTCGAAAAACGTAGTAAACCATGAATGTTTCTGATAAATTAGTTAACGATCTGGCACCTCAAAAATTTGGAAGAAAAGGAGTTTTATGGACCATTTTTTTGGCAATTATTTCCATTGCAGGAATTATAGCGTATATAGACCAGGTTATTCAAGGACAGATAGTAACCAACATGAATGATTATGCTTTGTGGGGCATTTATATTTCTAATTTTGTATTCTTTGTTGCCACCAGTTTTGTGGGAGCAGTTACTGTAGCCATCCTAAGGCTTACTAAAAATGAATGGAGAACACCTATAGTTAGAATTGCAGAAATTATTTCCTTGGCCTCAATTATCATGGCAGGAATAACGATTATGATTGACATGGGACGTCCAGATAGGTTGTTGTATTTATTTATTCATGGAAGAATGCAGTCGCCAATTATATGGGATGTGATTATTATTCCTACTTATATAGTTATTTGCTTACTCATGTTGTATTTTCCGTTACTTCCGGACTTAGCTATACTCAAAAAACATTTTAAAAAAACAAATCCGAAACTAAGTAAATGGTATGGAAAATTATCATTGAATTGGACTGGTAGTTTAGCGCAAAAAACAATACAATTAAAATCAATCCAAATAATTTGCATATTAATAATTCCAGCAGGTTTTGTTTTGCAAACTATTGATGCCTGGTTATTTTCAACCTTATTTAGAGTTGGCTGGGATAGTACTAATATGGGTGCATATTTTATTTCTGGAGCATCTGTGGCTGGTGTGGGAGCATTGGTGACAGTGGTTTATTTTATAAGAAGAGCATATCAATTGGAAGACTATATCACTGAATATCATTTTGACAAACTGGGTAAACTCCTGGTTCTAACCTGTTTAATTTATCTCTATTTCAATATTAATGAATACGTAATACCAGAATTTACGTCAAAAAAAGAAGAGATTACACATTTAAATCATTTATACACGGGGCAATTCGCACCTTTGTTCTGGTTCGTAATAGTAGGTGGCTTAGTTATTCCAATAATTGTATTATTATTTAAAAAAGGTCGGAAACCGGCACCCATGTTTTATATGGGTTTATTGGTAGTGGTCGGTTCCTGGTGGAAAAGATTTCTTATTGTTACTCCAACTTTATTACAACCGTTTCTGCCAATCCAAGGTGTTCCGGAACCGTGGCATCATTATTTTCCTAGTTTCCATGAATGGGTAATAACCTTTGGCACGTTAGCCATGGCCTTATTGATAATTACAATTCTGGTTAGATATCTTCCCGTAATTCCTATTCAAAGAACTGCGGAAGAACAACAAGAATTAAAAGAATCGAAACTAAAGGAGCTATGAAAAATTCAATAGACAAATATTGTATGTTCCTTTTGGTAGTTATTATATTTCAAATAACTACATCTTCCAATAAAATATACTGTCAGGATAATGTAAAACACAGGGTACGTTTAAAAGCTGATTATTTTAAAGAAATGAATGGTGCAAATTATATTCAAATTGGAGCTATATCTAAAATAGAAAAGCAAAATGTTTCTGTTTCAAACATAGAGTTATCTGTTGAAAATGAATTTTATGATGAAATAATAGAATGGGGTTCCATAAAAACCAACATGAAAGGTGAGTGCAGATTTGTAATAAAGGATTTTAATCTTCTAAAAGCGGATTCTAGTAATGTTTATAATATTAATGTAATTTTTAAAGGAAACGATACCTATAAAAGAGCCTCAAAAAGTATAAGCTTTAAGGATGCTATAATTAAGGCGAATTTAATAGCTAAAGATAGCCTCAACTATGTTTCTGCAACTCTATCTGATAAAGCAACGGATAGTATAATTAGAGGAGAATCATTGGACGTACAGATTAAACGTTTGTTTAGACCACTAAAAATTGGTGAGGAATTTAATTATACAGACGAAAATGGTAGTATTTTGGTACCAGTTGAAAATGGAATTCCAGGAGTCAATGGTATTCTAACTTTAGAAGTTGTACTTAAAGACAACGACGATTATGGAACTGTAATAACTTCATTTGATGCTCCAATTGGTGTGCAAATAAAAGAAGAAACAACCTTTGATGATAGAACCATGTGGTCTCCAAGAAATAAAACCCCATATTTCTTATTAATTGTGCCTAATTTACTAACATTTTCTATGTGGGGAATAATTATATTTTTAATATTCAGCCTTTATAAAATATATAGAACATAATTGTCTATTCTTCGGTTCTAGATTTTAATATTAAATCATCTAAATATTTTCAAAAGAATCTACAAACTGCATAAAAATGATCAGCCTTATGACATGGTTATTTAGTTACGAATTTAAATTGTTAAACTCACAATTTATCAATAAAATAGGGGAATTCCATTATATTTCTATTGTGTAACAAACATTACAAAACATGATATTTATCATCATAATTTTTATTGTGAATATCTAATTTTATACATCATTAAAAATGATATAAATATTAATTTATCTCGACTATTATGGACGACAAAAAAACTGACAAAAAAAGCACAAATAGACGAAATTTTTTAAAGTTAGGTTTAATGTCTAGTGTATCTGCCGTTGCTGGTGCTTCCATTATTTCAAACTTTGTTCCAGAAGAAGAAAAGATTGCATCCGGAGAAAAGGTTAGATTGCTCACTCCAGATGGCAAAATGGTTGAAGTAGATGTGGATAATATCAACAAATATCCTGAAGCTCATATAACACCGAAAGAAGCTAGAAAAGGAATTCCGGACAGAAAGTTTGTTATGGTGATTGATCTGGCAAAATGTAAAAACGCCAGAAACTGTGTGGAGAGTTGTCAGAAAGCGCATAAACTTGATTATCACCAAGAGTTCATGAAAGTTCAGTTAATACAGAATAATGAGCAAACTGAACCATATTGGTTTCCAAAACCATGTTTCCATTGTGATGAACCACCATGTGTAACAGTTTGTCCAACTGGTGCTACTTTCAAACGTACTGATGGCATTGTTCTAGTAGACAATGAACGATGCATAGGATGCAAATTCTGTGTTACTAGTTGTCCATATTCTGCACGTCAATTCAATTGGGGACATAACGAGAAATTCGAAGATAAGTCACAACCATACTCACCTGAAACGAGTATTCCTGCTGCTGAAGGAACAGTCATGAAATGTGATTTTTGCCCAGATATGCTTAGACAAGGTAAATTGCCTCATTGTGCTCAATCTTGCCCAATGGGAGTGATCTATTTTGGTGATAAAAATGAAGATATAGTGACCAATGGCGAAGAAACGGTTCGTTTTTCTGAATTAATAAAAGATCGAGGCGGTTACAGACATTTAGAACATTTAGGCACCAAACCAAACGTATACTATCTGCCTGCAGTGAACAGACAATTCCCTTTAGAACGTGGATTTGATGTAGAGGAAGAAGTTATGGAACGATACAAAGATGTTCCTTATGTTCAGGATCTAAAAAAGAAAGGAAAAATTTAACTCAAACACTCTTAAATTATGGATTTAGTAAAAAGAAAAAGAGAATTGGTTAAAGAATTTTCTCCGATGCTGGAAAAATCAACCACAACCTCAAAAATTTGGATCTGGTCCCTTATAGCGATCATTTTATTAGGCCTATATGCACTAATTCTTCAAATAGTTAAAGGACAAAGTGTTACTGGAATGCGTGATAATGTAGTTTGGGGTATATATACTGTAAGCTTTATATTTTTTCTTGGATTGGGCTATTCAGGAGCATTTATATCAAGTGTTCTACACTTTATAAAAACACCCTGGAAAAACTCCGTTTCACGAATTGTAGAAATTACAACCGTTTTATCAATAACAATTGGACCTATATTTATACTATTATGTATTTATAGATTAGACAGATTGCATTATTTACTTATGTATCCACGAATACAATCTCCCATTACCTGGGATGTTATTGCTGTTATGACAGATTTGGTTGGCTGTTTTTTGTATTTATACTTAACATTTATTCCAGACCTTGCCATATTAAGGGACAGTGATGATTTAAAAGTTCCCAAGTGGAGGAAAAAACTGTACAAGTATTTAGCAATTGGATATCAAAACACTGATTATCAACGCGAAAAATTGCACAAAATCACCAAAAGAATGTCTGTTATTGTTATTATATTGGCCATTGTCGCTTACACAATTTTAGCTTGGGTTTTTAGTTTAACCCTGCAACCTGGATGGAACAGTACCATTTTTGCGCCTTATTTTATTGTATCAGGTCTTTACACTGGTGTAGCCGTAATTATTGTTGCTATGTATGTAATTAGAAAGTATTTAAAATTAGAAAAACACATACGAAAAGTACATTTTATTTTTGCAGGTGTAATTTTATTAATATTATCATTACTGTTTGGATATTTTACTTTTAGTGAATATTTTCCAAAATGGTTTAGCCATAAAACTTCAGACATTAATTTATTAAACACCTTATTCAGTAACTATTTTTGGATGTTTATAATTGCAAACTATGTAGCAGTATTTGTACCATTAATTATTATAGGTTTAAAAAAATTAAGAACAGTAAAGCTAATTACGTTAACAGCTGTTATAGCTATAGTTTGTTTATGGTTAAATAGGTATTTAATTATAATTCCAACGTTAGAAACACCTTATATACCAATTCAGGATACCAGACCAGAATATATTAATTACACAGCAACTTGGGTTGAATGGTCTTTAACTTTTGCTGGTATTGCAGCTTTTTGTTTGTTTTTTACGCTTTTAATAAAATTTGTACCAGTAATACCCATGTCTGGAATTATAGAAAATGAGCAAAATCAAAAAAAATTAAAAAGAAAAAAGAAATTTTAACTCAAATTAAAAATTATGAATTATAGATCATTTCAATATTTTGTGTTTTTAATTATAACTGGTTTATTTATTAATAATACAATTTTTGCTCAAGAAATTGACCTTAAAAATTATAGAATACGATTCAATTTAAATACTGTAAAACAAGCAGATAATACGAGATCATTAGAAGTTAGATTTTTAGCAGCTAATAAAAAGAACCGTAAAGATCGCGTTCCTATTTATGAAGCCAATATAGGATTTTATAATGTTTTAAGTGATGAGGAAGTTAAATTAGGAATAGCCAAAACGAATAATGAAGGCATCGCTAAATTAAGTATACCAGAAGATAACTCCTATTTAGTGGATGAAGAAGGTTATATTAATTTTAAAGCTGTTTTTGAAGGTACAGATGGACTTAAGTCAAAAGAAGATGAAATAGCCGTAAAAGATGTCTTTCTCGAATTAGACCTAAAAGAAATTGACAGTGTAAAAACAGTCTTTTTAAACGCCTATTCTTTAGATAGTTTAAAAACTAAAGTTCCAGTTGAAGAATTAGACGTAATATTCTCCGTTGGAGGAATGATCTCCAAAATGCCAATTGAGGAAGCAACCATTGAAGATGGAGAATATGAGTTTGAATTTCCAGAAGATATTCGTGGTAATTCTGAAGGGAATATAGATGTATTTGTTCTGATAGAAGATCATGATGATTTTGCAAATGTAATTAAGAAAAAAACTGTAAATTGGGGTACGTTCAACAAAATAACAACTGAAGAAACCAATACCTTGTGGTCAGATGTTGCTCCAATATGGATGTACGTAGTTTTATCAATTTTGTTAATTGGTGTTTGGACTAATTATGTGTACAGTATAAGAAACCTCATGAAAATTAAAAAAGAGGGCAAAGAAATAGAATCTCAAAATGCATCTTAATATATTTAGAATGATAAATTGGTATCATTTTTGATTTATTATTATTATTAACTAATAAAGACAATTTAAATAACACATGAAAACACTAAAATTATTATTATTGATTGGAATATTCAGCTTGGGATTTTTGGCTTTTACTGCAATGGAACAGGACGAATGGGTAGTTCCTGCTAAATACGAAAAAATGACTAACCCAGAAGAAGCATCTAAAGAGAATATTGCTATTGGGAAATCATTATATTCAAAACATTGTAAATCATGCCATGGTAAGGAAGGCTATGGTGATGGACCTAAAGCTGATGAAGTAGAAGGAGATATTGGAGATTTCTCTTCAGAGGAATTTCATGCACAATCAGATGGAGCCATATTTTACAAAAGTTACATTGGTAGAGATGATATGCCAAACTACGAAAAGAAAATGAGCGAAGAAGACGCTTGGTTGGTTGTTCATTATATGAAAACTCTAAAAGAATAATATATTCATATTATAAAAAAAACCCGAACAAATAATTGTTCGGGTTTTTTAGTTTATAACAGTAATAAAAGCTATAAGTGTTTATAATATTCTGTCGCCATTCTTGCACTTGTAAATTCTGGAATGACATCATCCATACCATTGAAAACAATTTCCTGCCATTTTTTAGGTTCATCATAATACATAGGTATTACTTTGTTCTCTAAAATATCATATAAACTATCGGCATCCATTTTATCCTGATCCCAGACCGGTAAATTGTGATCTAACTCGGGTAAAACAAAACAGTTTTTTCCATTTTTTTGAAATTCAGGGATCCATCCATCGTTTATTGATACATTGACAGATCCGTTCATTGCAGCAGTCATTCCACTTGTACCAGAAGCTTCACGAGTAATTCTTGGTGTGTTCAACCAGACATCAGATCCGCATTTTAATTTTCTAGATAAGTCAATTTCATATCCTACTAATACGGCAAGATTCTTTTCATATTTTGAATAAAGCACCAAATGATTAAAAATATCAATAGCATAATAATCGTATGGGTATGGTTTTCCTGCCCAAATTATCTGCACAGGATATTTTGCGTTACTAATTAGCCTTTTAAATCGTTTTAAATCATGCAATAACAATTCAGCTCTTTTGTATCCGGCAAATCGTCTTGCCCAAACAAATGTCAGCACATTTGGGTCAAATAACTTTTCTGTCTGATTCAATACTTCATCAAACAATTCCTTCTTTAATTGCAGCTTTCTTTTAATATAAGCTTTAGAATTTTTCTTTTCCCAAGCTTTTCTAATAGCACCATCCTGCCAAAATAGCTGATTTTGTGCATTTGTAATAGGAATAATTTTACTAACTCCTTTATAATCTTTCCACATCTCGTTGGCCACTTTGGCGTGCAATTTAGAAACCGCATTGGCATTCTTACACATCCTTAAAGCCGAGACAGTATAATTTATCATGCCTCCATTAACCATTTCCTTTTCAAGCTGTTTGTCGGTTAAAGTTTTTCCGAAAAATCCACATCTGTTTAAATGTCTTGCATCACGTTCTTCATTTCCAGCTTTTTCAGGCGTGTGAGTCGTAAAAACCAACTGGCTCTTTTTAACTCCTTTGTTTTTTAAGTGGTAGAAAGCAGGTAATGCGTGTCCCTCGTTTAAATGATAAACCTCTGCGCCTCCTAATGCCTCAACCACCTTAGCTCCGCCAATTCCAAGCACAATACTCTGTGAAACACGAGTCATCTCGTTGGCATCATACAAATGATTGGTTATTGTTCTAGATAGATAATCGTTACCTTCTACATCAGTACTTAATAAATACATTGGAACGGTTCCAAAGATTTCCGGTTTAAGCACATAGGCTCTTACCTTTACACTAGGGTTGTCATGTAACTGGACCTCTACCTCTATTCCAGTATCTTCAAGAAAATTATAACTCTTCTCAATAAAATCTATTCTTAAAGTTTGGTCCTCATTCCTTGCCTGATCGTAATATCCAAATTTCCACAGCATCCCAATACCTATCATATTCTGCTTAAGTTCAAAGCCAGAACGCATGTGAGAGCCTGCTAAAAACCCAAGTCCACCTGAATATATTTTTAAAGCTTGATGGATACCAAATTCCATACTAAAGTAAGCCACTTTTTTATTGAATTCCTTGGCTGGCTTATATGGATGATGCCACTTGCTATATTTGCTTTTAGTTTTTGTTTTTGTTATTGTTTTTATATCTGTAATCATAAATTCGGTTTTAAAAATAAAGGGCAAATGTAAGTAGAATCAATGGTTTTATTAAAAAAAAAGGACTGAAATTCGTCCTGTTTTGTAATTATAACTAATCTGTTATTTATATCACTTAATATTTGATGAATTAAGAAAAAATGAGGAGGAAAATATAGTATTATTTACAAAAACAATATAATAATTGTGCTCGTGGTAATACAAATGATAGTTCTAATCAAAGTAGTACTAGAAGCACTAGTAGAAGCGGCATGAAAGGTCGACGCGTTTAACATAAATTACTATCTTTACTATTGTAACAAAATATTAGTAATGGTATGAAAGACAATATTTCAATTACGGCTACACTTCGCTTGCTCGTTATACTGCTAATGATAGCCTGGTGTTTTTTTATTGTACGTCCGTTTTTAATGATTATTTTATGGGCTATTATACTTGCTGTTGCAATATTTCCTTTGTATTCCAGATGGATGAAAAAATTTGCTAATAAAAAGAAAACGGGAGCCGTCTTATTTTCTCTAATTGCCGCCTTAATTCTTTTTACGCCCATGTACTTTATGGTTGGATCTGTTGTGGAAAACACCAAATTAACAGTTTCACAAATAAAAGATCAATCCCTGCAGATTCCGCAGCCAGATTTGTCGGTCAAAGAGTGGCCAGTAGTAGGAGAGAAACTCTATGAAGAATGGGATAAATTGTCTAAAAATGCAAGTGAATTTGCTGTGGTACATAAAGATATTATTTTGGAACGTGGCCGTGGTATGCTTACTAGTATTTCAGGGTTTATTGGCTCGCTGATCGCATTTATCATATCTTTTTTAATTGCTATTGTGTTTATGTACAATTCCGATTCTGGATATAATGTCTCCAAAAAGTTTGTAAATAAACTAATCGGAGATCAATCAGAAGAAATTCTACATATGTCAAGAGATACCATCCGAAGCGTTGTAAAAGGAATTCTTTTAGTAGCACTAATACAAGCCGTGTTGGCTTTTATTGGGTTTAAAGCCATTGGATTACCGGCAGCGGGCATTTTCGCCTTGGTTATATTGATTTTGGCTATTGTTCAGATACCTACGATTCTGGTTATGATTCCAGCAATAATTATCGTTTTTTCAACATCCGAAACAACTCCAGCTGTTATTTTTACGATCTATTGCGTATTGGTCGGCTTATCAGATAATATTCTTAAACCTATGCTTTTGGGTAAAGGGCTTCAAACACCTATGATTATCATTTTAATTGGAACGATTGGTGGCATGCTTTTACATGGTATCATTGGGCTTTTTGTTGGTGCTGTTGTATTAGCTGTAATGCACCGTATTTATATGTATTGGATTGCATCTAAAGACGATCTATCAATCCTTTAATAGCTTTCTTATGCCCAAGGTGTTACCAGTAGTTCTCCTATTTTTATTTTTCAGTTCATTCTGCAATAACGCCCTTTTTGCACAAGACGTTGAACCAAGAAGGTGGTCTTCTCTACCTTTAGAATCTAAATTTATTGGTGCTGGTTATGCGTTTACTTTTGGAGACGTAAGTTTTGATCCACAGTTAGGGGTCCAAGATGCAACCGTCGAAGTTAATATCCTATTAGTATCCTACGTTCAGCCTTTTAAAATTGGAAAGAAATTAGCTCGGCTTGATGCTAAAGTCCCTTTCGGCTTTATGCATTATGAAGGTCTACTTAATGGTGAGCCTGCAACTGCGAACAGAACTGAGAATTCGCTTTTCAGTAAACTTAATAGGGCCTCCAGCTCTTAACCTTAAAGAACTTCAGAAGTATTTTGGTGAACATCCAGTTAATACAACTTTTGGTTTTTCATTGGAGGTTACGGTTCCTGTTGGACAATATTTTGAAGAAAAATTAATCAACCTTGGACAGAATCGATTTGTTTTTCGCCCTCAAGTTGGACTTTTACACAATTGGAAAAGTTGGTCGTACGAGCTTACGGGTTCATTATACGTATTTACAAATAACAGTGACTTTTTTGGTGGTGCACAGAGAAAACAAGATCCTATTTTTGCTTTACAAACGCATCTTATCAAAAGGTTTCCTTCACGTATTTGGGGATCAATAAGTTTGGCTCTTGGGCATGGTGGAGAATCTATTATTAGTGAGATACCTAGAAATGACTCCAGAACAAATGTTATTGCAGCACTATCTGCTGGCTTTCCTCTAATGAAGGGACAAAATGTAAAAGTGGCGTATTTACGCAGAGAAACATTGGCTGATTATGGAGCAGATACCAATAGCTTTATTTTGGGTTGGTCTCTTCAACTCAATTAAAATTTTAAACAATAAAAGCTTATTATGGAAAACCTTAAATTTCTCTTATCATTCTCTTTTTGGGTAACGGTTAGCTCAACTTGGTCACAAAATATAGAGATTACGCCATCTTATGGTTTTCAATTCAGTTCTAAATTAAATTATGATCCAATCAAAAACATGCATGATTAAATTCAAAAAAGTAGCAGGTTTCTTTATTATTATTGTCGTACTGTTTTCCTGTAAAGATGAAGAATACGTTGATGCAAAACCAGATCAGGAACTCTATGGTGTAAATGGTTATGTTGGTGCAAATACCTGCATTGAATGTCACAAGGATGCTTACGATAAGTGGATTGGATCTCATCACGAATTGGCGATGCAAATTGCCAACGATACTACGGTATTAGGGGATTTTGAGAATGTCAAGGTGAATATTGATGGAGTAAAGTACTTTTTTTATAAAGAAGGCAGCACCTTTTTTGTACGTATTAAGGAAATAGATGATTCAGAAAAGGAATATAAGATCACATACACTTTTGGTGTTATTCCGTTACAGCAATACTTGATTGATTTTGAAAATGGAAAAAAGCAGGTATTAAGGGCAACTTGGGACACACAAAAAGGAGAATGGTTTCATCAGTATAAAGGAGAATCTATTGAACCCCATGATTGGTTACATTGGACAAAAGGAGCGCAGAACTGGAATACCATGTGTGCTGAATGTCATTCTACCAATTTAGAAAAGAATTATAATGCGCAAACAGATTCTTTTAACACGACTTACGATGAAATTAATGTTTCTTGCGAAAGTTGTCATGGTCCTGCCAAAAATCATAATATATGGGCAGATAAAGACTCATTAAATAGTAATTCACATATTATAAAAGGGCTAAATCAGCAGGAACAACTAAACCTTTGTGCTCCTTGTCATGCCAGAAGATCTAAACTTACTTACAACCTGAAGCCAGGGGAAAATTTTGAAAATCAATATTTAGTTTCTAATCTAACCACTAATTTATATCATGGAGATGGACAAATTATGGATGAAGATTATGTTTATGGGTCCTTTTTACAAAGTAAAATGTATGCAAACAATGTTATGTGTAGCAATTGTCATGACCCACATTCTCTAGAGCTTAAATTCGAAGGGAATAAATTGTGTATACAATGTCATGTTCCAGCTACTTATGACACCAAATCACATCATTTCCATGAAGAGAATACGGAAGCAAGTTTGTGTATTAATTGCCACATGACTGGAGCAGTTTATATGGGTAATGATTTTCGACGTGATCACAGTTTTAGGGTTCCCAGACCTGATCAATCTGAAAAATTTGGCACTCCAAACGCCTGTACACAATGTCATGATGATAAAAACAATAACTGGGCTTCAAATGCGGTTAAAAAGTGGTATGGTAACGAAAGAAAGGAGCATTATTCAGACAACTTATTATTAAGCGGAAAAGATAATTTAAATCAGAATGAACGCCGTGATCTGGAGAAATTTATAGTTGACTATAATAATCCAGATATAGTGCGAGCAACGGTTATTGAAAACTTAAATTTTACGACTGAAGAACACTATAATACTTTGATGCAGGTTTTAAACGACAGTTCTGCTCATGTTAGATACCATGCTCTTATAAAGTTCAGAATATTGTCTCCTCAAATCAGAACTTCTATCGCGTTAAAGCACATGAATGACTCTATAAAATTGGTTAGAATTGGTGCTGCACAATTAGTACTTGGTATTGATGAAACCAATTTTAGTGGAACTGATAGAATAAACATGAATAGATCTGTAGAAGAATTTGAAACCATGCTATTTGCCAGCGCAGATTTTTCTTCAGGCAGAATGCAATTAGGCGATTATTATTTACAGAAAGGTGATTACAACAATGGCATTAAACACTATAAAATGGCGCTTCAAAAGGACAGCCTACTTACTCCGGTTTATTCAAATTTAGCAACAACGTACTCTATGGTCAAGGATTACACTAATGCCAATGAGACCTTAGATACCTGGATTCAATTGGAGCCAAAATTAGGGCGGCCACATTTTTTAAAGGCCTTATTAAATTTTGAGAGTGGGAATACAACAATTGCTGTTTCAGAATTAGAATTGGCTATAAAACTTGATCCTAACGATACCAGATCTATGTATAATTTGGCCACCTATTATTACCAAGACAATAAAGATCTCAAACTTGCAGAACGTTATGCTAAAAAAGCATTAAGAATTGAACCTGAAAATCAAGACTATAAGTATTTATTGGCATTGATCTATCAAAATCAGGGACAGACTGAAAAAGCGCAAAGACTAATGCTAGAATTAAATGCTAATCAGTAGTCGTCTGATCTAGCTTTTCTTAATATTTAATTTATCGAATATTAATTTTTTAAATAAATTATAAGGATATTTTAATTAAGCTATAGGCAACCGATTTTGGTTGCAAACCAAAAAATAATTCGTTAATTTCGCCACAAATATTTATTAACTATTAAAAAACAATAACTATGAAAAAATCAATCAATTTAATTTTAAGTCTTACAATACTATTCTTATTAAATGCCTGCTCCAGTGTTAATGTTCTAAATTCTTGGAAAGGAGATAACGCCGACTCCATAAAAGACAAAAACATATTAGTTATTGCACGAACAGATGATAAGTCTGCTCGTATCACTTTTGAAAATGAAATTGCAAAACAATTAAATGAAAGAGGCATAAAAGCAACGCCAAGTTTTACAAAATTTCCAAAATTAAATCCTAATAAAAAAATAACTGAAGAAAATAAAGAAGAAATTACGAATATGCTCAAAAGCGAAGGCTTTAATGGCGTGGTTTTAACTGTACTAAAAGATGTAGAAGAGTTATCCAAAACCACAATAGATGGAGGATATTATGCTGGAAGCAATTACTATGGTTATTACCCTAGATATTATGGAGGCTTTTACGGTTATTATCGTAATCCGATGTCATATTCTACCTATGGCAATTATGTTAATCAAACCGTCATTACTCAAACCGCTTACAACTTTATTCTAGAAACCGTGATTTACAATTTAGAAGAAGAAGGTGAAAAACAACTAGTAGCCGTAGTCACGTCAAGAATTGAAGAGCCAGAAGGTGTAGCTATAGCTGCTAAGCAATATGTAAAAGCAATAACTAAAAGTTTTAATAAATAATAAAGGTTTAAAAAATATTATTCCTAAATGTCTTTAATCAAAAAGAAAACATACTTAACGGTTTTAATTGCTCTTTTAATAGGAGTTACCGGGTATTCCCAAGTATTACTGTCGGTAATATTTGGAGATAAGTTAAATTCTGATGGACTGGAATTTGGACTGGAAGGAGGCGTAAATTGGTCTAATATTTCCACTTTGGAAGGCGATAAGCAATTATCGTCTTTTAACCTTGGTTTTTATTTTGATTTTAAATTAAAAAACCAGTGGAATATATATACAGGAGTTCTTGTTAAAGCTAAAATGGGTGACAATAAATTGTCTGCTAACGATCTTGATTTTTTAGGTATTGAACCTCAAGATGAAGAAGGGACTTATAGTCAGAAAATCAATTATTTTGTTGTTCCGGCATTGATTAAATACAGATTTAAAAATAGAATATATCTTGAAGCAGGACCACAATTTGGTTTAAGGACTAAAGC
>RCNC010000953.1_pt1 | contig 19191 bp, 20 predicted proteins | sample 2041301 | NCBI WGS metagenome assembly RCNC01 (sample SAMN09708231, study PRJNA481090) | Marine sediment metagenome, whole genome shotgun sequencing project. | biome: marine sediment; feature: ocean; material: sediment; isolation source: Sewage treatment plant 13A marine sediment (STP13A) ...
AGGCAGACGAAGGATGACGATCTGGTAAGCCTGATGCCGTTATACCATTGGACAGACAGCAAGATACGCTGTCATATTCTGTGCTGTGTTGTGGCTCTTGCTTATTTACGGTTGATTGAAAGAAAGCTGAGTAACTCCGGCGTAGAGATGACGGCAAAGACTGCAATGGAGACAATGCACACGCTTCATTCCTGCCTGGTGTATCATCCCCGCAAGAGAAATCCCCAACGTCTCATCGAAGATCCAACAAAATCTCAAGCGCAAATCCTCAAAGCATTCGGGCTGAAGATCAGTAGTGGGGTCTTACAGGGTTGTTGATGCTTAATATTCTGATATTATTGAATAATCACTGAAAAAATGTGGACGGTTGGGGAAACTCCTGTCTGATGACTCACATCTCCCCAATGCTGCCTGTGGAGAGTAGCAATCATTTTTAGGCGCGAGCAATGCCCCCGTAATGATCCGCGAGTCTTCGCTGTCGTAACGACTCCTGAACCGTTTCATAAACGTGACCGCATCCTGGTTGATAGAAGATGGCGCACCAGCCTCGTCAATACGATCTTTGTCAACCCGCCAGGTTGGAGCACAAAGGAGAATAGGAAGTTTCGCCTGACGGGCAACTTCCCGATAGCTTCGGTAGATCTCTTCCAGCCTCTTTCTACCGTTTGATTCATAGATGAGCGGTGTATTGAAAAGCGTCGGATGGAGCGCTATATCAGGTTGTCGACGCAGCCTCTCCGAAATAGCACATTCTGTCAGGATGAGATGGCTTTTCTTTAAGAGGGTTTCAAATGTCATGAGGATTTAACCCGACGAGCCGGAATTTTTTTTAGTATCACTGGATAAGTGCCTTGGTGGTATCTTTAACATTCCAATTTTAAAACACTGTCCTGATTTCTTGTTTTTTATGACAGGTTTTCAGGAGTAAGGCACTAATTGGATTTCAAAGGGTCAGCGAATCAGTGCGGTTAACAGCACCACGATACACACTCCGGCAGCCATAACATCGTCTCTGGTAAAAGAGAGCTCCGGAAGCGTTCGATACTCATTGTAGCACCGTGCCTGCATGGTATCAACCAGGCCATCAGCCCGCTGAAAGACACGGCGGAAGAGAGCGATTGTAAATTTTATGAGCCGCAGCAGCGGGTTTTTACGTTTTTCAATGCCACGAGCACGCATCACATCTCTCAGTTCCTGAGCCTGAAATAAAACAAGCGGCAGAAGACGAACAACCAGCCCCACCATTGTAGCCGCTATTCGCTCATTCACAAAAGGAAGTGGTTTCAAAAACCAGATAAGAGATGCGCGTATATCTGCGGTCCGTGTGGTGGATATTAACAGCACCCCCATCAAGACAACGAGCAGCAAACGCCAGCAGACAGCCGCCGCCTCCTTGACATTGGCTCTATCAATGAAAGGAAATAAATCTTCGCCCAAGCTTATTGCCCGAACAATAAATATGAAAAGCAGAAAGAACAAAAAGTATTTTATCTCCCTGACAAACTGAACGAACCTCAAACTCGACTGTTGAAACAGCACGATGAGCACTATCGAAAAAATTGAGAGGAAAACGACACTTCCCCCGAGACACGTCACGCTCAGTACCATAATCAGCAACTGTTTTGTGCGGGGATCAAGTCTGTGAAGCAGTGAGGCACCAGGTTTAAAGCCGATGGTCGTTAGCTCACCCATGGTTGAATTCCCTTGCCAAGCTGTATCGAACAGGGAGGCCGAATGCCATATTGCTCGATGCCGACGACTACCTCTGCCGGTATACCGTCTCTGACGACCCTGCCGCGCTCCATTACTATCAAACGCCCGGCATAGGCGATTACCTTCTCCAGGTCGTGCGTTGTTATGATAATAGTGTGCCCTGCCCCATGAAGTTTGAGAAGTTGGCTCAGGATTGTCGATGTTGCCGGATAATCAAGATTGGAAAAAGGCTCGTCCATCACCAGCACTCTGGGGGTCATTGCCAAAACCCCTGCAATAGCCAACCTTCGCTTCTCGCCGCCAGAGAGGTTATGGGGACTCTTATCCTCAAATCCAACCAGGTTTACGTCCGACAGTGACCGGGATACTCGCTCGGTAATCTGGGCCTGGTTTAAACGCAAATTTTCCGGCCCGAAGGCCACATCATCGTAAACCGTATCACCAATAATCTGACTGTCAGCATCCTGAAAAACCATACCCACCTGCTGGCGGGCAGCAAAGGGATCTTTTTTCACCGATGTACCACATACAGAAACCGACCCGGATTTCGGAAAAAGAAGCCCGTTAAAATGTTTTAACAAGGTGGTTTTACCCGAGCCATTGGCACCCGCAATCACCGTAAACTCACCCTCAGCAAAGGCAAGGGAAACATCATCGAGGCTCTGCGTGCCATCTGAAAAACAATGACACAGCCTGGTTGTCTGGATGATCGACACGAGATTACTTAGCGGGCTGCAGGGTGCCGATGCTGCCGTCTATCATCGGTCTCAGAGCCTTGGCGATAGGCACTGCTGCAGCAATTTTCAGTGCATCTCCGAGCAAAAAGGGAAGCATACCAACCGTAATTGCTTTTGAAAAACTCATGCCAGTAACAATTTTTAGCCATGAGACGCCAAAAAGATAAATGATGAGAGTACCTGTAACCATGGCGAATATATCAATGAGAACACTTCTGTTGCCCTTTTCACTGATGGTTCCAATCCAATAGGCAGCCGCTGCAAAACCCAGCAGGTATCCTCCCGTTGGACCCACAAATTTTCCAATCCCACCAGTTCCGCCTGCGAAAACCGGTAAACCGACAGCACCAGCAAGTAAATAAACCGCAATACTGATGAGCGCCCAGCGCCCACCCAGCAGCAGTCCGGCAAGCATAATGAAAAGATTTTGCAGAACAATCGGAACCGGACCGATTGGAATTGCGATGTAGGCGCCCACTGCCGTAAGCGTCGCCATCAGCGCTGAATAGATCATAAATTTTAACTGTCTTGTAGATGAATCCATAACCGTCTCTCTGTTATTTTATTACCTCTGAAAACAATCACCATGAACAATTGTCTCACGGGTTCCGTCTGCTAACTGCAGAATCAACCCGCCGATAGAATCTATGCCCGTGGCAAGACCCTCAACCGTTTTTTTCATCGTCTTAACCGTGACCTGCCTGCCAATGGTTATATTGTTTGCCCGCCAATCATCGATCACCGATTGAGCATCAAATTGTTCAAGCCGTTTCTCGAAACGGTCAAGAAACGTAACAAGGATTTCTCTTCGAGGGATAGTTCGTTCAAGAAGCGCCTTCAGCGATACAGCCAGAGGTTCAACTTTTTCAGGATCATTATTAACATTAAGACCAACGCCGATACTCAAATGCCCAATCTGGTCACCTTCTGTTTCCATTCTGGACAGGAAGCCGCAGATTTTCATGCCATTGACAAGAATATCATTGGGCCATTTCAGCGAGGCTGGCACATCATAGGAAGATCGCAGCAGTCTGGTCATTTCAACAGCAGCTGCCAGATTGATAAGGCTTGCATGGATAATAGGGACATCAGGTCGTACAACGATGGTAAAATAGAGTCCTCCCCTATCTGAAAACCATACTCTTGCCATGCGGCCCCGTCCACCTGTCTGACGGTCAGCAACAATTACCGTGAAATCAGGGCAGCCGTTACGCGCCATGGTTGTCGCTTCATCCATCGTTGAAGAAGTATCCTGAAAATAATGAACACGATCTGTCCGATCACCAAACTCCATGGGATTTAAACTGTCCGGATTTGACCTCAGAAGATACCCTTTAGAAGACGAAGTAATTGGAATACCCGAGTTCACCATCTTTTTGACATGTTTCCAGACTGAAACCCTGCTGACCCCAATCTCAGCACTGATCCATTCGCCCGACAGAATATCGTCACTCTCTTTAAGTAATGTAAAAATTTTCCCTTTGGTGTCCATTTCGTTACCCACAGTTACAGCAGAGGTTAACGGCGCTCTGTTTAAATGTCAATCGGAAAAAACATCTTTCTTGCCATCGCAGTATCACCTCCAATCGAAAAAACCATTTCAATTATTTGAGTGATGCTGCATGAAAACCATATCGCTGAATAGTTCTGGTGCAGTTTCTTTGAGAGGAAAATGAGAACCTGATCAATTAGTGCGACTAACGAAAGATGCGGACCAGATATTTACCACCGGAATCTTTCACTAGCTGTTCACACTGCAGACCGTTGAAAACAACCAGGGTCTCAAGGGTTTTGAAGTCTATATAGAGCCAGTTGAACGGATCAGAGGCAATACTTTGATATTTCATAACGAATTCTGTTTCTCCATGATATCTATCCAGGGAGTAAAGAGAATTTCCCAGATCTTCATAGAGTGAACCAAGGTCTGTAGATTCAGCGATAACCTGCCCGTCTGGTGCTAACATTGTCTTTACAAATTGCAGAAAGAGGTTACAGCCATCTAAGGTGCCGCATATCCCAAGGCCGTTCATGAGCATCAGAATTGTGGTATATTTCTTCTCTGTCAGCGAGAAAAGATTTTGATGAATAATTTTTTTCACCTGTCGCTGAGCCATCACCTGTATGCAGCCCGGAGAAATATCCAGGGCGTCTACGTCCATATTTTTCTGCTGCAGGTAAAGACTGTGGCACCCTGCCCCTGCACCTACATCAAGGATCTTGCCTTCGCATAACTGCAGGGCTGATTGTTCCATGTCATCCATTTCCGTAAAACTTCTGAACATGGTTTCACCTCTCATGGTCCACATCTCAAGTGTGGTAGAATCCACTTCAACAAAGGCGTCTTGCCTGCCATTTAAATAATCAAGCATCATGGCGCCAAGTGGATCTTTTTCAGCCTTGTGAATGATATCTCTCATACTTTTCTTTAATCTGTTGCATTGCCGTATATTATGAAGATTTTCCCTCCTCGCCAACGACCATATGATAGCCGCCCTAACCCGCTCCTGCCAACACCGATGAATCAGCAAACACCATAATACAAATATGGATAAAAGCAGACTATTAAGAAACTCCTTCACCAACAGAGACAGCAGCAAAGCATATTGACGCCTATCAGCACACAGCTTTCAGCCTATGAGTTACACCGCTCCTGAACAGATGATTCCGGAAATGTTATCGAACAACACAGAAATGTTTAAAACACCTGGAGATGAAACCCGATTGCAGATTTCCCGGCAGCCTAAATCTGAAGAGCTATGAAGCAAACACCGAAAAGACTCCGTTTTCTTGATCGTTTTCTGACCCTCTGGATTTTTTCAGCCATGTTCCTCGGTTTCTTCTCTACCACTTCCGGATCCACAGGAACAGAGGGGCCAGCAGAGGCTGGAACTCCAGTCGCTCTACGAGCTCCTTTCTTTCCAGCCTCTGCTGAAATATCACTTGGTGATGATGGATTCAATGGTATCGTTTTCATAGTGATTACCTCTACCCGCCCTACACTAATTTTTCAATGGGTAGGTGTCTCACTTACATTGGCACAGAGGGCAAGGAATAGTCCTGGTCAGAAGGCGCGGACTCATTTACCAGAAGGTAACGAACGAAAACAGCATGGTCTCCAACTTGACATCGTTCAGTCTGGAAAAAATGTATTCTGTCCGCGATAGGTAGTTTGAAAGGCGAGTATAGTACGTTGCTGGTGCCTGCGCCGCGAGATGCAACTTGCCCTTGATGGAAAGATAATAAGCCATTACAGTATAAAAAGTATTATCAAATTTACAGATTACTATAACTGCAGGAGGATCCCATGGACATGTTCGAGTTTTCAATTCAGATGGAAAAAGACGCAGAGGCGCTCTATCGAAAGATGGCAGACGCAACGCCTGTAGAAGGCATCAAAAAGGTTTTACTGATGCTTGCTGAAGATGAAGTTCACCACCGTATAGCTATTGAAAATTTACAAAAGAAGCTCAAAGTGGAACCAGCCGAAGGGGTCGCTCTGGAAATAAAAACAGTTTTCGACGAGATGAAGCAGGACAAAGGACTCATGGACATAAGTGTTGATGCAGTTCAGGATTATGAGAAAGCTGTCGAAATAGAAAAACGCGGAATGGAATTTTACAAGGAGAAATTCGCAGAGGCAGATGATCCTGAAAGTAAAAAGCTATTTGAAATATTAATGAGACAGGAGACCTACCATCATAAGACGGTAGAAAACCTCCTTGACGTTATTCGGCGTCCCGACTGGTGGGTTGAAAATGCAGAATTCAGCCCCCAGAGCAGCGGTGCCTATTAGCTTTCAAATCCATACGCCAATCTTCCAGGAACTATACCGGCAGATTAATTTTATCCTGCCGGTTTGCTTCCTGCCCCCTCATGTCAGTCAATTTACAAGCCTTGGCCGTCATTAATACCCGGAGACAACTATATACTTAATGGAGGAAGACATGCCGCTGATATTGGGTTTAGGCCTGATTATCATAGGTTTGTTTCTGGCCCCCACTGCAGGACTGTCCGCCATGCCATGGCCCGCGGAAACAAACACCGCAGCTGTAAGGCTCACCTCGGTGGATTCCGAGTTCAACAATAAAAATATGAGCGGTGCTTTCTGGAATCCTGAGACACATACGCTTTGGCTAACAAACAACAACGGCCGCTTCTATGCCCTGATCGATGATGGTGCAGGCAGTTTCCAGGTAGCAACGAACGAAAACGGAGCCCAGGCAAAGTGGTATCCCGGCGGCGATCTGGAGGGTATTTGTCAGGCAGATTTCACAAAGGCCACTGTTTACCTGCTGGACGAAAAAGGCTGGATTCGTGAATACGATGTCTCCAACTACGGAGTAGTTGTAGAGAACAGGAACTGGGACATTCGCAGGCAATGCCCGGAAGTGAGCAACGCCGGCCCTGAGGGCATCACCTTCGTACCCGACAAGTGGCTTGCCCGCCAAGGATTTCGGGCCTCAAATAGTGCTCTCTATACGAGCACCAATGGCATGGGTGGGTTGATGTTCGTCGGGCATCAGTCCGGTGGCTATATTCATGTCTTTGATTTAAATCGTATGAACAATAGCTACATATATGTGGGTCTATACAAAACCGGCCGGGCCGAGACAGCTGGTCTCGAATTTGATCGATCAAAAGGGATATTGTACATATGGCACAATATCGGTGCCAACTATCTGGAAATGACTGAACTCAATTCCTACATTGACGGAGACGAGCGCCGGTTACGTCAAATCATCGAGTATACCGGACCTCGCAAGGGCAACCTGGAGGGGTTTGCTCTTTCCCCGGTTGCGGAAGAAAACAACTGGTGTTTCATAGCAGATGATAATAACAAAAATGGTGAAGCGATCACCTGGTATCGAGAGTTCAAACCTATCGATATTCAAGGAGAAGAATGAACTGAGGCCAAACAAAAGAAGCCTCAAAATAGCCAACCCAGTGCCTTCAACTGCAAAAGCCTGAGAATGCCATGCAGAACGGCCATACTCGGCAAGAACGATTGCTTAGGTATGCTGATCTTAGGCTCATTGTAATACCAGCTAAAACCTATGATTAAGGATTTCAGTGTCTTTTATTCATCATCCCTATGAACAGTATCTGGAGAAAATGCGGGCAAACATACAGCTATATATTCGGCACCGTCATTGTTTGGTGTGCTGTATTGAACCCACTCATTTGCTTCTATTATTATAGCTTCACCTTCATGCACATCAAACTCTTCCCACTCGGTTTTAACCCGCAACATCCCTCTTAAAACCAGGGAATACTCTGTAAACTGAGGCTTCTGGCCAGGCTCTACCCAACCCGCAGGGCTAACCATTCGGGCTATGCTCAGGTCTGAAGTTTGTGAATTGACAAAGCCAACATACTCCTCAATTCTCTTTGGTTTGTTACCGGCAGCTTCAATAATTGTGGGTTTAGTTATTTTTATAGGCATATCTATATTTCCCCCGGCATAACGTTGAATCGCCACCACTATCTTAGACGCTTGTTTGTTTCATCGCATATTGTCTCTAAAATTCTACTGGCGAAGAATCATTATTGAATCCGTGTCGATGCACTGGATTAAAGAATATTCCAATATAGTTGAAAATATCTTGTATTGCAGCTTCAAATTCTTTGTAAATCTTTCGCTTAATACGTTCACGCTTCAGTAATTGAAAGAAGCTCACAACCACAATGTGCCATGTTGTTGTGAAGATTGATGGTTATTATTTATTAATAATCTTTCTTCAATCACAAAACCGGCAGGAATGACAAGCAGGAGACAAATTTGCATAAAACGAGTTCGAAATTTGTCGCTGTCAGGTGTGAATGAAAGAACGATTATCCTTGGCATGTTTAATTTAAAAATCTGGGTTTCATATGAAAAGACCGTGTGAAATAGACGTCTTACTTCTCTATATTTCTCATGGATGGACCACAACCATGATATGTCATTAGCAGTCTTAAAAAGTTCGATACCAATGGAAATAGAAAAAATGAGAGAGATCACAGCATGAACTTTCCTGTCAGCAGTATCAACACGCCCGACTTCGAACTTATTTTCAATCACATCCCTATGGGGATACTCTATTTAGACCGAGATTTTACAATTCTTAACATGAATCCCTTTTATCAGGAAAAAATCGGTGTAACACTTGAAAATGCCAAAGGAAAACGCTGCTACGAGCTGCGTGCTGAAGTAATTGGAGAGGAAAACAAGGATCTCGCCCCATGCCATGACTGTAGAGCTCCAGAAGCAATGGAAACAGGAGAAATCCAAACCTTCATAAAAGAGGTATTTCCGGGTTTCATATCAGAAAACACCGTGGTCCCGGTAAAAAACGATAACGGGGAGGTTATTGGCGTCGTAGAACTGCTTCGTGATATCACTAAGAGTCTGCTGACCAGCAGAGAATTACTTGAGAGTGAAGAGAGATATAAAAGCGTGGTTGAAAATATCGGTATTGGTGTCTCTCTTATCAGCCCCGACATGGAAATATTGACAGTCAACAAGCAGATGAGCCAATGGTTTCCACTTGTTGATGTTTCAAAAAGACCGCTTTGCTTTGAAGAATTTAATGATCCACCCAGGAACGATATTTGTCCTTATTGCCCCACATACAAAACGTTACAAGATGGAAAGGTTCATGAATCGATAACAAACACGCCGCTTGGCAATGAAATCAGGAATTACCGAGTAATCTCATCACCGATTTTAAATTGGCAAGGTGACGTTACTGCAGCAATAGAGATGGTCGAAGACATTACGGATCGGAGGAGAAAGGAAGCGGAATTGCAAAAATATCGGCAGAACCTTGAGAATATGGTCAAGGAGCGTACCGAAAAGCTGTCAGTTACCAACAGGTCATTAAAAAAAGAAATCGCCTATCGCCTGGAGGCAGAGGAAGCCCTGAAGATCAGCTCAAAAAAGATAAAGCGCTTTGCCTACTCTGTTTCGCATGACCTGAAGAATCCAGCAATTTCTATCCATGGCCTGACACGACTCCTGAATAAGCATTATGAGGATATTCTCGATGAAAGAGGAAAGAACTATTGTCAGCAGATTTCCAAGTCCTCAGAACAGATTGCCGCTCTCGTAGAAATGATCAATATCTATATATCGACGAAGGAGATGCCTCTAAAAATCGAGACTATCAAGCTTGCAGACCTGCTGTTTCAGGTGAGAGAAGAGTTTGCTGTTCCCTTAAATGTCAGACAAATAGAATGGAAAGTACCCGTGCACCAGCCGGAATTTAAGGCAGACAGAATTGCCATATCGAGAGTCTTGAGGAATTTGGTCGATAACGCCTTAAAATACGGCGGTGAAAATTTAAGTGAAATAGCAATCGGCTACCGTGAAAATGAAGCCTACCATATCATTGATGTGAGTGATGACGGCATTGGCTTAACAGAGGAAGAATCCCGGGACATCTTTGGGTTGTTTAAGCGACAGAAGACAGCCAATGGCATTGCAGGTTCAGGGCTGGGGCTTGCCGTTGTTAAAGAGATAGCCGAGCAACATGAAGGCAGCGTATGGTCTGAAATCAGCTCAAAAAAAGGTATAACCTTTAACGTATCCATCTCAAAACATTTATGATCTGTATTCGTTCAACTTGATCTGACCATTACCGGTTTTTTATGGTGCCTGTCAGATCAAGTCAAGACTATTCCGACCTATGCTGTACTGTTCGGTGCCATTACCTTCTGCGTGGCTGATATTGGAAAAAAAGTTGTCAGCACCTATCCTTATTTGTCACTGAGCAACTCAATGCTGACAAATACATCGACTTCCTTGCCGACCACGCCCATTTCATAAAACTTGCCGGTGCCTACTTCGTGGGCCAATCTGTCAAATGTTATTGTACCATTGAATCCGGCGACTTCTGTTCCTTTCTTTGCAGGATGCTCTTTTACCCCTTCAAGCTTCAAAGGAAGGGTTAGGTCATAGTCTTTGCCTTTTACCGAGAGCTTGCCCGCCACATTATACATGCCGTTTCCTGCATCTGAGATCTGGGTAGATGTAAATTTCATTAACGGAAATTTCCCGGCATCAAAAAAATCGGCTGACTGGAGGTGTTTATCCCTTTTGCCGATGTTTGTATCAATAGAATCGGTTTTGATCTCAAAATTGAAACTACTGCCGGCAAGATCTGCTGGATCAAAGTTAATGTCGGTTTTGAAATCGTTGAAATGCCCATTCACCTTCGAAAAGATGTGATCAATACTGAAAAAGACATTTGAATGTGCCTTGTCTAATTCCCACGATCTCGCTGCACTGTAAGCAGTTGAAGCAACAATCAAGGATAATAAAAATGTGATTCCAATTATCTGTATCGTTTTCATTATGGTCTCCTGTGTAGTTATATATCACTGTTTGACTTTGTGATTCAATCATTTGGCAACTGCGGTCTACAAGGTTCTCCCCCCAAAACACATGTGACGATAGCTTGCTTTTTATACTTTTCCAGCTTCTCAATCCTTACGTTTATCGGTATTTCTGCTCTGGAATAAGAAATTATTTTATTCATAATCCTTCCAGATTGCTGATTGAGGAGTTTACTGGCTGGCACCCCCCAAATGGCCATTGTCATATATAGTATCACTGGGTGAAATATATTTGCTCTTGACTACAACTATCTCCATTGATTAAATGCAAATCAATACCCCATTAACGCAAACCAACATTGCAAATATGCAAAAAACATTAGATTGGAATCATTACCAGTACTTTCTGAAAGTTGCAGAATGCGGGAATCTCAATTCCGCAGCCAGAGAGCTCGGTGTTAATCACTCGACTGTGTTTCGCCGAATTAACGCCCTTGAAGGTAAATTGAGCGTACGTTTGTTTGAACGCTCCAGAAGTGGTTATACACTGACAGAGGCGGGAGAAGAGATTTTTAAAAGTGTGCAACAGATTGAAGAACAGATGTATGCCATTCAACGCAGTCTCAGAGGGAAAGACATTACCTTGAGTGGAATTCTTAAAATTTCAACGACTGATACAATTGGTTATTATTGGCTACCACCGTATATAAAGCGGTTCAAAAAACAATACCCAGAGATTCTTATCGATCTCGATATTCAGACCCGCTACACGAATCTTACAAAAAGAGAAGCCGATATCGTAATTCCCGCCGTCAATATCCAGCCTGACTATATGGTGGGAAGAAGACTGGCACCAATATATTTCAGACTCTACGCCTCAAAAACGTACGTTAAAAAATTCGGGGTTCCAAATAATCCTGATGATTTTTCAAAGCATCAGTTCCTTGTACCAAATGAGGCGTTAGCGAACGTTTCAGCCAGTAAATGGTTAAAACAGCACGTCCCCGATCGTTGCATAGTGGCCTCAAGTGACAAACTGTCCACCCTCTACAAGTTTGCCCAACAGGATCTGGGAATCACAGCTCTACCTCATTATGTCGGTCTTTCAGACCCTCGGATGGTAGAAATCATGGAACTCCCTGAATATTGTCACAGGCATGTCTGGATTCTAACTCATCCGGACTTGAGAAATACTGCCCGCATAAAGGCTTTTATGCAGTTTATGTATCAGAATACAAGGAGGTAGCACCAAGATGGTTTTATCATAGTGCATTTTAATAGGTTGGTGAATAGTGGTTCTTCCGGAAAACGAGTACCTGAAAAAGGAATGCGCATATTGGCTGTGCCCCCCGTTTAATGCCGCCGAGCAGCAGAGCTGGTGGCGGAATAAGGCGCCAAACCTGTCTGAGCGTCAGCGAGTTTTTGGCGTCCCGCCACTGGCGAGCAGCACAGGGGATCCTCAGAGCTTCTTTTTTCTTGGTATGCCAAGGCGCCTGCCCTGCTTTTTGGGAACAGGCAGCCCCCTGCTTTGCTCGTGTACCTCACCGAATTTTTGCTGGACCCTTTCAGGAAAGGGTGCACTGCGCCGTGACTCCAGGTTCACATTCATTCCCAGGCATTCATTGGTTGCTGCAATTTTTCCTGTGCTAAGGTTTACCATGGTGTGATAATAGTGGAGCCTCTTGTAATCCCAGCCCAGCAGCTGGGTTGTAATTTCAACTTCATCCCCAGCAAACAGCTCCGTTAAATAATCGACATCCATACCCAGGGTAAATACCGAACACCCTGACTCCAGAGGATACGCACTGCCTATCAAAAGTGTTTCATAGTAGGCATCGGTTGTATAGTCAAAGGCCAGAACAAAATAGGCCACATTCAGGTGCCCGTTATGGTCTATCCAGTTAGGGTTAACCTTGACCCGATAGGTGAAAAGTTCACTCATCTCAGCCTCAAGGTTTTAGTTATAGTTGTGGTTTACATTGCTGGCGATCGGCTGTCATCTCGCGCATTCTGGAAAACACATCGACACCAATCTGATGATAGACGTCGAGGAGATCGACAAGTACCCAGTTCTCCCTGATTAACCCGTTCTCACAGCGCCAGAAGTCAAGACTTCTCATGGTAATCTCCTGATTTGAGGGGGCGATACCCATCCAGCCGTCGTTGCTGATTTTTGCACGCATTCCTGGCCAGGCGGTAAACCCCACGTAGTCACCGTCTCCGATGAATGTCATATTATCACCCATCCCCCCTTGCCGATCAGGCATGGCTTTGAGGAACGGAATCTGGTGCCAGTTCCGAAATCCGCTCAGCCGTCTGTTGCTGCCGATTCCAGCGGGACCATACCAGCTCATTTTGGGGTGCCAGTATCTCTGGAGATCCATTGCCTCGTGCCCGCCTTCGGCAAACTTCGACAAGCCGGTGAGCATCTTCACGACCAGTCGCTTACTCTCTTGTGCCTTTTCCTTCTCGTATGGTCCTTTGACGATACCATCCTGCGTTGCTGGTCCAGGGACAAGAATATCGACACCAAGGCTCGGTGCCATCGGCCAGCCGCGAGCCTGCATCATCACATGAGGAATATCCCAGAGTGCCTGCATTTCAACAATTCTCTCACCATCCACCCGAAAGAATTCACAATAGCGCATGGTTACAGGATGCAATGTCGCCGGAATCGTCAGCCAGGGATGTTCAAAGACACCGAAGTAATACCCGGCACAGCCAACCCAGTTACCGGTTTCTGCCGGCCCGGCGATGACAATAAAGTCCCGTCGTTCCAGATCAGGGATACTGGTGATCAACGGTTGAAATACCGTCTGGTATAATTCTCCGGGGCCGTCAAGGTCCTCAAAGGGATATGACAGATGTATCTGGCTGTCAGGAGCAAACAGCTGTTCCAGTTCTACTTTCAGCGCTCCTTCACTACAATCATAAAGAGCCTTCCGGTACCGTCCAACAAGCTGTTTATTTCGCTGGTGAATATTCATTTAGCCTACCTGTGTGATGGTGAGATTTCCGATATTTTGCAACGTATAAGTCCATCATCCAGAATTAAAGCGGTGAATTCGGGAGTGATTCGTCAAGCCAGTGACTGAGAAGCGCGGTTGTTGCTTCCGGCTGCTCAAGCGTGGGTAAATGGCCTGCGTCCTCAACTATTTCTAAGCGAGAACCGCTGATCAATCCATGCATGAGCTGATGTCGCTCCAGTGAACATACGCGATCGTGCCGACCACAGCCTATCAACGTTGGAACCGTTACGCTTTTCAGAACGTTCTGCTGATCCGGGCGGCTCTGAAGCGCCCTTGACTGATTTTCAAAAACGGTCGCTCCAAGACCCATCGCCATGGAAAGAATAGTGTGCGTTATCGGATCTTTTGTTTTCCCTTCCAAGTATAACTTCGGGATTACCTGCTCAAGCATCAGCTGCCCCAGATTCCCTGACCGAACCTGTTCGATCTGCTGATCCCGGATCTGCAAAATATCAGCTGACTCGGGGAGCGGATTGGTGTCGAGCAATACAAGGCCACGAACACGCTCCATTGCCTGAACCAGGATCTCCATAGCCACAATCCCCCCCATCGAAAGCCCGATCAGCACGAAAATCGGGGGTGCATCTCTCAGAACATTCTCAGCAATCGCCTCTAATGAATTCCCGTTGCAAACTGGCGCAACATGCACACCACGGCGTCGCGACAAGGATAGTATCTGGTGCTCATACAACCTGGCGTCACACATCATACCGGGCAGAAAAACAAGGGGTGGTGATGTCATATAGCCGCTCCGGCCAGTGCTGCTCCTTCAGAGAGCGCGCTCAGTTTTGCATAGGCTATCTCGGGGTCAACAGATCCAAAGCCTGCAAAGGTTCCAAAGCCGCAGTCAGAACCGGCAATAACCCGGTCACTGCCGACAATATTGATGAACTGGTCGAGTCTCTGGGCAATAAGCTGGGGGTGTTCAACAAAATTGGTGGTTGTATCCACCAGTCCCGGTACCAGTATCTTATCCTCGGGAATCTCTTCCCTGCGGTCCCGGAAAACGGTCCACTCATGTGCATGTCTTGGATTCGAAGCCTCAAAAAGGATATAGCGGGCATCAACGCTCATCAGGGTTGAAAACACTTCATTCATCGGGATATCACAGATATGCGGTCCCTCATAATTACCCCAACAGACATGCACGCGAACGTGTTCAGAATCAATCCCGTCCAGCGCATGATTCAACGCCTCCACATACCCCTGGGCAATGTTGACGAACTCCCGGTCTGACAGTTCGCTGAACAGCATGTGGCGTGAGAGGGCAAGGTCGGGGCAATCAATCTGCAGATCAAGCCCTGCTGCCACAACCATTCGGTACTCCTCCTGCATCGCATCTGCCAGCGCGGCAAGGTAAGAATCATTGTCCGGGTAGTGAACATTCTGCATAAAAAGAGATACCACGCCCGGCGAGGCAGCATTCATGAATCCCCTGGCAACACCATGTCGATGCATACTGCTTTTCAGGTTGCTGATATCTTTTTGTGTCTCTTCATGCCCGTGAAATACCACCTCTGATGTGCATTGTGGTCGGGCATATGATGGTGTGCCGCCGCTGTTCGCCAGCTTTTTCAGGAAGCCAGGAAACAGTGTAAGATCTGCCGGTGGTTTTCTCGGGCTGTCTCCCGAATAACCGCTGTAACGATCCTTTACGTAGGTGGCGTACGAGATTTTAGATGTCTCACCGTCACTGACAATATCGACTCCGGCGGCTACCTGTTTGCCTACCGTATCTGAAACGGCCGACGACATACAACTGTCAAACGCTTCCTGGTCAAACGGCTCATTGTTCTCTCGGGCGAAGATAAAATCGACGACATCCTGGGAACGGGGAAGGGATCCAACGTGGGTTACACTGATTTTTGTCATCTCGATGAGTTCCTCATTGCTATTGAAAACGGTGAAATGGAGAACCAATTCTGCTCGAACCAGTAAAACCGGCATGGAACACTTTCAAGCGGCACACCTTTCTAATTCAAGCAGGTGAAACTGCTAGAAGATGACGGTGGGACCTGCTGGATCATCGGTACCAATTACGCGATAGAGACTCGCTTCTCCGGTCATAGCCGGAGAAAGCACGTGTTTGAATCCAGGAGGCAGCATGCAGGTATCCCCCGGGGCGAGTACTACGTTCCCTTCCTGCCAGGCGATACGCCAGTGTCCACGCATGATCATCAGTACTTCATGACGGCTGCTTGAATAGGCAGTATCCGGTATCGACCCCCCGGTGAGGAATTCAACCTCAAATCCCGGCCGGTCCCGAAGCACCCCGGACTCACCGATTACCGTACACGGTTCATTCGCAGCAAGCGCCAGCAGATCCAGATATCGAGCTACGTAGGTCCTGACAATTTCAGACACAAGAGGCTCAGGACACTTCCTGAGCATATCCTCTGCCAGAATCGGCATCGGGCCAACACCAGGTGGAAGCTGCTCCCCTTTTTTACTGTCGACCAGCATGCCATTTTCACCGAGGATCAGGCCGTGGTCTCTGGCAGCTTCAATGACCTGGGGAGCCCAGATAACGCCGCCGCCGGCATCGTCACCGCCCAGGATAGACATGATCATACCATAGTCAGAACCGACATTTTCGAACCCACGGAAAACGCCTGTCGGGATATTGAATATATCACCTTCTTCTAAAATGACTTCACCGGCCTCTCCAAAGCGACCCCAGAAAAAACGCCAGCGCCCAGCCAGCACAAAGAACACCTCTGCAGTATGGTGATAATGGAGTGAATTGGTACAGCCCGGCGGCTGGCCGGCAGCTCCGATATTGAACCCCGGCGTCTGCTCGATGTGGACGTATTGCTCAGGACTTTCGGAAACGCCTCGTCCGATGATCGAAAAGTTTTCTTTTTCCTCTGACCCGGGTGTATGAGCATCGATAAATGCCGTTGTACACGGCCGCAGATCACCATAACGAACGATGCTCTTTTCCATCTCTATGGGTTCCATAGCGGTCATCCCGTTTTGAGAACTATCTGTTTCCAGATTGCCGTCTCATCAAACAACACATATTCCCGCCGTAATCCCCAGGGACCAAATTCTGCGTGGCAGGCACCAAGGATATAAACCTCCGCTCCACTGGGTGCACCAAATGCACCCCAGCCGTCATGTTTTCCGAAAAGACTCCAGCGAATTGCCGCACGCGGCGGCATCATTTCATCATCACGCCCGATCTGGTGATCAATGGTAAATTCAGCCGAGGGAAAACTTGCCCGCAAGCCCATCCAGAAACGATCAGCAGCAGGGTAGGAATGTGCCGTCTGTCCACCCGGGTATTCCAGCTGGCAGGCACGATCATATTTTTTTGGGATTACAGCAAGATCAGCACCCATAATACGGGTGAGAATATCACCATACTGCTGTCCCCATTCGTTATCATTACCCCTGCCCATATAGGGACCTTCCAGGTCATTCTCAGGACAGAGCGGTTTGACGCATTTTTCAGGACCACCTTCTTTATCAATCAGGTCTCGTGCATAGTCAGCCGGCTCCAGTCCCATCTGGCGAACGATTGCACCTTGATCCCGGATCAGCCATTCATCATTAATCTGGTTGTTGATGGCATGGCAATCTGCAATAATCCGATAGACAAGTTTCTTTCCTGTTGCTTTGCCATACACTCCGTTCCCCAGATGCGTTGCCGTGGAGAGCAGACGGTGGGAAGAGAGCATTCCCTCCTCCGGGGTTCCCGACCATATCACGTCCTCACCCAGCAGGGTTCGATCAGGAAATTCCGACAAATTTGCCATGGTGGCGGCGATCACCCCTTTATTTCCGGTTGCTACCGATGGTGGTGATCTGACGACAATGTCCGGAGCGTAGTAATGGTACAGTGTGTCAATACCACGATCTTCCCATATTTCTTTTGTGATCCCAATTATATAATCAGGAAATTCCTGCCACCGTTGATCAAATCCTTTCATCATAATGTCATTTACCGTGTCAATGTGAGGCTCAGATGGTTGTCTTGTATCACCTGGTAACTTCAGCCGTTTTTAAAATTCAGCTCCAGGCGAATTCCCGTAGGGTCGTGGAAAAAAAGCTGCTCAATCGTTGTTCCGGGAACCGTTGTTCTGTAATACTCTATCCCCTGTTTCTCGAGGGTCAGCTTACATTCGTCGAACCCGTCGCAATCAAAGGCAATATGGTGCACATATCCGGTCTGGGTCTCATAGAGCCCTGGCTTCGTACTGTCCTCCATATCTACAACAGCAAGGTGTACGAGGGGCTTACCTTCACGATAGAGCCAGGCACCTTCAATCTCAATCCCGAAATCTGGCCTGGGTCCCTCTTCAAAACCGAGAATTTCAGTATAAAAGGCTGTAACACGCTCGAGATCAGCTCTATTGCCAATGATGTTAAAATGATCCAGCTGCTTAATCCGCATAAACGTGCCTCCTTAACGTTCCGTTACTATTTTTGAATCCCTGCTTTTATCCTGTTGAACCGCCGATGATTCCAGACCTGGTGGCTTTAATGAACTGCATACAGAAATCATCATTGCCGGCAATCATATCTGCTGTTATCACCTGCGTCATTGCTACCTTATCGAGCGGATCCATGATCGCAGAGTCAAAGCCATGAGCAATCATCATCGACAGGAAACAACGATTGATTATTCTTCTCTGGGGCAGCCCAAAAGAAATATTCGAAAGACCTCCAGTGGTATGTACACCCTCAATCTCCGTCATGATTCTTCTCACAGCAGTCATGGCCATGGTGCCATTACTTTTATCAACTCCCTGTGGCTGGACCAGGGGGTCAAGAAAGATATCGTTACGTACAAAACCGATTTTCTCGAGTTCAGCGACCAGTGTTTTCGCTCGTGAAACGATATCATCTACCGACTGGGGCATGCCGGAATCATCCATACACAGGGCAATGATTCGACAGTCTTTGCCTTGCAGATATTTTATCATCGGGTCAAACCGATCCTTTTCCAGACTTATAGAGTTGATCATCGGCTTCTTGCTGACAAGCCCGTATGCCATTTCCAGCACCCCGGGATCCGGGCTGTCGAGACAGAGCGGCAGATCAGTGGCCTGCTGCACAACCTCAAGGAGCCATGTCATATCTTCCACTTCATGGCCGATCCGGGCACCCGCATTGACATCGATGTAGGCAGCACCCGCTTCGGTCTGTTTCCTCACATCATCCTTGATGTATTCGGCATCGCCATCAGTTACCGCAGCTTTCACCTTTTTCAAGGTGGTATTAATTCGCTCACCAATAACAGTAAACATAATGCTCCTTTGAAACTCCCGTACAGGACTTTATTCTAATCACGCTACCATGCTTTTTGCCATTCTGCTGGCAGAACCAGCATCCGGTGCGTATGCATCTGCTCCGATCTTATCGGCAAACTCCTGGTTTACCGGTGCGCC
>RCNC010000954.1_pt1 | contig 19189 bp, 15 predicted proteins | sample 2041301 | NCBI WGS metagenome assembly RCNC01 (sample SAMN09708231, study PRJNA481090) | Marine sediment metagenome, whole genome shotgun sequencing project. | biome: marine sediment; feature: ocean; material: sediment; isolation source: Sewage treatment plant 13A marine sediment (STP13A) ...
TCATGCCATCAAGCAGGGTGGGACTATAGTCAAGGATGCGGTTTATTTATTGGAGAACGCGGGACTGAAAGTGATCATTCATGGCCGGGGGAAAGTATTGGAGCAGTCCATTCCCCCCGGCAGCAGGATAGTAAAAGGACAAAAGATAAAGTTAACCATGAGCTTTACCTAAGGTTTGAAGCGATTAAATGACATATTAAAACAGGTTGAGGTACTGGAGCGTTTAGGGCCGGAGAATCCAGGCATTAAATCTGTATGCTTCGATTCGCGGAAGTTGGAAGAAGGAGGGGTATTTTATGCCATCCAAGGGACCAGGACAGATGGTCATGATTATATGGATCAGGCTATTAAATCCGGAGCTGTGGCTGTGATTTGCGAAAAGATCCCTGCCCGGCCTGCAGGACATATCTGTTTTATCCGGGTCCATGATGCTGCCAGGGCGCTTGGATGGGGAGCCGCTGCATTTTATGGGAACCCCTCAGAAAAGTTGATGGTGATCGGCATTACCGGGACCAACGGGAAAACTACCGTAGCCAGCCTGCTTTATCAATTATATATGGCTGCCGGCCGTAATGTGGGACTGATCTCAACTGTCAGGAATATGGTGGGGGACAAGCCCCTGCCGGCTACCCATACAACGCCGGATGCCCTGCAGATCCAGCAGATGTTTTCTTCTATGGCCGGGGCAGGCTGTACTTTTTGCTTTATGGAAGTCAGCTCCCATGCCATACACCAGAAGAGAACGGCAGGGATACGGTTTGGTGGCGGCGTATTCACAAATATCACCCATGAACACCTTGATTATCATAAAACATTCAAGGAATATATCAATGTTAAAAAGGCATTTTTCGATCAACTGCCAGCTTCCGCCTTTGCACTTGTGAACAGGGATGATAAGAACGGTAAGATCATGGTGCAGAATTGCCTGGCTAGCATCAAAACCTATGGCTTGCAGGGGATAGCCGATGTGAAGGGAAAAATCCTTGAGAGCCACCTGGATGGTATGCACCTTATCCTTGACGGATTCGATTTCTGGAGCAGGCTTGTGGGGAAATTTAATGCCTACAACCTGCTGGCAGTATATGGATGTGCCCTGATGAGCGGCATGGAAAAGGAACAGGTCCTGACCCTGCTGAGTGAACAGATGCCTGTGGAAGGACGGTTCGAAACCCTGCAGTCAGCAAAGGGGATCACCGCCATTGTGGACTATGCGCATACACCGGATGCCCTGAAGAACGTCCTGACAACCATAGAAAACCTGCGCAATGGCAACACCCGGATCATAACAGTGGTAGGGGCCGGAGGTAACCGGGATGCAGGTAAACGAAAGGTCATGGGCCAGGTGGCTGCAGACCACAGCCAACAAGTGATTCTCACAAGTGATAATCCAAGGTATGAAAAGCCTGAGGATATCATCAAGGATATGATAGCAGGCGTGCCTGAGAACAAACGAAATAATGTACTGGCCATACCTGATCGCAGGGAAGCTATCAAAACAGCCATTATGCTGGCCAGGGAAGGGGACATCGTACTGGTGGCCGGGAAAGGCCATGAAACATATCAGGAAATTGAAGGGGAAAAGCACCCCTTTGATGACCGGGAAATATTACAGGGTCTGCTGACCCAAAAATGATGCAATATGCTGATCTATCTGTTTGAATATTTGGATGAAATGGGATTCCCGGGAGCCGGTGTTTTTCAGTACATCTCCTTCCGTTCGGCCAGTGCAGTGATCACCTCGCTGATCATATCCATGTTATTTGGTAAAAGGATCATCAATATGTTGAGGAGGAAACAGATAGGGGAATCAATCCGTGATCTGGGACTCGAAGGACAGGCCAGTAAGCAGGGTACCCCGACCATGGGAGGGATCATAATACTGGCCTCCATACTTATTCCAACCCTCTTGTTCGGCGACCTGGGAAATACATATGTTCTGCTGATGATCCTGACAACTGTCTGGTTGGGACTGGTCGGATTTGTTGATGATTATATAAAAGTATTCAAGAAAAATAAAAAGGGACTGACTGGCAAGTTCAAGATCCTGGGACAGGTTATGCTGGGGATCCTTGTGGGACTTACGCTGTACCTGGACAAGGATGTGATCGTCAGGGAAAAAGTATTGCTGGAGAATGGAGAGCCCAGCATGGAGATTGTACAGGAACAGTCCGAGGATGAACCGGTTAGCCACTTTGTCACCAGGGATGTGAAGTCCACCAAAACCACCATTCCCTTTGTAAAAAATAATGAATTTGACTATGCCTATATCATCGGATTTATGGGTGAAAGAGCGAAAAAATGGGCATGGCTTGTGCTGATCCTTGCCGTAATAATTATCATCACTTCCGTATCGAACGGAGCCAATATGACCGATGGACTGGATGGACTGGCAACTGGGACCTCGGCCATTATGGGGGCTACCCTTGGTGTCCTTGCATACCTCTCAGGAAATATCATGTATGCAGATTACCTGAATATCATGTATATACCCTTCACGGGGGAGCTGGTTATCTATATGAGCGCCTTCATTGGTGCCATGGTGGGATTTCTCTGGTACAACTCCTACCCGGCCCAGGTATTTATGGGTGATACAGGGAGCCTTTCAATTGGGGGGATCATCGCCGTTTTTGCCATTCTCATCAGGAAGGAATTACTGATCCCCATTCTTTGCGGGATATTCCTGATGGAAAGCCTGTCGGTGTTGATGCAGGTAAGTTATTTCAAATATACAAGGAAGAAGTTTGGTGAGGGTAGGAGGATCTTCAGGATGGCCCCACTGCATCACCATTATCAGTTGAAGGGCTATCCCGAACCTAAAATTGTGACAAGGTTCTGGATTGTAGGTATCCTGCTGGCAGTAGTCACAATAGTAACATTGAAAATAAGATAAAAACCAATAATATTTCAGGCTTATGATGAATAGAATTATAGTTTTGGGTGGTGGTGAAAGCGGTACTGGTTCCGCCATTCTTGCCAGGAAACAGGGGTTTGATGTATTCCTGTCTGACAATGGGCCCATTAAGACCAAGTACAAGGAGATGCTGTACAATTATGACATCCCCTGGGAAGAGAACAAGCATACCGAGAGACTGATCCTGGAAACAGATGAGGTGATTAAGAGTCCGGGTATTCCTGAGCGTTCCCAGATCATCCAGACCATTCGCAAAAAAGAAATCAGGATCATTTCTGAAATCGAATTTGCATCGCGCTTTACCAGGGCGAAAAAGGTCTGTGTCACGGGCAGTAACGGGAAAACCACGACCACATCCCTCATCCATCATATGATGAAGAAGGCGGGACTGAATGCGGGACTGGCAGGCAATATCGGGAGGAGCTTTGCCCTGCAGGTGGCAGAGGAAAACTACGATTATTATGTACTGGAACTCAGCAGCTTCCAGCTGGAAGGCATGTATGAATTCAAAGCTGATATCGCCATTTTACTGAACATAACGCCCGATCATCTCGACTGGTACGATTTTAACATGCAGCATTATGTTGATGCAAAATTCAGGATCACACAAAACCTGTCTGAAGACGAATTTTTTGTTTTTTGCTCGGATGACGAGATCACCGTCAAAGAACTGGAAAAGATCGTTGTCAAAGCCAAGGAGTTGCCTTTTGCGCTGAAGAAAAAGGATAAAGAAGTGGCTTATATCGACGACGAGGACAACCTGAGGATAGAATACGGGAACAAAGATTTCAGTATGTCGGTCCAGGACTTTGCCCTAAAGGGTAAACATAATCAATACAACAGCATGGCCGCCGGGATCACAGGAAGTGTACTGAAAATCCGCAATGAACTGATCAGGGAAAGCCTGATGGATTTCCAGGGAGTGGAACACAGGCTTGAGCAGGTACTGAGCGTTCATGGGATACAGTTTATCAACGACAGCAAAGCCACCAATGTTAATTCTACATGGTATGCGCTTGAAAGCCTGACGAGCAAGGCGGTCTGGATAGCCGGGGGGATTGACAAGGGCAATAACTATGAAGAGATCATCGACCTTGCCGGGGAGAAGATAAAGGCCCTGATATGCCTGGGCAAGGATAATGAGAAACTGCACAAGGCTTTTGATCAGCATATCGAGACAGTCATTGATGTTTCCAACATGGAGGAGGCAGTGCAGAAGGCCTATTACCTGGCAGGGAAAGGGGAAACGGTTTTACTTTCGCCGGCCTGTGCCAGTTTTGACCTATTTGAGAATTACGAAGAAAGGGGTTGGAAGTTTAAAGAAGCAGTCAGGAAATTATAATATAATATCGTGTTTGCCATTCGAAAATATATTGGCGGTGACAGGATCATCTGGGCAGTGATTATCGTGCTTTCATTGTATTCACTGTTGTCAGTCTACAGCACTTCCGGGATCCTGGTATTCCGGAATCCTGGCAGTAGTCCGACATATTATGTATTCCGTCATGGCCTCCTGCTAATGGCAGGCCTGTTCATGGTATACCTCACACACCTTGTCCCCTACCGGTATTTTTCAAGGTTATCTCAATTCCTGGTAGTCATTGTTATACCCCTGCTTATTATAACCATGGTATTCGGAGAGGATGTAAACCAGGCCACAAGAAGGCTGGAGGTTCCCGTGCTTGGTTTCACTTTTCAAACCTCCGACCTGGCAAAACTGGCCCTGATAGTGTATGTGGCAAGGTTGCTCTCCCAGAAACAGAATGAGATCAAGGATTTTAAAAAGGCTTTCCTGCCCATTGTAGTTCCTGTAGGGATCATCTGTGTATTAATCATGCCTGAGGACCTGTCAACGGCCATGATCCTGATGGCTACCTGTGTCATACTTATGTACATCGGTCGGATAAAAATGGGCCATCTGCTCTTGCTTTGTGCGGCGGGGATCATCATAATCAGCTTATATGCCGGTATCAGCATGCTGACCCAGAAGGAGAACAGGGCTCCTACCTGGTGGAGCCGTGTGGAGAGCCATTTCGACAAAGAATCCGATAGCTATCAGGTAGAACAGGCCAAAATTGCCATTGCGGGAGGGGGTATCCTGGGAAAATTCCCAGGCAACAGCACACAGCGGAATTTTCTTCCCCATTCTTATTCGGATTATATCTATGCAGTGATCATAGAAGAGTATGGTTTGGTCCTTGGAGGCATACCCATCCTCCTGTTGTACCTGATCTTATTATACAGGGCAGGTGTGCTGGTCAGGAAGAGCACCCGGACATTTCCGGCTTTTCTGGCAGTGGGACTTACCCTGGGACTGGTACTCCAGGCTATGGTACATATGGCCGTGGCAGTGAACCTGTTACCGGTAACCGGTCAACCCTTGCCACTGGTGAGCATGGGAGGGACTTCCCGGATCTTAACCTGTATTTCCCTGGGGATAATTTTAAGTGTGAGCAAAGGAATTATAGAACAGCAACGTCTCGAAAGTGAAGCAGCAACAACATAAAAGGATCATCATCAGTGGTGGAGGTACCGGGGGGCATGTATTCCCGGCCATCGCCATTGCGGATGCCCTGCGCTGTGAGCTGGAGGATCCCAATATCCTTTTTGTTGGCGCCAGGGGCAAGATGGAAATGGAGAAGGTCCCCCAGGCAGGATATGAAATCAAAGGCTTACCAGTGGAAGGTTTTAGAAGGAAACTCAGCCTGTGCAATATCAAGGTTGTGGCGAAAATGCTTGTCAGCCTCCGTAAATCCGGGAAATTGATCCGGGAATTTAAGCCGGATGCCGTGGTGGGAGTGGGTGGTTACGCAAGTGGGCCGGTACTAAGAAGAGCGGCTGGCATGGGCATTCCAACACTGCTACAGGAGCAGAATTCCTTCGCCGGGGTAACCAACCGCTTGCTGGCAAAGAAGGCGCGGAAGATATGTGTGGCATATGAAGGTATGGAGAAATATTTCCCAGCAAAGAAGATTATCCTGACCGGTAACCCGGTCCGCCGTGAGATCATGGATCTGGCCCAGGAGGGAGATCAGACTGTGGCAAGGAAGGCTTTTCACCTGGACAAGCGTTCAAAAGTTTTACTGGTACTTGGAGGCAGCCTTGGTGCAAAGACCATTAATGAAGCCATAAAAGATGGACTGGATCTTATCCTGCAGCAGCCAGATATCAGCCTGATCTGGCAATGCGGAAAGATCTACTATGACGAGGCCAGGGAATTTATTGCCGACCGATCTGGTGAGAGGATAATTCTACGGGATTTTATAAGCCGCATGGACCTTGCTTACCTGGTGGCTGATGTAATCATTGCCCGGGCCGGTGCGATCACCATTTCAGAATTATGTCATGCAGCCAAACCTGCCATCCTGATCCCCTCGCCCAATGTGGCAGAGGATCATCAGACCAAAAATGCACTACATCTTGTGAAACGCTCGGCAGCTCTCTCTATACCTGACAATGAGGCCAGGGAAAGTGCAATGAAGCAGGCGGTTCAGCTGCTGGGTAATGCAGATCAGAAGCGTGAATTATCGAGAAATATAGGCAATCTGGCCCTTCCGGATTCGGCCGGCGCCATTGCCAGGGAAATTGTGTCTATGTTGAAGTAATGAAGAAAGTGGATATACATAGTATCGATAATATTTATATGATTGGGATTGGAGGCATTGGTATGAGTGCACTGGCCAGGTATTTTCTAAGCCTTGGTAAAACAGTCACCGGTTATGACAGGTCATCAACCCCGTTGACCGATGAACTGATCAGGGAGGGCTCTGATATCCATTTTTCAAGCGATCTTGCCTATGTAAAAGAAATGTTTCCGGATGTAGAGAACCTGCTTGTAGTATATACGCCGGCAATCCCTGCTGACCACCTTGAGCTAAGCTTTTTCAGGAGGGGCGGCTATCAAATGATGAAAAGGGCCGAGTTATTGGGCATAATTTCAGACAGTGGGAAATGTATTGCCGTTGCTGGCACGCATGGAAAAACAACGGTAACAACCATGGTAACCCATCTGCTGAAAGTGGCAGGAATTGCATGTAATGCTTTTTTGGGTGGCATCTCCAAGAATTACCAGACCAATGCCGTCCTATCGGGAGAGGAAGGCTGGATGGTAATCGAAGCGGATGAGTTTGACCGCTCATTCCTGCACCTGCATCCCAATATTTGCATTGTCACTTCTTGCGACCCGGACCATCTGGATGTTTACGGCTCGGTCGAAAAGCTAAAAGATACATTCTGCCAGTTCATCAGCCAAACCGATCCGAATGGACATATCTTCCACCAGCAGGATGTGCAGCTGAATTGCATCGGGAAACTTCCCACGAAGGCAAGGTCATATGCCCTGGAGGGTGGTGCGGATTTCAGGGCAAAAAACCTTCGCTTGAAGCATGGACTTTACCTGTTTGATGTGGAGACGCCAGAGGGTTTGATAGCTGATGTGGGACTGGGTGTGCCGGGATTGATCAATATTGAGAACGCTCTTTCCGTGGTATGCCTGGCCAGGTTGCTGAATATTGGTGATGATCTGGTCAGGGAAGCTTTGTCCACATTTTCAGGTGTGCAGCGGCGGTTTGATGTAAAGATCAATCGGACAGGCATGGTATATATTGATGACTATGCACATCATCCCAGGGAACTGGATGCCTGTATTCAATCTGTCAGGAAGATTTATCCGGACAGGAAGATTACGGGGATCTTCCAGCCCCATCTCTATAGCAGGACCAGGGATTTTGCAGGCGAATTTGCCAGGAGTCTGTCCCAATTGGATGCACTGATACTGCTGGATATCTATCCGGCCCGAGAGGCTCCGCTGGAAGGTGTTGAATCAGCACTGATTTTTGATCAGATCGATATGGCTGATAAAGTACTCATTCATAGGGAACAGTTGCTGCCGGTGCTGGAAGAAAGGCAACCAGAGGTGCTCCTTACCCTGGGAGCGGGAGATATAGACCAGTTTGTAGAGCCCATTGTGAAACTTTATGAAGGAGGGCCAGCCAAATGAAAAGGATGGTAAACATATTACTTGGCATTCTTATAATCACCTACCTGCTGGTGGTACTTGGGTTTGTCAGGGATGCCCATGATGGAGTACGTTGCAATGGGATAGATGTGGTAATAAAAGACAGCCTGGAACAGCGTTTTATCAATGAATCAGATATCAGGAACCTGATCCGGCTCGAACACCCAAAGATAGCCGGTGTTCCCATGTCTGACCTTGATGCTGCTAAAATGGAAGAAAGTCTCTCAAATATCCCGGTCATTAAAAGCGCACAGGTGTATAAGACGGTTGAAGGCAGGCTAATATTCGAAGTGGCCCAGCGTACACCCGTTATTCGTGTTGAAGACAGGGATCACCGTCAATACTTTCTCGACAGGGAAGGGAATGTAATCCCGGCAGCTACCAGTTACGCTCCACATATATTACTGGTCAATGGTGAGATTGACGGGGTATTCAGGAAACAGAAGAATGTACTTGAGCATGGAGATGCTTCTTCCAGTGACAGTATCATGGATGATATCATAGCAATGGCCAAATTCATTGCCGATGATCCATTCTGGAATGCCCAGATCGTGCAGATCTATGTCAACCGGGAAAAGGAGTTTGAACTGGTGCCCAGGGTTGGTCCACAGATTATCCTGTTCGGGGACGGCAAACGGCTGGAACAGAAATTTTTCAATCTTGGCACCCTGTACCGTGAGGGATTCAGGCAGAAGGGATGGAATCATTACGAAATTATAAACCTAAAATATAACCATCAGGTAATCTGTACAAAAAGATAGAATTATGGCACACAAAGAACACTTACTGGCAGCGGTGGACATTGGTACTACCAAGATCGTATCCATCGTTGGAAAACTTACCGAAAACAAAAAACTGGAAATCCTTGGTATGAGCAAAACAGTTTCAAAAGGTGTGAAACGGGGCGTTGTTCAAAATATTGAGGAGACAGTTAATGCAATCAACACAACCGTTACCGAAGTCAAGAAGCAAACAGGTATACCATTCAATGATGTCTTCGTGGGGATAGCAGGACAACATATTAAAAGTGTCCGGAACAGGGGATATTTTAACAGGGATTCATATGACGAAGAAATCACCAGGGCCGATATACAGCGCCTGGTGGATGATATGTACAAGATTCCCATCGATGCAGGAGAGGAAATCATTCATGTTCTTCCACAGAGCTTCGTTGTTGACAGTGAAACGGGTATTAAAAATCCTGTTGGTATTTCCGGGAGAAGACTGGAGGGTAATTTTCATATCGTCATCGGCCAGATCGCTTCGGCTAAGAATATCTCCAAGTGTATTGACCGGGTAGGATTGAATGTGGTGGATTTAATACTTGAACCACTGGCTTCAGCAGAGGCGGTATTGACTGAAGATGAAAAAGAAGCCGGGGTCGTGCTGGTGGATATCGGTGGTGGTACTACAGATATTGCTGTATTCTATGATGATACCATCAGGCATACGGCAGTTATTCCCTTCGGCGGGAATGTGGTGACAAATGATATTAAAGAAGGATGTTCCATCCTGAAAAGGCAGGCAGAATCTCTGAAAATCACCTTCGGATCTGCCCTTGGAGACCTTGCACAGGAAGACAAGATCGTAACCATACCGGGCATAAGTGGCCGGGACCCCAAAGAGATTTCTTTCAAAAGCCTGGCATATATTATCCAGTCCAGGATGGAAGAGATCATTGATGCCGTCATGTTTGAGGTTGATAATTCAGGGGTCCTTGATAAACTCAGTGCAGGGATTGTATTTACAGGTGGTGGAGCTTTGCTGCGACACCTTCCACAACTGGTTAAATTTCGCACCGGGCTTGATGTCAGGATTGGATACCCGGTTGAACAACTGGCTGCAGAAAGCATTGAAGAAGTTAATCAACCCATGTACTCTACGAGTGTAGGTCTTCTCCTGAAGGGATATGACAACAAACAGAATAAAGATGAATCAATACCCAGCGCTGGGCAAGATAAGATTAAGCCAGGCGTAGATCCGGATAACTCCGATGTTCCGAATGATCAGGATGACACGAATGAAAACAAGCCCGGTCTCATCACGAGTTTGAGAGATAAATTATCCGATTTATTTAAGGAAAATGAACCAGGATGGCAAGAATGATCAACAATTAAGTAGTATGAAAAAACAAAAGAATATGTCAGAAGAACTTATCAGTTTTGAGTTGCCTGTAAATAAATCAAGGGAGATCAAGGTAATTGGTATAGGTGGAGGCGGCAGTAATGCGGTGAACCATATGTTTAAACAGGGCATCAAGGATGTTGATTTCATCGTCTGTAATACTGATGCGCAAGCACTGGTAAGCAGTCCAATTCCCGTCAGGATACAATTGGGGGAATCACTTACTGAAGGTCGGGGTGCTGGGAATAAACCTGAAATTGGCCGGCAGGCTGCCATCGAGAACCTGCAGGATGTTATCGAAGCCCTGGAAGGCAATACCAAGATGGTATTCATTACCGCAGGAATGGGTGGAGGTACGGGTACGGGTGCCGCCCCGGTCATAGCCAAAGCTACCAAGGAACTGGGGATACTTACCGTGGGCATTGTTACCATACCATTCCGTTTTGAAGGGCAACAGCGAATCAACCAGGCCATAGAAGGCATCAACCAGTTGGAGGAACATGTTGATTCCCTCCTGGTTATTAATAATGAAAAACTCAGGGAGATCTACGGTGATCTGAAATTATCAGAAGCTTTTGCCAAGGCAGATGATATCCTGTCAATGGCTGCCAGGGGGATAGCAGAGATCATTACGGTACCGGGCTACATCAACGTTGATTTTGCAGATGTTGAGACCGTTATGAAAGAAAGTGGTGTAGCTATCCTCGGTTCGGGTACTGCCACAGGTGAAGGCCGTGCGGTTAAAGCCATAGAGACTGCATTGAATTCTCCTTTACTGAATAATAATGATATCACAGGAGCGGATAATATATTACTCAATATCACCTCCGGTGAAAATGAGATCAGCATGGATGAGGTAGGTGAGATCACCGACTATATCAATCATTCGGCTTCCAGAAATGCTACGATTATCTGGGGCACCGGTGTGGAGAAAAGCCTGGGAGAAGAGATATCGGTCACCATCATCGCAACCGGATTTAAAACCAACAGTATACCTGAACTATATATAAAAAAGAAGAAATCTGATAAGATTAAATTGCCTGATAAATCTGAGCCAGGCACAGAAGATCATTTCACAGTTACAGACAAGGAGACAATAGATATAACGAATAAATCAAATGTTCAGAAAACCTTTGAGTTTGATATTTCAGGGGAAGAGAAAGAACAGTTCATCCTCTATGACAAGGAAGAATCACCCAGGGAAAGTACCAGAAAGCAAAAAAATCCGGCTGAGATAGTTAGAAAACTGAAAGAATCACATGAACAGGTTCAAGAACAACTTTACAACAAAGCATCAAAGGACAATACCATTGACCAACTGGAAAGTGAACCTGCCTATATCAGGAAGAAGGTAAACCTGGATGAGACAAAACCTTCTGAGGAATCCAAGATATCAAAATATTCCCTTTCTGAAGACGATGAAAAGAATTCCAAGCTACGAGAAGACAATGCATATCTTCACGATAATGTAGATTAGAAGAATTTCGCCCGGTTATCCTGGATTTTGGCAGCCTCCCGAAGTGCTTCGTAGGCCTCATAATTGGCCTGGGATTCTCTGAGACTGGTCATTCTGGATTTCTGTGATGATAATTCTGTATCAGATGCATCAATAATATTACTGATTACGATTACATAAACACCATTATTTCCATTTACAGGTTGTGATAACTCATCCGGAGCCAATACCGAGGCAGTAGCGATCACATTTGGTTCAATCCCGGCTGATGGAACTGAGACCGAAGCAAAATTGACATTATTGGCATCCACTACAGTAAGTCCCATCTCGCTTGCCAGTTCATCTATGTTTTGAACAGATGCAATAGAGGTATTGAATTCTTCACTTATCAATTCAGCTTTTTTATTCTTCTTGACCTCAAGCTCGATTTCAGCCCTTACCTGGTCAAGGGGTGCAATTCCTTTTTCACGTATTCCTGCCATAGCTCCGACAACATATTTGTTGCCGATCTCGAAGATCTCTTCCGATATGTCATGTAGTTCTGCTTCATATGCCCAGCGAATCAATGCACGGGGTTGCTCAAGGCCCGTTATGGTCTTCTGGGATGCGGTGATGTCATTAGCGTACCTCTTGGTCAGGTTTTGTTCTGATACAGCTGTATTGAATTTTTCGTATGTATTATTGATGCCGGAAAATTTCATGGCCTCTGAATATACCTTCTGGTAAGTTTCAGAACTGGGTTCAACATTACGGCTGAGATAGGCCACCTTGACTTTTTTTACATTCCTGCTTTTCGCAAGGACTTCAATCAGGTGTATGCCAAATTGAGTCTGCACCTGATAAATCTTACCTGTCTTGCCGTAGAAACAGGAATCACTGAAAGGTTTAACCATTTGCCCTTCAGGGAACCATCCAAGGTCTCCGCCTTCCTGGGCACTTCCGTCGGTTGAATACAACCTGGCAAGGTTTGCAAAATCCCCTCCTCCTGAGAGGACATCCTGAAGGCTGTCGGCAAGGGCCACCAATCTTGCCCCATCCGTTGTGTTGTCAGGTTGCAGAAGAATATGCCTGGCATGTACAGAATCAGGCAGGTATCCGATCTCAACCAGGCGTGCCATGCGATAGGAAGATTCTTCAAAAAATGGACCGTATACAGCTCCTTCTTGGGAGGAAAATATAAAATCATTGATAATTTCAGGCAAGGTGCCATCGGTATAATTCATGTCATCAAAGGGAAAGTCAGATTCCATCCCGACCAGTGAAACCGGATCTTCGACGGTTTCGAACTCCGACTTCATTTTATTGATCCATTCAGCGGCAGACCTGTCATCCTCTTCGGAAGGAAGTATGTCAAATGTCACGTATTCGAGGTCCCGCGTGGATTCCTGCTTGTACTCTTTCTCATGGTCCCGGTAATATTTCTGGAGGTCATTATCTGACACAGTTATGGCAGAGTCAGAAATGGCAGGGAATCTTTTTACTACATACCTGAAGTCCATCCTCCTGCCGGTTTCCTGGGAATTGTTTTGAGCCTCCAGGTTTGTTATGTATAATCCCTTCCGAATCAGATTGTTATACTTTGAAAAGGCACGGTCTTTCATGATTTCGTCTTCGAGATAGAGCCAGATGGTTTTCTGGGTACCTGAAGGATCTTCGTTCATGGTCCGGATGAACTGTACCAGGAATGTCCTGTTCAGGATACCGGTCTGGGGATCGGCAAAGAGACTCCTGATAACCGGATGCGGGTTCCGGCCCTGCACCATATCCATCATTTCATCTGTACTGACCGAGATGCCCAGTTCCCTGTACTCATCCTGTGTGACATATTCCCTGACCATATCTTGCCAGGTTTGTTCACGGATGCTCTCCATGGTCTGTTCATCAAGTGATGTTTGTCCCATTCTCAGCCTGTAATATTCTGCCAGTTTCTCGACTCGTGCTGCATATTCATCGTATTGCACGGAATTACCGTCAATTTCCGCAAAAGTAAATTTTGATCGGTCGAAAGCTGTCTTCCCACCGCTCAGCAAATCCTGCAGGACAAATGCAAAAATGGCCATTCCAATGATCACCGCCACCAGCAATCCCGCACGATTCCTGATTCTCTGTAAAGTTGCCATAAACCTCTGATTAAATACTGATTAAAAAATTAGGCTACGAAGATAATAATTATAATAATATACCATCGTGAACTAGACTAATATTACGTTTCCTGTCCGCTGTGAAGATGTATCAGCTCTATCCTTGTCTCGCTGACATCCAGGATACGGATAACTAATCCTTCTATGAGGATGCGGTCATTGATCTTGGGGATACTCTCGTAATGGAAAAGAATCAGTCCTGCGAGCGTCTCATAATCATCTGACTCCGGAATGTTAAGCCTGTATTTCTCATTCAGGTAGTCTATTTCATGCCTTGCGGAGAAAATATATTCTTGCTCGTTCAGTTTATCTTCGGTTAGTTCTGATGAATCGTGTTCATCCTCGATTTCTCCTATAATCTCTTCGAGGATATCCTCCATGGTTACGATACCACTGGTCCCTCCGAATTCATCCACAACAACAGATATACTCTTATGATCCTTGATAAAGGACTGTAGCAATTTGTTTGCGGGCATGGTTTCGGGAACAATGGGAAGGCTCATTATCATGGATGCCAGATCTGATGGGTTCCTAAATAACTCCTTGGAGTTAATATAACCGATGATATTATCAGTTGATTCTCTGTAAATCAATATTTTAGATAGCCCCGTCTCAATAAATTTAGATCGCAGTTCCTCCATGGATACAGATTCATCAAAGGCAACAATTTCAGTACGGGGAACCATGCAATCCCTCAATTTAACATTCGAAAAGTCAAGTGCGTTCTGGAAAAGTTTTATTTCCTGCTCAGGTTCATCCTGCTGATCATGCTCGGCATTGCTTTCATTAACCAGGTTATCAAGATCAATTTTCCCAAAGGCATTCGGAAGGGCATTCTTATTTCTGGGCACCCTCATGAAATAATGTAGGATGAAACCTGAAATGGCGATGGTCAGTTTTGTTACAGGATAGAGCAGGATATAAAATACGAGGATTGGTATGGCAAATACCCTTAATGCAGTGTTTGGGCTCAGCCTGAAGATAGTTTTGGGAAGGAACTCAGCCGTAAAAAGGATGATCAGGGTGGATATGATGGTCTGGATGATGAGGGTGGTACTTTCGGAATTGGTATAATGGCTGATTAAAGGCTCCAGGAGGATGGCCATCAAGATCCCGTATATGACGAGTGATATATTGTTCCCAACCAGCATTGTTGCAATGTAATCCCCAGGTCTTGAAGTGAAAATGGATATTACCCTGGAAGTGAGGTTTCCCTGTTTAATATCAAGCTCCAGCCGGAGCTTGTTGGAGGAGACAAAGGCAATCTCCATCCCGGAAAAGAATGCAGAAAACACCAGGGACAGAAGTATGATTATAAGACTATTCATTTTTGATCTTTACCACTCCCTTGGATTTTTTTAGCCGGTACCAGGTAAGGTCCTGTTTTGCTTCAAACCCTTTTTCTCCATAAAAAGTACCATCTTCATTAACGATACGGGATTGTGTGTGGGAATAAATCATCTTACGTTTTTCGTCCCAGAACATATGCTCTGTATTCAACTGGTTCTTGTTTTTCAGGTTTTGACCTTCAACATTGTTTTTGGCTTCCCAAAGCCGTTCTTTCTCCCGGTATATAACATGTTTGGCCTTGATATAGGCTTCGATGTTCAGGCTGTCATCATAAAAATAGGCGGTGAGACCCTGGGGGAATTCAATATATGGTTCCTCTACGCGGGCGTATCTTTCAATCTCTGGTGCCAGGATCCTTACCCTGACCTGGAAGGAGTCGCTGTAGAGGATCTCATATTTTTGTCCCGAAGCATCAGGCAAATGGTCAAGGCTGGTAATTTTCTGGATTCTTTCCAGGTCGTTCTCACAGGATAAGATCAGGTATCCTCCGGTAAGGAGTAAAAGGATGAGAAATAGTCTCCCGGATTCGACCCTGGCTTGGACAGCAGGCAGGGGCTCGTCACTTTCTAGCTCTGACTTTCGTTGTTTCATTGATCCAGCAACCTACCTTATAGTTATCTCCTTCTTTCAGGCTGTAAAAGAAAATGGTCTCAATATCTGGGAAATAATTCTTGTATGTACTGATTCTTTCATTTGCCTTTTCTGCAACAGCGGCATCAACAGACTTGGCTTTGCTGAATTGGTCAACGGCAGCCCAGTAAATGGTATTCTTTTCGAATTCGTCTGTGAAACAATCCTTGCTGCCAGCATAAGCATCACCGATGAGTATATAGGGATCGCCCCAATCCGGTCTCAGTTCGATGGCCTTAAGGGCATATGTCCGGGCTTTCTCGGGCTGCTTCAGGTGGGCATTGGTGATATAGGCCAGCTGATAAAGATAATCTGCTTTCTTGGACGGGTCTTCCTCCCTTTCAATGGCCTCCTGGTAATAGGCGATGGCTTTCTCATATTCTTCCTTGCTGAGGAATAGCTTGGCCAGTCCAAAAGCAGCTTGTGCTGAGGGTTCCTTTTCATACAAAGCTTCTGCAGCAAGTGCATAGAGGGGCTCGGATTCGCATTCAAGGGCACTCAGAAAGTTGACCGCACGTCCCAGGAAACCGATATCATCTTTTTTTTCGTCCCAGAGGGGTTGAAAATATGACACAAGGGATTCGCAGGTAGGTGCCCCACTGTTGATGAACATATAGTCGGCGGCTTTCTTTACTTTTAAAATGGTTGCATCCCCTGGTTTTAGTTCCAGCTGGTAATCAAGGATATCAGTACCTAGGGCGTAATTTTCAATGGCCTGTATATCCGTAATCCGCTCATACATGAAAAGTTCAATTGAGCTTTTCATGAAAGTGGCAACCACAGGCAAGGCAGATTTATTCTTAAGTAATGAAATGGATTCCTGGAGATAGCCATACGCCTCCTCGACGATATCCGGATCCGTTCTGTATTCCTCGGGGCTGAGTATGGCCACAGCTTTCCTGCCGAGGACAGACCCACGTTGTTTATAATACTTGATCCGCTGATCATAGACAATGCGGAGGGAGTCCATCAGTATTGCTTTCCTGTCCGCATCCTTTTCCTTGGCAACAAATTCGTTGAACATCTTTGCCCCGTCTATGTATATGTATTTGGTGGACTTTGGACATTCCTCGAATACGACCCGCCAGGGACCCAGGGCTGAAGGGTATGCGCCATGCTTAACATTTTCCCGGTAAAGTGATATGTTTTTAATGCACCTGATACTGTCTTCACCATGTCCATAACGGGATCCATCCGTAACACCTTTTTGAGCCATGCTTGTAAGGGTGATGAAACCTAGAAGAACAGGTAACAAAGCTATTTTCAAACCGATTTTCATAATCATTCAATTAGTCATATTTCCGCTTCATAAACCAGAAATCATACAAAGTTACACTAAAACTTAAAAACATATAATTTTCTCGTATCAAATTATTTTCAAGTGTGCCCCTCCGGCCTGCATTAAATGCAAGGTTAAAGCTACTTCTGTTGTTCCTAAGTGGTAATCCTACTCCAAAACTTATGCCATAGTCCTTCAATTGCTCATCCTCCAATTGCAGGTATGAATTCTCGAAGTATCCTCCCGCCCTGTATGCCATACGTTTATGGTATCCCCTCAGGGCCTTATGGTCAGGGACATATTCAGCTCCTGCATGAAAGTGATTACTGTTGACAAGTGGCTCATTGCTAGTAAAAAAGGTAGTGTTGGTCCAGTCCTGCTGATAATAGTCAAACCCGATCAGTATTTTGTGATTGAAACGGTAACTTATACCCAGACCAAGATTGAGCGGGATGACTATGTTTCCCTTTGTTGAATACTCTTCCAGAATGAACAAGGGAGAGACCTGTGTAGAATCATTGATACTGTTGGGAGATCCGGGAAAGGTATTCCTTTTGACAACCCTGTTTTCTGCAGAGATCCGGCTCTTGTTGTCGAGGATAAGCCCCAGGGTAAGATTGGATCTTGCTCCGAGTTTCTGCGTGTATTGGAGTCCCAGTTCAATCAAAAAATCATTGACGATGGTCCGGCTTTCAACATCCGTATAGGAGTAGAAGTCTTGCCGTGGAAAATTCACTGTGCGGTCCAGGTCAATGGATCCGAAGATGTATTTGAAATTGGCACCGAGGCTGAGGCCATCAAAGATTTCCACGGAAGTACCGAGGAATAATTGGCTGAGGCCACCATTACCAGAGTAAACATAATCTATAAAACCGACATTCTCATCGAAATCCTCAACGAGGATGGAGTACCCAACTTTCGAATAGGGCCTGACCCCTACACTGGCCGACCACCACTTGGTAATCGGGAAAGCCAGGGCAAGGTGATCAAAATTAGCCCCATAATAGGTGTCATTCATCTTGGAAGATTCGGTATAGGTATAATGTGCTGTTATGCCAAAATCGAAAAGGAAAGAGCTGGAAGCCTGTGCGGAATAAGAAGCCGGATTCAGGTAATTGATGTAAGTACTATCTCTCAAAGCCAAGCCAACGCCTCCCATGGCACGGTTCCGCTCAAAACCTGGTGGGGAGATCGTTCCAACCCCAAACCTGGAATACGGTGAATCAGTATTGGTTTGTGCCAGCAAAGGGCTGACGAGCATAAAAATAAGTGCAATTACCTGTAGCCTTCTATCGTTCAACATTATACTCTAAGATTCGGTGCAATCCAAATAAGTTCAAGTTAAGGTCCACAAAGATGGAATTTTTTAATTTCTTATCAAAGAATACTGCATCTCCGCCAGTCATAAGGACCTTTAAACGAGGATAACGTTTTTTTTGCGCATATATGTATCCATCCAGTTCGAAAATAATTCCATTTTGTACACCGGCACGAATGGCAGATTCCGTATCATCACCAAGCAATGCATCATGATCGGCTGGTTCAACCTGTGGAAGCTTGCCGGTGAATTCGTGAAGGGACCTGAATCTCATGAGCAGTCCTGGGGAGATATTCCCACCCAGGAATACATTTTCCGAGCTGATAAAATCGATGGTAATGGCCGTACCCATATCTATGATCAATATGTCCTGCCCGGGGAATCTTGCATTGGCTTCAACAGCTGCAGCGATCCGGTCATAACCAAGTGTCTCTTTAGTCTTGTATCGATTCCCTATGGGCAGGGGTGTCAGGTGATCCAGCATGAGAACACTGACTCCTTTGTCCCTCAACAGGCCTGCGAAAGAAGGCTCATCCTTCCTGACAGTTGAAATTAGGCTGTGGTCAATGTCAGGATACTCAGATAAAAGAGCCTGTATATCTGCCGCCCTTATATTATCGCGGGTAAGCATGTAAATACAGGTCTGCCGGTCGAATATTGCCCCTTTCGAAACACTGTTTCCTATGTCAATTACCAGGTTCAAAATGAATTACAAATTAAATCAAATTTTCTGTAGTATCTCGATTGCTCCAGAAATGGAGTTTACCGGGTCGGTGGACAATGTCAGTTTCCCGTTTGTCTCCTTTAGCCTGAACTTACTGCCCTGGCCCTGCACAAATGCCAGGACAGCTTTAAAGGTGGCAGTAACATAATAGGAGGAATCAGGGTTGCTGACAAAATGCATAATCATAAGTCCTTTCTTAAGGATGATCTTTTCAAAGCCAAGCCGTATGGCCATCCATC
>RCNC010000955.1_pt1 | contig 19183 bp, 11 predicted proteins | sample 2041301 | NCBI WGS metagenome assembly RCNC01 (sample SAMN09708231, study PRJNA481090) | Marine sediment metagenome, whole genome shotgun sequencing project. | biome: marine sediment; feature: ocean; material: sediment; isolation source: Sewage treatment plant 13A marine sediment (STP13A) ...
AACTTATTTATGTAAAATTCTCTAGTAACATTTTTGTCACGCATTGGTAATTTCGGATTAATGTCAGTTAGCATAATTCAAGTAATAGCTTTTGTAAATTCATACTTTCATTGTGTTCAAATTCAGTTTAAAACTTCCCGTAAATTTCAATCTGTTAAGTGTTCTTAAATGACCGCCAACTTGTCATATCGAGAACCATACTCCCAATTATCCCTCACAAATTAAGGGATAACAGGACATTTTGTTTCCGTTTCCGTTTTCGGTTTTTGTTTTTAATATTACGTCTAACGGACTATTGATTTCCAAAAGGTCTTTCTTCGCAATATGCGTGTATAGCATTGTGGTCTCTGGCCTAGAGTGTCCTAAAAGTTCCTGAATATACCTTATCCTTTATAATGTTCCATTTAAGGGAATGATATAAAAATTAGGGTCGATTTCCAAGGTTGTTACATCACCTTCCAGTTTTTCTGTTTGCCATGCGGCACTTGGGATAAGCCATTGTGCTTTCTCATCAATAAAAAATCTAATTGGCATGTTAAAACCATCAACCACCTTGGTGTATCTGTATTCAAGGTTTGTGCCGTCTATCTTATATTCCAAAACGGGGATCATAGTCGTACGTAGATATTGATTGAAAATAGGGGATAGGTCAATACCTGTTTTATCAATAAGATATTGTTCTATTTGGGCCGTGGTAACCGTTTGGTGGTAAAAATCCTTGTTCAACCCTCGAAGTATCTGCCGCCATTTTTCATCATCTCTGACCAGTTGGCGAATATTATGCAAAAGATTAGAACCCTTATAATACATATCTCCTGAGCCTTCTTTATTCACATCATAAGTACCAATAACCGGAATATCGTTTTTTATATTCTTACGCAATCCAATTACATATTCCTCAGAAGCCTTGGTGCCAAAATGATAATCCAAATATAGATTTTCAGAGTAGGAGGTAAAACCTTCATGTATCCACATATCGGCAATATCGATATTGGTGATGTTGTTGGCAAACCACTCGTGACCCGATTCATGTATAATCAAAAAGTCGAAAAGCAATCCCCAACCAGAACCTGATAAATCCTTGCCTAAATAACCATTTTGGTAGTGATTGCCATAAGTGACCGAACTTTGGTGCTCCATACCCAAATAAGGCACTTCAACCAATTTAAAACTATCCTCATAAAAGGGGTAGGGGCCAAACCAATATTCAAAGGCCCTCATAGTCATAGGAGCCTGCCGAAACTGTTCTTTGGCTTTCTCCAAATTATCACGGAGTACATAATAATCCATGTCTAGAATGCCCTTATCGCCTTTGTATTTTTCTCCAAAATGAACGTAATCTCCAATATTTACATTTACGCCGTAATTGTTGATAGGATTGGCCACAAACCAATGGTAGGTATTGGTGTCCTCATCTACCTTTCGTAACCTGCCATTAGAGACATTCATCAATCCTTTGGGAACTTTTATACTCATGGCCATACTATCTACTTCATCGTACATATGGTCTTTATTGGGCCACCAAACGCTGGCACCTAAACCTTGACAGCTTGTTGCAACAAAATGCTTTCCATTTTCATCTTTCTTCCAAGAGAAACCACCATCCCAAGGGGCACGAACAGCTTCTTTAGGGTGGCCGGAATAATGAATTATTAATTCATTGTATGCTCCTTTTTTCTGCTTCTTTTTTAATTTGATGAAATGTGCATTTCCATTCGATGTCACTTTCAAAGACTTTCCATCTTGGGTGACTTTTTCAATTCGTAGTGGAGGTTGTAAATCTATTTGAAGCACTTTCTTTTCTTCCAAGACTATATAACCAACGAGATTGCTACCTGAAATGAATTTTTCATCAGGTTTAACTTCAATATCCAGATGGTAATAGTTTAAATCCCACCAAGAACGTTCAGGGGTTATGCTTCCGCGAAGGGTGTCCTGTTCGGTGAATTGTTGGGCTGAAAGGCTTATTACCATTAAGAAAAGACAGATTGAAAGAAATTGCTTTTTCATATAAATACCGTTTTATCTCATAATTGCATTGGGGAAAACCACAGGACTTTCAAAGCCATCTTTACCTATTGATGAAACACCAAATAGGAAATTATCAATTACAATACCCTCAAGGGTAAACTTTGTAACATTGCCTACATTACGACTGTGCTCCCAGTTTGGTGCAGTGGTGTCGCGCCAATAGATTTTGTAACCAACGGCTCCGTCAACTTCACTCCACATTAATCTTGCTGAAGGTTCTACAATGCCCCCTATTTTTACTTCCTTAGGGGCAGGTGGTGCCCAAGCAATAGATGCCAAATTTATGGCGTTCACTGTGGTTAATTTACTGGCATAATCAAAATCTACATGCTCCAAAACATCACCGTATGCGATACCATTTTCCGTTCGTATGTCCTGATGTTGTTGGGTGTAGTTTTCGTGCGCTTCCATTATTCGTATACCGGCAAAACCTGCATCATTAAAGGGCCTATGGTGTCCGCCACGACCAAAGCGATCTAATCTATAAATCATCATGGGATTCATTTCTGGCATATAGGTTTTCGTTGTTTTATAGACATAACGTGCCAATTGTCGCGAAATACCATCTACCTCCCCGCCATAAAAACGTCGCGCATTGCGCTGTTCTTTGGTTTCTGTAGGCGGTACGGGTTCTGAGAAAATACGGAATTCCCGATTATTGATAACTCCGTCAACTCCGCTAATATTTCCTATCATATCGTTGTTCATGATACCTATAATTTCCCAGCCCTTTTCCTTGGCGTAAGCCGCTAGTCCTTTTCCTCCATACAGTCCTTGTTCCTCACCAGATAGACCAACGTAGATGATACTATTCTCGAACGTATATTTTGAAAGTACGCGTGCAGCTTCTATTGTTCCCGCCATACCACTGGCATTATCATTGGCACCTGGGGAATCTGACGTGAAATTGTTGGGGTCACTCACACGTGAATCTATATCACCACTCATGATGATAAAGCGATTAGGGTATTTAGTGCCTTTTTGCATGGCAACCACGTTTACGACTAAAACATCATGTACAATGCGGCCATTATCGCCTTTTTTGACCAAATCTTTTTGGTAAAATACCTCAAGACAATTATCACATTCGGTTGATGTCTTTTCAAATTCACTTTTAATCCATCTACGGGCGGCACCAATGCCTCGCGTTTGCGAAACCGTATCACTCAAGGTATGTCGGGTACCAAAATTGGTCAATTTTGTTATATCAGCTTCGATGCGGTCCGCAGAGACGGCATTGATAATATCATAGATTCGGCTATCGGTTTGGGAACATACTAAGATTGGGATAAGGAGTAATAGGGGGAGGAGTGTTTTTTTCATTTTCAAAGGATGTAATATGTATAGTTTTAGATGATTATGTTAACGAACGAAGGTAACATTTGCAATTTTACCATTTTCTACTTCATATATAGCAACTGCGTTGTAATTTATTCCATTTATAGTCAGGAATTCTTCATCAATGACTTTGTTGCCGATTACAAAACGATTTTTGATTTCACAATTTAAATCAGGGGTTGATTCAAAAAAGCTGCCATAGCGTTCGCGCATTTTATCTTTACCATCAAAACTTGGCTTATTCGGAAAATCAAAAACTTTGACATCATCTGAATATGTGTTTACAAAGGCCTCTATATTCCTTGAATTATAAGCATCCAACTGATCTTGTACCACTTTTTCAGCATCAGTACTTGGTGATTTCTTATGAATGAAAGTCATGCTGCCAATTCTTCCGTTGGTGACCTCATAAATTGCGACCTGTTGATGGTTTTTGCCAGAAACAGTAGCTAATTCCTCATCAATGACCTTATCGCCAATAACAATGCGTTTTGTGACCTTGACTTTTGTATCAGGATTATTGGTCAAATATCTTTTATAACTGGCTTTCATTTTTGTATTGCCAACATACAAAGTGTCGTTTGGAAAGTTTTGAACCAGTACATTTTCAGTGTAACAAGAGACAAAGGCGTCAAGGTCACCACTATTGAAAGCTTCGACCTGCTTTTGAACAATTACTTCTGGGGACTCTTCAGCTACAAGAACCATTTTTGTGTTGGCCTCATTTATGGCAAGCCTACTTATATTGTTAATGTTTTTGTCGGTGAAACGTACTAGCTCACCCCAATTTGAATCTGTTTGTGGATTGAACTTTAAGATGGATTTGCCATAACCAGTAAGAACGGTTCCATCATTCATCCAACAAATATCCTGGGATTTATCATTAAGCGTTATGATTTTCTTGGTTTCGCCACTAATGGGATTTAAAGACATAAGGGTAGATGCTTGGTCTCCCTGCATTACAAAACTCACCAGATTTGTATTTGGTACTATGTGAAGTGATCTTCCGACTTTCTTATGTATGGTTTTACTTGTGTTATTCTTTGGATCAACAACAACCAGATCCATCCTATTTTCGACTAAAACAGTGGTGACCAAAATTTCTGGCGAGTACCAAACATGATATCCTACTTTTAAATCCTTTAGCAGTTCTTTGTATTCTCCACTCCTAATTTCATAGTTATATAAACGTTGTAACCCACTAGTGTCTAAACGAATGGCTGAGACTTCTTCCTTGTTTGGGATTTTTGTCGGGGAATATTCACCGCCACCTGGAGTATTGGAAATCCAATCAATTGCTCCCGTTTTTATATGATAAAGCGCAATATCAGTTTGTCCATTTCGAGTCGATGAAAACAGAATGTTGTAATCATCATAAAATGACGGTTGATTGTCGTAACCCTCATTATTACTAATATTAATTTGGTTTGTGACTTCCAGCTTCCCATCATTAATATTTATTAAAAATAAATCGGTATTGATCTGGGAAAATATGGACTGGTAAACCAATAGGAACCCTGCAGCAATTATATATTTCATTTTTGGAAGATAATATATAATTATTGGTTTTTCAATCAGTAAATCGCTTTAGCATATTACGAACATTTTTTATGCCATCAATATAATATCGGGCAGAGGTCTTTTGCCTTCCTACCTTAATCGTTACCGTACTTTCCGGTAGTTCTTGGAACATGAATTCGTCTGTCCAATCATCACCAATGGCGAAGACAAAATCATAGTCATCTTCTCCCAATACCCGTACTGTAGCGCGTCCTTTATTGACATTACTGCTTTTAATCTCCATCACCTTATTTCCATTTAACACACTAAGGTCGTCGTTGGCGATTAAACTGGTTAAAACGGTATTGAGCTCACTGGCCCTAAGATCTCCAAAATCAGGATCCGTTTTACGGTAATGCCAGGCGAGGGAATAATTCTTTTCCTCAATAAAACTACCTGGTGTCCTATCCTCAAAGGACTCAAGTACGGGGCGTATTTTATCCATCCAATCGTTTTTTACATTTTCGAGCATTCTAAAATCTTCCCCGTTTTTAGATATCCACACTCCATGTTCAACGATCATGTTATATTTTTTTGGTAAAAACCACTTGGCGAAGGTGTCTTTGTCACGACCACTGACAAGATATAATTCGGTGTTTTCAAGCTCGTTCAAGGCATCTAAAAGTTGATAGAGTTCTTTATCGGGTCCAGCCTTTTGTGGGTCAACGTGAAAACCGGCTAGGGTGCCATCATAATCCAAGAACAATAATCGTTTTTTAGCCTTAGAGAAATCGTCCAAAACAGCACTTAATCGATGCTCGGTCAACCTTTTTGAGACGTTTGCGGCATCCATGTCTTTTTGGGCTTGTAATGAGGACATAAAATCGTTGGCCCACTGCTCAACATTATATCTAGCCAACCTTCGTTGTAAATGGGCGTTACGTTCTTGTTGCTCTTCTTTGGGCATATTTATAGCCTGGTAGAGCGCATCTGCAATCTGCTCAAAATTGTTCGGATTTATCAATAGGGATTCATTCATTTCGTTCGCAGAACCGGCCATTTCGCTCAGTATCAAAACCCCGGTTTTATCAGTTCTTGTTGCAATATATTCCTTGGCTACAAGATTCATTCCGTCCCGTAAAGGGGTAAGCCATGCAATATCGCTAGAAGTATAAAGGTCAATAAGGTTTTCAAAAGGTACAGAACGATAGAAATACCAAATGGGCGTCCAACTAACGGTTGAAAAGTCCCCATTGATCCGACCTACCAATTCATCAATCTCCTTTTTAAGTAATTTATATTGAGGAACCTTGGATCGCGAGGGAACTGCCAAGATAATCAAGCGTACTTTTTCTTTGTACTGTGGATATTTATTTAAAAAGTATTCAAAAGCATTCAATCGTTTGGCGATTCCTTTTGAGTAATCCAAACGGTCAATAGAAAGAATCAACTTCGCATCAGGTGTAGATTCTTTATGGCTATTAAGTCGCTGTTGTAAATCTGATTGTTGTTCAGCTGTATTTTTTTCATGCTCTTTGGCAGCTTCACTGAATTTTTTATAATCGATACCCATGGGGAACGAGTCAACCTTAATAATCCTATTGTCTAAATAAATATCATTGAAACTTACTTCCAGGCCCAATAATCTGCGGACAGAACTTAGAAAGTGCCGCTCATAATCATAGATGTGAAAGCCTATTAAATCCGAGCCCAAAAGTCCTTCCAATACTTCTTTCCGCCAAGGTAAAGTCCTAAAGATCTCAAAAGAAGGAAAAGGAATATGCAAAAAGAAGCCAATAGATATGTTAGGACGCTTTTCCCTGACCATTTGAGGCACCAACATCAATTGGTAGTCATGGATCCAAATAGTATCACCTTCATCAGATTTTTCTAAAATGGCATCAGCGAACTTTTGATTAACAGCTTTGTAAATATTCCAGCTTTCCAATTCAAATTCGGAATACTCTAAAAAATAATGAAAAAGAGGCCATATGGTTCTATTACTGAATCCAAAATAAAAACCTTCAACCTCGGCTGTAGTTAACCTAACCTTTGAAGATCCATGCTCCGCTAAAGCTTTATCTATTTTAGGGGCCAATTCATCAGGGATCTCTTCATCGGTCAATCCACTCCAACCAATCCAAAGACTATCGCCCCCAGAATGAACAGATTTCATTCCTGTTGCCAATCCTCCAACACTTGGTACTGCAGAGATGGTTCCATTGCTAATTTGCAATTGTACAGGTAGTCTATTTGAGATTATGATAGTTTTGCCCATTAATTGAATGATTTTGACGTGTTTAAGCTTTCGTTTCTATAAAATTCGTCAAATTGCATGGTAAAACCAACTTATAACTTGCTTTTAGCGGATAATTGATATATGGACAATTTAGATTACGGAATTATTGGAAATTGTAGGAGCGCAGCCCTAATATCGAAAACAGGATCCTTAGATTGGTGTTGTCTTCCAGAATTTGACTCATCATCGGTCTTTGCTAAAATATTGGATGAGAAAATTGGGGGGAGCTTTGAAATATTGGTTTCAGATGATTACAATATTAAACAGCGATACAAAAAAAATACAGCTGTTCTTATTACAAGATTTTCCGATGGTGAAAATATTTTTGAGTTACACGATTTTATGCCTAGATATTACAATGAAGATGGTGGATATTATGCACCCCCAGAGATTGCAAGGCACGTTAGACATATTCAGGGCAAACCTAAATTTAGGGTTAAGTATGACCCTAGGCTTGAATATGCATTGGGTGAAACCAAAACCCACGTAAAAAGGAACTTTATCGTTAGCCTTACACAAACCGAAAAGTTCGACACCATATTCCTATATACGTCCTTCAATAAAAATGCTGTCATAGAAGGAAGAGAGTTGGAACTTGTTCAAAACGGATATTTTCTTGTAGGATACAACGAGAAAATCCTTCAACCTACGTCGCGAAAGATTTACTTGGATCTAGAACGTACCAAGGTATATTGGTTAAACTGGACCAACCGAACCCCTACATACAAAAAGTACAACAAGCAAATTACGCGAAGCGCAATTACCTTGAAATTATTGAGCTATGATAAGACCGGTGCTATTTTGGCAGCAGCAACGACTTCCCTGCCTGAAACCATAGGTGAGGTTAGGAATTGGGATTATCGCTTCTGTTGGATTCGAGATGCTTCTATGGTTATAAAAGTAATGTCGGGCTTGGGTCATAAAAATGTGGCGAAAAGATATCTTCAATTTATTATTGATTTGATCCCAGATAAAGATGAAAAGCTGCAAATTATGTACGGTATCAATAAGGAAAAGAATTTGACCGAAGAGACACTGGACCACCTAAGTGGCTACAAGGGCTCTAAACCTGTGCGAATAGGTAATGCAGCTTATAAGCAGAAGCAGAATGATATTTACGGAATTTTAATGGATGTCATTCATGCCCAATTAGCTAAATTCAGTACCGATATTGAAAATGGAGAGGAACTCTGGGGTATTACCAAGGGAATTGTCTGGATTGTTTCCAGACACTGGCAAGAACGCGATAAGGGCATTTGGGAATTCCGGACCGAGGACCGGCATTTTACATTTTCAAAAGTACTATGTTGGGTTGCTATGGATAGGGCGGTAAAAGTAGCTCGAAAATTAAAAAAGACCCGCAAATTAGAAGCATGGACTCAATTAGAACAGGAAATAAAGCGGGATATTCATGAAAATGCTTGGAATGATGAGGTAAATGCCTTTACACAATCCTATGGCTCAACCCATTTGGATGCTTCAGTGCTTTTAATGGAATCCTACGGTTTTATTGAAGCGAAAGACCCAAAATTTGTGAATACAGTAAAAGCTATAGAAAAGAATTTGAGTAACGACGGCTTGTTATATCGATACAAAAATGAAGATGACTTCGGATTGCCTTCATCTTCATTTACGATATGTACATTCTGGTTTATAAATAGTCTGTTCAAAATTGGGGAAGAGGAAAAGGCTATGCAGCATTTTGAAAAATTATTGAGTTATAGTAATCATTTAGGTTTGTTTAGTGAAGATATTGATTTTAAGACGAAACGATTGCTAGGAAACTTTCCGCAAGCATATTCCCATTTAGCTTTGATTGAGTGTGCTGTCAACTTTTCAACTAAAGATACTGAAGAAAAAATACTTGAATCTATGCGGGAATAATTTCCTTTTTTAGTGATTTAGGACAGGATTTTTAGGTTATAGTTTTAATACTTTTCGCTAGCTCTTTAACCTTCCCTAATAATTGCTTTAGATGCTCCTTAGTAGTAAACGGATTCATGATCGTGGTACGTAAATAATGAATCTCCCTTAATTTTGTCTGAACGATATAGAATTCACCATCTTCCAATATTTGTTGTCTAATTTGCTTGTTGAGTTGGTTCAATTCCGAATTATTGAGGGAGTCATCAACATATCGGAAGCAAACAATATTCGACATGGGCTTTACGGCTATTTCAAATTGGGAATCAATCTCGATCATTTCATAAAATTGCTGCCCTAGATCATATAAAGTGGTCAAATATTCATCAAAAATGTCTTCTCCATAGGTTTTTAATAATGTATACCACTGAATGCTCATCATGGTCTTGGTACATTCAAAAGTCCGTTTTGCCAAATTGTACCAATCTTCATCTTCAGATTGATTTAAAAGATAATCTGCCTTTTGACTGAATGTTGTATGGGAATGATTTCCATCTTTAAAAAGAAGGGCAGTAGTAATGGTTGGCATCATCATCATTTTATGACCATCGATCACAACGGAATCTGCTTGGGCAATACCTTTTACGGTATATTTATATTTTGGTGAAAAAATGGAAGCACCCCCATGGGCACCATCTATATGAAACCAGATATTATGTTTATTGGCAAATGCGGCAATGGCCTCCAAATCATCATAAATACCTGTTGCGGTTGAGGGTGCGCTTCCAACAATCGCAAAAACCGTAATGCCTTCAGCTCTTGCTTTTTGATAGTGATGCTCCAAATGAGAGGTGTCCATACTAAATCCTGAGGTTGTAGGGATTTTAATGATTCCTTTTTCACCAAGCCCCATTATCTTGGCTGCGCGGTCAACGCAATAATGGGCCTCATCAGAGACCATAATCCCTAAAGCTTGATTAGATCCTTTATTCCAAACGTCATGTTCCACTATGGCCTTTCTAGCAGATAGCAGGGCCGTAAGATTTGCTAAAGTACCCCCTGAAGTCAAAAACCCACTTGATTTATCGTCATATCCGATTTTAGAACAAATGAATTCGGTTATTACCCTTTCAATGGCAGAAGGGGCCATACCCATTTCGTATACGGCCATACCATTATTCAACAATGCGCTTATTAACCCAGAAAGCGAAGCCAATGGGGCTGGCGGACTAACCTGATGGCCAATAAATTTGGGATTATGTACGTGGGTGGTGTGTTTTACTATTTCGGGAAACAACTGGGTATTATCACCTTTTACAAGATAGTTTTTCCAAAAAACATATTCGTCTACAGGAAGATTCCACCGAATCACCTTATCAGATTTTCCATTTAGTGTATTATCCAAATGGTCGGCCAGTTGATCAATCAACTGATGTCCGCGTTTTCTGAAATATTCTGGTGAATAGGCCGATTGAAGAAGCTTGTTTTCCATTACACTAAATTAGGTTTTTGTAATAAGCATTGCAACAGAATTACCCAAGGCATTTTATACTATTGGACACCAATTCTTTTCGATTAAATGCTCTTGTAAATACAAAAATTAGAAGATGTTTTGTTAAATTTGCAGACAGAAATTTATATAACATACATCATGAAATTAAAACATATTCTAAGCACCGTTCTTGTAATTGGGCTTCTTTGGTCCTGTAAGGAAAAAATGGTTGAGAACCAACCAGTTGAGGTTGAACAAAAATTTGATTATCTCGTAGATCAGTTTGCTGATTTGAAGATTCTTAGGTATCAAATTCCCGGGTTTGATGAAATGACCTTGAAGGAAAAACAATTGGTTTATTATATGACCCAGGCAGGTCTAGCTGGTCGTGATATCATGTGGGACCAAAATTATCGTCATAATCTTGAGATTAGGGATGCTTTGGAGAATATTTACACTGCCTACTCAGGGGATAAGACCACCGATGATTGGCTGGCTTTTGAGGAATATTTAAAACGTGTTTGGTTTTCTAACGGTATTCATCATCATTATTCCAATGATAAGATCATGCCTAAATTCAAAGCCGATTTCTTGACTTATTTATTAAAGGAAACAGATACTAAATTGGAAGGAGAAGCTTTTGAGGTAATTTTCAATGAGAAAGATGCTAAAAAGGTAAATAAGAAAAAGGGGGTTGATAATGTTGCTTCTTCAGCCATCAATTTTTACGATCCATCAATTACTGACGCCGATGTTGAGGCCTTTTATAAAACTGCTGACAAAGGGCCAAAAGACAGACCTATTGAAGCTGGTTTAAATTCAACCTTAGTGCGTGAAAACGGCAAACTTGTTGAGAAAGTCTGGAAATCAGGTGGATTGTATGGTGAGGCCATAGATGAAATCATCAAATGGTTGGAAAAAGCCCAGGGTGTTGCAGAAAATGAAAAACAGGCCCAAACCTTAGCACTTTTGATTGACTACTATAAAACTGGTGATTTGAATATTTGGGACAAGTATTGTGTTGCTTGGGCAACATCAACTGAAGGCAATATAGATTGGATTAATGGCTTTATTGAAGTGTATAAGGATCCTAAAGGCTATAGGGGCTCTTATGAAAGTATTATACAAGTCAAGGATTTTGAGATGTCAAAACAAATGGCGGTACTTTCTGAAAATGCACAATGGTTTGAAGACAATGCCCCATTGATGGATTCCCATAAAAAAGATAGTGTTGTAGGTATATCCTATAAAACCATTAATGTGGCTGGTGAAGCGGGAGATGCCTCTCCAAGTACACCCATAGGAGTGAACCTTCCGAACAACAACTGGATTCGCCAAGAACATGGTAGCAAGTCTGTTTCCCTCGGAAATATTCTCAATGCTTACAATAATGCAGGAGGGAGTGGTAGATTAGTGGAATTCGCACATGATGCCGAGGAAATTGAACTAGAGGAAAAACACGGTCAATTAGCTGGTAAATTACATACTGCACTGCATGAAGTAGTTGGTCATGCTTCAGGTCAAATTAATCCGGGAATAGGCCAACCTAAAGAAACTTTGAAGAACTATGCTTCAACAATGGAAGAGGGTAGGGCCGATTTAGTTGGTCTTTATTATTTAATGGACCCTAAATTACAAGAACTAGGTTTGGTTGATAATTCGGAAGAGCTTGGGAAAGCAGCGTATGACGGATATATCAGAAATGGTTTGATCACTCAATTGGTTCGTATAGAGCTCGGGAATGATATTGAAGAAGATCATATGGTGAATAGGCAATGGGTTTCTGCCTGGGCCTATGAAAAAGGAAAAGCTGACAATGTTGTTGAAAAGATTGAAAAAGATGGCAAAACCTTTTATAACATTAATGATTATACCAAACTACGTGAGTTATTCGGGCAATTATTGAAAGAAACACAGCGTATTAAATCTGAAGGCGACTTCAAAGCTGCACAAGATTTAGTTGAAGGATACGGGGTTAAGGTTGATCAAGCCTTACATGCACAAATACTGGATCGTAACCAGCAGTTTAAATCTGCCCCTTATAGTGGATTTGTAAATCCTGTTTTGGTTCCTGAAACCAATGACGCAGGTGAAATAGTTGATGTTAAGGTAACCCAACCTGAAAGTTTTGAAATGCAAATGATGCAATATGCTAAAATGTATAGCTTTTTAGACTAAGTCAAGAAGAGCATATAATTCCAAATATAAAAACCGTCCTGACGATACTGTCAGGACGGTTTTTTACTTCTGAATAATCAAAAGTTTCAATCTGAATTAGTCAAAGGTGTAACCGTTATCTGCAGCAACCTTGTCCGCAATTTGTATGCGCAAGGCTACTACATTCGGGTTATTGGTATATTTTGTGAAACGTTTAAGTCCCATGAGCATCATACGTTGTTCATCGCCTTCAGTAAATGAGATAATAGATTCTTTTCCTTTGGTAATGGCAGTTTCAGTTGCATGGAACAGATACAGTTTGGCCATTGCTATTTGCGTTGCTTGGGCTTCCTCTCCAAAGCGTTTTGCATTTTTTTCAGCTCTTAATAGCGTTGATTCTGCCATATAGATTTCAATTAGGATATCTGCAGCAGACAGCATCAACTGCTGGTGTTTTTCCAACTCTGGTCCAAATTTTTGTACTGCACTACCGGCCACCATTAGAAATACCTTTTTCAATCTTGCGATCAAATCCTTTTCTTCTGCAAAAAGTTCTGAAAAATCAGGAATATCAAAAGATGGTATGCCCATTAATTCCTCACCTACTTTGGTTGCTGGTCCTAGAAGGTCAACATGGCCTTTCATTGCCTTTTTTACCAACATACCAACAGCCAACATCCGATTGATTTCGTTGGTACCTTCGTAAATACGAGCAATTCTCGCATCTCTCCAAGCTTTTTCCATTGGGGCGTCGGCACTAAAGCCCATGCCGCCAAAAATTTGTAGTCCTTCATCGGTAGTACTTTGCACATCTTCTGAAACGGCAACTTTAAGAATGGAACATTCAATGGCATATTCCTCTATGCCTTTAAGCTCAGCTTCTTGATGTCGATTACCATCGGCTTCTCGAATGGCGATCCTATCTTCAATATTTTTAGCCGCACGATAACTTGCTGATTCTCCAGCATAGGTATTTGTTGCCATTTCGGCAATCTTACTTTTAATAGCACCGAAGTTTATAATTGATGTTTTAAACTGTTTTCTTTCATTGGCATAGTTCACAGCTTCGCCAATGACACGACGTTGCGCTTCCAAGCAAGCAGCAGCTAATTTAATTCGGCCAATATTCAAAGCGTTCATTGCAATCTTAAAGCCATTGCCACGCTCAGAAAGCAAATTCTCAACAGGGACCTTGGTGTCACTAAAGAAAACCTGACGGGTAGAGGAGGAGTGAATTCCCAGCTTATTCTCTTCGTCTCCCATGGTAATACCATTTTTGGGATTGTTTTCAACTATGAAACCGGTAATATATTTATCGTCTTCTATTCTTGCAAAAACAATAAACATATTGCAAAAACCTGCGTTGGATATCCACATCTTCTGCCCTGTGATAGAATAATGCTTTCCATCTTTGGACAGTACAGCTTTTGTTTTCCCGGAATTGGCATCGGATCCAGCTCCTGGTTCTGTTAGGCAATAAGCTCCAAACCACTCTCCAGAAGCTAATCTGGGAACAAATTTTTGTTTTTGCTCTTCCGTGCCATAAAGGGTGATCGGCATTGTACCAATTCCCGTATGAGCACCGAATGCCGTACTAAATGAGCCTGTTGCACCTGAGATATAGTCACAAACCAACATGGTGGATACAAAGCCCATTCCCAAACCGCCATAAGCTTCAGGTACAGCGACTGATAAAAGCCCAAGTTCACCGGCTTTGCGCATACACTCTTTGGTGAAGGCATAATCTTTCTTTTCAAATCGCTCCCAATGTGCCCAAAGTTCCCGATCAACGAATTCCTTGGTGCTATCACGCATCATGCGCTGCTCCTCCGACAAATCTTCCAACGTGAAAACATCCTCACATTTGGTTTCTTTTACTAAGAATTGTCCTCCTCTTAGTAGGTTTTCACTTTTTGTTTCGGTACTCATAGTCTTAAATCTTTTAAACTTTTTTACTTTAAAAACTCATATATGCCAGCAGCGCCCTGTCCGGTCCCAACACACATGGTAACCATACCATATTTGCCCTTCATGTTTCTTTTTCTCATCTCATCAAATAATTGAACAGATAATTTAGCGCCAGTACAACCCAATGGATGGCCTAAAGCAATAGCACCGCCATTAACGTTAACAATGTCTTGATTAAGGTTTAATTCTCGCATTACAGCAAGCGATTGGGATGCAAATGCTTCATTCAATTCAATAAGTTCAATATCATCCTGTTTTAATCCCGCTTGTTTTAGGACCTTTGGAACCGCTTTTACAGGACCTATTCCCATAATTCTTGGTTCAACACCAGCAGCTGCATAATTGACCAATCGTGCGATTGGCTCCAAGTTTAGTTCTTTCACCATTTCCTCACTCATCACCATGACAAAAGCGGCACCATCACTCATTTGTGAAGAATTACCAGCGGTAACACTTCCGCCAGCGGCAAAAACTGGACGAAGTCCGGCCAGGGCTTCTTTACTTGTGCCTTTTCGCGGCCCCTCATCCTTGGTCACGGTATATTTTTTTGTAGCTCTTTTGCCCTTCCCATCAATATAGGTCTGTTCAATTTCTATCGGAACAATTTGATCTTGAAAACGGTCTTCGGCAAGCGCTTTTAAGGCTTTCATGTGGGAATTGTATGCAAACTCATCTTGATCTTCTCGAGATACCTTGAATTCATTAGCAACGGCTTCAGCAGTATTTCCCATTCCCCAGTAATAGTCCTCATGACCTGAGTTTACCAAATCATAATTCAATTCGGTTTTATATCCCGTCATAGGAACGGAGCTCATGCTTTCAGCACCCCCGGCAATAATACAATCTGCCATACCAGCTTGAATTTTGGCAGTTGCAATACCTATTGTTTCGATACCTGAAGAACAAAATCTATTCACCGTTACTCCTGGAACATCAACAATGTCTAAGCCCATTAATGAGATTAAACGGGCCATATTAAGGCCTTGCGATCCTTCAGGCATTGCATTACCCACAATGACATCATCAATTCGTTTTTTGTCAAAATCGGGCAATTCTTTCATCATGTACTCGATGGTTTCTGCTGCCAATTCATCGGTCCTCTTGAAGCGAAACACTCCTTTTGGTGCCTTGCCCACCGCTGTCCTATATGCTTTTACTATGTATGCTGTTTTCATGTTTTTTATAGAATTGAGTATTGAGATTCTAGTATTGAGATTTATAATTTTTGTTGAAATGAATAATTCATTTTTTGAATTTCAATACACGTATTAATTACTGGTTGTACTTTATCTTTATTAATTAAATTTAGTTCTGCTGCCAATATTAACTGAGTTTGTAGCTCGTAGGCTGAACCATTTGCAATACTTAGAAAATATTTAAATTCTTTATTTGAATTTCTCCCTGCTCCTTCGGCGATGTTAGATGGAATTGAAATTGAACATCTCTTAATTTGAGAGTTTAATCCAAACTTTTCGTCTGATGGTAATTCTGCCACTAGTTGATATACAGATTTAACTAATTCTATTGACTTATTCCATATTTTTAAATCTTCTACTTTGTGCATAATCATCTAACTACTTAATACTAATATCTCAATTCTCTTCGCAACTAGTTGCGAAGTGGTTTTCCTGTTTTAAGCATATGCTGAATTCGTTCTAATGTCTTACGTTCAGTGCATAGACTGAGAAAAGCTTCTCGCTCAATATCCAGTAAATATTGTTCACTGACCATAGTAGGTTCTGATAAATCCCCTCCAGCCATTACATAGGCCAATTTGTTGGCGATTTTATGATCATGCTCACTAATATAATGACTGGCTTCCATTGCATCTGTTCCTACCAAGAACATACCCAATGCTTGCTTACCAAGCACTTTTACATCTTTTCTTCGAACAGGTTGTGTATACCCAGCTTCCGCCATTAATTTGGCATGGGCTTTGGCAGTAGCAATCTGTCTATCTTTATTTACCACAACAAGATCCTTTCCTTTTTGAAGTAAACCTAAATCATAAGCTTCATAAGCAGAGGTCGAAACTTTTGCCATTCCTATGGTCAAGAAATATTCTTGAAGAACATTTAGTTCCACATCATTCTTTTTGAAAGTGTCAGATGCGCGCAAGGCTAATTCTTTGGAGCCACCTCCTCCTGGGATAACACCTACACCAAATTCTACCAAACCAATATAAGTCTCTGCAGCAGCGATTACTTTATCAGCATGTAAGGATAATTCACAACCACCACCTAATGTCATTCCATGCGGTGCAGAAACTGTTGGAATTGCTGAATAGCGCATACGCATCATTGTATCCTGGAACATCTTGATAGCCATATTAAGCTCGTCATACTCCTGCTCAACGGCCATCATGAAAATCATTCCGATATTGGCACCCACCGAGAAGTTGGGAGCTTGGTTACCTACCACCAGTCCTTGATAATCTTTTTCAGCTAAGTCTATGGCCTTGTTCAATCCAGCCAAAACATCGCCCCCGATAGTATTCATTTTGGATTGGAATTCCACATTCAAAATACCATCTCCCAAATCTTCAATAACAACACCGCTATTTTTGAAAACTTCATTTGATTTACGAATGTTGTCCAATATGATAAAGGAGTCTTGTCCCGGAACTTTTTCCAAGGATTGCTTTGGAATATCATAGAAATAGGTTGCACCATCTTTTACTGAGTAGAAAGATTTGATGCCAGATTTGGTCATTTCAGAAACCCAGGCAGCAGGTTCTTGACCTTCAGCCTTCATAATGGTCAATCCTTCTTCAAGACCAATAGCGTCCCAAATCTGGAATGGACCATGTTCCCAACCAAAACCAGCTTTCATGGCATCATCAATTTTGTATAAATCATCCGTAATCTCAGGGATTCTTTGTGAGACATAAGCAAAAAGAGCCGCGAAGCTTTTTCTATAGAAATCACCCGCTTTATCTTTCCCTGAAACAAGAACTTTGAATCGGTCAACAACCTTATCTATAGTTTTGGTTAATTCGAGAGTGGCGAATTTTGCACTTTTTTTGGAACGATAATCCATGGTGTCCAAATCCAATGTCAAAATCTCACTTTTTCCACCATCGCCTTTTACTTTTTTATAGAATCCTTGACCAGTTTTACTACCTAGCCATTTATTCTCCACCATGGTACTTATGAAATCCGGCAATTTAAAGAGTTCATGCTTTTCATCATTAGTACAGTTTTCATAGATGCCATTGGCAACATGCACTAGAGTATCAAGGCCCACAACGTCAACAGTACGGAATGTCGCTGATTTTGGTCTTCCGATTACAGGCCCACTTAGCTTGTCTACTTCTTCAACGGTCATTCCCATCTCCTTCACCATATGAAAAAGACTTTGAATACTGAAGATACCAATACGGTTTCCGATAAAAGCAGGGGTGTCTTTAGCAATTACCGAGGTTTTTCCTAAAAATTGTTCGCCATATCCGTTTAGGAAATCCAACACTTCAGGAGAAGTTTTGGGACCTGGTATGATCTCAAATAATTTTAAATATCTGGCAGGATTAAAAAAGTGGGTACCACAGAAATGTTTTTGGAAATCGTCACTACGACCTTCAGACATAAATTTAATAGGAATACCAGAGGTATTCGAAGTAATCAATGTGCCAGGGGTTCTATGTTTTTCGAGATTTTCAAATACGATTTTTTTAATATCCAACCGCTCAACCACAACTTCGATTATCCAATCGACCTTAGAGACTTTTGCAATATCATCTTCAAGATTTCCTGTTGAAATTCTATTAGCGAATTTTTGATGATAAATAGGGGAGGGTTTGGACTTTAACGCAGTGGCAAGTGAATTGTTAACCAATCTATTACGTACCACTTTGTCTTCCAACGAAAGACCTTTGGCTTTTTCTTTCCCATCAAGTTCCCTCGGAACGATATCAAGCAATAAAACCTCAACTCCTATATTGGCAAAATGGCATGCTATACCGCTTCCCATAATACCCGAGCCAATAACTGCTACTTTTTTAATATGCTTGTTCATTTAGTTTAAGCTGTATTAATTAGTTGTTGTATCTTTTATATAAATGTTCTTTTCTACTACCAATCTGTTTATAGTTTCCATAACCTCAAAAAAAGCGTCCATTTTTTCGCTAGAAATATTTGATTTTACCGCATCGTTAAAACGAAAGACCGCATCTTTCGAATCTTCTCTTTTCTCTAGACCAAAATCGGTAAGATGAATTAAAACACCCCGACCGTCTGCAGGATTGGGTTTACGATGAATTAGGCCCTTATCTTCCATCCTTTTTAGAATCCTGGAAAGACTAGTGGCTTCCATTCCCATTTTAGGACCCAATGCCGTTGAAGGAGTACCTGTTTTTGGATCTATACTTAATAAAGTAAAACCTACTGCCATGGTCGAACCAAAACCCTTAGCCTCTTCATTATACATTTTTGCAACCGCTTGCCAAGTAGCTCTAAGTGCATAATCAATAGTAGTTTCCTTCATGTGGGACAAATTGGTTTCCAAATATAACAAAAATATATTATGCATGCATAATA
>RCNC010000956.1_pt1 | contig 19171 bp, 16 predicted proteins | sample 2041301 | NCBI WGS metagenome assembly RCNC01 (sample SAMN09708231, study PRJNA481090) | Marine sediment metagenome, whole genome shotgun sequencing project. | biome: marine sediment; feature: ocean; material: sediment; isolation source: Sewage treatment plant 13A marine sediment (STP13A) ...
TCCGATCGAGCCCCCGCTAATCGCCGATACGAGGTGATCAAGGTTATGTATGGCTGCTACGCCTGCAACCCGGGTTCAAGGGTCAACTGGCATAGCACTCCTCTAAACCTGAAGGATTTCCAGGAAACGATTAACACTGCAGCGGTAAATTACGGTATTGATCCTGCTTTGGTGCGAGCTGTGATCCATGCCGAGTCGGCATTCAAGCCAAATGCAAAGTCGAGGGCGGGCGCGCTCGGTCTAATGCAGTTGATGCCGGATACGGCCAGCGATATGGGTGTCGCAGACCCTATGTCACCCGAAGATAACATTCATGGCGGCGTGCGTTACCTCGCCTGGCTCCTGCAGAAAACCAACGGTAACACCCTGCTCGCGACTGCAGCCTATAATGCCGGACCCGGAGCTGTAGAGCGCCATAATGGCATCCCGCCCTACGAGGAAACCGAGACCTACGTCAAGCGGGTAGGCATTTTACACGGCCGTTATAGAAAAGCCCTGGCCGAGGGAACAGCGGCCTTGTTATGACTCAGCATTGCCGTTGCACACTCGCAAGTAAATCGTGGAAAAACTATTTCCCGGGCATCGTATTCCTGGCGATATAGTCAGTGATATAAGCTGTAAAATCCGGCTGGTTGGCGCGCCTGTCCGTCTCGATGCTGCGGGCAATCCCCGAATCGCACATGCCACTGTGCCACTCTTTCATGCCGGGAATCTCCGCCAGAATATCCCAGTCCAGTTGTCGTGAACCGATAGCGGTCACTACGGCGTTCACGTAGTGCACGTAGATATCGGCCAAGGTCATGTCACCACTGGCGATATAAGGCGAAAACTGGCACAAGCGCTTCATGGCCTTGATACCGCGGTTGGTCACGTGACGTGCATCGGCCATGGCGGGTTCGGGCGCAGGCTTGCCTGAAAAGGCATAGGCAATCAGGCGGCGACTCGGCAGCTCCAGGTAGAGCTCGGCAACCTTCATGATCTGCCGCACCCGGGCGCGTGCCATCGGGTCGGCCGGGTACAGTGGCTTGTCGGGATAGACCTCCTCCAGGTACTCACAGATAACGGTAGTTTCGGAAATATCCTGGCCGTCTGCAGTAGTCAGGGCAGGCACCTTGCCCACCGGGCTGATCGAGAGCCATTCTTCACCACCGCTGTAGACCAGGTGCTCCTTGAAAGGGATCTCCTTGTAGAGCAATACGTACTTGACGATGTTGTAATAATTACTGGCGGCAAATCCGTGTAAAGTGATCATGATGTGGTCCGTCGCTCCAGGTGTCGGAAGATTAAGGCTGATCGCATAGAATAGACCATCGTGAGGACATGGTGTAATTGTGCCGAGTCCACCCATGACGAGATGTTACCCACGAGGAATCGACAGATGATTAATGCATTCGCGGCAATGGCAGCAAAAGGACAGCTGGAGGAATTCCAGTATGATCCCGGCCCAATACTTGGCACGCAGGTAGAGATTGATGTCGAGTACTGTGGTATCTGCCACAGCGATTTAAGCATGATCGATAACGATTGGGGCAGATCAAACTACCCACTGGTGCCTGGCCATGAGGTTATCGGCACGGTAGCAATGGTTGGACCAGATGTGACGACACTTGAGCCCGGTGATGTGGTCGGCCTTGGCTGGCACTCTGATTACTGTATGACATGCAGTACCTGTATGTCTGGTGACCATAATCTTTGCTTGTCAGTGCAGCCCACTATTGTCGGACGGCACGGTGGTTTTGCAGACAAGGTACGCGCCTCAGCCGCCAGTGTCGTGAAATTACCTCCAGGCATGGATAAAGCCTCCGCAGGACCCTTGTTTTGCGGTGGAGTCACAGTTTTTAACCCACTGGTTCAGTTCGACATTCAAGCCACGGACAAGGTCGCGGTGATAGGAATCGGCGGTTTGGGGCACTTGGCCCTCAAATTCCTGAATGCCTGGGGTTGTGAGGTAACCGCCTTCACCTCCAACGCAACCAAAAAGCAGGAAGCACTCGATATGGGTGCTAGCCACACCATTGACTCCACTGATCCCGAGGAAATAAAGAGATACATAAACTCGTTTGATCTCATTATCTCGACGGTAGGCGTCACCCTGGATTGGCCGGAATACGTGAATACGCTTAAACCCAAAGGCCGGCTGCATTTTGTCGGCATACCCTTGCAACCGATGGAGCTAGGTGTGATAGCGCTACTGCGAGGTCAAAAATCAGTGTCAGCATCACCGGTCGGATCCCCGGCGACCATGGCCAGGATGCTTGATTTCGCCGCCTTTCATGGCATCCAACCTGATGTAGAGGAATACAATGTTTCCCGGATTAACGAAGCGGTTAAGCGATTGCGCAGCGGTGCTGCACGGTATCGAGTCGTTATTGCTATGAACAGCGCCTCGCAATAGTCATCTTTCCCACCGCTGCGACACCTCCTTCCAACATACTCAAAGCAAAGGATCACAACATGAAATGGACCGTATATCTCTCTGGCGAAATTCATACAGACTGGCGCGACCAGATCATGGCAGCGGCGAAAAAGCTGGAGCTACCGATAGAATTCTGCTCAGCGGTAACCGATCATGAAGCCAGTGACGCAGCTGGTGATCATTTGGGGAAGGAAGCTGACTCATTCTGGCGGGATCATAAATCAGCGAAGGTTAACGCCATTCGCAGCAAAAACCTGCTGGATCATGCCGACATTGCGGTGATTCGCTTTGGAGACAAATACAAGCAATGGAATGCCGCCTTCGATGCGGGCTATTGTGCCGCCAACGGCACTCCCTACATCACTATGCACGACGAAAGTATCATCCATCCGCTGAAAGAAGTAGATGCTGCGGCTCTGGCCTGGACAGAAAGCCCTGAGCAAGTGGTAGAGATTTTGAGCTACGTGGTCAGCAAAAGCTAAATCATTGCAGAGTTGCGGCCTGTGCGTAACGAATTACTAATGCTGCGCACGTATCATCTGTCATGGCAAAAAGATCGCGGCCTTCTTCAACTCACTGGATGCGATACTTGTCGACGGCCTCCTGGTTCCAGGAAATCCCCAGCCCCGGCCGGTCAGGCATCTGCAGGAACCCGCCATCCACTTGCCACGGTTCCTCGAGAATAGGGTTGGCCCAATCCACCCACTCGGCCAGATGCGCCGTCTGGGTGACTCGCAGTAAATGGGCAGACGCCTCCGGATACAGGTGAGAGGATACCTGGATGCCGGCGGCGGCAGCGATGGGTGCCGACTGCAGCCATCCTGTCACCCCGCCGATACGCATCATGTCGGGCATGATGTAATCGCAGGCTCTCTGCTCGATGGCATTGTGGACGTCCCGCGGGCCGTAGAAATTCTCGCCTATCTGGATCGGAGTACGCAGTTTGCCGCGCAGCTCAGCGCAGGATCGGAAGTCGTCGTACATGACCGGCTCCTCGAACCAGAGTAGACCAAGGTCGTCCATGGCCACGCAGCGTTGCAGGGCCTCGCCATAGGGCATCGCCTGGTTAAAATCCACCATCAGGTCGACGTCGTCGCCTATGGCGTCGCGGATGATCTCGAGCGCTTTCATATCCTCCGCCAAGGTACCGCGCCCCGCGCGCGCCTTCACCGCACGAAAACCGCCTTCCTCCAGTAGTTCACAGGCCTCTTCCGCCAGCCGATCGTGAGGAATAAGCCACAGGCCATTGCTATTGTAAGACGGTAGCGGTGCGAGAGAGCTACCGAGTAGCTCCGCAAGAGGGAGATCGGCAGCCTTTGCGGCGGCATCCCACAAGGCCATGTCCAGGCCGGAGAGCGCGATACGCATGATCCCGCTACCAATCACCCGCTGGACCATAGGCGCCAGCAGATTGAACTGGTCGACCGGTGCCACCCTGGAGCCGCGAAGAAAGACCGCCAGGTCCTCGATTGCGGGAATAATATTACGATGCGCAAAGGGCGCGTAGGGCTGCAGATAGCTCCTCCCGACGATACCCTCTTCCGTGACGATATCGATCAGGATGAAGAGCCATGAATCGGGTGCACCAATGCGAGCTACGGGTGGCCGCTTGAAGGGCACCATTACTGCAGTGGTCTCGATTTCCCGGATAGTCAGCTTGTCCATCGTGGATCTCCCTGTGAGGTGTGGTGTGGTGTGGTTTGGTGTACTGGCACATGATTAAAGGATTACATCCTCCTGCTGATGGGTCGTTGATACAAATCAATATGGGAACGCAAGACTGGCGTTACAGTAAGTGAAATTGAGCTATCACTGCCAAGGAGGTCGTTATGTCCACGCCAATAAGCACCCCCGAGATCACCATCGTACCCAGTGACGTGCCCACTGGAGAACCCGGCAAATGCCTGTATGCCTGGAAATTGAAGCTACATGAGGAATCGACACTCGATTCCGAGGATCATGGCGACGACTTCGATTCAATTCAGGAGGCGCTGGCCCACGCTTATACCGTATTTGAAGATCTGGTCTCCACACGAGGGCTTTATCCCGATAACGAAGAGCAAGCATTCCAGGTCACTGTCAAAAGGAGATGATTCTCGATCGATAGTAAATCATCAGCTACTGGTGATTTACTATAGAGGACCTGCGCGGACGTAAACAGTCCGGCACGGCGCCGCTACTGCGCCCTGATCGCTGCCTGCAATTCGCGAAAGCTTTCCTTGAGCAACTGATCCAGTTGCTCGATGCCCGGTTGTTGGGTAGGGCAACTGGTCACCGCGAAGCACAGTTTTTTGTCATAACTCACCACCGTCAAATTGATACCCATACCATCGGTTACCACCGACAAGGGATAGAGACTTTCCAGCTCTGCACCTTCCAGGTACAACTTGCGGGAAGACCCGGGGACATTGGAAAAAATTGCGTTGATAGCCGGGGACATCCTGGTCGCATTGCCACTCAGGGTCAGCAGTACTGTGGGCATCAGGATCAGGTTACTGAAGTCCTGGCCGGCTGCTGCGGAAATTCGCGCCAGATCGGCTTTTGCCCTGGTAGTCGTTTTGATAACCCGCTTCAGGCGCTTCAGGTCGTCTTTTTCGTCGGTAAAAAAAGGGCACAGGATGAAAGTCAGCTGGTTGCCGTCCTGTTTGCCCCCCGACTTGATTGACACCGGCAGGCCGGCGACCAGGGATTTTTTCGGCAGAGCACGCTGTGCTACCAGGTAACGGCGCAGCGCACCGCCGCAGATGGCCAGCAGCACATCATTGATGCTACCCCCTGCATTTTTCGCCATGCTGCGCACGGCGGCAAAGGGCAGGTCGCAGAGGATCACGCGTCGGGCAGGATCCATATCAGTATTGAAAATACTGCGTGGTGCGGTGAACGGTAGCTGCATTGCGTCGTCTGCCCCGCGCAGGGCATCCAGGCCCATCTGGGCCAGCAGGGAAGACAATTGCGGTATCGCGCGGTATTGCTCGCGCAGTCCCCGCCCCATATCTTCCAGCCCATGCAATAGCGAGTGGCGCTCGGCCTGCTGCTCGATGATTGGCTCGATGTCCGGCACGTCTGTGCGCTTGCTGGGCGAGGTCGAGAACAGGGAGGTGAGCATATTCATGCCGCCGACCCCGTCGACCAGCGCGTGATGTACTTTACAGTACACGGCGAACCTGTTTCTGGGCAGGCCCTCTATCACATGCAATTCCCACAGGGGACGGCTGCGGTCGAGCTGCCGCTCGTGGGCGCGGGATACCAGCTGCACCAGGTCTTCCATGCGACCCGGCTGTGGCAGCGCGTAGTGCAGCACATGCCGTTCCGGCTGGTAATTGTCCTCCTGCACCCAGGCCCCTTTGCTCAGGTCTTCCGGGTCGACAAGTTTTTTATTCAGGATAGGCCAGAGAGTATTGAGTTGCTGCCCCCAGGCCACCATTTTACGCAGGTGATTTTTAGGTGCCTTGTCCGGCAGCTTAAAAATCATCAGTCCCGCAACATGGAAAGGATGTCGTGCTGATTCCAGCCGCAGGAAGGACTTGTCCAGAACGTTGAGTTTATCCACCTTGAATTCTCCCAGCCGAGCCTCCAAATATACTGCTATCTGGATGAGACAAACAGCGAATGGATCAATGAATTAGCCCAAGGCAGGTTCACGCAACTGGATAGACAAATTTCCCGCCATAGCAGTCAGCTATAGCAAGGTGTGCTGGAGCCTGCTCTCAAGCTGTCCGTGGCAAACTTTCATAAGCCGCCTTCACCAGTGACACAGCGCGGGGATCTCCCTCCAGGTTAAACTGCATTGCGTTCATCACGTAGGCGAAACTGAGCTGTGCAGCGGGGTCGGCGAATGCCACGGCCCCGCCCGCACCAGGATGACCAAAGCAGTCCGGCCCTGCACCGGGGGCCAGGGAAGGCTGTAACATATAGCCGAGTCCGAAGCAGGTTTCATGGAAAATCACGGCGTCCGGCCCCCGGGAGTTTTCTTCACACGCTCGCGCCAGTTGTTCTGCGCCCAACAGGCCATTGCCGTCCTCTATCAAGGTGGCGTAAAGGTAGGCCAGGGAGCGGGCGTCACCCACGCCGTTGGATGATGGCATTTCAGCGGCGAGCACATCGGCACGATTCCACATTTCGTTATAGCCAAAAAGCTGGTTGGGCCCACTCATAACGCGGGCTGTGAGACTGTCTGCCCCTAGCAGTTCAGCCACCGCGTCACTACCGCCCTGCGGCGGGATCAGGCGCGCGCAATTGCCCAATTCTTCCTCGGGCAGACCAACCCAGTAGCGCAAGCCCAGGGGTTCCGTGATTTCCCTTGCCAGGTATTGGCCAGCGCTCAGCCCGGTAATCCGGCGAATTAACTCGCCCAGGATCCAGCCAAAGGAGCGGGCGTGGTAACCATGATAAGCGCCCGGTTCCCAGTTGGGAGCCTGCGCCGCGATCGCCTCCACAACCGGGTCCCAGGCCAGCACCTGTTCAAGGCTCAGCTCACCCTCCACGGCGGCAAGACCTGCCCTGTGGGACAAGACCTGTCGTGTGGTAATTTGCTCCTTGCCGTTGCAGCCGAATTCCGGCCAGTAGCTGGCAAGGGGCACATCCACATCCAGCAGCCCCTGCTCCGCCAGGCGATTGATACAGGTGGCCGTGGGGCCCTTGGCGGCAGAAAATACCAGCGTTACCGTATTTTCTTCCCAGGGACGCTCGCTGGCTTCATCCGCCAGCCCACCCCACAGGTCGGCGACACGGTCACCGCGGTGATACACTGTACAGGCCGCGCCCACATCGCCGAACTCGTTGAAGTTACGGGCGAAAGACTCCAACAACGGTTCAAATCCCGGTGCGATATACCCGCAGATGCGGCCCTTCCTGATTGCTACGCCTACTGCCTTCATCTGTTCCACTTCTCTCTCTGTAATGGCTTGCCCATTTACAGGGCGTGGGCAAGTCAATGGGGTACCAGGCTGGAAAACCGTTACAGCAGATCGCCTTAATAAATCTCAGGAGAGATCCAGAAGCGTGGTTTCGGGCAAATCCTCGCCCATCAAGGCGCGGAATAATAAATCGTCCACGTGCCGCAGACGGCGGGATATTTCCCTGCCCATATTCATGTGTAGCATGGTGAACTGTTCAGGATCGTGCCGGTAGATTTCATGCAGAATAGCTGGCCTGATCTGCAGCGCCGCGCAGGGCTCCACCGCCCGCGCCGAGGCACTGCGCGGAGCTAAATCGATAAGCGACATCTCCCCAAAGCAATCTCCGGCGCTCATGCCGCGTAATAATTTCGATGTTGACTGCCATGATTTGTAGATCTCTACGCGACCGGTTTGCAGAACATACATGGCTTGGAATTCATCGCCCTCTCTAAAGAAATGCTCTCCTACAGCAACCTCAACGGGTTTTGCCAGGCTGGTAAGCAGTTCAAGGGTCGCTGCGTCCAGGCCGCCAAATATCGGCATGGCTGCAAGTAGTTCCAATCTTTCATGCATACTGATACCTCTTCACCTGGTCTGGTTGTCATCTGATTAGCACTGCTGGAAGCTTAGTGAATACAGCGGTGAGTATCAATAATCCCGCCTCCCCGGGAGGAAATACGATCGTCCCGCGGCCAATCTCATAGACAGCGCTTGGAAATACTTTAGGAACCAGTTCACACTTTACCCGCTATTTCGCCCTTTTAACGGACAATTTTGGACATAGATCACAGAATTCCGGCAATTTTATTGCGTCCATAGCCGGCCTTGAGAATAATCCCGTCATAACCACTGGCTATAACTTAAAAACTATTAGGGGATTGAAATGAATAAAGCACTTTTACTAAAGGCAGCAACCGCTGCTTCTTTTCTGTGCGCCGGGATCGCGTTTGCAGCCGATGGCGACTTATCGTCAACTGATTCAACAGCGACCTCGGAAGTAAAAGCGGTTATTCCAGAGCTGATAAAAATTACCGGCCTTACTGATCTGGATATGGGCACCTATGATCCGGCCGCACCGGGTGACATGACGGCCAACAGCATCTTCTGTGTCTACCGCAACAGTACCGTCGGAGAGTACACACTGAAGCTGGAAGGTGACGGTGGTTTGGACGCCACCACTGATTTCGAAATCGACAATGGCACTGACGAGCTCGCTTATACAGTCGATTTTGGTGATGACAGCGCTGCCGCACTCGCCAACTATGCGGTACCGGCCGCCCCCCTGACTGACCAGGTTGCCAACAGCAACGATACAAACTGCACGGTCGGCGTCAAGGCGGAACTGGAAGTGACTGTTGACGGCAGCGATGCACTAAATGCCAAAGCCGGAACCTACACCGGCGACCTGATTGTAACTGTTACCGTTGAATAACAGAGTTGCCATTCTATTCGGCCTGATCTTGTGCCTCGTCACAGGTCAGGCCTTTGCTTTTGTAAACAATCCCAATTATCGCAACAATAAGTTCGATTACGGAGCTTGGGCGGATAACGGCGACATCCGCGTAGTCGGGGGCAAGAAATGTGTGTTGTCCACTGATGGTGGGAATAGCCGGTCCGGTAGCCCATCAAACTATACGGTCACCGCCTCCATGACTACCGGCGACGGTGTCTTTCAACTATCGCGCAGCGGGGGCGGGACTCCAATAGCGTTCTCACTGGAGTACGAGTGGTTTGACAACGCCAGCTCCACTAGCGAAGTACTCGCCTACAACACGCCTGGTAACCCGCATCTCGGTGGTATATCCATCGGAGGGATCAACTGTAATATCAACGGCAGCCAGGTGCGCAACGGCAGGCTCATTCTGCAGATCGACGAGGCGGAACTCAATGCGGCACAGAACGGTGATTACGAGGGCCTGCTCACCATCGTACACACCGGGGGTGTCGCCTTGTCCCAAACCAGAACCCGTAACAACCTGCGTATATCACTGTCCAAATCTTCCACGGCTATACAATTGCGAAAACTCGCGGCGGTCAATCTCGGCACCTGGGATCCAACGGATAGTTTTCTGGATGACCGGGAGCCATATTGTGTCTATAGCAGTACGGGAAACTACCGGGTTACTGCGTCCTCCCCGACCATGGGAAGCAGTGGGGCCAGCAGCTTCGCCATAGAAAATACCACCATCCCGGGTGACAAGATTGACTACGAGCTATACATTGACGATGACGACAATGCCAAGAACGGCGGCACTCTTATCGGCAATGGCGGTACCATGAGCGGCATGATTGCCACCACCGACAATACCTGTCCCGGTAACAATGCCGCGATCTATGTAGTCACTACCGGCAGTCTGGGCAGCATGACCGCTGGAAACTATTCGGGGCTTATTCAACTGACCGTGGAGCCCGAGTAACTCTACTTCGGTTCCGGCCTGCATTCCAGCGTACCCAACATGCCCAGGCCGGAAACTGCCTGGTAGGGCGGAACGGCAAAGGGGCAGTTAAATTGCCGTGTTTCCGCTGATAGCTCGCGCACGCTGGTTTTGACCTCCGCCTGAAAGTTGCCCTGGGAATCCGTCATGGCAAGCCCTGAAGCTCCGCGAATCACTGCGTTCTCGATGGCATTGCCCTGCTCGTCCAGCAACCTGCCAAACAGCACATGTACCTCGCTGACATCCCATGACAAAGAAGCAACGTTGCCAGGGTAAAGAGTAACCTTCTCCCTGCGCTGTTCGAAGTCGACAAAACTCTCGCCGCGGGGCTGTAGTTCAACCTCATAAGTTTCGAAGGGACGCAGTGATACCAGCGTGCGGCGGCCGATAGTGGTGGACCCGCGACGGCTGCCATTGATATAAATATCGAACCAGGCCCTGGTTGCTTGATCGCCGGTAACTTCAACGATGATCGCACTGCGCGACTGCTCCTGGCCGCCAAAACCCACGCCCTGGGTCGTGGCAGAAAAGCTGGTAGCGAAGCTCCCCAGGTAGGCCGTGGTATCTTCGCCACTGGAATTTCGCACGTATTCGCTCTGTGCATTCAACTCGCCAAATCGATCTCGCCAATCTATTTCAGCTGAGGCGTTATCATAGTCCTGGCGGTGGCTGGCTCGTGCCAGCAGATTCAGGTCGCCACTTGTCCGCTCGGTGTCGCGCCAACTGGTGCCCAGTGAGTACTCCACATCATCGTTGGAGCCCGCATCCAGCTCGCGATATTCGTATTGGGTAATGGCGCTATTGCTGAACGCACCCCGGTCCCACCGATAATTGAGAGACACCAGGGCCTGCCGTAAATCATTAACTTCACTTACCTGCATATCCAGGTACAGATCGTGACCTGCAGAGCGCAGTAGTGGGTAGCTATATCCCATACTCACTTCATCTATTTTCCTCTGGGTGTTGCTGCGGGTGCGCTGGGCGGTCAGGTTAAAAGTACCTCCACCAACGAACCAGGTGATATTTCCGGTCATCTGCTGGCTGTCATCCAAAAACCAGGCCACGTTGTCATCAAACAGTGTGACTTCGTCGGTGATTTCCTGATCCGGCACTTGCGGTACGTCACCATCAGCCCAGGTTTCTCTATAGGTTGCCGTGTAGGTCACGTTCCCCCAGCGGCTACGACCATTCGCTGCCAACCCGTAACCCCCGTCATTACTGCCGGCAACACTTGCCTGCAGGTCGAACAGGGGGTGCAATTTATCGAGGCCTAATTCCATGACCCCGTCGTCTTCGCGCCAGGCCAGGCCTGATTTTAGCGCCAGCGAATCTGTTACCCGCTTGCTGAAAGTAAGCCGCCCATAGAAATCCCCAAGCGCATCGGGGATGAAATCTTCCGTTGTACGCAACACCCGCTCGCCCAGTTCCAGTCCCCACAAGGCCTGGTCTGGCGGCGGGAATCGGCTGCTCTTGACGTAAAATCGCTGTTCCTCACGGCTGCGGCCAGAAGCGTCCTCAATGCGCAGCGTTATGGGGTAAGCGCCGCCCGGCAGCCTGGATGTATCCAGGACCTGATTGCCCGGGTCATAGATACGACTACCAATCAGACGCCCTTCCTTGAAAATGGAAACCCGGCTGCGATTGACCAGAAATACACTCAGTTCCTGCCCCGTGCTGCTGTCCAGGTCGGTGCGTGTATCGAGGGTACTGGCTATGCGCAGGCCGCGCAGGCTGGCCTCAGGAACAAACCTCAGGGCGGCATCGCTATTCGTCTGAAAATAGCCACCCTGAAACTCGCGACCGCGAAAATCCCGCCGTAATAATATGTTGTCTGCAGTCCAGTCGGTGCGATTGGAATAATTAGTGGTCACCAGGAAACGCGTTTCACCCCGGGCCAGCATACTGGCTGCGTTGAGTGAATGGCTATCGAAAACATCCTGGTCATTGCCGGCAAACGCAGACGATAGATTCTGCAGAAATGACCAGCCTGTATCGGAAGGAGGCAGAAACCTGGGTATGGCGGACGATTCCAAAGCCAGAAGATCCGCCTGAATGAACAAGTCTATTCGAAAACGGTCCTCATCAAAGATTATGCCGACAACTTCCGGCTCCAGTACTCCGCAGTTCTCCTGGCCACGGGAGTAGCACCGCAAAGCGACATTGGTACTGAGCGGGCGCGACAGGACCTGCCTGACCTGATCAGGGTCCAGAATCTGCGGCAGGGCTAATACAACTGCCTCCGGGTTGCTTAGTTCGATTTCGTTGACGTTGTACTCAACCAGCATGGAAACAAGAAAGTTCCCACCGTAGTAAATATCCAGCAAAGTCGTCTGCTTCTGAAGTAGCGCCTCAAAACCCGGCGGTACGAAAGCGGTTTCGCCCTGATTGGTGCTGGCTGCCGTCGCGGGTAGGCTGGTAGCGAAAACCAGGTAAAGAAATGCCAGCCCCAGGTATATGCACAGGGGGCAAAGTTCAGAAAGTTTCTTGCCGCGTGGCATCAATGGATGTGAGTTTGTAATTGACGGGGGTGCCATAGGGGAGCGCTACAGTAAATTCGTTGCCTGCGTAGATTCGCTTGGTCGGAAGATCGATACAGCTGCCGCCCTGGCCATCGCATTGTAAACCCTCGCTAAGCAGCACATTGGTATTTCCCAAATTGTGAAACTTGAGTTCACCCGCCTCGCGCCTCACCTGCAGATCTTCCACGGGCTGTTCGGGCTGCACGATGACCAATAACTGGTAAGCGACAATGACCCGCACGATACTGGTCTGGGCGTCGTCGAGCGGAGGCAGTATCGGTGTCACATTGATGCGATAGATGTGTTCCGTTGCGTCCTGCTTAAGGCTTACGATACGCACCGGTTTTCGGCCAAGCGGAGGAACGATAAGCTTATTGGGTGTAGCAATCAAGCCTGCTTGCTGTGGGTCGCTGTTCTGGATGCGCTCTTCCTGCTCCGTTCCCGGGTTGATTAATTCAAATACGTCCAGGCTGACGTACAAAACCTCTTCTTCCGAATTAATCACCAGGACATCATCTCTTGGAGGTTGTCCGGGCTGAAAAAGGACGATGGAGCGGTTCAGGTACATCGAGCCAGCTGCATGCACTGCTGTGATATTGAGCAGGCAGCCTAGTAGAACCAGCAAGCCGGGCAGATGCCATCTGGTGTTCATTCAGTTACCACCGTTAGCGTTAGTAAACCTGTGTAGACACCGGGCTGGGCAGTGGAGAGCTGGGTCGCGGGAAACTTGAGACCGAAAGCCGCAGAGCTGCCACCTTCGCAAGACGCCTGTGCTTGCGGCGAGGATTGTAATCGCGAGTTAACATTGGGCTGTAAAAGCTCGCCGGCTGACTCATTGAGATCCGACCTGTAACGCACTTCAAATGCAAGGCTCTGGTCATCTTGATTGCGCAACAGGAACTGAGGCTCAGCGGCATCGTCCGTGTGTGCCGTGACGAAGTAGGAAGATCCGCCATTCACACGCACGCACACCTCTTCAGTGTGCAGGGCATCCTCGTTCCGCTGGCTGACGTTGATCGTGATGTCATCAACATTAGTAATCTGCAAACTGGGATGAATAATCAGCGTAATGCGATTTATCGCGGTGGTTTCGCGGCCGGGCTCTCCCTGGGTTGCCGCCAGACCGGTGTTAGCAACTGCACACAGCGCAGCGGCGATAACGAAATCACGCCCCGATATCATCGAAAGTAATAGCCCGGACAATGGATCAAGGGGGAAATTATACCCTTGTAACAAATCCTTAGAGGGAGATGCGTCACAGAACTGATAGCCAGGCCATAGGAATAGACGAATATCTTGGTATTAGCCTGCACAAAAACTTCCTATAGGGGAAAAGGCCTGAAACGCTGAAAAAACATGTTATCGAAATGCGGGGTGAATGTCGCCGTAATAGTACGCTTTCGAAGTTTCAGTAAAAGCAGTGCCTGATTTTTGCCGGGATCAGTGCTACCTGGTGGTGCACGTTTATCCACGTTACTACGAACACAAGTACGAGCAACCCACCAAAGCGTAACATCAAAGCAATGCAAGCTCGGCTAAACTAGCGTTGCTGAAACGCGCTCTTAAAGCCTCTGGTCACAGGTTTTAGTATGTATTCCATTATCGTCTTTGAACCCGTCTTGATATCAACCTGAACCGTCATCCCAGGGATAACGACCATGCCCCCTTCTCGCTCACCAACCCAGGATTGGTCCAGCCCAACCTTGACTTTATAGTAGGGGTTCGCCTTTTCGTCGAGGTACGTGGCGGGCGATATTTGCCGAACAGAGCCCGTTATCGCGCCATACCGTGAGGAATCATAGCTATCCACCCGAATGTCTGCATGTTGCCCTGCATGAATATAGCCGACCTCATTAGGCCTAAGCCTGGATTCCACAATCATTTCATCATCAACCGGGACAATTTGCATGATGACGTCGCCAGGCCTTACTACAGCATTGATGGTAGTAACGGCAAGCCCCTGCACAATTCCCGTAACCGGTGCAAAGACCTTAAGCCTGTCGACTCTATCCTTGGCTTTTACCAGCGCCTCCTCGACTTCAGAGAGCTGGTTCTGGGCAAGGGCGGCCTCTTGCTCAGTTGCCTTTTCATGGGTGGCAAGTACTTCTTTGCGCCTTACTTGCACTTCCTGAAGTGCAAGTTGCGCGATGACCACGTTGTCTTTAGCTGACCGCAAGTCACTCTTAAGGGACGCATGCTTACTTTTTACGCTGAGTAGATCGGTTTGTGAAATGGCATTTTTTTCGGCCAGTTCCGCGCGAATATCTACCTGCTTTTGCAATATTGAGCTTTCATTTTCCAACACTACAACCTGGTTTTTCTGACGCTGCAGTTCACTGATTCGCTGATCTATCCGGGCATCCACGACATCCAGTTCACGATTGTAGCTAGCCAATTGCGTGCGTAATGCCTCATCTTCCTTGGCAGCCAGCTGTGGATACTTCTCCCGGTACTCACCAAAATCAACGGGCCAGTTTCCCTTGATGGCTGCCAGGCGAGCTAGATCAAACTCCAGTATCACCTTCCTGATCACCAGTTGGGCAAAATCCGACTGCGAGGCCGGTGGAGCAAAGTTTACGAGCAAATCACCTACTGCAACCCGATCCCCGTCCTGGACAAAGATGCCGCCAATGATTCCACCCTCCAGATGTTGAATATTGTGGATATAGCCAACCGGCACCACTTTGCCACCCGTAACGGTCACTTCACTCACCTGGGTGACCGACATCCACACCAGGATCGCCAGTATCAGTGCCATCATTGAATAGACGGCGACTTCAACTATTTTTGAAATCCCCTCCTCTTCGAGTTGTATGGCCTGCGCCAGAAATCGAGACCTGGCTCGTGGCAAACCCTTGGTCTGGCTGGTATCCTTTTTGTCAACAGCACTACTCATCACTCTGCACTCATCATCAGTTCAATGGCTTTTTCAGGTGAACCGGCGTATTTTACCGTCCCCTGCTCAAGTAAAATCGCCTTGTCGGCGAGTCGAATATGACTGGGCCTGTGGCTTACCATCACGACGGTATGCTCCCCTTTTAGTTTGCCTAACTGCTGCATAAATCGCGCATCACTGTCATCGTCCAACGAGGCACCGGGCTCATCAAGTAGAACCACTTCCGCATCACTGGAAAAGGCTCTGGCGATTGAAAGAGAGCGCATAAATCCGGGTGGATAACGATTGACCGATTTATCACCAATACGGGTATCGAACCCCTGGGGTAATTTAAGGATATCGTCCAGGATGCCAGCCTTTTGTGCAGCGAGCTGCAGCATTTCATCGGATGCCATACAATTATTAAGACGCATATTCTGGGCAATCGTCCCATGGAACATGCGTATTTCCTGAGGCACATAGGCCATTGACCGGCGCAGATCCATGGCATTCAATTGGCGGATGTCTACTCCATCCAGCAGAAGCGCGCCTGCCTGAGGTCTGTACATTCCCGCAATCAGTTTAAGCAAGGTTGACTTTCCAGAGCCGGTATATCCGACGATGGCGAGCATCTCGCCCGGCTTCAGGTCGAAAGACACACCCAAAAGCGCGGGATCTCGATCGGCATCGTAGCGAAAGCTAACTCTATCGAGCTTCAAATTGCGCGGCACGCGGTTTTCGGAAAGTTCAGAATTGCTCCCATCTTTTTCAACTTTTAATTTCATCAGGCTGTTGATCTGCTTGATGGACTGCAGCATTTGTTGCAGTTTCGAATAAGACAAGAAGATTCCCTGCAGTGGCGTAAGGACTCTCCATGCGAGCGTCATGGTCGCGATCAACGCTCCGATAGTCATGGTACCTTCCATAACCATCATCGCACCAAAAGCCAATACGGAGATGCCCGAGAGAGTCATTAGAGCCTGGGAGACGTGTGTCATCAGGGCATTGGCTACAAAGACACTGTAGTTCGCGTGAACCGCTTCGCCGGAGACCTCCCTGAACCGTTCTCTCCAAACGGCCTCACCACCGATAGCCTTAATCTCACGACGGCCTTCAAAGGTCTGCATCAACATGGTCTGCTTATCAGTTCTCGCCTTACCAGACCTCAGCACCTTGCGATTCAATGCCGACTGCGAAATCAGTCCGATAAAGGCGAAGGCAGCCACCATCAACACGGGAACCAGCGCTACCGGCCCTGCAAGAAAACCAACCGCAATCACAAACAATGCGATAAACGGTAATTCCAATACAAACCCGGCGCTGGGACCGGTGAAAAAATCGCGCAGGGAATCGAACTGCTTCAGCCGTGACAGTTGCGCCGTTACCGTTGAGCGCTCTGTAAACGCCGGCGGAAGAAACAGTAGTTGCTTAAATGTCTCCACACCGATGAGATAGTCCAGCCTGCCTGCTATTGCCCCCAAGGCCTTGGCGCGCTGATAGCGCAGGACCAGATCCGAAACTATCAGGATCGCAACACCGGTAACAATCATTGGCAAACTGTCCAGGGATCGGGCACCGATCACCTTATCGTAGATCAACATAATAAATATTGGTACGAACAGCGCAGTCAAGTTTATGACACCAGTCATTAGCAGCAGGTGCCAAATCATATTCCGAAAGCGCGAGGTGAGCGTGCTAAACCACTCAACGCCTGCATCTGCTTGTTGCCGCACACCGTGGGTGGGATGCTTATCCGTAAATAAGTAAGCGGTTCCGCGCTTATTCAGCCTGGCCGAAGAATCCGTTAAATGCTGATTTTTGCATGCATCAAAATAACTGACTGCATCCGAATGACGATCCTGCAGAACCAGGATATCGCCATCTTCGGCGATAAATAGCGCGGGATATAGCTCAGGTTTTATGTCGACCAACTCAATGGCAACGGGATCGCTCACATAGCCCAGGTTGATCAGGATATTTCTCAAGTCAACGAGATCGAGCTTCTCGGCGAAATGAGGTATAGCTTCGAGCAACTCACGCGTTATTCCTTCTTTTCCAAATGCCTTTAGAATCGGGAACAAACAAGCCGCAAAGGGAGATCCGCTGGAAAATTCTGCTACATCCTCCGCACGCAAGGATTCAACGATATGATCGCCGAATGCAGGTTTTTTGTTGTGGACCAAGCTGCCCGGGGCAGCGGCATGGGCAATTGCATTCATAAACCTGCTAAGCTCCGGTCAGGGTCAATTTTGCTGGGGCGGTTGCACTACGCAGTGCAAAGTCCGGCTCCTGATATTTCACCAGTGCGCCATCCGCAAGTTCAAATTTACGATCACAAAGCCTGAGAATCGACGGCCGATGGGACACGATGACCATCGTCCGCTGCCCTTTTAACTCCTTTATTAATTCGAGGAGTTTCGCATCATTCTTAACATCGAAATTGGCGTTGGAATCATCAAAGAAAATTATGGGTGGATTGCCAACGAGAGAACGCACAATAATAATTTTCTGCTTTACGCCTTCTGAGAGACTACCCGCAGCTGAGCCGCCAATATACGTGTCAAGCCCGTCCGGCAGTTTCGACACAATTTCTCCCAAGCCAAGTTTGGCCGCCAGCTCTATCGCCTGTTCCACAGCCTCGCCTTCTCGATATAAGGTCATATTTTCCAGGATCGTGCCCTCAAAAATTGAACCCTGCTGAGGGACGATGCCAATTTGAGAACGCAGGGATTCAATCTCGAATTCCTTTAACTCCGTACCACCAATAGATATCGAGCCACTATCTGGCTGCAAAAATCCGGACAGCATGGAAATCAGGGTACTCTTTCCCGCACCGTTATTTCCCGTTATGCCCACCATCTCGCCGGGATCAATGTGCAAAGATAGATTGTGCAGCAGCGGTACATCCTGACCCGCATACCTGAATTCCACATCCTTCACTTCAATCCTGCCACCAATAGCCTTTGCACAGTTATATTCGCCGGAGTTTTCAACTGGAATAGAAAATAGTTCATTAACTTTCTCTATTGCCAGGCGCACTGACTGGAACTGTGTCCAGACTCCCATTGCTCGCAGCCCCGGCTGCAGGGCCCGGCTGGTAAGCATGGTGCCAGCGGCGAGAGCACCCATTGTTAAATCACCCTGTACCACCGCAATGCTGCCCACTCCAACGAAACAGATAACTGCCAACTGGGAAAAGGTGGCTCCAACGCCCTGGGATATGCTGTTGATTTTGCTCAGGTCGTAGATACTGCCAGCAGACTGATACTGCAATCTTTCGTAGCGTCGCAGCATTAACGACTCCATAGCCATCGATTTTGCAGTGTGGATGCCCTGAAGTAGCTCGATAACAAAATTCTGACGCCTGTCTTCCATATTCGATCGCGTTACCAGGGACTTGTGTAACTGCGTACCGGTGCGAAAAGAGATCAGGAAGAAGACGCCCATAAGCACCAGTGGGATGGCAACTAACGGCCCGGCGATGACGCTGATCAAAGCGAGATAAATCAGCACAAACGGAAGATCTATAAGCAGCAGTATCGACTGACCGGAGTAAAATTCCTGGATATTCTCCAGCGCATGGAGCCTGTCTATGTAATAGCCTGAGGGTCGGGAATCAAATTCCAGTGTATCGGCCTGCAGAATCTGGTCCATGGCATCAACACTTGCCTTGTGATCAAACCGGGCGCTTTCCCAGCTCAATATCATCGACCTGAGCATTTTGATCAGTAAGTCCATGCACACCACCAGGAACATACCGGTCAGCAATGCGAGGGCCGTACCCATCGACTGATAGGGAATAACACGATCGTAAAACTGCAAAATTACCACTGGTAACGCCAGGGCCAGTAGGTTGATAGCAAAGGACGACACAAGAACGTCTGCTTTGCGCCATGTCTTTGGTAATGAATAACTTTGCAACTTCCACCCCTGATATTCGCCGCTTAATCGTGTTTTAGACCCACCCAATACCCATCGACTGATAGGGAATAACACGATCGTAAAACTGCAAAATTACCACTGGTAAC
>RCNC010000957.1_pt1 | contig 19170 bp, 17 predicted proteins | sample 2041301 | NCBI WGS metagenome assembly RCNC01 (sample SAMN09708231, study PRJNA481090) | Marine sediment metagenome, whole genome shotgun sequencing project. | biome: marine sediment; feature: ocean; material: sediment; isolation source: Sewage treatment plant 13A marine sediment (STP13A) ...
GCGATGAAGATGTTCTCTTCGGCAGACACGAAGAGGACGTCCTGCAGGACCGGATGCCGGAGGAGGAGTTCCCTCCCCTTCTCCCTCAAACGCTCCTCGGTGAATCCCAGAATCACCAGGTCCGCCGAGTAGGACCTCTTCTCCACGAGAGCAGCGAAATCCACCCGGTCGTCCGTGGGGATGATCTGAAGGTTGCTCAGGGTTATGGGAAGCCGGCCCTCGGAAATCATGGCCTTCAGCTTCTTCGTCTGCTCCTTCACCTCATCGTAGGGGAAGGCAGCAAAGATGTGGATCTCCGCCCCTTCCCATTCCGGATGGCCCAGAAGGATATAGGAGAGAAGTACCATGAGGTTGGCGTTTCTGTAGTCATTCCAGGTCAGCCACACATGGATGTTCTTCCGGTTTCCGAAGAAGTGGTCCGAATGGCGCAATACCAGTCGGTTCATTCCTGGAGCTGAAGCCAGGGCACACCCACTCATCACCTCTTCAAGGACCTCCGGTGAGTCGTGGATGGAGAACTCGAAGAGGATCGTGTTGTTTTCCATGCCCGAAACGCCTGGAACCTGTAGACTCTGGGCCAGGGCGGAGGCCATGGACGGACTGATGATGGTGTCCACATAAATAGCAGAATCCGTCTCCTCGATCCCTTCGATCAAACGCTCCTGGACTTTCTGGCTTTGAAGGAACGTCTCCCTGTTCAACATGCCTTTGATGAAATGGAGGTAGGTGCCGAATCCATATCGGTGGCACAGCCAGGAGAGCATCGTCTGAGGGGAGGTCCGATCAAAAGTCCTGGCGGTGATGAGGATCAGGCTGGGTCGCCAATCCATGGGCGGGGTCTTCTGGAGCCGAATCTGGAGATAACGGGTGAGCTGCGTCATCACGCCATGAAAGATCGCCGAAAGGTCACCCACCTCATCCTGCCGAGAAGCCCGAATCCCCCAGTAGAGGATCCCCATGAAGACGATGGCGATGACCGCGTAAACCGGGTCCATCTGGAACATGAGAAGCAAGCAGAGAATCGCTCCCCAGAAACTCAAATACCACTTGGAACGGAAGCTCGGCCTGTAGGAGGGCCGGGCAGCGAAGTGTTCCAGGAAAGAGATGGCGCAAAGAGCTCCGTAGGTCACCATGAAGAACATGGAAACGATACGGGCAACCATGTCCACGTTTCCCAGAGCAACGGTGATGAGGGCGATTCCCGCCGTCACCAAGGTTGCATTCCGTGGCTCGTTGTTCTTCCCGATGCCCTGGGCGAGGAAGGCGTTGCCTTTTTTGACCGGGAGGATCCCGTCACTGGACAGCGCCTGAAGGGTTCTCGGGGCTACAAGAATGGACCCGATGGCCGAGGACAATGTGGCGGCGGCCAGGCCGATGGGGATGATGGGCCCCCACAGCGCGATTCTGGACATGACCAACTGGTCCGTGGCCAGGAGCTCCGGAGTGGCTGAAACTGCCAGCTTAACGACCACGGCGATATAGACCAGAATGCCGACCCCAGTGGCCGAAAGAACCCCAAGGGGAATGGACCGCCGGGGATTCGCCAGGTCACCTGAAAGGCCCACACCCGCTGTCATACCTGTGAATGCGGGAAAAACGATGGCGAAAACCAGGAAAAATGCATCGGGATCCTCGAGGCCGCTGAAAAGGCCCACGGAACCCAGGTCAGCCCCTTCCACCGGTGACCCAAGGAGGAAGAGGAGAAGTGAGATGACCAGCAGAACCATGACCACCCACAGGGCCCGAACCCCCAGGCTCGCCCCTTTCGTCAAAACCAGGACGGCCAGCCCCAGGGTCGCCGGAAGGGAAATCAAACGAGGATCCCACCCCATCCCGGTAACGTCCTGAAACCAGGTCCCTAGAGGAGAAAACGCTTCGGCGAAGGCGATCATGTAAAAGGCCACGGAGATGGCCTGGGACATATAGAGGGAGATTCCTATCGCGCCTCCGATGGTAGCCCCGAAGGACCGGGAGATGATGAAATACTCCCCCCCTCCCTCCACACGCCGGTTGGTGGCGATCTCGGCGATTGCCAGGGCCGTGGGCACGGTGACCAGATGCCCGAGCAGAATAATGAAGAGGGCACCCAGAAGTCCTGCATGCCCCACCGCATAGCCAAAGCGGAGGAACATGACGGCGCCAAGGATGGTGCTGGCGCTGGCCAGGAAAACCGGACTGGTTCCGAAGCCGTGGCCTCGGACTTCATCTGAAACGGATGCGGTGCCTGCCACGGGGCCTTCCTGGAATCTGTGGATGGGTCAAGGGGCGCTGGGCCTGATTCGAATCTCCGGGAGGTGGTGGCTCCAGCGCAATGTTTTCGGGCGCTTCCCGTCAGCGGCCATCCAGTAGGCGAAAGTACCAGATGATGATTCCCACAGTCACAAGAGCACCAAGATCCACGAAGATCGTGTCCAAAGGCATCAGGGACTCCTGGGTCGGAACTCTGGTTGAAAGAACCGGAGACGGTTGGCGTTGCTCACCACGGTCACGGAGCTGAAGGCCATGGCAGCCCCAGCGATAACGGGTGAAAGGAGGATCCCGAAGGCCGGGAAAAGGACACCTGCTGCGATAGGAATTCCAAGCACATTGTAGAAGAACGCCCCAAACAGGTTCTGGCGGATGTTCCTCGATGCGACCTTGGACAGCTCGAGAGCGTGGACCACCCCGGTGAGGGAACCGCTCATCAACACCATGTCCCCGGTCTCCATGGCGACATCCGTACCCGTGCCGATGGCCACACCCACATCCGCCAGAGCCAAAGCTGGGGCATCGTTAATCCCATCTCCAACCATGGCCACCTTCCGGCCTTGAGCCTGAAGCTCCCGGATCTTCTCGGCTTTTTCTCCCGGCATCACCTGGGACCACACCTCATCCACTCCCACCTCGGCGCCAATTGCCCGGGCAGCCGCCTCATGATCTCCGGTGAGCATCACAACCCTCAGCCCCATCTCCCGGAGCCTCGCCACGGCGTCCGCCGAATCTTCCTTGACCGGATCGGCCACAGCCAAGGCACCGAGGAAGGCCCCGTCCCTGGCAACTAGCACCGGGGTCCGCCCTTCCCGGGTGATCTCGTCCACTGAGCTGTCCCATGACACCGGGTCTACGCCGGACGACCGAAGGAAGTCGGGATTCCCTACGAGGACCTCCGACTCTCCGACAATTGCCGTGACTCCCCGCCCAGGGACGGAATCGAATGCCGTCGCACGTTCCCAGGCCAACCCTCTGGTACGGGCCTCGGAGAGGACAGCTGAGGCCAACGGGTGCTCGGAGCCCTCCTCGGCTGCGCCGGCCAGGGTGAGGAGTTCCGTCTCTTCGATTCCAGGGGCCGGGAAAACCCCCAGGACGTTCGGTTCACCCCGGGTAATCGTCCCCGTTTTGTCCAGGACAACCGTGTCCACCCGGCGGGCAGCCTGGAGGGCATCCCCATTCCTCACCAGGACTCCGAGCTCCGCAGCTTTTCCTACAGAAACCATGACGCTGATAGGCGTGGCCAATCCAAGGGCACATGGACAGGCGATAACAAGAACGGCAACAGCCACCACGGCCGCCGTGCTGAGCCGGGGATCGGGCCCATACGTGTACCAGACGGCGAAGGTCAGCACAGCCACGATCATGACCGACGGCACGAAGTATCCGGCCACAACATCCACCGTCCGTTGAATCGAGGGCTTGGACCCCTGGGCGGTCCGAACCAGCTCCACGATCTGAGAAAGAACCGTGTCCTTCCCAACCCGACCGGCCCGGAACCGGAAGCTCCCAGAGCCGTTGACCGTGCCCCCGGTCACTTCATCCCCGGGGCCCTTCTCCACCGGCAGGCTTTCCCCCGTGACCATGGACTCGTCCACGGAGCTCCGGCCCTCATCGACCTCTCCGTCCACGGGGATTCGCTCCCCTGGCCGAACCAGGACGACATCTCCCACCAGAACCTCCTGTGCGGGGATTTCCATCTCCTCCCCCCCCCGCATAACGGTGGCTGTCTGAGGTCGAAGATCCATGAGGCGTCGCAGAGCTTGGGAGGTCTTTCCCTTCGCCCGAGCTTCCAGAGCCTGACCCAGCATCACAAGGGTGATGACGACGGCCGTGGCCTCGTAGAAGGGGTGGGCGGCACCCTCCGGGAAAAACCCCGGCACAATGACGGCGAGGGTGGAGTACACCCAGGCCGAACCGGTCCCCAGGGCGACCAGCGTGTCCATGGTCGCATCCCGGTTCTTAAAAGCGGACCAGGCTCCCGTGAAAAATCGGCGGCCCACATAGGCCATAATAGGGACGGTGAGAAGTCCGCTGAGAACCCAGAGCCCCCGCATGACACTGTGGTCCAGGTTCTGGAGGCCGGGAATCCAGTGGGCATGGCCGATCAGGGCAACCGGGGTTCCCAGCAATACGCCGACCCAGAACCTTCGAAGCAGATCCTTGTATTCGGCTTCCCGCTTTTCTTCCCGCTCTCTGAGAGCTCTTTCGAACTCCTCCCCGGTCTCATCCCGAAGCTGGAATCCGGCCTTCCCTACCTTTTCGACCAATGCGGGAAGGTCGAGGACTCCGGGAACGAATCGGACCTGAGCGGACTCTGTCGCCAGACTCACTTCCGCACCGACGACGCCGGGTCCTTTCCCCAGTATCCTCTCAACCCTCGAAACACAGGCGGCACAGTGCATTCCCTCGACGCCCAGCTCCGAAATCACGATCGGAACCTGGTAGCCCGTGTCGTCGATGGTGTCGAGGATGGTCTTGAGGTCGGTTTTGGCCGCATCGAAGGATATCTGGACCTCACCGGTGGCCAGATTCACCGAGGCTTCTCCAAGCCCGGGGACAGCCTTCAGGGCGGTTTCAATCCGGGACACACAACCGGCGCAGTGGATGCCGTCCACTGGAAGGGTCAACGAAACCAGGGGAGGTTTCCTTCCGGGCGCCTGAGTTCTGGGTGACAAGTCTGACATTTCTTCCTGCGGTTGAGGATGCCCCGAAGTCCTGAAGGGCCCACCCTAGGAACCAACGAGGCGCTCAGAGGTTCCAATGTAGGGGTTCTAGCTTACGTTCCCGCTTCCGGTTGTTAGCTTGAAGCCCGAAGGATTACTCCCAGGATCAAATCACTAAAAAAGGAGCACAAGGGTGGGTATGCCGCAAATCAGTTACGGCCTGAAGAAAGCCGTCCCGCTGGCCATGGCCGACGCGGATCTCCGCGTACGGGAAGAACTCAAGAAGGAAGGCTTCGGAGTCCTGACCGAGATCGACGTGAAGGCTACGCTGAAGGAGAAGCTGGACGTGGATTTCCGTCCCTACAAAATTCTCGGGGCCTGCAGTCCTCCCCTGGCTCACCAAGCCCTTTCTTCCGAGACGGACATCGGTCTCCTGCTACCTTGCAACGTAATCGTCTACGCCGGAGACGAGGAAGGGACTTCTGTAGTGGCGATGCTGGATCCGAAAGTCCAGTTAGGGATCACCGGACGAGATGATATCGACCACCTGGCCAGCGAAGTCCGCACCCGTTTGGAACGGGTCCTGGCCGCTATCTAGGGCTCCAGAGGGAAGCCGGGAGGGCCGATGACCTCTTCCTTTCCGGCATCGGTGGCCAGAGTCACCTCCCATCCCTGCTGGGTCAACGCCTGGGCCATGGCGTTCGCCCCTTCCCTGCCCATGAACCGTCCTACCCGGACCCGGGCCAGGTCGGGTCCGGGTGTCCGGACGATCCGAGCCGGGTGCCCGGCCTCTCTGAGCTGCTCGGCAAGGAGGTGGGCCCGGTCCAGGCTTCGAAAAGCTCCGACCTGAATGGAAAAATCGCCCTCTTCTCCCCTTGGGACCGGGGAACGGTCGGCGGGGGCGGTAACCGCGACCTCTTCGGTGGCCTCAGGGGCCGGGGCCTCAGGGAGGGCTTCGATTTCCCGGGCGTGCTCCCGGACCCACAGCCTGGCCTCAGAAATCCGGGGACTGGAAGGATAGTCCCTGACAAGCGATTCGAAGGAGGCCTGGGCAGCTCTAAGGTCGCCACGGAGTTCAGCCGAAAGACCCAGCCGGAAAAGGGCATCGTCCGAATAGGGGCCTCCCGGATATTCCAGAACGAGTCGCCGGAAGTCCAACTCGGCGATGGCCGGATCGACGGTCAGCTTGCCTCGCAGCCAGATTCCCCGCTGGCGGTCCACCCGAGAAGCCACCGGAAATCTCATGTTCCACCAATTTTCCAATGTCTCCCGAGCTTCCGTAATCCTCCCCACCGCCATGAGGGTCTCCACCTCACTCAGGGAAGCCCCCTCCTGGGCAAGGAGGCCCGAGGGAACCCCTGCGAAGGCGAAAGACAGAAGGGCCATGGTCAGAGCGAAGGTCCTCATCCGGCTCGGGCCCTTTCAGCGACCATGATCCCAAGAAGCCATTCTTCCAGAATCTGCTCATCCGGAAGAGAGCTGGACTTGAGAAGTCGATCCACCCTCCTCAGCCCCAGGATGGCATCGTCCAGGGCCTGCTGAGGCCACCTTTGAGCCTCTTTGGCCAAGCGTGAGCCAAGCCACTTGAGGTGATAGGGGAGGACGGCCTCCAGGGCCGGGGCTCCTCCGGCCTTACCCAAGGCAAGGCGAATGAGGTGGGTCGCCAACCCCATGGTCAAAGACACCCCGGACTCCCCCTGACTGAAAAGAACTTCGAGCCCCTTCAGCGCGTCTTCGAACTCCCGGCGCCCCACCCGGTCCATCCAGAGCCAACGGTCTTCCGTCGGGACAAACGTTCCCGCAGCCTTCACCGCTTCCAGTCCAATAGCTTCACCTTCATCTACCAGAACGGACAGCTTCTCAACCTCCTGAGCCAAAACCCCCAGATTGGTCCCGACCCCTGCCGCAAGAGCCCGGGCAGCCTCTTCCGTCATCTCCTGGCCATGGCGGGTCCGGGTCCAGGTCATGAGCCATCCCGGCACATCGTTCGGCCCCACCTCCCGGAACTCCACAGCTCTGGCTTTCCGGGAAAGCTCAGTATAAAACTTGGCCTTCGATCCCTTGGGAACGGTGCACAGAAGGATGAGCGCCAAACCCGGCGGAGGGGCATTCACGATGTCGAGGAGGGTCTCTCGGGCCCGGGAGCTTCCGGCCAGCGCTTCCACCTCTCGCAGAACCACCACCCGGAGAACCGCCATCATGGGAGGAGTGGCCAGAACTGAAGCCAGTTGCTCCACCCCGACCTCAGAACCCCTCAGGGAATCGAAGTTGAAGTCCCTGGTAGCTGGGTCGATGAACCACTCCACCAGAGCCCGGGTCTCTTCATCTTTTCGGAACTCATCGGCCCCGTGAAGGAAGAATACCCCACCCGTCTCCCTGGTCTTGAGACCAAGGGGACCTGTCACCGTCATTTGGGGAGTCCTGCGTGGCTACTCAATCCCGACCCTGATGGCAGCCGGGTGCCGGCGCCGGTCCATGATGGGAGAGTATTCGCGGAGAAGGTCATGAGAATCGCCCCAGATACCATCCTGAAATTCAGTTTCAGTGAAGATAGAAAGGTTCTTGGGGAAGGTAGGATTTCGCTCGGTCTGTGTAAAAGAGGGGGGCGGGGATTCCACCACTACGGGCGGAAGGTCCACACCCTCACCCGATGGGCCCAGAGTCGGCGCCCAGGCTGCCAGAATCATCAGACCGGCGACGGCAAGAACCGAAAAACCCTTGGCGCCACTACCCAGGGATCCGTTGGACGTTGGTGTGCCGGTTCCGGCGGACAGACTCTGAATCTGGTTCTCAAGGCGCAGGTTGAAATCGGATGGCACCTCTATGTCCGGAAGAGACCGGAGCAATTCCCTTCCTGCCTCCAGAGTACGGGAGTATTTCATGCACTGCTCACATCTCGAGCGGTGCAAGTCCATCTCCTGCGTAACCGGGGCCTCGGTCCTTCCATCAATAAATTCGGAGAACCGGGCCAGATACTCCATGCATTCCATCGGTCTAACGATACTCCTGGTCCACTTCTTTGCGTCGAAAGGTGCTTCCTTACCTCTGTTACGTTTCTGACACTCGCCAGGTTCCCCTCCCTACGTCATCTGTTTAGTCCGAGGGCCCGGGTCCCCAAAAAAATCCGACCCCCCAGAAAGGGAGGGCCGGATGATAATATCGGGCGAATTCGCCATGGCGCCTAGTCCAGTAGAGGAGCGATGATTCTGGCGAAGTTGTTCCGGGCCCGGTTCAGCCGACTCTTCACGGTCCCCAGGTTACATCCAGTGATGTCGGCGATCTCCTCGTACGTCTTCCCTTGGAGTTCCCGAAGGACAAAAACGATCCGATGATGCTCCGGAAGCTGTGCTACGGAGTTTTCCACCAGCTCCTTCAGGTGCCGCTTCCGGTATAGATCATCGGGACGAAGCTTAGTGTCCTCCCATTCCAAGGGGCGGTGATCGACCTGCCAATTCTTCTTGATGGTCTGGAAGAGCACCAGGGGATTCCTGGAACGGTTCCGAAGTTCGTTCTTGGCCAGATTCCCGGCGATGGTATAGATCCAGGTGGAGAACTTCTTGGTTTGATCGAAGCGATGCAGGTGTCGAAACACTCTGACGAATGTCTCCTGGATCAGGTCCTGGGCCCGCTCCCGATCTCCCACCGTTCGATAGACGAAGTTGATCAAGCGTTTGTCGTAGCGCGCCACCAGCTCCCCGAAGGCCCTGGAGTTGCCATCCAGGAACTGCTGAACCACCTGGCTATCTGTGAGATCCCCAAACCCTCGTCGGACTTTTCGAGGAGCCCCGGTACTTCCGCGGGCCTGTGGTTCGATGGCTGTAGCTGTTTTGGCACTCATGGTGACTCCAACCTCTGTTTGGATACTAAAGGGACCGTCGAAGGACGTACCCCACCGTCGTGACCCGATAAGCGCAGGAACCGTACCACCAGCAAAACCCAGCAAACTCGTTGATTTCCAAGAAGGCCTGTCCCCTTGAGTGGACAGCCAGATCGTTTTTGGGGACGGTTCCCTATAACGCCCCTTCCTCATCCTCTATAACGCTCCAAACCCAACGTTTCGCACAAACCCATCTACGACCGGTCCCTTCGGAGGCGATCCATGAGGAGGATCCCGACGAGGGTTTTCCCATCCCGGATCTCACCTCTCTGGACCATCTCGAGAACCGCAGAGAAAGGAAGTTCGACGACCTCGATGAACTCGTCTTTGTCCCTGTTGACCGATCCTTTCTCAAGGGACGAGGCCTGAAAGAGGTGGATCTCTTCATTTGTAAACCCAGGTGTAGTATATACGCTGGTCAGGTGTTGAAGCTTACCGGCTGCGTATCCGGTCTCCTCCTCCAGCTCCCGTCTTGCGCACTCCTCCCACCCTTCCTCGTCAAACGGGATCCCCGCAGGGATTTCGTAAACGAACCCCCCGGCAGCGTATCGATATTGATAAATCAGGACCACCGTGGGATCTGCATCAAAGGGGTCGCCAAGAAAGGGCACAACCGCTGAAGCGCCCCGATGGCGGATGAACTCCAACTCCCCCTCACTACCATCGGGGAATCGGACCCGGTCAACTGAGAGGTGGACCACCCGGCCGTCGTGGATCAATCTCGAGCTGATATGGCCCGTATCCGGATCGATCTTCAAGAGCTTCTTTCTGAATGGTTCAGTCATGGGTATTTCACGACCTTGCAGGACAAAGGAAACCCCGGAGGCTCCTCGAGTTTGGACACGAAGCCCCCGGGGTAGGGTTGCCGGACACGTTCAAAAATCCGAGACGACCTCCACCGGCCCGAGGCCAAGCTCCTCGAGGGGTCCTTGGACCGCCTCGGCGTCACCGGCGACTACAATTACCAACTCCTCCGGGTTCAGGACCTTGCGTCCTGCCGCGTGAGCCTCAGCCACGCTTACCCCCCGGATCCGATCCCGGTAGCTTCCGAAGAAGTTGTCCGGGAGCCCATATATATGAAGTTCGGTGATGCGGGCCGCCACCTGCCCTGTGGTCTCCAGGTGGAGAGGGAAGGTGCCGGCGATGTAATCCCTGGCCCGGTCGACCTCTGATTCGTCCGGACCGAATTCCAGGAGCCCCCTGAGTTCCCCAAGGGCCTCCTCCACAGCCGGAGCCGTGACCTCCGTGGCCACCGCCATGGAGATCCCGAACGGCCCGGGTCCACGTCGATGGGAGAAACTGGACCGGACCCCGTAGGTGTAGCCCCGCTCCTCTCGAAGATGGAGCATCAAGCGGCTGGTGAACGCTCCCCCCAGGACCGTGTTGAAGATCTTCAATGGGAAAAAGTCCGGAGTGGAGCGGGCCACCCCCACCTGGCCGATTCTGATTTCCGATTGAACGGCTCCAGGGCGGTCGACGATCACCACCCTCCCGCCACCGGACCGGGCCCCGACTTCCATATTCAACTCGGCCCGGGGTCCGCCCTTCCAATCGCCGAAATGCTCCAGGGCCATTGCCTCGACCTCGGAGTTCTCCATGTCGCCCACTACAACCATGGCGGACCCGGAAGGCGTGTAGTTCGCCTGAACAAAACCTCGAATATCCTCCCTCCCATTCCCTTCCACGGAAGCCCGGGTTCCGGCCAGAGCCCGATGATAGGGGGAGGAATCGGAATAGATAAAATGGACCGCCGCGTCGTCAGCCAGACTTCCCGGATCCATTTGGCGTTGTTGGATGGCGGCGAGTCTTTGGGTTCGGAGGCGGTCCACCTCTTCCTCGGGAAAGGCCGGCCGTAGCATGGCACCCGCCAGAAGCTCCATGGCTTCTGGCAAGCGCTCAGCCAAGCAGGTGACAGAAGCCGTCGTGGAGTCCCACCCGGTTCGAACTGAAAGGCCGGCCCCGATCCCTTCGAAGGCTTCAGCCTGTTCCGGGCCCGTGAGGCGGTCCGTCCCTCCGTCCAGCCCCTCCCCTGCGAGAACAGAGAGCCCCGCCGAGGAGTCTGGAAGGAGCGACTCTCCAGCGTCCATGGTCACCACCAAAGTGACCAGGGGGATTTGGCTCATTCGGGCGATCTTGAACCCCAAACCGTTGGGCAGGTGGGAGGACTCCACCGGGGGGAAGTCGAAGGGCCGAACGACACCGGAGTTCGGGGGGACGGATCGGTCCATGCTTGAAGCGGTGGGGCCGGTCATTGCCCGCCTCCGGGGATATAGGTGAGAAAGGCCCGGTTGTCGGGGCCAAAAAACTCCGAGGCGAAATCCTTGACCTGCTGTCGCGAAACAGCCCGGACCCGATCCACCTCCAGGTTTAGGCGAGCGGGATCATCGAAGGTCTGGTCGAACATCGAAAGGAGATCGGCTCGCTGCCCCACCTGCTGGATATTTCGGAGAAGATGGGTTTCTGTGAGGGCTACAGACCGATCCAGCTCCATCTGGTTGACAGAGGAAAGGTCCCCTAGAACCTCCAACAGCCCTCGTTCCAGGTCCTCAGGTTTGGACCCCGGGTACCCAGTCACCCAGAAGAGAAGAAGGGACGCACTGGTCTGAAGCGGGAACAGATAGGCCAGGACGTCCTTGGCCACCCGTTTCTCCCGGACCAGGGTCCGATAGAGACGAGACGCTTTTCCACCACCCAGAACCGTCGCAGCAACCTCAGCCGTATGGAACCGATCCGAGGTCAGGGGAGGAACCCTTACCGCCATGTACACCCGGGGAAGTGGAACGTCGTCCACAACTTCTTCCCGAACGGTCTCACCAATCACCGAGGGGATCTCGATCTCCCCTGGGAGAGGCGGAATCGGGGCACCTTCAGGGATCTCGCCGAAGTACTTTTCGATGGTTTTTAAAGCGGAGTCCGGGTCGAAGTCCCCGGCCAGGGTGAGGACGGCGTTGTTCGGGACATAAAAGGTCTTGAAGAAGTCCCCGACGTCCTCCAGGGTGGCAGCCCCGATATCCTTCATGGACCCGATGACCGAATGGTGGTAGGGGTGGGTGGGTGGAAAGACCAGAGCCTGCATGCGCTCGTCCCAGTCCCCATAGGGCTGGTTGTCATAGCGCTCCTTTCGCTCGTTCTTCACCACCTCCTGCTGGTTCTCCAACTTCTCTTGCGTCATGGCCGGGAGCATCCAACCCATCCGGTCCGATTCAAGCCAGAGAGCCAATTCCAGGTGATGTGAGGGGAGCGTTTCGTAGTAGTTGGTCCGGTCGAACCAGGTCGAGGCATTCAGGGACCCTCCCGCCTGCTCCACAAGCTCGAAGTGCCGGTTCTTGGGAACGTTGGCTGAACCCTGGAACATCATGTGTTCGAACAGGTGCGCGAACCCGGTTCGCCCCGGTCTTTCGTTCCGGGAACCAACGGCATACCAGAGGTTGACCCCCACGATGGGGATGGAGGTGTCGAGGGATAGGGTGACCCGAAGGCCATTGGACAGCCGGTGCCTTTCCACAGGGACATTCAACAAGGTATTGCTCTTCTCTTTCCTTTAGGGGCCAACCCGGGTACCGGGGCGAGCCGCTAGGGTCTTTGCATGAGGCGTTCCCGAAGTGCGAGAGGGAGAAGATCCTGGGTAAGCAGATCCCCGGCTCCCTCACCGCCATCGGTGATTCGAGTCTCGGCCATGTCCAGGAGGAGTTGATCCCCCTCTATTGCCACCATCCGGCCCCGCTCCAGCATCTCGTAGGCCAGGTCCTCCCAACCCGCCGCCGCCGCCGCCAGGGCAGCCAGGAGCTGGGCTTCAAAATCGAAGGGGCGCAGCCGGGCTCCGCCGGAGATGTCTCTGGACCCCTCCTCCAGGAGCCCTAGATCAACCTCCACCAATCCCAACACCACCTGGCCCCATCCCTCGCCGGGGTCGAGGTCGACAGAACGTGTCAGGGGTCCCAGTGCCTCTTCCTTCCGCCCCTCCAGGGTCAGGGTAACTCCGATCTCATAGGCGATCGTCGGATCGTCCGGATCCAGTTTCGCTGCCGCCGTGAGTTCCCTCATCGAATCCTCAAAAAGACCTTCCCTGGAGAGGTAGGCACCAAACGACAGACGGGCCAAAGGAAGATCCGGGGCCAGAATGGAGGCGGTCCTCAGGGCCCCTTCGGCGTCCGGATCATCGAACTGGGCCAGGCCGTTTCCCACCGTGGCAAGGATGAAGGCATCCTCCGGGTCCTGAGCCAACGCCTCCCTGAAGCGTTCGTAGGCGCTTCCCGGAGCCCCCAACTCCTGTTCGGCGACCCCGATCCAGCAGAGGATCGACGGATTGTCAGGATCAAGTTCCAGCGTCTGGGACAACTCCCGGGCCATACCCTCCCAGTTTCCCTCCTCCCCGAGGTCAAGGGCTTGGCGGAGGAGGGCCTCGATATCCACGGTCATGCCCCGAACTTGGCCAGCCGCTGAGCGTGGGCCAGGGCCAGGGTCATTAGATGCTTCCCTTCGAAGGTCCCAAGATCCCCTCGCCTGCAATCCGACTCACCAAATCCCCCACCGGTGGGGCGAGCCCAGGGGGAATCGATCAGAACCGGAACGGCATGCCAGGAATGGGCGGCAAATGTGGCCGGGGTCGAGTGATCTCCCGTCACTACCAGCACCTCCGGATTCACTTCCTTAATCCGGGTGATAAGGGGATCAACCGATTCGATGGCCTTCACTTTCGCGTCGAAGTCTCCGTCCTCACCCCGGGAATCTGTGTATTTGAAGTGCAGGAAGAAGAAGTCATAGTCGTTGAAATGCTTCTTGAGGATATCTGGGAGTTCCGAGGTGTCGGCCGGAACATCCTTCACATCCATCCCTACCAGGCGAGCCACACCCCGGTACATGGGATACTGGGCGATGGCTAAAGCCTTTAGGCCATATCGTTCCTGGAAGCTCGGGAAGCCCTCGTAGGCCGCGAACCCTCTAGCCAGGACCCCGGAAATCCGCGGCTCATCCTTCAACAGCTCCCGGATCTGGTCCAGGACCCCTTGCATGAGGGCTGCGCTCTTTTCGGAACCGGGTTCTGTGGCCTTGATCGGGAGGGGGGGCACTCCCGTTGCCTGGGGGGCCGAGTCGGTCAGGTCTGCTTCCAGCCCCCCTCCTCGAAGGATCAGAACCGCTCGGTGCTCCTTCTCGTGGTCCAGGAAGACTTCGATTCCGTCAGGGGCCACCAGTCCGGCTCGCACCATTTCCACCACCCGGCGCCCTTCTTCGTCAGCCGGTCTTCCGGCCCGTCGATCCTGGACCAGCCCATTGGCGTCCAGGGTGGCAAGGTTCAGGCGAGCGGCCAGGTCTCCCGCTCTAAGCTCGAAGCCGACTCCCAGTGCACTCAGGGCGCCCCTTCCCACATCATACTCCACCGGGTCGTAGCCGAAGAGAGAGAGGTGCCCGGGACCACTTCCCGCGGTAATTCCGTGCTGGACCGGGATGAGTGCACCCAGGGAGGCCGACTCTGCCAAGGCATCCAGATTCGGCGTGTCGGCGGTTTCGAGCTCCGTCAATCCGGTTTCCGGATGAGGAAGGCCTCCGAGGCCGTCCAGGACGAAGAGAACGATCTTTTTTCCTTCCGCGCCTCTTTCGACCAAGGCGTCGGGAAATCGGATGGATGACATGGGCTTGCACTCATTGAAGAAGGAACGCTGCGCCGCCTGGATACCCCGGTCCAAAGGAACGGAGAACCCAGGTCCGAAAAAATGGAGATCCCGTTTGGAATGAAAATATCCCCGGGGGGTTACACCTGCCATATCACGTGAGTGCCCCCCATTTTTCCGAGGACTCAGGTTAGGCCGCTTCTCCCGGGATTGCCTCCCCCTGGGCATTCCTCGTAGGATGCCAAATCTGACTCGTCCAAAGGGTCCCGGCGACCCTGTCCAAAAAGAGGAGATCTACTGTGAAGTACACCCCCTTCGAGATGGAACGGTGGCAATCAACCTTCGAAAACAGGGTGACCATCAACCTATCTGAGAGCGGCGTCCACCCCATGACGGCGGGAGAGCTGCTCCAATTGGCCGGGACGGATGAGGGTATCGAGGGAATTCCCCTGTCCTATGGGCAGTCCAATGGCTCCGACGAGCTCCGGGATCGAATTGCCGCCCTCTACCCCGGTGCCACCGAGGCCTCGGTTCTTGTTACGGTGGGGGGTGCCGAAGCCAACTTCGTGAGCCAGTGGCACCTTCTGGAAGCCGGGAAACCGGTGGCGGTCATGCTCCCGAACTACATGCAGGTTCCGGGAATGGTGGAGAATTTCGGAGCCCCCATTCTTCCCTTCAACTTGAAGGAAGAGACGGGCTGGCAACCGGATCTGAACGAACTCGAGTCCGCTCTCAAGGATGGCGCCAGCTTCATTCTCGTGACGAATCCCAATAATCCCACCGGCGCCTGCCTTTCCGAGGAGTCCATGGCCGGGATTGTGGAGTTGGCGGACCGCTTCGGTGCTTGGATCCTATCCGACGAAGTCTATCGGGGAGCCGAGGTGGGGGGGGAGGAAACACCGTCCTTCTGGGGACGGACCGAGCGCGTTCTGATCACCAACTCCCTCTCCAAGGCATACGGGCTCCCGGGCCTCCGCCTGGGTTGGGTCGTGGGTCCGTCGGATTTGGTTCAGGACCTCTGGGGCCGGACCGACTATACAACCATCTCCCCCGCCTCACTCTCCGACCACATGGCCACGCTGGCCCTGGAACCAACAACCCGAAGCAAGATTCTCCAGAGGACCCGGGGTATCATCAAGGCGAATTTTGAGGCAATGAAGGGTTGGATCGACGAACAGGAAGGGCTATTCAGCTATCGCCCCCCCGACGCCGGGGCCATCTGCTACATGCGATACGATTCTGAGGTAAACTCTTCAGCGTTCGCCGAAAAGCTTCGGGTGGAAAAATCTCTCCTGGTGGTGCCCGGAGATCATTTCGGAATGGATCACTACCTCCGGATCGGATTCGGAAACCCACGGGAAGAACTCATGGACGGCCTGGGCAGGATAGCCGAAGCCTTCCAGGAGGTTCGAGGCTGAGCAAGGCTATGCCGCCACAAGATGTCCTCCGCGACCTCGAACTGCTTTTGCAGTCTCGCTACGGTCTCATCCACATAGACACGGACGAGGCCGACCGGGCCCTTTCCCTTCTTCAACACCTTGCGGACCGGATTTCGACGCCCCTCTTCACCTGGTCCCGGATCGAAGGAATCCGGAGGGTCGGATGGGAGGGCGGCATCTTCGACACCAAAGAGCCACAGAAGGCCATGGCCCATGTGGCTGCCGCCGACATCTCCGCCATCTATCATTTCCATGGCATAGGACAACATCTGGAAAACGACGAGGTGTTCAGGGCTCAGGTGAAAGCAGGGGCGACCAAGCTGGAAACCATGAATGGCGCCATCGTCTTTACGGGCTCGGATCTCTCCTTACCCACCGATCTGGATCCTATGGCAGCCACCCTGGGCCTCCCCGCCCCAGGGGAGGAGGAATATCGAAGCCTCCTGGGAAACCTCATTCGGGACCTGAGCCAACGGCAGTATATCGAGGTCGACCTCTCGAAAGAGGAAATGGCGGGCCTCCTGAAGCACCTCTCGGGTCTGACTCTCATGGAGGCGGGGAAAATCCTCACGAAAGCGATCATCGAGGATCACCGACTCACCCCCGATGACATCCGCCACGTCATCGAAGCGAAGAAGGTCGTAGTGGAACGGGAGGGGTTGCTGGAGTACTTCCCCGTAGAACAGACCATGGCGAATATCGCCGATCTGGTGAATCTGAAGGCCTGGTTGGCGAAGAGAAAAAACGTAGTTGAAAATCCCCTCAAGGCTGAGGAGTTCGGTCTTTCTTTTCCGCGGGGGGTCCTGCTTCTTGGAGTCCCAGGATGCGGAAAGAGCCTCTGTGCGAAGGCAGTGGCATCGGAGTGGGGCCTGCCCCTGCTCAAGTTCGACACCTCCAACCTCTACAACAAATACATCGGCGAGAGTGAGAAGAACTTCAAAAGGGCGATTAGAGCCGCAGAGCGAATGGCGCCGGTGATTCTATGGATCGACGAACTCGAGAAGGCTTTTGCTTCGGGAGGGACCGAAGACGGAGGGGTTTCCCAGCGAATCCTGGGATCATTCCTGAGTTGGATGCAGGACCGGAAAGGGGAGGTATTCATCGTCGCGACGGCGAATGAGATCAATCGCCTGCCACCGGAATTCCTCCGAAAGGGCCGGTTCGATGAGATCTTCTTCGTCGATCTTCCAGACGCCGACACCCGCCGCGAGATCTTCAAAATCCACCTGGTCTCCCGGGGGCAGGATTCGACAGCTTTCGATCTCCACACCCTGGCGGTGGGAACCGATGGCTTCACCGGATCCGAGATCGAAGAGGTAGTGGTTTCAGGACTCTATACCGCATTTTCCGACGAAGTACCCCTCGATACGGAGGGTCTGATGAGGGAGGTCCGAGGAACGGTGCCTCTTTCCGTGACCATGGCCGAAAAGATCGAAGCACTGAGGGGTTGGGCAGAAAGTCGAACGGTCCCCGCAAACTGACCGCGTCGGTCCTATTCTGAGTCCACTCTCTCGACACACTCGGGCAGGTCGTTCCGGGGAGAATTCACGAGGCTTGAAACGGCGTGGCTTTCGAGGCCCTCGGTGAAAGGCTGCAGAAGGGCCGGCAAGGTTGCCGCATCAGCCAAGGGATCGAGCCAGCGATTGGCTGAGTGAGGGGTCAGGATCACCGGCATTCTGTGGTGAATCTCCCGGATCTCGGGCACCGCCTCGGTCGTGAGGATCGTGAAGGTAAAGAGAGGGGAGCCATCCTGAGGATTCCACTTCTCCCAGAGGCCTGCCATGACGAAGGGTTCGGCTCCAGGACGATGGATCCAGTGAGGGATCTTGGTCGGCTTGCCCCCTTCCCCGGCCTCCACTTTTCTCCACTCGAAGAAGCCATCGGCGGGGACCACGCACCGGCGGCTTCGAAAGGCCCCGCGGAACGCAGGCTTCTCCGCAACCGTCTCAGAACGGGCGTTGATCATCCGGTTCCCCACGGCCGGGTCCTTCGCCCAGCCTGGCACCAGGCCCCATCTCAGCAATCCCATCCGCCGCCCGTCCGGGTCCTGGGCGATCACGGGGGCTTCCTGGGTGGGGGCGATATTAAAGCGGGGCGGATAGTCGAATTCCGGTGGGTCGATATCGAAGGAATCCACCAGGTTGGACAGGGGAACCGAGAGAGTGTAACGACCGCACAACGTACTGTGGCCTAGCCGCGGGAAAGGAAGCCGAGCAGGCTCATGAACCCTGCGATGAAGCTTCCGTACTCTTCCTTACTCCGGAGAACCATCAGGGGCGGCACCTCGGCCTGCTCGGAGAGGACCTTGAGGTTCACAAAGGAGACAATCTCCGAGTCCTCGAGGTCGATGGCATCCCAGTCCCGGGCCGGCTTGGACTTGAACTCCTCGTAGGCCTCGGAGAGGATTCCCAAGTTCCCGTCCTCTGGAAGGACGATATAAAAGGCTCGGCTCCCAAGGCCGAAGCGTCGAGCCACAGAACTCCAGCCCCCACCGGACCTCCTCATGCCGACAAGAGCATCGGAGGACACGCCGGCACGGGTCGAAACAAAAAGGACAACAGGAACCTCGTCCGGTTCCATGCCCCACTCCCCAAGGACCTCCACCTCATCTATGGGCACCCCGAAATGGTCCGCCACCGCCCTGTAGTAGGCCTGCCTGGCCCCGGGGCCCAGCTCCTGCCCTGAGGCAACATCAAACGCCCCGGCCCCCGCCGTGAAGACACAGCAGAGGAGTAGGGAAATCCAGGGGATGGGGGCTTGCTTCACCGATTGTCTCCGAAACCAATGCGAGAATAGGGGTTGATTAACAAATAGGCTGAAACCGGTCCATGGGCAAACAAAAAGATCCTTCGACCGTGCCTCCGGCCTTGAGCCCTCCGGAGACCTCCGTCAGGACCGGTAAACCAAACCCCCGCCAGTATGGCAGACTCCTGGGCCATTCTCTGGCATGAACCTTGAGATGGTAGGGTGGCAAAGAGAAAAGACGAGGGAATAGAAAGTCACGGATCGGGCGCGGGAGGAAAAGATGAACGATCATGAGAAAGAGACGAAGTTTCGAGGGGCGGATGAAGGCACCGACGTGGGTATTCCTAAGCCCCTGGCTGGGCCTGAAAAGCGGGATCTGGTGGTGGACCTCACGGGAATCACCCGGTTGGACCTGAGAAGCCTTGCCCTGCTACTGACGGCTCAACAACAAGCCGAACAAGAAGATAGGAAGGTGTGGCTCGCAGGGGTCCCTCTCAGGATCTGGCAGACCCTGGATGAAATGGGCCTCGGCCGGTTATTCAAGTTTTTTCCCGTATCCGGTCAGGTGGCCGTATAATCCCACCCCC
>RCNC010000959.1_pt1 | contig 19167 bp, 19 predicted proteins | sample 2041301 | NCBI WGS metagenome assembly RCNC01 (sample SAMN09708231, study PRJNA481090) | Marine sediment metagenome, whole genome shotgun sequencing project. | biome: marine sediment; feature: ocean; material: sediment; isolation source: Sewage treatment plant 13A marine sediment (STP13A) ...
TTCTGGGCTTGTTTGGCAAGATCAGGTGAGCTTGCTTTTTGACTGTAACTGGTGCCGGCCATAAATAGAATTACCATGGATAGTATAACGAATATTCTAAAAATGCTCATGCCTTGTCTCCTGTTCTTTTGGGTGGATATCCTGAACATCAGAACTAACATGGTGCAAAGATATCATCAATGAAATCTTTTGTCGGTTATGCAACAGAACATTGAGAATATGAAAATTATATTCAATTAACCCGACAAGTCGGAAAACTTTTTAGAGTCACTGGGTAAGTGCCTTGGCGGAGACTCCCAGTTTCTGATTTCAAACTTCTCTCATGATTTCATGTTTTTTATGATAGGTATTCAGGAGAAGGCACTAATAGCCTCGCCATAGCTTTTTAAATACAGCTGTTGAGTATTAAGGATATAATGGAGTAAAGAACTTCAATCTGAGGATGTCAGGACGAATCCAGATCACACTTAATTCTGAAGTGTCGGTTGAGTTCTAACGGAACCGTTTGATCGGAAATCCCTATCTTTCCCCACCCATCCATTGAAAAAAAAATCTTGTTCGACCACCTCAAATGTATAATATTCTCTATGACTTTGATGATACCAGATATCCAGATCAATCATTATCCATGACGAGCCATGTCACTGTTAAAAATATTTCAAAAGCCGACACTGCAGAACCTTTCAAAAACCTGCGGTTGAGCAGCAAAAATCGACCCGGTCGGGCTCGGTGCACTGCTTGCGGGATTGCCTCAGACTGATGATCCGAATCTGCTTGTCGGTTACAAAACAAGCGATGATGCCGGGATCTACCGCCTGACTGATGAGTTGGCAATTGTTGCAACGGCGGACTTTATCACACCGCCCGTTAATGATCCCTACCTCTATGGGCAGATTGCTGCGGCAAATGCGATCAGCGATGTTTATGCAATGGGCGGTGAACCAAAGGTGTGTTTGAATCTGGTCTGCTTTCCGTCAAATAAACTTCCACCGGAGGACCTTAACCAGATCGTTGCCGGTGCCTTGAGTAAAATCACTGAGTCCGGAGCGGTGCTGGCAGGAGGTCACTCAGTTGAGGACAGTGAGCCGAAATTCGGGCTCTCCGTTACTGGTACGGTGCACCCCGATCACTATTGGACAAATGGCGGTGCCCAGGAGGGGGATGTCCTGATTTTAACGAAGCCACTGGGAAGCGGTGTTCTCTTTAACGCTAATCTAAAAAAATGGGTGTCGGAATCGGCGATGCAGGCGTGTGTTGATATTCTCGTCCACCTGAACAAAGATGCAGCCCATATAATGAAAAATTTTGACATCCATGGTGTTACTGATATCACCGGATTTGGCCTGGCAGGCCACGCTCTTGAAATGGCAAAGGCTTCCGGTGCAATTCTGCAGATAGATATCGATTCCTTACCCATCATGGACGAAGCACTTGCAATGTATCGCAAAGGTATGAGTACAGGAGTAAATCGCCTCAACGAAGCATTGGTCAGAGACGCTCTGCGTGATGAAAGTAGTCTCCCTGCAATTCATAAAGAGATTTTGTATGATCCCCAGACAAGCGGCGGCCTGTTGGCTTCCCTGCCTGCGAAACAGGCTCCGGAACTCATTCGACTCCTGAAAGAAGTGAAAACCCCGGCTGCTCAAATAGTCGGTACCGTTGTCGAGGTTTCGGGAACAGCAGGTCTGGTGGTTCGCTGATCACCGCGTAACCCCCTCCGCCGAAGCTGCCTGAGTATCGAAATTTGATGGAAATGGAATAAAAAGATCAACAGCGCACTCAGCTTTGACTCAGGTCAATGTCTGCATTTCTTTTGTCTGTTACAATGGAGTTAACAATGTGTCATAGATGACAAACAGTAAAATATCAGCCGGGAAATGGTCAGCAGATTATTTGCGGGTAGGAGGTTTGTGATGAAGATATTAAAATTAGCTGATACCAACGAATTTACTCCTGGAGCAATGAAACGTTTTTTTCTGGTACAGGATTCTCCATATTTCAAAATAATTAACTTTAATCTTGAGGCGGGTGTAACCTTTCCAGTCCACTCACATGATCTGGACGGCGATCTTTCCATACAGGTGCTCGAAGGTAAGGGAAGATTTCTTGGTGATGATGGTCTTGAGATAGAGGCAGGGGAAGGTGATATTCTCGTTTCCCAGATCAGGGAACCTCACGGTGTACGTGCTGAAACAAACATGAGAATTCTGGTGACGATTGCGCCGCCAATTTGATTTTTTCTGGCGGGTTGGCGTTATCAGTGGCAATAAATATTAAACATGAGCTTTGGAGGAACAATTATGGCTAAAAAAGTAGAGATTGATCAGGATGAATGTTTGGGGTGCGAGGCATGTGTGGAAGTCTGTCCCGATGTCTTCGGTTTTAATGATGATGAAAAAGCCTTTGTTATAGAAGGCAAGGAAGAGGGTGCTGATTGTGTAGATGAAGCAATAGCATCCTGCCCCGCTGAGTGTATTACCTGGGAATAATAATCTACCTGAAAACAGATGTGGTCCGGAACCCGGAATTGATGGTTCCGGACTGCAATCGCAGATCCCTCAAGCAAGAAGTTGCTGGTGCCGAAAACAGTCGATGGTGTGATCATTTACCATGCCTGTTGCCTGCATGAATGCATAACAGATTGTCGGGCCGACAAAATTAAATCCTCTTTTTTTTAGATCTTTACTCATCAAATCAGATTCGCTCGATTGTGTCGGAATGTCCATGACTGTCTGCCAGTGATTGTGAATGGTGGTGTTGCCGACGTAACGCCACAGGTGACTGTCGAGACTTGTAAATTCCTCAATTAGATCAATAACACCTCGAGCATTTTTAATTACTGCTTCAATTTTTAAACGGTTTCGAACGATACCTTTATCTCCCATCAACCGCTCTCTGTCTTCCTCACCATATCGGACGATTTTCTGAACGTCAAAATTGTTAAATGCTGATCGATAGTTTTGACGTTTCTTGAGGATGGTAAGCCAGCTCAGACCTGCCTGTGCCCCCTCTAAAACAAGCATTTCAAAGAGCGCACGATCATCGTGCAGCGGCACGCCCCATTCTGAATCGTGATACTGCATGTATAATGGGTCACTGGTGCACCACGCACATCGATTCAGACTCATCAGCCTTCCGGGGTCTGTGGCGGTGCAGGAACCTGGGGGAGAGAATAGGAGCTTGTTGACGTTTCACAATCCTCAGCTACCGCGCAACTGTCGGTTTCAGGCAAAGGAAAGGAATAACCGCCTGACTGCTCAGGTTGAGGCCCGGAAGATTCCTCGACTTTGCCCGGCAGGCAGTTTTGCTGTATGTATTCTACGAGTGCGTTTTCTCCCTTCAATACCGTGGTGGTCTGCTCGTGGATAATGGTCATCGCCGGCACTTCACCAATTCCAAGATGTTTGAGATAACTCACATTCACCCGTGGCTCAAATGAGGGAGAGACATCGATATTGGGGAAGGTAAAAGAGGAAACCCGGTCAACAGGGTTAAAATTTATATCACAGCTTGTGGTTTCCTTCATGGTCTCTATCACCTGCTCGCAATGGGCACAGGTTGAAGAGAAGAATAGATAGAGCTTACGATCAGCTGAGTCGGTTGTAAAGGTGGCCAGTGTGCCATCTTCAAGAGAGAAGGCTGACTGGTTGTCAACGTTGAAATCAAGGCTGGCAAAGGCCATACAAACAACAGAAAAAATCACCAGGCTTCTGAATATCTGCCTGAGGCCCATAAAAAGGTTAATCAAGACAATCAGCGAAAAAATAATCAGACAGTATGAGCAGAAAACGTCGGTAATAAAATACTGGAAGCTGACGAGTACCGCCTCTGCCGCCACTCCAGCAAGAAGCAGGAGACTGGTGAATTTCTGCCACAGCTCTGACCCCTTTCTGGCCTGGCTTATACCGAAACTGATAAAAAGAAAAAAGAAAAAGCCGGCGATATTGAAATAGAGCGGAGGAAGAAGGGTCAGCGAATCTACAATTTCACACCCCTCGTTCAGGCAGAATCCATCTCCTCGGTAGAGAATAAGAAATGTTTGCAGGCCGGTCAGGGCACAGCCGACCAGTGATAAAATATGGCTCAGCAACATGATTTAATCAATAAAAATTGGGTTAGTTTTCGTTTCGGGGATACAACAGCCGATTTCCTTACTGGAGAGAACAGACTCATGGTTCAATACCAGTTTGTTTACACCGATTGTAGAACTTTGATGGAAACGCTCTCAACGAGATCTTTTGTCTGGCTCCTATAGCTTTCCATATGAGGTGCCGTAAAATGGAGCTTGAGTGCGTCAACACTTTCCCAGCATTCAACAATGGTTACAACAGAGGGGTCTGCCTGTTGAACCTCCAGTCCTGTTTCAATGTCGACAGTAGGGTAATATTCGATACAACCGTCCTCCGCCAGAACATTGGGTACATTTTCATTAAAAATCTTCACAAATTCAACAACCTTATCAGGGACAACTTTAATTGAAGCGATAACTGTTATCATTACTATTCTCCAGGTGTGCGATGTTCTATTCTTAAAAACACCAAACAAATACCCCAAAACGAGGAGAAATAGCAATCTTTTCGCCAGTTTTATGGAATAAAACTGCACAAATCACGCTCATAATGACACAACGAGATGACAATGATGGAAGTTAAAACGATCATTTATGGCCAAACAAAGGTAATTTTTACCTTAAGTTTCATGTACCTCCTGCTGATGGCGGGGCTCGTCGCTGTAGCAGAGCAGACGGTGACCGGGTGTTATTGGTTGAAAAAGGGTTCTTCCGGTAAACGAGTACCTGTTTGCTATTATCATCACTCAGTTGTCCATCAGATTCCCTTTGCTCGCCACATGGCATACTTCTTTTGCTTGTCTAACCTGCTCCGCTGCTCGGCGGCACCGAATGGGGAACAGCATGCATGCGCATACCTGTCCAGGTAGGCGATATCCGGATGATCCTGAAAAAGGTTGGCAAGGGTTCTCAGAGATAAACCGGGTTCTGTTCCAGGAGGACATGCTGTTTATAACCGACTATTTTCCAGGCCTTAGTGTTTGAACTTATTATATTTTCTAATTTCTTGAGCCGGTCACACAGCCAATAATGGCTCAGTAAATACCTCGACCTGGAAGCCCCAGGTTTTTACTGGGCCATTATGCTTTATTGTTGATAATAAGGCAAAGCTCACTAAAGTGTAAAGCTGGTAGAGTCAATATGCTGAAATGGCAGACATAGTTGTCAATGAGTCAAATCAGGAGAGGTGGTATGCAGGTTGAGGAATTAAATACACTGATAGAATCTGTATTCAGTGCGAGCCGGGATGATGATGAGGATGCGATTTTTGAACTATCATCTGATATCATGTCTGTTTATCTTGAGGCACTGAGTGATATACATTTTGATGGCAGCAAAGCGGAGTGGCTTAATGACATGGTGACGGCAGTTGATAACGGTGATACAGCCATGCTGTTGTCAATACTTGACCAGGAGGAAGACAGTGATGATCGCTTTCTTGGATCTCAGGTTGCTGCTCTTTTTGCAGGGTTTCGACAGCGTGACGCCATGATGACTGTGGCACAGGCGGCCGGAATTAAAGCCCTGCTTGCAAATATGTAAACAATGTGTCCATTATCAGGTCGATCAGCCGGGTACGCCTCTGTTCAGGTTAACTCGGGATTAATAACTGGGAGCGGATCGAATAAATGATTATTAGAATAGTAATTGCTGGTTTTAGTTCGGTTGTCTCGGGAGTGTGCTATCTCTCGGGTCTGATGAGAATTATGAGTGGCCTCCTCCTTGGGTTTGGTATCCTGGCGGCCCTGTTTTTTGGTATCATTTTCCTGTTACCAGCCAGTGATGATCGATTATGGTTCCCGATTTATGGTGGTGGTGCATCATGGCCCTTCTTTCTTCTTGGCCTGGTTCTGGCAGGGCTAATTGGCTGGCTTTTCCTCTACAAACCGCAGCCGGCAGATGAGCAGCCGGTGACCGCTACTCATTTTAAATATCTTGGTGCTGGATTGTTCACCTATCTTTGTGCCCTTTTTCTGCCTGCCTTCTTATGGTTTCCCTCAGAAGAACGTCGTGTAGCCACTGAGATCTCGACACTTGGCCTGGAAGTGTTCATAGGGGTCTGCCTGTATCTGGCAGGATGTTCTATTGCCCTGTTTTTGCTTTACAGAGCATCTCGTGGCACGGCACCGAACCATTCAGACCTGATGAGACGATTTGTTCCCGCCCTGTTTTCTGTTTGCCATCTGGACAAGATGCCGGCGCTGGTTGCCTACCTACTGATTTATTCTCCGGAGACTCATGTTATCTTTCCCAAACTTGCGGCGCTGGCGTTGGCTGCCTATATACCGATTGGTATTTTTCTTATCAAAATCTGTGGTGACTGCAGGAACGGATTGCAGCACAAAGGTTAATGGAACCAGGCATGAATAGGAAAGCGACGAGGATGTGGTTGTGTGCACGGTGACGTGGTGGCGGAATAACACTTCGTATGGTGTTCTTTTTAATCGCGATGAGTCTCGAATGCGCCTTGAAGGAAGACTCCCTGCCCGTTTTGAAGCGTCTGGCATCAGTTACCTGAGCCCTGTTGATGCAGATGGCGGCGGCACCTGGATCTGGGTCAATGCAGAAGGGGTCGTTGGTTGTCTGCTCAATAATTATGAGGTTAATAAAGCGGGGCCAGCCAATCCGGTAAGCAGAGGAATCCTGCTGAAATCACTCGCCGGCCAGAGAGACATTGAATCTCTATGCCATGCAGTTTCAGCAGCTGATCCCGGAAGGTTTAAGGGATTTCTGATTTTTGCTATGGACCGGGAAGGACACCGCCTGGTTACCTGGGATTGTGATACCCTGCATACTCTCCGACAGCGTGACGTTCAACGCCCGATAACCTCATCAGGATATCTGCCAGAAGAAATTATCAGCCACCGCATGGATTTGTACCGGAGCAGGTTTGATACCGTTTACTCACCATCTTCTGAAGAGTTGTTCTCCTATCATATATTGCATGACCCTGCGCTGCCGGCTCATTCAGTGTTGATGTGTCGTCCTGATGCCAGGACCGTAAGTTTGAGCCAGGTCTCCGTTGAGTCCGAAACAATAAAATTTTCATATGGGGCGGTTTCTGAACAGTGTCGCCTGAATGGACTGACGACCAGGGCCTTGAACCGTGTTCATTAATCCACGCCATATAATTGTCGCTTTGACCATCCTTGCCGTTCTCCCGACGTGCGCATGGAGCAGTGATGGTGTTTTTGTGAACAGCTTCCTCGCTCAAATTGAACACTATGCTCTTGAGTCGAGTAATGGGCTGACGATTCTCATTGTTATAGCGCTGGCAACACTGGTTAGTGAAGATCTTGCCTGCATTGCCGCAGGACTGCTTGCAGCAAAAGCAGTGATCTCGATACCCGCTGCCGTGGCTGCAAGTGCACTCGGTATTTATATCGGTGATATTCTGCTCTATCTGACCGGTTACCTGGTTGGTGTTGCGGCGCTGGATCACCCGCCATTAAAATGGATTATTAAACCCAAAACCGTAGAACAGAGTCGAATGCTCTTTGAGCGTCGCGGCGCTGCCTTGATCATCACCAGCAGGTTTCTGCCGGGAACAAGGACTGCCACTTTTTTTGCTGCCGGTCTGGTAAAGGCGGGGCTGACAAAACTGATGGTTATTTTTGCCGTCGCAGTCGTGCTGTGGACCCCTATACTGGTCCTGGGTGCAATGATTATCGGCAGGGAAGTTATCCAGTATGCTGAAACATATTCCGATCATGCGCTGTGGCTCTTCCTGGGGCTGCTGATCACGCTCTATGCAATGACCCGCCTTGTTGTACCACTCTTTTCCTGGCGTGGTCGACGTCTGCTGGTAAGTAAGTGGCAAAGGCTCTCGCGCTGGGAATTCTGGCCGTACTATGTGACTAATAGTGTAACCTTTCTCTATGTCCTCTATCTCGGTTGTTTTCGATATCGCCAGCCGACACTTTTCACCGTTGTAAATCCATCAATAAAACCGGACAGCGGCTTTATTGGAGAGCGAAAATCATCTATCTTTAAGGACTTACCCCAGGATTCACTGGGTGTCTGGAAGCTTGTTGAGAGAGGAACGTCGGTTGCTGACAAGCATTCAATTTTTAAAGATTTTATGGATAAGAACTCACTTGATTATCCGATTGTGCTCAAGCCGGACCGAGGTCAGCGAGGCCTTGGCGTCTGTATTTGTCTCAATGAAGCGGATGCGCTTGGGTGGCTCAACGATAGTGAAGATGATTTTATAATCATGGAGTTCCACCACGGTGAAGAGTTTGGAGTGTTCTATTATCGTTTTCCCGACAAACAGACGGGAACGATATTCAGTATTACCAGGAAAAAACATCTTTTTGTCGTAGGTGACGGTCACCACACGCTCGAAGAACTGATATTGCGAGATAGTCGGGCCCTGTGTATGGCGCCAACCTTTTTTGAGCGATTAGGCCCGGAACTTCTTTCCATTGTTGCCGATGGAGAATCAGTACAATTGGGCCGTGTCGGTGCCCACTCCCTTGGAACCTTGTTTCTAGATGGTGGTTACCTGGCATCAGATGAGCTTCTCACGGCCATTGAGAAGATAGCCAGACCATATAAAGGGTTTTATTTTGGCAGATTTGATATCAAGGCTGCCAATGAAGAGGATCTTCAGAAGGGGAATAACCTGAAAGTTATTGAAATTAACGGGGTGACCTCGGAGGCAACACATATCTACGATCCTGGCAATTCCTTACTGTATGGCTGGAAAACCTTAATGCAGCAATGGGATATCGCCTTTCAGATCGCCTCCTGCAATGCCCGGAACGGGCACCAGCCTATGCCTTTTAAGTCTTTTATTGCACACTGGATCAAAGCTGGCAGATAGTGATCATTCTTCCCCCAGCTGAACTTTGTTCAAAAAGTAGGCTCCAGCCAGGAAAAGAACAAGAATTGAGAGAATTCCCCATCGCGTTTCTCCGGTGAGCCTGGTGATCAGTCCCATCAGAAACGGGCCGGTGATTGCCGCAAATTTTCCGAAAACATTATAGAATCCGAAAAATTCAGCACTTTTTTCTGCAGGAATCAATTTCCCAAAACAACTTCTGCTTAACCCCTGCAGTCCTCCCATGGAAGAGGCCACCAGAAATGCGATGAACCAGAAAAGAGCGGTTTTCATCTTGATATCGCTTATCCATGGCAGGGTAAAAGCGAGCAGGGTCACCAGGCAGTAGATAATAATACCTGTCATCAGTAATGACTTTGTCGCAAATCTTTCTGAAAGTTTGCCATACAGAAGGGTGCAGGGAAAGGCCACGACCTGGATAAAGAGCAGGACGACGATCAGAAGAGTAATGCTAAAACCCAGATCTCTGCCGTAAGCCGTGGACATGCTGATGATGGTTCCAACACCATCAATATAAAAGAAATAGGCGATAAGAAACAGAAACGGTTGTCGATGTTGTCTGATATTTCTGAAGGTATCGGCCAGTCGTTGAAAGCTGCTGATTATTGGCGATTTGGGTACCGGCAGAAAATGGACCTGCTTTACATTTTTGATCGCCGGTATTGATAATAGTATCCACCAGACAGCGACGATAACAAAACCGAGCTGTACCTCTTTTACCGGGAGGCCGTCGTCTAACCCCGCTGAAAGAATAAGAGCGATGACGATGATAAAAGGGATAACACTGCCGATGTAGCCGAGCGCATATCCCTGAGCTGAAATCATATCCATCCTTTTTCGTGTGGTCACATCTACCAGGAAGGCGTCGTAAAAAATATTGGCTCCGGCCCAGCCAATGCGTGCGCAGATAAAAAGAACAAGACAAAGGAGCCATTGGCCGGCAGTAATAAAGGACAGGGCCAGTGTGAAGATGAGACCGACAGAGAGAAAAAACAGGAAAAAGCGTTTTTTTCTGTCCCGATAATCTGCCAGGGTTCCCAGCATTGGCGCGATCAGTGCCAGAACCAGTGCAGCCGCAGAATTGGCAAATCCCCAGTGGGCAGTTGAGACAGCGCTGGGCAGGCCCTGAGCGGCAACATCCTTGAAATAGATGGGCATGATCGCCGTCACCATGATCAGGACAAAAGCTGAATTTGCGACATCATAGAGAATCCAGCTTTTTTCCTCTCTACTCATCAACTGTTTTTCAGCCATAGCGACATCGTAGAATAATAGTGACCACTTTTATTAACGGAGCTAACGTCGAAGTAATTTCTACCCTAACGAACCTGACCGGGCAATTCAATAGGAAGCGGGGTCCTTTTTTGCTGAACTGCTGATTGTTGGTGTTGTAAAATGTCGGGGATGTTATTTAATTCTCAGCGGCAGGGCAATAATCCGTTTCATGTCACGTGAAAGTTTAAACTGCCGTTTTGATACGTCTTTCTCAAGTGTCAGGGATCGGTTTCCCAGCATTATTCTGGTCCCGGCGTAAGCAGTCCCGGCAAGCTCTATCCTGATCGTGTCGACATCCAGCCCGGCATGGTAGAGTGGGTTCTGCTCCTCAACCTCCTCTCTTGAAGAGCCTGAGCCAATACGGGAAAAGAGTTCAGTGCCCGGTATCAGATTCAATTGAATGAGCTGTGCTCTGGTTTCATCGATCTCACGTTCCATCTTTCTTACTTTTCTTGATTGTGCGTTGCCGTGCAGTTGTATCCATTGAATAAGCCCGTTCTGCTGCTCACTCAATGATTGCTGCAATTGCTGGAATTGATCCAGTCGTTCAGGGTCAATACCGGCACCAAGGGTGGCCGGATCGCTGTTTTCAGAACCGACCGTGCCGACAGTCAGGTTACCGGCAGCAATCAATGAACCTCCCATGATGATGCTTGTGGGATTGCAGCGGATGTCAGATTGGGAGCTGACCTGACTGAAATAGGACTGAGATCTGATGACCACAATTCCAACAGCAGTGAGAGAGGACTGCTCAATGAATTTGATATCGGCATCACCACAGACGATGACCTCGGAATGCTTGCCGGTAATCCCGCCCTTGATTACACAGTTGGCCTCGCATTCGACCTGGGCGGACATAATGCTGCCGAGGATGTTGAGATCTCCGACGCTCTTTATCTTAAAGCCCGGCTGAACTGACCCTTGAATGGTAAGACATCCTTGAGAGTCAATGTTTCCGGTATTAAAGTCAATGTCACCCTCTATCTTCTGTTTTGAGGATACTTTTATAATGCAGTCTTTGACGATTGACAGGACCCCGTCTCTTGTGGCCTTGACCGTCAGACTATCTTCGAAATATTGGGCATCTCCAAGCGTTTTTATGCTGATATCTTTACCCATCTTCGGCTCAATGCTCTCGCCAAGCACGTTCATCCCCGGGGTTCCCGGCACAGCAGGAATTTTAGTGGCGATTACCTCGTCCTCTTTAACACCGACCATTATTCTCCGTTCCCGGAAGTCTATTGAACCATCTTCCAGACGAAGCCCGGCGATGGGGCCAACCTCTATGGCATAGACCAGATGGGCATTGGTTCCTTCATCCGGTAATGTCCCTTCTGCGATTCGAACTTCGGATATTTCAACCTTGCCGGCAGTGATAATCCTCTGTGCTTTTTCTAGAGCGTTTTGATCGATACCGTGACAGACTCCAGAACTCTGCAGCAGTTCCTCGAGGTTTTCGGTGCCTAACGAATTGCCTTCGGGTAAGGGTGGGTAGATGAGAACCGTAGCGTATAGTTTGTCAAACGAAATATTGACAAGGGGAATAATCGATACAACAGGAATAACTCGATCTTTTTCCTGCTGCTCCATGGTGATTTTGGGATAGCCGGCAACCGATGCCTGCAGGGTCAGGCCATCATTGGAAAACTGTGTTAAATTACCTGCTTTAAGAGCACCCTTTTTGCAGCCTTTGTTGCTCAATTGCTCAAAATCCGGATAGCCGGCAAGCTCCTGGCCTTTCAGGACCAGCTCTGATACTAAAATTTTCTCTCCGCCGCCAGAGTCTTCAGCGAGATACGTCTGGGTGAATTGGTAGACCGGGTCAATTATTTGAGGGGGGTCTGAGGGGGCGATAATTACCAAACTCCACGAACTGTTTTGCGATTGAGAAAACGGATTTTAAACTCCATTTAGCTGTCCTGTTCCAATATGTTATCTCATATTTGCCATGATAACAAGGTGGTTGAATGACCATCCCCGCCTATGTGTATGCAGAAGACGGCTGTCTCGGATAAATAGTACATGAATTTGAATATTTGAAGTAACTATAAGGGCAAGCTTGGCGCTCTTGGTGCGGTTGCTGTTGTTTACTCGTTACCTGACGACTTGAAGAAATGAATAATTACCAGAAGCCCGAAACAGCAGAACGGTAAGATGAACAGGCTGCTTATGACAAAACTGGTTGAAGGAGAGAGTCCAAACGGGATGCTAAGCGAAGTGATACGATTATATCCGTCCCTGCCAAGAAGAAAAAGCAGATAGAGCACTGACAGGTAAAGAGCCGTGCGGAAAATCAACCTGGCGATAGAGATAATCTGGTTTTGAGCGATTGTCATTAGCTGTTAAGAGCAGAGGATTACCATACATAAGTTGCAAGACTATAATAGCGTATTTGAATCGAAATGGCAGGTTCATTGTTGATATATTTGACTTTTTGATCTGAAAAAGTTAGAGAGTACAGTGACATAGCATGTAAGGCAGGGATTCAGGTGATTTGGCAAATGTATGGATAACGACGAAGTTGTTCCTCTGTATGATATTGTAATTGTATCGATTATTTAAATACAATGTCTTCAGAGTCCAAATTGTCCTTCAAAATATGACGAGAGTTATATGAGCTTTGTTCCAAAAATCGGTATATCAATCAAAAAACAGCTTGAGGAACGGGAAGACACTGTCCTGTCACCCTATGCTTCCCGAAACAGTTTATCTCTCGGAAGGCGGGAAGCAGAAGTAGAAGAATTGTCTGATATTAGATTGCCCTACCAGCGGGATCGGGATCGAATTATTCATTCAAAAACGTTCAGGAGATTGAAACATAAAACCCAAGTCTTTCTTGCTCCGATGGGGGACCACTACCGGACACGTTTGACCCATGTCCTTGAGGTATCACAGATTGCCCGCACTATTTCCGCGGCACTGTGTCTTAATGAACCGCTGACCGAGGCAATTGCCCTCGGGCACGACCTGGGGCATACTCCTTTTGGACATGCCGGAGAGGCGACACTCAATGAGCTGCATCCCACTGGGTTCAGGCATTATATTCACAGTCTGAGAGTTGTGGATTTTCTCGAGAATAACGGCAGGGGGCTCAACCTGAGTTTCGAGGTGCGTAACGGTATCGTACGGCACTCCAAAGGAAGAAGGGAAATTATCCCGAGGCGTCGATCAGAGTTGGCGATCACGCTGGAAGGGCAGGTTGTCCGACTTGCCGATATTATTGCCTATGTTAACCATGACCTCGATGATGCACTTCGTGCCGGTATTATCAAAGAGGGCGATGTTCCGACTGAAATCAGTACGGTGGTTGGTGAGCGGCACTCCCAGCGTATTGGCTGCATGGTCCGTGATCTCATTATAGAAACACTGACGGCAGACGACGGAATGCTGCACATCAGTGAACAGATGCTTGAGGCGATAGCGGGACTGAGAACCTATCTGCATGAAAATGTATACCGATATTACCGGGTACATCAGGAGTTTGAAAAGGCTCAGCGGATAATCAGGGAATTATATCAGTATTTTCTTGACTATGGACTGGTGCGAAGATACGGCGATGAATGGCTCGTGGATGAGTCGAACAGTAACTGGAGTGATGAAAAAACGGCCCATCGCCGGGTCTGTGATTACATTGCTGGCATGACCGATCGCTATGCCCTTGGCGTCTATGAGTATCTCTTTTTGCCAAGAGCGTGGAATGTAGGACGCTAAAATGAACGGCGCCAACCCCGCTGATGTCAGAGCTGAAAGTCTACTAATGGTTCATAAAAACGGTTGAATTTATAAGGCTTCGCAGGTAATCTGCGCCTCTTGTCCTGAGAACCGGCTGACCCAGTTGTGATGAAAAAAGACCAATAACAAAGAGAGTGATGAAATAAATAAAATGAGTACCGGTAACACCAAAGAGCTGAGCAAAGGCTACGAATTTGCAGATGTTGAGGAAAAGTGGCTTAAAACCTGGGAAGAACAGGATTGTTTCAAAGCTGAAATGGTCGATGGAAAACCATCCTTTTCAATTGTTATTCCTCCTCCCAATGTCACCGGGGTGCTTCATGTCGGGCATGCCTTAAACAACACCATGCAGGATGTCTTAACGCGTTATCACAGAATGTGTGGCGATAATACGCTATGGGTTCCTGGGACTGATCACGCCGGTATTGCCACCCAGAATGTCGTAGAGCGCCAGCTTGCAACTGAGGGGAAAAGCAGACATGACCTGGGGCGTGATGACTTTATCGAGCGGGTTTGGGAGTGGCGTCAGGAAAAAGGCGGTACCATCATCAACCAGTTAAAGAAACTCGGCTGCTCATGTGACTGGGAGCGAGAGCGCTTTACCATGGACGAGGGCTTGTCTAATGCCGTTCGTGAAGTTTTCGTTCGTCTGTACAAAGAAGGGTTGATCTATAAAGGAGACTATATCGTTAACTGGTGCCCCCGCTGCCTTACCGCACTTGCCGACGATGAAGTGGACCATGAGGACCGTAAAGGAAAGCTGTATCATCTGCGTTACCCTTTTGCAGATGGTTCCGGAGAAGTTGTTGTGGCAACGACCAGGCCGGAGACCATGCTTGGTGATACGGGCGTGGCCGTACATCCTGATGATGAGCGTTATGCTCATCTTGCCGATGTTGGGATTTCACTGCCGCTGACCGGTAGAACCATCCCCGTGGTCTTTGATCAGCATGTGCAGAAAGATTTTGGTACCGGAGCATTGAAGGTTACCCCGTCCCATGACCGTGATGATTACGAGATCGGACGTCGTCACAACCTTGAGATGTGCAAGGTCATGGATGAGCATGGCGTGATGAATGAACTGGCTGGAGACTATGCCGGCCTTGACAGATTTGAATGCCGCAAAAAAATTGTTGCTGACCTCGATCGTCTTGGTTTCCTGGTAAAAATTGACGACTATGATCATGCCATCGGCGTGTGCTATCGGTGTAAAACGACGGTAGAACCGACGACATCATTGCAATGGTTTGTCTCTGTAAGGCCATTGGCTGACAAAGCTGTTGCCGCGGTGCGTGAAGAGAGGATCAATATCTATCCCAAGAGCTGGTACAACACCTTTTACGGCTGGATGGACAATATTCGAGACTGGTGTATTTCCCGCCAGATCTGGTGGGGGCATCGCATTCCTGCCTGGACCTGTCTCAGCTGTGAAGAGATGATCGTTGAGACGACAGCTCCCCAGATTTGTCCTTCCTGCGGATCGTCCCATCTTGAGCAGGAAACTGATGTATTGGATACCTGGTTCTCATCGGCACTCTGGCCTTTTTCAACCATGGGCTGGCCAGAGCAGACCATGGAGCTGAAGACCTTCTATCCCACCTCGATTCTGATTACCAGTTTTGATATTCTCTTTTTCTGGGTTGCCCGCATGATGATGATGGGAATCCATTTTATGGATGAGGTCCCGTTCAGGGACGTTTACCTGCATGCGCTGGTCAGGGACAAGCATGGCAAGAAAATGTCCAAGTCGACCGGCAATGTTATTGATCCGCTTGAAGTGATGGGGCAGTATGGTACTGATGCCATGCGCTTTACTCTGGTTGCCTTTGCGGCCCAAGGACGAGAGATCAAGCTTGATGAAAACCGTATCGAAGGCTATCGCTTCTTTATCAACAAACTGTGGAATGCCGCACGTTTTTCCTTAATGCATGTCAGTGAATGCGACGATTCTATTCGGGATTTCGTAGACCAACCCGAAGAACTGCCGCTTGTACATCAATGGATCCTAAGCCGCACCGCTCACACGATTGATGTCGTACGCCGGGGGCTTGATGAGTATCATTTTAATGAAGTCGCCTCGGCACTTTATCAGTTTATATGGCATGAATTCTGCGACTGGTATCTGGAGTGGATCAAAGCCGATCTTTTCAGCGATGATGAACGGGCCAAAAATCAGGCAAGAGGGGTTCTTCTGGTCGTGCTGGAAACAGTTATCAAGCTAATTCATCCTGTCACCCCATTTGTTACAGAGGAAATATGGAGCGTCTTACCCGGTGAGCGAAAGGTTTTGATGAAAGAGGAATTTCCTCCAAGACAGAGCAGGTGGCTCAACGACTCAGCAGAGAACCAGATGATTGTTTTGATGGGGATCATTTCAGGAATTCGCAACATCCGATCAGAGGCGGATGTTCACCCATCGCATCGGATTGAAGCATTTGTTACCAATATCAGTGACGAGCAGGCAGAACTTGTAAATAATTTTTCTTCAGCAATTTCAGAAATGACCCGGTTGAATGGGCTGCATGTTCAGCCGGAAACCGACAAACCCTCTGATGCAGCCACCTATCTTTTTAATGATGTGGAAATTTATGTGCCGCTGAAGGGGTTGATTGACGTAGACAGCGAACTGGAAAAACTTGGCCGCGAACGTACCAAGGTTGAGGCAAGTCTAAAACAGGTGAACGGGAAATTGGGCAATGAGAAATTCCTGGCCAATGCTCCTGATGCGATTGTCTCAAAGGAGAAAGCCAAAAAAGAAGAGCTTGATAATCGATTGTTAAGAATTGACGAGGCAGAGAGCAGGTTGAAAAATAGTGCACTTACCTGAATGGCAGAAAAGCGTTTTTAATTGATCGCATCATGGATAAAAATCTTCTGACAAAAATCATTCGCTCCTTTCTCCATGAGGATATTGGACGGGGAGATCTTACCAGTGAGTCTATCTTCGAACCCGAAGAGGTCGGCTCGGCCCGTCTTGTGGCCCGGCAATCCTTCATCGTTGCAGGTGCAGACAAGGTGGCGGCTCAGGTGTTCAAGACTCAGAACCCGGCAATAGAAACTGGATCAGCTGCCGCAGATGGGACTCAGGTTCATGGCGGGGATGTGCTGCTCTCGGTTGATGGACCGGTAATTGATCTTTTGAAAGCCGAACGCGTGGCGCTTAACCTGTTGCAGCGGATTTCTGGAATAGCGACCGTTACCGCAGCCTTTGTTGAAAAGGTTAAAGATTATCCGGTGCGAATCTGCGATACTCGAAAAACCACGCCCGGGCTTCGAATTCTGGAAAAATATGCAGTGGCTGCTGGCGGCGGCAGTAATCATCGTTATAACCTCACTGATGGTATTTTGATAAAAGATAATCATATTGCCGCCTGCGGTTCGATAAGAAAGGCAGTGGCGAAAATCAGAAAACATGTACCTCACACCCTTCGCATTGAGGTGGAAACCGACACCTTATTACAGGTCCAGGAATGTCTCGACTGCGGCGTAGATATTATCATGCTCGACAATATGCCACCGTCAATGATGGCCCAAGCAGTTAAAATTATAGCTGGAAACGCTCTTGTTGAGGCTTCTGGAGGCGTTACACTTGAGACGATTGAGGCGGTCGCCAAAACAGGGGTTAATATAATATCCATTGGCGCCCTGACACATTCCGCCCCCTCCTGGGATATTGGTATGGATTGGTCGATCTTGTCTTAATGAGAGAAAAAGCTGCAATTGTTCTTGATTTTTTTCAAAAAAATGTGCGATACTGGGTAGGTAGCTTGGTGGCAGCATGTTTTATGTTATAAACATGCTTTTCGATTTTGATCTATATGAGGAATTAACTGATGCGCTGTCCCAAATGTGGCTATATTTCTTTTGATAATCTGGAATCCTGTTTGAAATGCAATAAAGATATTTCTGATGCCACGAGGGCGTTTCAGGGAAGCACTCTAAAAGTAACCACCCCTTCTTTTTTGAAAATCTCAGTTCCTGATGAAAATGATATTCAGATCGAAGGAGCGGCAGAAGTTGGGGGTGAAATCGAGTTTGCTGATCCGGATCTTGAAATACTCATTGATGACGATGACGATCAGGGCGGGATCGATTTCCAGCTTGATGCCGATGAACCAGACGATGATCTTCCACTTGCTGGAGACTTTGATGAGGCGGCAACCTTTGGCGACGATGAGGAAGGCGATGCTGATTTATCGGCAGATCTCGGACAGTTTGAGGATGTTCCAGAGGACGACACCTTCAGCTTTGAAGATTTGGACGACGAGACTGAAGAGCCCGAAGAAACAGACCAGACCGCAATGGATCTTCCCCAAGAACTTAATGATATTTCCGATCTTCTACCGCCAGAAAGTTCAACTGATGGTGAACCGGTAGCAGAGCAGTTGGCCGAGGTTGACCAAGCTGAGCTCATGGCAGCAGCGACAGAGTCAGCTGATGACGTTTCTCTGGCCGAACCTGAGGATGATCTTGATTTTAGTAATCTCGATTTTGACTTGAGCGGATCTGAAGAGGAAACCGCTGGTCAGGGAGATTCTGCTGAGGGGACAGCTCCTGCTGCAGAACCTGAAAAAGCCTCCCCGGCGTCAGCCGTGGACATGGATGAAGACCTGGACTTTGACCTTGACCTCGGCGGACTGTCTATTAAAGCCGAAAGCAAGTAAGGAAAAAGCAGCGTCCGAAACGGAAAATCATTGACACCATCGGTGATTTTTTGTAAATAAGCAGCTCTATTCGGTGCCGGGATAGCTCAGTCGGTAGAGCAACGGACTGAAAATCCGTGTGTCCCTGGTTCGATTCCTGGTCCCGGCACCAAATATTGTTCGTAAAATCAAGCCCTTACAGTTTTGACGCTGTGAGGGCTTTTTTCGTTTTTGGGGTGTTTTGCCATAAATTTGCCAAAATTATTTTTACCCACATTTACCAAGCGTTACGGACCATCTTTAAATGCACAGCATTGACGGCATTCCCATCCAATGTGCTGTAGCATTACCCACAAATTTTGTATACACCCTGATGATCATATTTGTATCACGATGACCCATCACGTGTGCAATCCATACGGGGTTTTCACCTAAACTAAGAGCTGTGCTTGCAAACGAATGTCTGGTTTGAATCATAGGGCGATAAGGTATGTTTGCCTTCTTTAATGCTGGTGACTCATAATTCCTTGTTCTGGAAAGAGAACTGACCACGATTCCTCGGAGCCGACCAACAAACTTAAACCGCCTGGGCAGGGCTTATT
>RCNC010000962.1_pt1 | contig 19146 bp, 16 predicted proteins | sample 2041301 | NCBI WGS metagenome assembly RCNC01 (sample SAMN09708231, study PRJNA481090) | Marine sediment metagenome, whole genome shotgun sequencing project. | biome: marine sediment; feature: ocean; material: sediment; isolation source: Sewage treatment plant 13A marine sediment (STP13A) ...
CTTGGGTATTGTATTTCTCGCGGCCATGGAGTTGGGGTATCTGACTCCGCCGATCGGACTCAACCTTTTTATCTCGAGTTACCGGTTTGAAAAACCGATTCTGCATGTCTATGCAGCGACGTTCCCATTCCTAATGATTCTGCTAATGTCTGTTATTCTAATTGCATTCTGGCCGAGTCTATCTCTATGGTTATTACCCGACTAATAAAAGTATTCCTGGTTCCTGTCGTCGTCGCGTCGTTTGTTCTGATTCAGTCCTGCGCGGCGGACAACGACATGCTGGAACATATTTCCTTGCCACCTGGGTTCAGTATCGAGGTATTCGCGGACGTGCCGAATGCTCGTTCTTTGGCAAGCGGAGACGCGGGTACGATTTTTGTATCAAATCGTCGTGACAAATCTGTCTACGCGATAACGACGGATTCCAATGGGAGTCGAGAGGTGCTTGAGGTCGACAGCGGCCTGAATACGCCGAACGGTGTCGCTTTCTTCCAGGGCGATCTTTACGTCGCCGAGATTGATCGCGTTTCACGCTACCGCAACATTGAATCGCGTTTGCAGGACATGCCGGCTGCCGAGCTACTTGATATTGATTTGCCGCCGGAGAGCCATCATGGCTGGCGCTACATCGGATTCGGGCCTGACGAGAAGCTGTACATCAGTATTGGTGCGCCGTGCAATATCTGCGAGCGCGACGGTTACGGCCTCATCGTGCGCATGAATCCGGATGGATCGGAACGCGAAACATTCGCTACCGGCGTCCGCAATTCCGTTGGGTTTACCTGGCATCCTGAGACCGATGAGCTTTGGTTTACCGATAATGGCCGCGATATGCTTGGCGATGATTTGCCGATGGACGAGCTAAATCACGCACCTGCAGCTGGGCTAAATTTTGGTTTCCCCTTCTGTCACTCCGGCGATATTCTGGATCCGGAATTTGGTGCAGGAAGAAATTGTGCAGATTTTACGCCGCCGGCACGCAAGCTTGGACCGCATGTGGCTTCATTGGGCGTAAAATTTTACACAGGCAGGGAATTTCCAGCCGAGTATCAGGGTCAGATATTCATAGCCGAGCACGGATCGTGGAATCGCTCGGAGAAAATCGGATATCGCATCAGTCTGGTGCGACTGGATGATGGCAGGGCGGTTTCCTACGAAGTGTTTGCCGACGGCTGGTTGCAGGGACAGGAAGTCAGAGGTCGTCCCGTGGACTTACTCGTTCTCGACGACGGTTCTATGCTTTTAAGTGATGATAATGCCGGCAAGGTTTATCGAATTCGTTATGAGGGGAAAGACTAAAATGAGTGCAAAGAATCCATTGTTGAGATTGCTGTCCTGGTTATGGACCGGTGTCGACGGTATTCGAAAAATTTTGCACCTGTTTCTGATGCTGTTTGTGTTCTTGTTGTTTTTCGGCCTCAGCGCGGAGACTCCTTCAGTATTCTCGTCGGGCAGTGCCTTGTACATTCAGCCTTATGGCGCGCTCGTGGAGCAACTGGAAGGCGACCCTTACGATCGCGCGATTGCACAATTGTTGGGTGACGGCCTGCCGCAGACACGAGCAAGCGACATTGTGGATGCATTGGCGTATGCAAGAGACGACGATCGTATTTCGATGGTTTATCTGGACCTCAATAGTCTCGGTGGCGGTGGACTAAGCAAGCTGCAAACCGTTGCGACAGCAATCGACGATTTTCAGACTTCCGGGAAAAAAGTCGTCGCCAGAGCCGACTACATGGGACAACAAGCGTATTACCTTGCGGCACATGCGGACGAAATCTACTTACATCCAAATGGGGCGATCATGTTTCGCGGCTATGGTCGATTTCGAACGTATTACAAAGATGCTATCGATCTGCTGCGCGTGGACTGGAATGTATTTCGAGTCGGAACTCACAAGTCCTTCGTAGAGCCGTTTACGCGAACGGATATGTCTGACGCAGACAGGGAAGCCTCTGAGCGGTTGATGGGTCAGCTCTGGTCGATGTATCGGAGCGGCGTTGTTGCTGCGCGCGGACTTGCGGAAGGCACGATTGATGATTTCGCGACCAATCTCGTCGAACTCGTTGTCGAAACTAATGGAGATGTCGCGATCGCAGCGCTCGACATGGGTTTAATTGACGAGCTCATGACCCGCAACGAAATGCAGGATTACATGGTGGATTTGGTCGGCAAGTCGAAGAGACGCTCCGAGGCGTTCAAGATGACTGACATGCACGATTATCTTGCACAGATGGACTTGTTGCGTGGCGATTCAGCCGGCGAGCAGAATGTCGCGATCGTGATTGCCTCGGGCAACATCATGTTCGGGGAACAGTCGCCCGGCCGGATCGGCGCTGACTCTACTGCGAGCCTGCTCAGACGCGCGCGAAATAGTGATGCGGTACAAGCCGTGGTTCTGCGAGTGGACAGCCCAGGTGGTAGTGCGTTCGCTGCGGAAGTCATAGCCGACGAAGTGAAAGCACTGCGTGCCGCGGGCAAGCCTGTCGTGGCATCAATGAGTAGTGTTGCCGCGTCGGGTGGCTATTCGATTTCCATGCACGCCGACAAGATCTTCGCCAGTGCATCCACGATCACAGGATCAATCGGCGTATTCGGTATGTTGCCTACCTATCAGAGAAGTCTCGAGGTAATCGGGATTACCACTGATGGTGTCGGCACCACTCCCTGGAGCGGTGAGTTTCAACCTGACCGGGAAATGAGTAGTCAAACGAAGCAGTTGCTGCAGCTTTTTGTTGAAGATACGTATGACGATTTCATCAGCGACGTTGCGAGCAGCCGTGGTTTGGAGAAGTCCGCGGTGGATCAAATTGGGCAAGGGCAGGTCTGGACCGGTAACGAGGCTATAGAAAATGGTTTGGTTGACGACCTGGGATCGCTTGAGGATGCCGTTGTTGCAGCCGCTACCTTGGCGGGGCTTGAAGAGGGTGAATTCGGTACTTTTATCATCGAGACAGAGCTGACGTCGTCTGAACAAATCATTGTAGATTTTCTGAGTGTTGCATCCAGATCAGGTATCGATATTTCGCGTTGGGTACGCACACCCGAGTTTATCTCTCACTTTCTGGAAAATATTGACAGTTCTATTGCGGGTCTGGTGGGACTAGATGATCCCAGGGGCATGTACACCCACTGCTTGTGCGACCTGAATTAGAATTTGGCTCAATCTAATAACGTTTGATCATTTCGAAAGAACGCTCAGGTCGGTAGGGACTAAGACTGTCCACCAAGGTGTCGGTAAGCAATTCCCGTGCGGCAAGCTGACCGACAATGGGCGCAAGCGTCACGCCGCTGTGCATGATCGCGACGTAGACGTCAGGACGATTAGGCGATGATCCAATCACCGGATGTCCGTCGATCGGGAGCGGGCGCCATCCTATATAAACAGCTTCGACTTGTGCCGCCTGAACATCAGGCGCGAATTGAGCAGCCACGGCGAGCATGCGATTTGCGTGATCGTGCGCAATTACCGGGCTCGGGTAATCATTCGGCCGACCCTCCAGTCGCAGCGCATGAGCTTCGTTCTGTGGCGCACCGTCTTGTTCGCCCAGGACGATGCGTCCGTCGTCACGTTGATGCATGTGAATGCCCGGCGCGGAAATAATGCGTTGCAGTACGCGCGGCATCGGTTTCGTAATAACAATAATGCCAGGCTTGGTGCGCTGTGGAACTTCGATATCAGCCATTGTTGCAATGACATTCTCTGCTGCACCGGTCGCGAGCACCAGCCTGTCCGTGGCGATGGTTCCGGTTGACGTTTCGACGGCTACAAGGCGGCCATTGGCCAGAGTTACATCGGTGAGTTCGCTGGGATATTGAATAGTGGCGCCGAGAGATTGCGCCGCCGCCAGAAGCTTTTGTGTTGCCACAATCGGATCAACGGTGCCGTCGTTAGGTGAGTAAGCGGCACTAGAGCCCGTGCTAAAAAGGACCTTTGCTTCCAGTTCCGCGAACTCGCTTGAGTCGATCATTCGGGCGGGTTCTCCCCACTCAATCTGTTCTGCGATCTGGCCCACTAGTTTCTCCTGCCGTTCGGCAGTCGAATACCATTCCAGTGATCCGCTCCATCGGACCGGCAGGTCCAGCGCTTGCTGCAATTGGTGCCAATAGGCAACGCTGTCCTGAGTAAATGCGTGATAACTGCGTGGTTGTTTTGCCCAGGTCGCATTTATCCAGGCAAAGGTTCCGCGACTCGCATGTGACGCTGGGGCTTGTTTGTCGATAACTGTGACAGAGGCTCCAGCCGACGCCAGGTGATAGGCGACAGACGCACCGATAATTCCGGCGCCTGCCACAACAACCTTTAGTGCTTTCTTCTCTGACGGACTTGGTCCGCAGCCGGTCACAGCAGTTGCTGCGAGCAGCTTTATTAGCGTACGTCTGTCCACTGATTTTCTCCCGTTAGTCCCAGTGCAGAATAATTTTGCCGGACTGGCCTGATTCCATTAACTCAAACGCTTTCTGAAATTCATCGGCCGAGAAGTGGTGCGTAATTATTGGTTCGATCTTCAAACCGCTTTGCAACATGCTGGACATCTTGTACCAGGTTTCGAACATTTCCCGACCGTAGATGCCTTTGAGTACGAGGCCCTTAAAGATGACCTCGGTCCAATCGATGCTCATCTCAGCCGGTGGGATTCCGAGAATGGCGATCTTGCCACCATGATGCATGGTCCGGAGCATGTCGCGAAAGGCGCTCGCATTGCCGGACATTTCCATGCCGACATCAAAGCCTTCCTCCATGCCGAGATCAGTCATTGTTTGATCTATCGACTCCTTACTGACGTTAAGCGCGCGTGTTGCGCCCATCTTGCGAGCCAGGTCGAGTCGGTAATCGTTAATATCGGTGATTACAATGTGGCGTGCACCCGCGTAGCGCGCTATCGCGACTGCCATAAGACCGATCGGACCGGCGCCCGTTATAAGAATGTCCTCGCCAACCAGGTCAAATGACAGGGCGGTATGTGTCGCATTCCCCAATGGGTCGAGTATCGCCGCCATATCATCGGTGATGGAGGGCGGTAATTTGAAGACGTTAAAGGCGGGCACCGAAACGTAGTCTGCAAACGCACCGTTTCTATTGACGCCAACACCCGAGGTATTCATGCACAGGTGGCGACGGCCCGCCCTACAATTTCGGCAGACACCGCAGGTGATATGTCCTTCCGCTGATACGCGATCTCCGACGACGAACCCTTTGACTTCGCTGCCGCATTCGACGATTTCCCCGTAAAACTCGTGGCCGATGGTTGTCGGTACCTCGATAGTGGCCTTGGCCCAATCGTCCCATTGAAATATGTGGATGTCAGTGCCGCAAACAGCAGTGCGTTTTATCTGGATGAGAACATCATTATGGCCAACCGTCGGTTGCTCCACATCTTGCATCCAGATGCCACGTTCCGCATGTGCTTTGACCAGCGCGCGCATTATTTGATGACTCCGAGGTCACGTCCTACCTCGGAAAATGCCGATATCGCCTGATCGAGCTGCGGCTTGCTAAGTCCGGCGGACATCTGCGTTCGGATTCTCGCCTGACCTTGCGGAACTACAGGGAAAGAGAAGCCGACGACGTATACGCCGCGCTCAAGCAACCTGTCTGCCATTTCCGTAGCAAGCCTGGCATCGCCAAGCATGATTGGAATAATGGGGTGTTCGCCTGGTTTCAGGTCGAAGCCGCGGTCGGTCATCTTGCTGCGAAAGTACGTGGCGTTGTCGTGTAGTTGTTCGCGTAAGGAACTGTCTTTTTCTAACAGGTCGAATACCGCTATGGACGCCGCGACGATTGTCGGTGCTACCGAGTTGGAAAACAGGTAAGGCCGTGATCGTTGCCGTAACCATCCGATGACTTCTTTGCGACCGGATGTGTAGCCGCCCGACGCGCCACCGAGTGCCTTGCCTAGTGTGCCGGTAATGATATCGATTCTGCCCATGACATCGCGGTATTCGTGTGTTCCACGTCCGGTCTCCCCCAGAAATCCGGTTGCGTGACAGTCGTCGATCATGGTTAGCGCGTTGTATTTGTCCGCCAGGTCGCAGATCGACTGCAGATCGGCGATCGTGCCGTCCATCGAAAATACACCGTCGCTGGCAATTAGACGCATATTTGCGGATTCTGCTTTCTTAAGCTGCTGCTCGAGATCGGGCATGTCATTGTTTTGATAGCGAAAACGCTGCGCTTTGCAGAGCCTGATACCGTCAATAATACTGGCGTGGTTGAGCGCGTCGCTGACTACAGCATCTTCGGCGTCAAGGATCGTCTCAAATAAGCCGCCATTTGCGTCGAAGCAGGATGGGTAGAGGATGGTGTCCTCTGTGCCGAGAAACTCACTGATTCGTTGTTCGAGTTCCTTATGTAACGTCTGGGTGCCACAAATGAAGCGCACGGACGCCATGCCGTAGCCATACTCGTCCAGCGCCTTGTGAGCCGCTGCTATGACCTGCGGGTGATTGGCCAGACCAAGGTAGTTATTCGCGCAAAGATTCAGTACATGGTCTGTGGAGCCGTTATTTCGCACGTCTATGGCGGCCTGCTGAGGTCCTGTGATTAGCCGTTCAGTCTTGTACAGGCCTTCCGATTTCAGGGCTTCAGTACGCTCAGCTAAAGAGTCGAGAAATCTACTGGTCACGGGGCGCTATTCCTATATTCAAAGGAGGCAAAGTATAGCAAGATGCGGTTTTTGCGAATGGCGGTATTCTCCGATGCACTTTGACGACCAGCCTGCTGCCCGCCCGGGCGCCATCGCAGGGCTTAATGATCTCTACCTGACGGATGAGGCTGCGCTTGTTAGTGAACTGGCGGCAGCCGCCGATCCGGGTGACACACAGCGCGCGAAGATACTCGACACGGCGGCGCAGTTGGTGCGCGCGGTACGCGAGAATACGTCCAAGGAGGGCGGTATTGATGCCTTCCTGCAGCAATACGACCTGTCATCCGAAGAAGGTGTATTGCTGATGTGTATCGCCGAGGCGTTGCTGCGCATCCCTGATGCCGATACGGCCGATAAACTGATCGCGGATAAGATCACGTCGGCGAAGTGGTCGGACCATCTCGGCGAAAGTGATTCTCTATTCGTCAATGCGTCGACCTGGGGCCTGATGCTCACAGGGCAGCTACTGAAATTCGATGCGGTGTCTGGCAACAACCCGATCAACCTGCTTGGTAAGTTGGCGGGTCGTGCGGGCGAGCCGGTAGTGCGCACTGCCATGCGACAGGCCATGCGCATCATGGGCCACCAGTTCGTCATGGGCAGAACGATCGACGAAGCACTGAAGCGCTCGGTCGTGAAGGGAAATCAGGCTTATCGCCACTCCTTTGACATGCTTGGCGAGGCTGCGCTGACTAAGGCAGATGCAGACCGCTATTTTTCATCCTATTTCGAAGCGATCAGTAGTATTGGCGCCGGACCACAAGATGCGCCCGAGGACATTTTCGCAGCAGCCAGTATTTCCGTGAAATTATCGGCGCTACATCCCAAGTACAGTTTCATGCAACACGACAGGGCGATGCAGGAGTTGGTGCCCCGAGTCTGTGAGCTTGCCGAGCACGCGAAAGCATCGGGCATCGGCATCACCATCGATGCAGAGGAGTCGGAGCGTCTTGAAATTTCTCTGGAGATATTCCGTCGCGTATACAGCGACGGAATACTGGGCGATTACGAAGGCCTCGGACTCGCTGTGCAAACCTATCAACGCAGAGCCCGAAGCGTCGTTAGTTTTCTGCAAGAACTCGGTGAGGATAAAAGCCGTCGAATTCCGGTAAGGCTGGTTAAAGGGGCGTATTGGGATACCGAGATCAAGCATGCTCAAGAAGAAGGGCTTGCGAGCTACCCGGTGTTTACCCGTAAGGCGCACACCGATGTGTCGTATCTGGCATGCGCTCGACAGGCGCTGTCCGCCGGTGCTGCGTTGTACCCGCAATTCGCAACGCACAATGCGCATACGCTGGCCAGCGTATTGCGTTATGCAGGATCGAACCGCGATTACGAATTCCAACGACTGCATGGCATGGGCGAAGAGCTCTACGCTGAAGTGATCGATCCTGAAAAGTATGCACGGCCTTGTCGGGTGTACGCGCCGGTCGGCAGTCATGAAGACCTGTTGCCGTACCTGGTTCGGCGTTTACTTGAAAACGGAGCCAACACTTCTTTCGTCAATCGCATCATCGATGAAGCAATCGATGTGAACGAAATTATCGCGGACCCGATCCTCGCCGCACGCGCGCATGACTATCAGCCGCACCCACATATAAAAGCGCCTCCCGAGTTGTTTGGGGATGAGCGGAGTAACTCCAAAGGGATCAATCTGCCGGATCGAAACGTGACTCAGGTTTTGCTGGCAGAGATGCAGGTGGCTTCGAAAGTAGAACACGTTGCTGGTCCGCTGGTCGGTGGCAAGAAATTATCCGGCGAGGAGATTCCTTCGCTGAATCCATCGGATACGAGTCAGGTTGTCGGTATCTGCGAACAAGCGTCCGCGGAGCACGTGGATGCTGCGTTGGATTTGGCATCAAAAGGGCAGCTTGCCTGGGATCGCACGCCGGCTAACGAGCGTGCACGAATTCTCAACGTTGCTGCGGATCTTTACGAAGAGAACACGGCGGAACTTCTGGCGCTTTGCGTGGCTGAGGCAGGAAAAACTATTCCGGACGCGATCTCGGAGCTGCGCGAGGCGGTGGACTTCCTTCGCTACTATGGTGCGCAGGCTTGTGAACATTTCGGCGACGCGCGGCAACTGCCCGGTCCTACCGGAGAGCGTAATACGCATGGTATGCGTGGTCGTGGAATCTTTATTTGTATCAGTCCGTGGAATTTTCCGCTCGCCATTTTTACCGGACAAATAGCCGCAGCGCTTGCTGCAGGTAATGCGGTAATCGCCAAGCCGGCTGAGCAAACGCCATTGGTTGCGTATCGAGCGATTGAGTTGTTGTTAGAGGCGGGTATTCCCGCGGACGTTCTACATTTCTTGCCCGGTGACGGGGCCACGATTGGTGGTCGTGCTGTTGCAGACGCTCGCACCGCCGGTGTTGCCTTTACCGGGTCGACCGAGACTGCGCGGCTGATCAATCGTACGTTGGCGGACAAGCAAGGTCCGATCGCTGTACTGATCGCCGAGACAGGTGGGCAGAACGCGATGTTTGTCGACAGTTCGGCTTTACCAGAGCAAGTGGTTCTCGACAGTGTGTACTCATCTTTCAATAGTGCCGGGCAACGCTGTTCGGCGCTGCGATTGCTTTGCCTGCAGGAAGATATCGCACCCCGCGTGATCGAATTGTTGATCGGTCAGATGGACGAATTGGGTATCGGCGATCCATCGGATCTCGGAATCGATGTCGGTCCGGCAATTGATGACGAGGCGCGTGATCTTCTTACTGCGCATGTAGAGAGAATGCAGCAAGAGGCGAAAATATTGCATCGCAGTACCATGCCGAAAGCGACGGAGTCCGGTACGTTTTTCGCGCCGACGCTGGTTGAGATTGACGATATTGGTGTACTGCAACGCGAAGTCTTCGGGCCGGTCTTGCACGTACTCCGTTATCGCGGCAAAGACCTCAAGAAAACCATCGATGCGATCAACGCGACCGGGTACGGACTTACGATGGGGTTGCACAGTCGCATAGACTCCAGAGCCAGAAAGATTGCGGAAATGTCTGGTGCAGGCAATTTCTACATCAATCGCAACATGATCGGCGCGGTCGTCGGTGTGCAACCTTTTGGTGGCCGTGGCCTGTCCGGAACGGGGCCCAAGGCAGGCGGGCCTTACTACCTGCCAAGGTTTGGCACCGAATACACGATCAGCAATAACATTTCTGCAGTCGGCGGCAATGCGACGCTGTTGTCTCTGGAAGCGGAATAACATGTCTGCAATCAGCGTCTTCGATATTTTCAAAGTCGGTATTGGTCCATCCAGTTCGCATACCGGTGGCCCGATGACTGCTGCCTTTGAATTTTCACAGCAGTTGGCATCGATTTCAGACCAGGTTGCCCATGTTCAGGTGACGCTGTACGGCTCATTGGCGTTCACCGGTAAAGGGCATGGCACCGATACTGCGATAGTTTTGGGTCTCATGGGCTACCGGCCGGACACTATCGATCCGGACGCGGTTGAAACATTCCTGCGTGCGGTGCACAGCGACCATACAATCGACATACCGGTCGTCGGCGTGTTGCCCTTTAATCCGACGGACGACCTGATTTTCAACTACGACATCGAGCTGCCCAGACACACTAACGGTATGCGGTTTGTGGCGTTCGGCGCAGACCAGTCGGAATTACTGAATGAGGAATACTATTCACTGGGTGGTGGATTCATTGCCCGAGGCGATGAGCCGGAACCTTCCTCACAGGAGGGTGAGCCCAAGTACAGCTTTGACAGTGGCGATTCCCTGTTAGCGACCGCACAAAAGGCGGGCCTTAGTATTGCTGCTCTTATTCTTGAAAATGAAAAGCAGTGGTGTGATGAAGAAGAGGTCGCACAGCGAATCAACAAGATCTGGTCTGCTATGGAGGCTTGCATCGAAAGAGGATTGCAAACCGAAGGTGTCCTGCCGGGCAAGATGTCGGTATTGCGCAGAGCTGCAAAGTTGCGGCGTACTTTGGAAGCACGCACGGAACCATCGGCTTTGGAGGCGCTCGATTGGGTAAACGCCTATGCGATAGCGGTTAATGAAGAGAATGCTGCAGGCGGACGTGTGGTGACATCACCGACAAACGGTGCGGCCGGTATTATTCCTGCAGTGATGATGTATTACAGCCGATTTGTGCCCGACGCATCGACCGCGGGAATTCACAGGTTTCTGCTGACAGCGGGAGCCATCGGCATCCTGTACAAAGTAAATGCCTCTATATCCGGCGCTGAGATGGGTTGCCAGGGGGAAGTAGGGGTGGCTTGTTCGATGGCCGCAGCAGGACTGGTCGCTGCGCAGGGCGGCTCAAACGACCACGTTGAAGAGGCTGCAGAGATCGGGATGGAACACAATCTTGGCCTTACCTGCGACCCGATCGGCGGACTGGTGCAGATTCCGTGCATTGAGCGCAATGCAATGGGCGCGGTGAAAGCGATCAACGCAGCGCGACTGGCCATGCATGGTGACGGCACCCACAAGGTAACGCTGGACCACGTTATTGAAACTATGCGGCAGACCGGCCTCGATATGTCGAAGAGCTACAAAGAAACTTCGCAAGGCGGCTTAGCCGTCAATGTTCCCGAGTGCTAGGCGGTTTTTTGTTAGGGGCTTAATTTTCTAGGTGTTTAATTTAGGGTAGTCGTAGCTAAGTAGCTCTGTCTTCGGCGCAGAATGAAGATCCCAGTCATCCTGTTCGAAGCCTACCGATACCACGCCGGCAGTTGCCAGATTATCAGTCAGTCCTGGCGACAGGTAGTTGGCGAACGTCGTAAGACCCGGATTGTGCCCAACGATCATTACACTGTTGAATTCTGCGTCCTGTGCGATAAGCACATCGATAATATTGTCCAACGATGCCAGGTAAAGACTGTTCTCGCGTTGCAAGAATTCGCGCGGATAGCCTATTTCCTGAGCAATTATTTTGGCGGTGCTCCAGGCGCGAACCGCCGGGCTGGAAAGAATTAGAGACGGGCGGATCCCGGCTGCGACAATTCTCTTGCCCATCATGGGTGCATCGTGTTCGCCGCGCTCGTTCAACGGGCGTTCGCGATCGCTTAAATTACTGTCTTGCCAGCTCGACTTTGCGTGCCGGACGAGGGTTAATATCTTCATTGTTCGTAAGTTTACATCAGACCTGTTTGTAAGCGCGCTTCGTCAGACATCATCGATTGGTTCCAGGGTGGATCGAAAACCAGTTCGACGACAACGTCAGAGATCGTAGGGATGACCGCTATCTTCTCCTGAGCGTCTTGTACCAGAATTTCACCCATTCCGCAGCCGGGAGCGGTTAGCGTCATATCGACACGGATCGACCGCTCGCCATTTCCCAATGGCGTAATGTCGCAACGGTAAATCAATCCGAGATCAACAATATTGACGGGAATCTCAGGGTCGTAACAGGTCTTGAGCTGCGCCCAGATGACTGCTTCGATATCTGCATCGGACGCGTTCTCCGGGACGGCAGGCGGCGGTACCGGTTCTTTGCCGAGCGCATCCGCGTCACTTCCTGCGACCCGGAATAAATTGCCCTCGACATAGATCGTGAAGCTGCCGCCGAGTGATTGCGTGATAAACCCGGCAGTGCCTTCTCGCAACAGCAGTTCTTCACCCGCCGGAATAATGACGGCCTTAACATCGCGCTCAAGCGCAAAAGCTTCGTTGGTGTGCCCAAACATGACCTGCGTTACTCCGTTGTGACAGGCATGGCCTGTTGTTGAATAGCAGAATTTAGCGCTTGCCAGGCTAAGGTCGCGCACTTAACGCGTGCAGGAAACTCTCGAACACCGTCAAGTGCACGAATCTTGCCAAGATCGATCGGCTCGAGCTCCGCCGGATTCGCAGCCGTTAGATGTTCGGTTACTGCACGAACATAGCCCAGAGCCGAATCGACGCTCGTACCGATCACGGTATCTGTCAAGAGTGATGCCGACGCGACGGAAATTGCGCAGCCAGAACCTTCGAAAGAAACATCCACGATCGTGCTGTCCTGATCCAGGCGCAGGTAGAGGCGGAGTTTGTCACCACACAAGGGGTTGATGCCCTCGGCGCTATGTGTAGCGTCGGCGAGTTTACCGAAGTGTCTCGGGCTGCGTGAATGATCGAGAATTAATTCGCGATACAGGTCGCGTAATTCGTCGCTCTTCTTGATATTAACTGCGTTCATGAAAATATTTGTTTCGCTTTGGCAAGCCCGACAATCAGATGATCGATGTCATCCGTATTGTTGTACAAGCCCAACGACGCACGTGTAGTCCCGGGTATGCCAAAGTGTTGCATTACCGGCATGGCACAATGATGACCGGTGCGAACCGCGATGCCCTGGTGATCAAGAATCGTTCCCAGGTCATGCGGATGAATATCGTCAAGCATGAATGACTGCACGCTCGCCTTGTTCTGCGCTGTGCCGATCAGTCGAATGCCGTCAACTTTCCCGAGCTCACTCATCATGTAGGCGAGTAATTTAGTTTCGTGGGCAGCCACATTCTGCATGCCGATCGCCTGCAAGTAGTCGACCGCTGCGCCGAGCCCGATTACGCCGGAAATATTCGGCGTTCCGGCTTCGAATTTGTACGGTAACTCGTTATACGTGGTTCCATTGAAGGACACTTCAAGAATCATGTCTCCACCACCCTGATACGGCGGCATAGCTTCGAGTAGCTGCTCACGACCGTACAGAACGCCCACGCCGGTCGGACCGAACATCTTGTGGCCTGAAAAAGCGTAGAAGTCGCAACCAAGATCCTGCACATCAATCTGCATGTGCGGCACCCCTTGTGCTCCGTCGAGAAGGACCGGTATTTCTAATGCATGACAATGAGCGATAATTTCCTTAACAGGATTCACGGTGCCCAATGCGTTAGAGACATGTGCGAGAGCGACAAAACGCACGCTCTCATCAAGCAAGCCAAGTAGCGCCACCAGATCCAGTTGTCCCAGGTCATCGATAGGCGCAACGACTAACTCTGCACCGGTTTGCTCACAAACCATTTGCCATGGAACGATATTTGAGTGATGTTCCAGGTGCGTGATCAGGATTTTGTCGCCAGCGCCGAGCTTCGGCCGGCAATAGCTTTGCGCGACCAAATTAATCGCTTCTGTGGTGCCACTGGTCAAGACCACTTCGCTGCGACTTGCCGCATTTATGAAACCCTGGATCTTGTCGCGCGCACCTTCGTAGGCATCGGTTGCCCGATGACTGAGCGTGTGCACACCACGATGCACGTTGGCGTGATCATGTTTTTGATAATTTGCAACCGCATCAATTACGGATTGCGGTGCTTGCGATGACGCTGCGCTGTCGAGAAACACGAGCGGCTGCCCATTGATATCCTGATGCAGGGCAGGGAAGTCCTGACGACAGTCTTCGATGGTCATGGCCGAAGTTGATTGAACATGTGCTTGCGTCATTGCGAGGCTCCAGTTATCAGTCTTGCGAGTCGCGCCGCGACCTGATCGCTGATTGTTTTCTGAATCGATGGGATTGGGGACATGTCGACGATCTTCTGCGCAAAGGCTCGTGTTAATAGCTGCCGGGCAGACGAGTTATCGATACCCCGAGTCTGCAGGTAAAAGAGGGCAGCTTCGTCCAGCTGACCGACGGTCGTGCCGTGGCTGCACTTAACATCGTCGGCATAAATTTCCAGCTCAGGCTTGGCATCGATTTCCGAGCGATCTGATAACAACAGGTTATGGTTTGCCTGGTTGGCATCGGTGCCGTCGGCGCCTTTATGCACTATGGCCTTACCGTTCCATACGCAGCGCGCATTGCCCGACATAATGCCGCGGTATTCCTGCTCCGAACGGGCCGGTCCGACGCGGTGATCAACGCGAGTGTGGTTGTCTATGTGCTGTTTACTGTCAGCAAGATAGAGACCGGAAAATGAAGCGAGTGAATGGCTGCCGTTAATCTGAATATCCAGGTCATTGCGAACCAGATCGCCGCCGAAATCAAACGCGGCGTGATGAAACTGGCTGCGCTCCTGCAAGCTGACGTGCAGTCGTCCGGTCTGACTGTGCAAAGCATCGCGGTCTTGCACTCGCACATAGTCCACGCGCGCATCGGCGGCGAGCAGAATCTCAACGACGCTGTTTGCGTAGTGAGCGGCTGCGCCCGACGACACGTGGTACTCGACAAAGCTTGCGCGAGCATGTTCCTCAAAGCTGATCGCGATACGTGTTTGGCTAACGCCAACGTCTGCATCTGCGCTGTCGATATGCAAGATACCAATTGGCCGTTCAGAGACGAAATCTGCCGTTATGTCGATGCAGAGGCCATCTCGCAGGAGTGCGATGTTCAGGTCCGATAGAGGTGCGCTAAATTGGGGCGAAGTGTCGTGTTCAGACAGTAGCCGGATCTTGAGGCCGGCCTTTTGCAGGGCGGCGACCGAGTCGGCATCGATACTGCCATTGCGAATGATGAGCCAATCGAGATCAAACATGGCGGTCACGGAATCGATGTTCGCATCGGCAACGGGCGAAACCATTGCGCCGCCTGCGAGCCATGCATTGCTAATCCTGATCACCTCATCCAGATCGGTGTACTTCCAGTCCTCGTCCTTGATGCTCGGAAGTCCGTTCTTGTCGAGCTGTTGCAGCGCCGCGTCGCGAGCAGCCGCGAGGCCGTCATTGGGCATCTTGCTGACAGCGGCACGAACAGCATCTATGGCGAGCTGGTTTTTCATCCGTTTGCGGCCTCTTTGAGCCAGTCGTAGCCTTTCTCTTCCAATTTGAGTGCCAATGACTTGTCACCCGAGCGTACGATTCGCCCACCGGACAGGACATGCACGAAGTCCGGTTCGATGTAGTCGAGCAGGCGCTGATAATGGGTGACAAGGATGATTGCCCGGTCGGGGTGGCGCAGGGCGTTAATTCCGTCAGCGACGGAGCGCAGTGCATCAATGTCGAGACCGGAGTCGGTTTCGTCCAACACGGCGAGGCGCGGCTCGAGGACTGCCATTTGCAGAATTTCGTTACGCTTTTTTTCGCCGCCCGAGAAACCTTCGTTTACGCCGCGATTCAGAAACTTGGTATCCATGTCGAGTAGCGCCATTTTCTCTTTGGCAAGCTTTAGAAATTCAAACGCATCGATCTCGTCGAGACCTTCGTGGCTGCGTTTTGCATTCAACGCCGCTTTTAGCAAATACGCATTGTTAACACCGGGTATCTCGACCGGATACTGAAAGCCCAGAAACACGCCGCGTCGCGCGCGCTCTTCAGGCTCGAGGTCGAGCAAATCCTCATTCTCGTATCTGACGGAGCCGCCGGTTACCTCATAGGCTGCGTTGCCCGCAATGACTTGCGCAAGCGTGCTTTTCCCCGAGCCGTTCGGGCCCATGATTGCGTGGACTTCGCCGGCATTGATGTTTAACGATAGCCCGCGAAGTATTTCATTTCCGCCGACACTGGCCTCAAGGTCTTTAATTTCTAACATTGTGCATCCTTATCCAACAGCGCCTTCAAGGCTAACGTTTAACAACGCCTGAGCCTCAACTGCAAATTCCATTGGGAGTTCTTTGAAGACTTCCTTGCAGAAGCCGTTAACAATCATGTTGACCGCATCTTCTTCCGAGATGCCGCGTTGGCGACAGTAAAATAGCTGGTCTTCCGAAATCTTGGAGGTGGTCGCCTCGTGTTCGATCCTTGCGCTTGGGTTTTTGATTTCCATGTATGGGAATGTATGTGCGCCGCAATTCTTGCCGATCAGCAGTGAATCGCACTGGGTGTGATTACGCGCACCTTCTGCCTGCGGCATTACGCGCACCAGCCCACGATATGCGTTCTGCGCGTTCCCTGCGGATATGCCTTTTGAGACAATGGTGCTGCGAGAATTGCGGCCGATATGAATCATTTTGGTGCCGGTATCGGCTTGTTGATAATTGTTGGCGACCGCTACCGAATAAAATTCACCGACCGAGTTTTCGCCGCGAAGAATACAGCTGGGGTACTTCCAGGTAATTGCCGAACCCGTTTCTACCTGCGTCCATGAAATCTTGGAGTTGGCACCACGGGCATCACCACGTTTGGTGACGAAGTTATAAATACCGCCAACCCCGTTCTCATCGCCCGGATACCAGTTTTGAACCGTCGAATACTTGATCTCAGCGTCTTTCAAGGCCACTAGTTCAACGACGGCCGCATGCAATTGATTCTCGTCGCGCATTGGCGCGGTACAGCCTTCCAAATAGCTTACGTAGCTGCCTTCATCGGCGATTATCAGTGTGCGCTCGAATTGACCCGTATTAGCGGCGTTGATTCGGAAATAGGTCGACAGCTCCATCGGGCAGCGCACACCCTTCGGGATATAGACAAATGAGCCGTCGCTGAATACCGCGGAATTCAGTGACGCGTAGAAGTTGTCGCGCTGCGGTACAACGCTACCGAGGTATTTCTTCACGAGTTCCGGGTGATTCTTCACTGCTTCCGAAAACGGGCAGAAAATAACGCCGACCTCAGAAAGTTTCTTCTTGAACGTAGTTGCCACGGAAACGCTATCGAATACCGCATCAACTGCAACACCTGCGAGTCTTGCGCGTTCGTGCAGAGGAATGCCCAGTTTGTCGTAGGTCTCGAGTAATTTCGGATCGACTTCATCCAGACTCTGGGGCTTGTCTTTGTCCGACTTGGGGGCCGAAAAGTAGGAAATGGCTTCAAAATCGATTGGCGGATAATGCACGTGGGCCCAGGTAGGTTCCGTCATTTCGCGCCACATTCGGTACGCCTTGAGGCGCCATTCGAGCATGAATTCGGGCTCGCCCTTGCGTTTAGAAATCGCGCGAACGACACCTTCGTCGAGGCCCGGGGGGAGGCTATCGGTCTCAATGTCAGTGACGAAACCGTGCTCGTAGCGACGGTTTACCAGACTTTCAAGTTGTTCAGGATCGGTGGACACGGTCAGACTTCTTCCTTGGCAGGGGTTTCTTCAACAGATATGGGCATTCCGCCAAACTCGAAACGAGGGACGGGACGGTTGGCACGCAATAAGTCATTTAAGCTGACATCTTCAAGTGCGTGGCGAATGGCGATATTAATGCGTTTCCACGAATTACCTACACTGCAGACGTGTTCGTAGTCGCAATTGCTGTCTGCACTACTGCATTCTGTAATGGATATAGGGCCCTCGAGCGCGTCAATGACATCTGCAGCGCTGATCTCACCCGGCTCGCGAGCCAGTTGATAACCGCCATTGGCTCCGCGTGTAGAGCTAACCAGCTCTGCACGAGCCAGCGACTTTAATAGTTTGCTTACGGTAGGTGGGGCGATGCCGGTCGCAATCGACACGTCTGCGGCGCTACGCACGGCCACAGGGTCTCGGGCGAGGTGGGCGAGCACCACCGTGCCGTAGTCGGTCAATTTGCTGATTCTGAGCACCGTCAGTTTCCGCTTCACAAGATAAAGGACTATTTTAGTCCTATTTGTTCGCATTGGCTAGAGCTGTACACTTCGCACAGCAATAACTAACGGAGCCGGATCCTGTCTGACGCATTGATAGAGGTTCGCGATCTCGACTTTTCTCGAGGTTCGCGGCCGATTTTTAAGAACCTGAACATCACGATCGCTCGTGGTGATATCACGGCACTCATGGGTCCCAGTGGCACGGGTAAGACGACCTTGCTGCGGCTAATTGCGCGCCAACTAACTCCTGACAGAGGCCAGATTCTCATCGACGGCGTGAATATCGCGACTCTTAGTCAGGCTGGCTTGTACGAGCTGCGTAAGCGCTTCGGTATGCTTTTTCAAAACGGTGCTCTGCTCACCGACATGAGCGTTTTCGAGAACGTCGCGTTCCCGCTGCGTGAACACACGCCGCTGGGGGAACGACTGATTCGAATGGTGGTCCTAACCAAGCTGCATGCCGTCGGTCTTCGTGGTGCGGCTGACTTGATGCCCTCAGAGTTATCAGGCGGCATGGCGCGTCGCGTCGCGTTAGCACGCGCCATAGTGATGGATCCGGATATTTTGTTTTATGACGAGCCCTTCGTGGGTCTGGATCCAATCTCAATGGGCGTCATTGGCAGGTTGATTCGACGCTTGAACGACACTCTGGGGATTTCCAGTATTGTAGTCAGTCATGACATATTGGATCTCGCTAAGGTTTCTGATCGTAGTTTCCTGATCGCGGACGGCTGCGTTGCGGCCTCAGGGTCACCTGCAGATCTGAACAAGGATACGTCGGAGATGGTTAAGCAGTTCATGCACGGCCTGCCGGACGGGCCAGTGGCATTTCATTACGATGCGCCTGAGTATGAGCAGCAGTTGTTGGGAGGCGGGGAGTGACCCGATTAATACGGGAGTTTTTCAGTCCGGTTGTGGAGTTTTTTCGCAATTTAGGCGCGATGACTTTGTTCTTTGTGCAGCTGTTGCGCTATTCGCCCTGGACTTTCTTCAAGCGCTTTAATCTGGTTGTCGGCCAGGTGTACAACGTCGGCGCAATGTCGTGCGTCATCATAATCGTTTGTGGTCTCTTTATCGGCGCTGTGCTTGGTTTGCTGACTTTCGATAATCTTGAACGGTTTAATGCCGAAGAG
>RCNC010001884.1_pt1 | contig 19131 bp, 17 predicted proteins | sample 2041301 | NCBI WGS metagenome assembly RCNC01 (sample SAMN09708231, study PRJNA481090) | Marine sediment metagenome, whole genome shotgun sequencing project. | biome: marine sediment; feature: ocean; material: sediment; isolation source: Sewage treatment plant 13A marine sediment (STP13A) ...
TGGTTAGTTGATTTTGGTTGATTTATTTCAACCAAATGTCGCCCCGAGGGATCGGGGCGATTTTTTTTGCTCTGTTTTTTATGTGTCCTTAGTATTTAGAGGTCGAATTTTATCCCTTGAGCCAAGGGAAGTTCAGTTGAATAGTTTATCGTGTTTGTTTGTCGTCTCATATATACTTTCCAGGCGTCTGAACCTGATTCACGACCACCTCCGGTTTCTTTTTCCCCGCCAAAAGCGCCACCAATTTCTGCGCCAGAAGTCCCGATATTTACGTTGGCAATACCACAATCAGAACCTGCAACAGATAAGAATCTTTCAGCCTCTCTTAAATTATTAGTCATGATGGCTGAAGACAAGCCTTGAACTACACCATTTTGAATGGCGATGGCGTTTTCCAACTCTCCTGAATATTTTAAGAGATATAGTATCGGTGCAAAGGTTTCGTGTTGAACAATTTGAAACGTATTATCAGCTTCTGCAATGGCAGGTTTTACATAACAGCCACTTTCAAACCCCTCTCCGGTAAGTACTCCCCCTTCTAAAATTAGCTTACCTCCTTCGGCCACCACCTGTTCAAGGGCCTTTTTATACATATGAACAGCATCATGATCAATTAAAGGCCCCACGTGATTATTTTCATCGAGTGGATTTCCTATACGCAGTTGAGAATAAGCCTCAGTAAGCGCTTCTTTTACGGTATCATACATGCTTTCGTGAATAATCAATCTTCGGGTTGAGGTACACCTTTGACCTGCGGTTCCGACTGCACCGAAAACGGCACCTATGACTGTCATTTTAATATCTGCATCCGGGCTTACAATGATGGCGTTATTTCCTCCTAATTCTAATAAGGAACGACCTAACCTGGCAGCTACACTTTGGGCAACTATTTTCCCCATTCTAATAGAACCTGTAGCCGAAACTAAAGGCACTCTTTGATCGGATGTAAGCATTTCACCAACACGATAGTCTCCGTTAATCAAACAAGAAATTCCCTCAGGAAGATCATTATCCTTAAAAACAGAGGCGGCAATTTGCTGACAGGCGATGCCACAAAGTGGGGTTTTTTCACTTGGCTTCCATATACAGACGTCACCACAAATCCAGGCCAAGGCAGTATTCCATGCCCATACAGCCACAGGGAAGTTAAAAGCAGAAATAATACCAACGGCACCCAAAGAATGATATTGTTCGTACATTCTATGACTAGCTCTTTCACTGTGCATGGTTAGACCGTGCAATTGACGGGATAATCCAACAGCAAAGTCACATATATCAATCATTTCCTGAACCTCTCCCAATCCTTCCTGAAGGCTCTTGCCCATTTCATAGGACACCAATTTACCTAAAGGATCCTTTAATTCCCGAAGTTTATCACCAAACTGTCTTACCACTTCGCCCCTTTGGGGTGCTGGGATCGTTCTCCAATGAATGAATGCCTTTTGAGAAGCTTGCATCACCTTTTCGTAATCCTCTTTTGAAGTGGTTCTTACTTTCGCGATTAATGATCCATCCACAGGGGAATATGATTCAAGTAATTCTCCGGACGAAAAAAAATCAGAACCCGTCGAGCTGCCTTCATTGATTTCTTTTACGCCTAATTGCTCTAATGCTTCTTTAATGCCAAAATCAGTTTTAACTAATCCCATTTTATAATTTTTAGTAGTTATTAATAGTCAATTAAAATAATGAAATGTAAAATTAGCAGGAATTAACTTAGAATTATGCTATTATTCAAAATAATTTAGCATTTAGCAGACCTAGAATGGGAAATTCGCAATGAACTCCATAAATGGAACTTTTTGATTTTAATAAGGATTCGGGTATTTTTAAAATTTATAATTCAAACCAGAATACAACCCAAAATAGTAAGGTCTAAAATTCCCTGAATTATTGGAATAAGTGTTGAATTGATATTTAAACATAGGGGCAACACTCAGGTACCAGCTTTTGTTGATCTTATAATCTAGGTCAAATCCAAGGTTTCCACTAAAGTTAAAATCGTTGAGGTTGTTGGCGCTACCTAAATCAGTAACGAGGTTTTGAGTAACCAAGGAAACTGAATTATCGGAAAGTATCAAGGTACTGAATCCACCAACTAAATTTAAGCCTAACTTCTTGTCATATAGGCTGTATTTCATTTCTATAGGCAGTTCATAATATTCCAAAGATTGATTTAATTCACCGCTAACACTTGATTTACTAAGCTCGTTTCCTGAGACCGCACCTTGTCCAGTGGGAGCAGGAGTTAAAATAATTCCGGACTTATCAATATTGATGTTGCTAGAAGTGTTTTTTGAAGATGAAATCAAGGCATTGACCCCTTGTGTATTGTAGGCCATTTCAACTTTATTTACTCCTGATTGAATAAAGAATTTATTGCTAAGCTGATAATTAATTTTTACACCAATGGAAAGCGCATTATCAGAGGTTTTGGTGTTTTCTGACAGCGCGTCGTTTAATGGAGATCCATTTTGAAGTGAATTGTAAAAAATAGGTGCCACGGTAGGTCCTACCGACCATTTTTTATCTATGGTGGCAGCTAATTTATTCTTTTCAGGAATACGTTCCATACGGGCCGTTATAGATTCACTTTGATTAAGTTCTTCCAGAAAGTCATTTTTATCAATAATATATTTGCTTTCAATGTTAGAATATACTGTAGAAATTTCATTGTTGGTGACAATTACATTATTGCTGGCCTTCTTAACAAAGATGGCTTGCTGAGCTTTGCGGGAAGTCTTTATCTCAGTTGTGCTTTCAGCGAGATCAGAATTTGATTTTATAAATACGGGATTCATTGGAACCTCAGTACCACCTTTCTTGGTAGTTTCTAAATTTGATTCAGTTACCTGAGGTTGAACAGGAATATTTTGGTTTGTGTTAAGAAAATATGAACCAACAGAAACAAAAGCCAATAGCATCATAGCGATGCCACTTAATTTTTTCCATAGTGCAATAGGGGTTTTTGCAGTCTTAGGGCTAAGATGACTTTCGATATTATTCCAGACTCGCTTGTTTGGATAAATTTCCAAATCTTTTAAGTTTTCCTGAAAAACTCTATCTATGTTTTTTCTTTCTAACATTTACAATTTCTCCTTATAGCAGGCCAGCATTTTTCTGTTGCTGACTTAGTTCTACTTTATTCTTTAAAATCAACCTTGCCCTTGACAAGTTTGATTTGGATGTTCCTTCCGCAATGTGTAATAAATCGGAAATTTCTTTATGAGAATAACCATCCAACACATATAAATTAAATACCAGCCTATATCTTTCTGGTAATTCTTGAATGATTCCTAACAAAAAGTCAAGTGAAATGTCATTTTCATCAATTTCAACTTCCACTTCGTCCGGGTAATTTTCTTCAACCAGATTCAAAACATTTTTTTGTCTATAGGTCTGAAGCGCGGTATTGATAACAATCCGCTTCATCCAACCTTCAAAGGAACCTTTATATTTGAACTGATCAATTTTTCCAAAAATGGTGATAAAAGCTTCTTGCAGATTATCTTCGGCCTCTTCCAGTGTTTTGGAATATTTTAGGCATATAGCGAACAGTTTACCAGCAAAAAGATGGTAAATTTCTGACTGGGAGATAATATCTCCATTTTTACATTTTTGTATGAGTTTCTTTAAACTCATTCGCGTTTTGATCAATTAAGTTTATTACGGGAACCTCCACAATCAAATAGATGGGTTCACCATTTTCGTCGTCTCCTTGCCAGAATCTAAATATGTATGGACTTGTTTGCAAGGCATGAACTTTAAAAGTCAAGTCTTGCCCCAAATCCAAAACATCACAGTTATTATCATCAACTACAAGTGAAATAACGGCAACGTTTCTTGCATCCTGGTCGTATTCATATAATATATCACTGTTTACATAACAGTTATCCGGCGTAATATATTTCACTGTTAAATCATATACTTGGCCAAATACAAATTCTTCTGGTACCAAAGCATCTTCAACAGCTAACAGTTCATAATGATAATCCGAACTATCATCGTCAGAGCATGATACAAAGAATATAACGGCAAAAATTACAAAAATTATCCTTTTTAACACTATCATTTAACAAGAATTTACACTTACTAGTACTTTTTAAGATACTCATTTGTTAATTGGTTGCGTAAAAAAGCTATACTTTTGTTAAAAAAGAACGGGATGAAGTTCAAGGAAATTTTCAATTTGTCAAACCAATTAGATTTTGACCAAGTTGCTTTGAAAATGTTTCATCATCAGGCCGAAAACAATACTACTTACAAAAGCTTTCTGAACTTGCTAGGTATTCAACACGCAAGTATTTATTCAGTAAAGGACATCCCTTTTCTGCCCATAGAATTTTTTAAATCACATGAGGTTTTAAGTTCAAATGATCCTGTTCAACAAATTTTTTTAAGCAGCGGTACCACAGGGATTACACAGAGCAAGCATTTGGTAACGGATCTAAGTATTTATGAGGAAAGTTTTACCCGTGGGTTTGAACAATTTTATGGTCCAATTGAGGATTTTAGTATTCTTGCATTGCTGCCTGGGTATTTAGAAAGAAAAGGATCTTCCCTTATTTATATGGCGGATAAGATGATTCAAAAAAGCAAATCCAAGCACAGCGGTTTTTATTTGCACAATCTTAGCGAGTTGGCTGAGAAATTAGAAAAATTGGATAGTAAAGGAGAAAAAATCCTATTAATAGGTGTATCCTATGCTTTGCTGGACTTAATAGCGCTAAGAAAGTTCGAGCTTAAAAACACCATTGTTATGGAAACGGGTGGTATGAAAGGAAGACGTAAAGAATTGGTCAGAGAGGAATTACATCAACTACTTTCAGATGGTTTTGGGCTTGCTCAAATTCATTCAGAATATGGTATGACTGAATTGTTGTCACAGGCATATTCAAAAGGGGAAGGCATATTTGAAACACCTCCTTGGATGAAGATTTATACGAGAGACCCTGAAGATGCATTTAATTTACTGCCAATGGGCAAGTCTGGAGGAATAAACGTAATTGATCTGGCCAATGCCAATTCATGTTCTTTTATAGCTACACAGGATCTTGGGCGAAGTATTAATGAACATCAATTTGAAATCCTTGGAAGATTTGATCATTCAGATATCAGGGGTTGTAACCTGATGGTTGTTTAGATTTAGATCCATTTCAGCAAGATGAAACTGAGTTTGAAAAAGCTATAACCAATTAACAGACCAAGTAAAGCTCCTGTAAGTACATCAATTGGAAAATGTACACCTAAATAAATTCTACTATACGAAAAAAGTAGTGGCCAGATGAAAAATAAGCCCGTATAAGGATAATATTTTTTAAGCCTGAGATGCACTAATAAGGTGACGGCTGTTGAGGTAGTAGCATGTCCTGAAACAAAACTAAAACTTGAATTGTTTTTTAAAATTCTGGTAATCTCATTGATCGAAGGATCCCTGTTTGGACGAAGACGTTCAAAATAATTTTTTATAAAAACGGTAAACTGGTCAGAAAAAGTTATCATTAAAGCTGTGAGCAATAATAATCCCAAGCCTTTTTTCCATCCGAATGATCGGAAGATCATATAAAGAAACAGGAGGTATAATGGTATCCAGCTTAGTTGGTTGGTGATCAGAAGCCATACGCCATCCCAGTTTTCTGTACCCAAACCATTGAGGTAAACCAAAAGGTCTTTGTCGTACTGGATAATTTTATCTAAGAGGGTCAAGCTAGAAATTTCTTTTTATTGGCCCTGTGATGTCGTCAATATTGTCCTTAACCTTGTTTTTAAGATTCTTAACATCTTTCTGAATATCACTGGCAAGATTGGCATCAATACCTTGTTTTTTAGCACTTTCGGTAATTTCCTTTTTTACCTCATTAGTAGCACTTTTTAACTGTTGCATACCTTTTGCAAGTCCCCGGGCCAATTCCGGTATTTTATCTGCACCAAATAACATGACCACGATAACTAGTATCACAAAAATCTCTGCCCCGCTGATAAATAAAAACATATTCTTCAATTATTAGACAAAGATAGTATAAATACTTACTTGAAAGGCTCAGAAAACAATACAATGATTTTTTCTTATTTGTATCTCCAACTACTAAGATCGGCCCCTATCGGAGCTGATTCAGCAATTCTTTTCATGATCTTGGGTATATACATAGAGTTATAGCGCAACCTTGAGATATGATTGGGGTTTTCCTGATCACCGTTCCAGCAATGCTCTGCCCGATCTCCGTAGTCAACTTCGCCTTCATAGTAAGGGTCAGTCGTGCTTTCCAGAAAATCTTCCATTAAATAAACGGCGTTGTTAAGATAATAGTTATCCATATCGCCGCAATAAATGTGAATTTTACCTTTTAATTTGGGGCCTAATTTGTCCCAATCCCGTTCCATGATATACCTTAGATCATAATTTTCTTTCCAGTAATCAGCAACCGCTTGATCGATATCCCCACTGTATTTGTCCCATAACCTCAATGGATATCCGTCATCTCCCATAGGTGAATATGTGGCCTCCCAGATGTCCCATTGTTGGCCTGATCTGGATTTGTCTCCTAAAACCAATTCCAGATGATTGGATTGTTTTAATGTTGAAGAGACCTGTCCCAGATAATCCCGATGTGAAGGAATTTCAGTTTTTTGAAAATCACTGTCATAGTAATAGGCGTTTTTATCTTCATAAATATTTGTTAGACAATAGCTTCTAAAGTCAATGGGATCAGGACATGCAGCAAAACAGCCATTGTATTCGTCGGGATATTTTACCTGTACGGCCAGGGCTTCCCAGCCTCCCGTTGAACCGCCATATAGAAATCTGGACCATCCTTCACCCATACCTCTAAAGGTCTTTTCAATATAAGGAATCAGTTCGTGGGTGATAGCGTCCCCATAAGGGCCTTGATTTGCTGAGTTTACAGCATAAGAGTCATCGTAATAGGGAGTAGGGTGCTGGATTTCAATAATCAAAAATCTAGGGAAATCAGGTTCGTTCCACCTTTTATAAAAGTCATAAGCTTCCTGTTGTTGCAGAATATTGTAACCTGCTACTTTGAACCTTTCAGAATATTCTGATTTCATGTTCTCGTCAGGCGGGGAAGTTCTGAATCCTCCAAAATCAGATGGGAAATGTCCGTGAAAGATCATTAGTGGGTATTTGGCTTCAGGATGATCCTCAAAACCTTTAGGGAGAAGTATATGAGCGCCGAGATACATATCTCTACCCCAAAATGCTGATAATTTTTCTGATTTGAATCGGATATGTTTGATCCATTTCGTGTCTTCCGGAGCCTTGATCTCAGGAATTACCTGGTCCATTACAATAGCTAGATCTTGAACCCCATTTTTACCCACGGTAATTTTAAAAGGTTTAGAGTAAATATTTCCAGGCGATTTGTTCCATTGCTGACCCTCTCCATTATCCATGGGTAATTTGACGCTATGACCCGAAGCGAGCTCAAATGTTTCATAAACATGTAATAGGGCCTGAACATAATAATCACCTTCCTTAAGATCAGATAGACTTTGAATAGGGAAGCCAAATACATCATTATCAAAATTGATTTGCTCCACGGCCGACATTGCCTCTACGTTTAATCCAAAAATGAGCTGAGATTTTAATCCGTCGTTTATTTGAAAGCGTGGTTCTGTTTTGTCATTTTTGGCAAACATCAGCAATAGTCTTCCGTCCAGACTACCCATATTAAGGTCCTTTGAAAAAGAAACAGCTACAGCGTTATTTGAATTATTTTGGGTTGATTTTTGACAACTAAGTACAGAGAATAAAGGAATAAACAGGAATAGAAAATAAGGCTTCATAAGGTTCGGTTTTGACAACAAGGTAAGGAAAAAGACAGTAATTTATAAATTGAAATCCTTTGACAACTATTTCTTGATGAGCATCCTTTTGATCTCATTGAGTTTCATAAGTGCATCAATTGGAGTCAAAGTATCGATATTTGTGCCTAAGATTTCCTCTTTGATCTCTTCCAGTAAGGGGTCATCAAGGTTAATAAAACTCAATTGATAATCTTTTTGTGAGGCAGCTTTCAATTTGGCCTGAATGTCTTCTGAGGCATGGCTTTTTTCCAGATGAGATAACATTTTATTCGCCCTGTGTAAAACAGGAGTAGGCATGCCGGCCAATTTTGCCACATGAATCCCAAAGCTGTGTTTGCTGCCACCGGGAACCAGTTTTCGGATAAAAATCACGTTGTCTTTAAGTTCTTTGACCGAAACGTTGAAGTTTTTTATTCTTTCAAAGGATTCACTCATGTCATTGAGTTCGTGGTAATGGGTAGCAAAAAGTGTTTTAGCCCTGGTGGGATGTTCGTGTAAATATTCGGCAATGGCCCACGCGATGGAAATGCCGTCATAAGTACTCGTTCCTCTGCCTATTTCGTCCAGGAGAACCAGACTCCTTTCAGAAAGATTGTTCAAAATATTTGCGGTTTCATTCATTTCAACCATAAAAGTTGATTCGCCCATTGAAATGTTATCACTCGCACCAACTCTTGTAAAGATTTTATCAACTATGCCTAGCCTAGCATTTTGGGCAGGCACATATGATCCTATTTGAGCCAAAAGCACAATAAGTGCCGTCTGTCTTAAAATGGCCGATTTACCACTCATATTGGGCCCTGTGATCATGATGATTTGCTGTTGATTTCTGTTCAAAACCAAGTCATTGGCAACATATTCTTCGCCTGGAGGCAATTGTTTTTCTATCACAGGATGCCTTCCGTTAATGATCTCAATCAAGGTTGAATCATCAACAACTGGTCTCACATAATTATTGCGAACAGCAATTTTTGCAAATGACCCCAGGCAATCTAATTGAGCAATAACCTTAGCGTTTAATTGAATTTTCAGAATATAAGGAAGAACATATTCAACCAGGTCCAGGTATAATTCTTGTTCAATAACAGCTATTTTTTCCTGAGCACCAAGAATTTTAGATTCGTATTCTTTGAGTTCTTCAGTGATATATCGCTCGGCTGATACTAGCGTTTGCTTTCGAATCCAATTATCGGGAACCTTATCTTTATGCGTATTTCGGACTTCAATATAATAGCCAAAAACGTTATTGAAGGCAATTTTTAAACTCGAGATCTGCGTGCGTTCGATTTCCCGACTTACAATATGGTCAAGATATTCCTTCCCGGAATTTGAAATATGCCTTAACTCATCTAAATCATTATGAACACCGGATCTGATAACCTTACCCTTTTTTAGGTGTATTGGAGCTTCATCTTCCAGAGTTACAGCAATTTTGTCTATCAAACTTTGGCAGACGTCCAAGTCATTGCCAAGAGATTTAAGGTCTTTATTATCGCATCGTTGGGTGTTTTCCTTTATTGGAATAATGGCTTTAAGAGAATTTTTCAAGAGCACTACTTCACGAGGATTGATCTTTCCTGTAGCAACCTTAGACACAAGTCTCTCCAAATCACTTAATTTATTAATATCATCATTCTGATCTTGTAAAAAATCATCGTTTTGAATAAGGAATTTTACGATTTCATGTCTGATTCTGATCTCGTCTATATCCTTTAAAGGAAGTGCCAGCCATCTTTTGAGAAGCCTGCCGCCCATCGGGGAAATAGTATTGTCTATAATGTCTAAAAGGGTGACGGCTCCAGGCGAATTGGAAGTATACAATTCAAGATTGCGAATCGTAAAGCGATCCATCCAGACAAATTCATCCTCAATGAGTCGTTGAATATTTGAAATGTGTTCTAATTTGTGGTGTTGCGTCTCTGACAGATAGTGCAGCACAACTCCAGCCGAAATAATTCCCTCAGAAAGCTCATCAATACCAAACCCTTTTAAGGATCCCACTTGAAAATGCTCCCTCAGGATATCCTCAGCTGCATCTTTTTGAAAAACCCAGTCATCCAATAGGAAGGTGTTGAATTGACTTCCAAAATGATCACCAAAGGTATTTTTACAGTTCTTCTGTATTAGTATTTCACTGGGACCAAAGTTTTGCAATAATTTATCGACGTATTCCCTGTCTCCTTGAGCAACAATAAACTCTCCGGTAGATATGTCCAAAAAAGAGATACCAATATATTTTTTACCAAAATAAACGGCGGCAAGAAAGTTGTTCTCATTGTATTGCAAGACGTCATCGTTTAAGGCAACTCCTGGCGTGACCAACTCAGTGACACCTCTTTTTACGATGGTTTTAGTAAGCTTAGGGTCTTCAAGCTGATCACAAATTGCAACACGAAGACCTGCTTTAACAAGTTTGGGTAAATAGGTGTTTAATGAATGATATGGAAAACCGGCAAGGGCCGTTTCACCTTCTGAACCTGCGCCCCTCTTTGTTAAAACAATACCCAGGATCTTGGCAGCTTTCTTGGCATCTTCACCAAAAGTTTCATAAAAATCACCCACTCTAAACAGCAACATCGCGTCGGGATACTTGGTTTTGATATTGTTGTATTGCAACATCAAGGGCGTAACTTTAATCGCTTTTTTTGTAGCCAATTTAGAGGATATTTTTTAATTAACTTGTTAACCTAATGCAGGGCAAAACCTGTTTTGACAAAGATATAATATTAAAGAGAATATGGAAGCTCAAGTAAATGAATTACTGACAGAACTAAGAATGATCTCCAGCCCTGAAATAAAGCGTAAAAAAGATGAGAAGTTTGGCATCAAAGCTGACACTTCCTGGGGAGTATATCAAAAAGATCTAAGTCAAATAGCCAAAAGAATAGGTAAAAATACTGAATTGGGGATAGCCTTATTTGATACTGGTCTTTACGATGCCAGGCTCTTATCGGCCCACTTGTGTAAGCCTAAAGAAATTACTGAAAATTTACTTGAAAAATGGGTTGGCAAATTTAATACCTGGGAAATATGTGATTCATTTTGCATGAAATTGTTTAAATATAATGAGCATGCCGTGAAAAAGGCTTTTGAATGGGCAGAAAGAGAAAAGGAGTATGAAAAACGAGCGGGCTTTGTTTTAATGGCTACTTACGGTTTTGCCGACAAGCAGGCACCAAACAGTGTATTTGAAGCATTTTTTCCCAAATTGGAATCACACGCCCACGACAATAGAATTTATGTTAAGAAGTCTGTTAATTGGGCACTAAGGCAAATTGGAAAAAGAAATGTTGACTTAAGAATTAAAGCCATTCAATGCGCTGAGAGAATCTTTTTACAAGGATCTGTTTCAGCAAAATGGATTGCAACGGACGCCCTTAGGGAATTGAAAAATGAAAGGGTCAATGTCCTCGATTATCCCAGGACGATTTACAGATTAAAGTGAAATGACTGATTAAAAAGGCTATAAATGTAAGCCGCATTCGGTTTTAGGTGAATTATTCCATCTGCCATTGCGATTTTCTCCAGGAGCTGTGCAGTGAAAACAGCCAATTGATGAATAACCTTTTGACTTTAAAGGGTGAAAAGGTAAATGATGATCGATAATGAATTGGTCTCTTTGTGAATAATCAATGTCGAGTAAAGGATAAAATTTCAGAATTGTATCTTTTTCTTCAAAAATATTAAGAGATCTCCGATGATCACTTTGCCAATTCATCAAACCCGATACCCATATTTTATAATCTTTTTTTATATGTTCAAGCGGTTTAACTTTATTGATATGGCAGCAGCGATTTGGATTGGTTTTCCATAATTCTTTTTCTTTTGAAAACTCATATTCTATGGGCTCTGCTTTGATACTTACTACATTTAAATCATATAATTTGGCGAGATAATCTTTGTAAATAAGCGTCTCCTTAAAATGATAGCCCGTATCGATGAAATAGATGATCTGATCCTTTTTAATGTCGGAAAAAACTTTGAGTAAAAACGCTGATGTTGCAGCAAAAGCAGAGGTAATCATGATATCATTTTCATCGAAATCTTCATACAATTGCTCAACTCGTTCATAAACTGTCAATTTGTTATATTGACTATTTAATTTCTCAATTCCCTGATTTTGTAGAGATGCAATCATTGTAAATATTCTAAAAAATAAGGGCCAAAAGTAAAGATAAATGTGGCCATTAAAAAAATATATAGTGTTAAATATATAAAACCTACAGAATTAGTATACTAAACATGACATTTGTCATATAATTGATCCATTGATGAACAAATTAACTTAGAATTTATGTGGTTGTGCTAGATTTTTTAATTTCGCAGTTCATGTGAACATCATAATATGCGGAAATTAAAAAACAGTGAACTAAACAGACTGGATATAGAACAGTTCAAAAAAACTAAAAAGATCCCTTTAATAGTTGTTCTGGATAATATCAGAAGTTTAAATAATATTGGTTCGGTGTTTCGAACTGCAGATGCTTTTTTGATTGAAAAAATCTATTTATGTGGAATAACGGCTCAGCCGCCGAATAAGGAAATTCATAAAACGGCTTTAGGAGCTACCGATTCTGTAACATGGGAATACGTTGAAAGCACCCAGGCATTATTAGGGAAATTGAAGTCGGAAAAGACCATATTGTTGTCGGTTGAACAGGCTGAACAGAGCACTTCTCTTGAAGAATTTGAACTGGAAATTGATCAGAAGTATGCTGTAATATTTGGGAATGAGGTGAAGGGTGTACAACAAGAAGTTGTTGACGCGTCAGATTTTTGTCTAGAAATTCCACAGTATGGAACCAAGCATTCTTTAAACATTTCAGTAAGTTGCGGGATTGTTTTATGGGATCTTTTTTCAAAGATGAAGTTCAAAGGAATAAGTTAGAAAGAGGTTTTCAAAAAATTAACCATGTTTTAAGGGTAAAAAAGATCCAAGGGCTTCCTTTTTTAAAATTTAACCAGCTTAAATTTTGATTTTTTTTTAACAGCTTTCATTTTTAAGTTTCATATTTTCGCATGTTAAGAATGATTCAGGACAGCTAATAAGCATGACGGACAAAAAGCAGAGAAGATATGACCAAGCCTATTTGAAAATGGCGAGTGAATGGTCAAAACTTTCACATTGTAAAAGAAAACAGGTTGGGGCATTGATCGTAAAGGAGAAAATGATTATCTCTGATGGATATAACGGAACACCAACTGGATTTGATAATTGCTGTGAAGACGAAGATGGAAGTACCAAATGGCACGTTTTACACGCGGAGGCAAATGCTATTTTAAAAGTAGCTTCTTCAACACAGGCATGTCAAGGAGCAACCTTATATATTACTTTATCCCCCTGCAAGGAATGCAGTAAACTAATTCATCAATCGGGGATAACACGAATGGTTTATGCCAATGCCTATAAAGATGATTCTGGAGTTGATTTTTTAAGAAAAGCCAATATCGAAATTTTATATCTACCCATAAATGAATAGAAAGACTAAAATATTCCTTCCCTTGATTATTGCGATCTCAATCGCCGTGGGCATTTTTTTGGGTACGTCATTAAATTACCAAAAAAAGACGATTACTTTTTTTGGTGGAACACCCCAGGAGAGAAAAATAAAACGTCTTATAGATTATATTCAATATGAATATGTTGATGAAGTAGATACAGACAGTCTACTTGATGGCACTATCAAGAATATGCTTGTCAAGCTTGATCCTCATTCAGTTTATATTCCCGCAAGTGAATTGGCCCAGGTTTCAGAATCCATGAATGGAAAATTTGTTGGGATAGGGATACAGTTCAGAATGTATAAGGATTCATTGGCAGTGATTAAAGTACTGGAAAACGGACCCAGCAAGAAAGCAGGAATCAAGACCGGGGACCGTATTCTTATCGCTAATAATGATACGCTTTACGGAAAGCAGATAAATAGTGATTATATCCTTAAGACCTTAAAGGGTAAACCAAATACAACCGTGGACCTGATGGTTTATAGAAAATCAGAAGGGAAGAATTTGTCTTTTAACATTACCAGAGGAGAAGTTCCCATTCAAAGTGTTGACGCCTATTATATGATCAACAATGACTTGGGTTATGTTAAAATAAACAAATTTGCCGCTACCACCTATGACGAATTCAAGGTTGCATTAAGTGCATTAAAGGAACAAGGCATGAAAAAACTTGTTTTGGACCTGCGTCATAATCCTGGAGGATATTTACAGGTCGCTACCCAGATTATTGACGAATTTTTAGAAGAAGGTAAGCTGATCGTTTTTACAAAAAACAAGAAAGATAGAATTGACGAAACGTTTGCTACAAACAAAGGCGATTTTGAAGATGGTCATGTGTTTGTATTGATCAATGGCGCTTCAGCCTCAGCAAGTGAAATTGTGGCAGGTGCTTTGCAGGATAATGACAAAGGCACTATTGTTGGGAGAAGATCTTTTGGAAAAGGCCTGGTTCAACAAGAAATGCAGTTGGGAGATGGATCAGCGGTTAGATTAACCGTTTCGAGATATTATACGCCAACTGGAAGATCTATTCAAAAGCCATACGATCACAAGGGCAATGGCGCTTATTTTAACGATTTTGAAAAAAGATACCACAATGGGGAACTTATGAATGCAGACAGTATTAAGGTGGTTGATTCTTTAAAATATACGACTCCTAAAGGCAAGATCGTATATGGAGGGGGAGGAATTATTCCTGACGTATTTGTTTCTATTGATACCGTCCGGTATTTTAATAATTACCACTATCAATATACACAACAATTTGTTTTCGGGTATTTTGATGAAAATGTTGATGAATTCAAAGACTGGAGTTATGATCGTTTTTTAAGTGATTTTGATCGTGATAATAGCATATTTCAGGAATACATAAACTCCGTACCAAACGATCTTCAAAAACTTAAACCTGAAGAAGAACAAAGCCTCAAACTATATTTTAAAGCAGTGTTCGCACAGCAAGTATTTGATTACAATGCCTATTATAATATTATCAATGAACAAGACAAAATGCTTGAAAAAGTCATTGAACTAGATAAGGAAGGCTATCCCATAGAACCCTAAAGAAGTTAAAGGCTATTTTATTTTGGCTCAGAATCATGAATCATGGTGGTTCGACCATCATTCCATCCAGCTACTCCACCCCCAATGATTAACACGTCAAAATTCATCAAAATTTAGTTTAAAAGTCCTTGAATATTAGAAGCAAATAATTTCACGGCAATTGCCATAACAATGATACCAAATATTTTTCTGATCACGCCGATGCCAGCTTTTCCAATGAGCTTTTCAATTTTTGTAGAAGACTTTAGTATCGCATAAACAAAAATAGTATTCAGGATGATGGCAATTATGATATTTATATTATAAAATTCGGCTTTTAATGACAAGATAGTTGTCAAAGTACCCGCTCCTGCAATTAATGGGAAAGCCAAGGGAACTACACTGGCCGTATCAGGGGAATCTTCTTTATACAGTTGCACCCCCAAGATCATTTCCAATGCAAGAAAAAACATCACAAAAGAACCCGCCACAGCAAAGGAATACACGTCAATCCCGATCAAATTCAAAATTTGAACACCTACAAAGAGAAATAGGATCATGATAAACATAGCAACAATTGAAGCTTTTTCAGATTGAATATGACCAACTTTTTTACGCAAATCTATAATTATGGGTATACTTCCTACTATATCAATTACGGCGAATAAAACCATAGTGGCAGTCACGATTTCTTTAAAATTAAGCTCCATACTTTCTTTTTTTTGTGGGGCAAAGTTAGATAATTCTTAACAATGATGTAAAAATAAATTCATGATTGAGGTTTTTCGGACCGAGATATAGTTTGGTCTTTTGGCTTTCGTTCTAAAGTGAAGGATAAAGCCAAGCCTGATTGTCAAAAAGAATGTATTTTTGCTGCTGTATTTAAAAGAGTTAAATGATGTTTCAGCTGGATAAAACAATTATTTCTGATGATGTTCTTGAAAAGGAATTTGTGTGTAATCTTGGTGCTTGCAAAGGAGCCTGTTGCGTAAAAGGAGACGCAGGCGCACCACTTGAGCAAGAGGAACTAAAACAATTGGAGGAAATACTTCCTACCATGAAAAGGTATCTAAGAAAAAAAGGACTTGAAGCCATTGATCGACATGGACCCTATACAACAAACAAAAATGGTGAACATGAAACAACTCTTATTAATGGAGAGGATTGCGCTTATGTTATTTATGATAAAAACAATGTGGCTTTATGCGGGATAGAAGAAGCTTACAATCAAGGGGAAATCACTTTTAAGAAGCCCGTTTCATGTCATTTATACCCTGTCAGGATACGTCAGTATAGTGAATTTGCTGCGGTAAATTATGACCGTTGGGAAATTTGTGACGATGCATGCTCCCTGGGTAAGGAAATGAAGGTTCCGGTTTATAAATTCGTTAAGCAGGCCCTTGTTAGAAAATTTGGACAAACATGGTATGATAAACTTGATAAAATTGCCATAGAGCGGGAGATTCAAAAAAATAAGTGATCAAACTTCTGATTTAATTGTAGCTTAGTAATGTATATTTACTTCAATAAAAATTTTTATAAGAATTAGTGCGGCTCAGACTAATACATATTTTTTTGGTTTTCTTTCTTCCTACAATAATTTGGGCACAAACGCTTGACAAAGAATATGTAAGAGCACAAAATGTTAAGGCAGCGGCATTAAACAGGGAAGGAAAATTTGAAGCTGCCAATAATGTTTTAGACAATCTTTTAGAACTTCTTGAAGACCAAGGGGCTGATTCTAGATTTTTTGCCACAACCTATCAAACTAAAGCAAAGATAATTAAGAATTTAGGCTTGTATGAAAAGTCTACTGAAATTGCCAGAAAATCTTTGCGTATTTCATTGTCTCTCAATGATAGTGCAAATATAGCCGACACTTATAACACCATTGGTATTAACCACTATTTTCTGGCAGATTACGACAGTACGACTTATTATTATGAAAAGTCTTTTGAAATAAAGAAAAAAATAGATACTGGAGTATACGATTTAGCGGTTTCGGCCTATAATTTAGCTATAGTTTTTGAAGACCTCGGACAAGTTGATAGGGCCTTGGAGTTGTATAAGGACGCCGAAACAAATCTAATAAAAAGTGGTGTCGAGAAAACGTTTTTATCAGACGTATATGTAGGGCTTTCCCATTTGAGTTTTTATGCAGGTGATTTGAATCGGGCAGAAGCGTATTCAGAAAAAGCGATGGATGTGGGGATCAAATCATATGGAGAACTCAACCCAAATATGACTTTTGTATATGTGTCGTATGCCAACATTCTGGAATCTCAAGGAAAGAATAATGAAGCCATAGCATTATTGGAAAAAAGTTTAAAGATAAGAAGATCAACTTATGGTGAATACCATAGATGGACTTGTGAGTCTCATTATGATTTGGCTAATTCTTATGTGTTGATCGGGGAATATGAGAAAGCAGAGAAACTCTATATGCAAGCAATAGAAATTGGACAAAACATTGAAAGCGGACAATATCTGGCAAATGCAAAAAATTATCTGGCAAAACTCTATCTGGATCAAGGGACAAATTTGGATCAAGCGGAGGAATTCTTACGCGAAGGCCTTGAAAAGAATATAAGTGTTTACGGACCTAAAAATGAGATTGTTTCAGAAAATTACCGTTATCTGGCAATGTTATTTAAAATCAAAAAAGAAAAGGATGGCTTTATTCATTTTTTGAGTGAAAGCTTGAATTCAGCAAATTATGATTCTGATAGTATTCAAGAAGTAGTTGCTCCCATTCAGGCTTTGACCTCATTGATGTTGTTAGGAGAATGGTATGAGAGTAAACACCATGAAACTTCAAATATTGAATATTTAAATAAAGGGTATGCCTTGATTGATAGGCAAATCATATTAATTGAATATATACAGAAAAACTTTTCTTCAGATAGATCAAAGATAAATTTAGCAAATAAGTATCGCGATGTGTTCGAAAACGGGATGAATTTATGTTGGAAACTGTATCATACAACCAACGATTACACTTTTTTAGAAAAGGCTTTTGAGCTTTCGGAAACAAATCGAAACACTAGTTTGCTCAATGGATTACAAGATGTTAAATACAAACTCTATTCAGAGATCCCATCAGGTAAACTGGAATTTGAAAATAAGATAAAGAAAGAATTGGATAGGGTTAAAATGGATCTGTACTATGAAAAAACTGCCGATAATCCTAATAAAGAAGCTTATAGTGAGCTATTATACAGTAGAATAATTCTTACCAATAGACTGGACAGCATCCACGATTCTTTTGACAGGGATTTTCCAAAATATCGAGATTTAAAATACAATAACAAAATCATAAAAATTAATGATGTACAAGAAGGTTTAGCGGAAGACGCGCAGGTGATTGCTTATTTTTTAGGAGAAAAACACCTCTATTCTTTTAGTATTACAAAGAACAACGTTAACCTGTTAAGGGGAGATGTGGCTAAAAAATTGGTAGATCAAACAAACTTGTTAAGGAAAAATTTGGAAGAAAGAAATGAAGTTGATGTGTATACCAAGAATCTTTATTTATTTTTGATTAGCCAGCAAATTGATTCTTCTAAAAAGAACCTAGTTATTATTGCGGATAATATACTGAGCTATATTCCGTTCGAAATCCTTCAAAAAGAAGAAAATTCTTATTTGTTGGAAGATTATATTATAAGTTATTCGGGGTCAGCGAGGATATTTCTAGAACTGGAGAACAGATTTTATCAATACCAATCTCCTAATCAGTGGGCCGGTTTTTCTCCTAGTTATTTGAATGACAATGTGCTTTCATCGACTTCTGATGAAATTGAAGAAATTGCAAATTTGATGGATGGAACAAAATTCATTATGGGAGCATCAACTAAGGAAAATTTTCTTAGAAATAATCATAAGTTCTCCGTTCTACATCTCGCCATGCATGCCGAAATAAATCACAATAACGCTGCTTATAACAAGTTGAAATTTGCTGATGGCGACTTGACATCATCTGAGATATATACGTCAAATAGCAAAGCCAATTTAGCCGTCTTAAGTGCATGCAATACGGGTTCAGGCAAGCTTGAAAAAGGCGAAGGCGTTATGAGCATGGCAAGGGCGTTTCATTTCTCCGGAATCCCTGCTGTTGTCATGAGTTTGTGGAAAATCCCAGATTTTGAGACGAAAACCATCATGATTGATTTTTATAAATATTTGAAAAAGGGTAAAAGTAAAAGTGAAGCTTTACGCCTATCGAAATTGGATTACCTAAAAAATAATTCAGACAAACGGCTG
>RCNC010000963.1_pt1 | contig 19122 bp, 15 predicted proteins | sample 2041301 | NCBI WGS metagenome assembly RCNC01 (sample SAMN09708231, study PRJNA481090) | Marine sediment metagenome, whole genome shotgun sequencing project. | biome: marine sediment; feature: ocean; material: sediment; isolation source: Sewage treatment plant 13A marine sediment (STP13A) ...
GGTCGAACCATTGCTGGGCTTCGGCCGAGCTGGTGGTGATGGGTTTGCTGTAGGTGTCGATTCCGGCAAAAAGGCTGGATCCCGTGGATTCGGGAACATCGCGGCTGCAGCCTGAGAAAAAGATCAGGCACAGGCCCAGAGCGGCCACTGGAAAAATGGATCGGTTTTGCATGGTTTTCCCTTCCCGAATTTCAGAAAAGTTTCATTTGGAATATAGCAGATAAAAATTGTCCTGCTTGTGGTCGAGGAGCACACCGCAGGGGCGGCCAACGAAAAACAGGAAATATATGGGGGGGCCCAGGCAGAAGAAAATCAACGTAGGTGTGGGGCGGCCTTTTATGTCATAATTGATAATGGACATCCATAGTCCCACTAAGTTGCTGGGACCAAAGGAATGTTGGAGCCAACAGACATCAAAGGAGAGGGAAATGACATCCAGAAAATCGCTCTGTTTGGGTGGATGGGTTTTGCTGGGACTGATGATTTTTATCGGATGCAGCAGCGATGACGACCCGGTGGCGCCGCCGGCCACGGGGGCCAAAGCCACCATAGGGACGGCAGGCGGAACCCTGGAAATCCCGGGTGGGCTGGCCATGACCGTTCCGGCAGATGCTCTGACCGGGGACATCGATTTCGCAGCGGACGTCAATCCCTCGCCACCGGCAGGTCCCACGGATTTCATCCTGCTGTCCCCTGTCTACAGCATCGAACCCAGCGGCACCGACTTTGCAGAAACGACTCTGCTGCAGATGAATTACTCCGAAGCCCTCCTGGCCGGGGCCTCCGAGGGTGACATCGTCATCTTCACCCATACCGGCATTGGTTGGGAAGAACTCAGGTGCATGGTTTTCCCGGATGACAATCTGGTGGAAGCGGGTATCAGCCACCTTTCCGATTTCGTGGTCGCGGTGCCCATGCCCGTCGAACCGGATCCCATCTACGCCCAGCTGGTCGTGCACCGGCAAATCACCGCGGAAGATATTCTGAAGTTCGAAAAGATCCCTGTATTCATCATGGCGGATCAGTTGTTCGCCCAATTCACAACTGTCGATGACGGCAAACCCAGCAATCCCCTGCAGGCAGAGTCGGTGGCTTTCGGGGAGTGGGACCTCGAGTGGGGCATGAATGCCTACGGTTATTCGAACAGCACCACTCCTGCTTTCCTGACTCTGGGCGAAACCTATGACTTCGTGGTCGTCGGCAGCGAGGAAGTTCCCTCGCTGACCCTTCCAGTGCCGATCATGGAGGTCGCCCCCTATGTCACGAACCTGACGGCGGACCAGGCAGCGGATCTGGCCGGATTCACCCTGGAATGGTCCGGAAGCGCCCCGACAGGTTCCGTCGATTTCCAGATGAGGGGCCTGGACAATACGCGGTTGGATTATTCGGTTCCCAATACCGGCAGCTACACCTTTTCGGGGGCGGAACTCAGCGGGCTCCCTGCCGGCACGGGGAGCATCAGCCTCAATCTGGTGGGTGAAATACCGATCGTGGCCGACGGCTATGTGGCCTCAAGCCGGGTGAGACTGACCTCGTCCCATTCCACCGATGTCGTCTTCACCAGCGAAGCGGTCATCGAGGATGTGACGGTGGTATCCACCCCAAATCTGGCGATTCCCGATGCGACCTCGGGCGGCTATGGCAATCCCGTCACGGACATCATCAATGCGCCGGTGACTGGAGCCGTGGACAGCGTTCGGGTCTACCTGGATATATCGCATGATTACATGAGCGACCTGATCGTCCGGTTGACCTCACCCGACGGCACGGAGCTGCGGGTCCTGTTCATCGGGGAAGGCGGCGAACACGATGGAAGGATCCAGGGTTGGTATCCAGGGGACTTCGTACCCAAGGATGATTTGAACGGATTCGACGGCGAAAATGCCGGTGGCGACTGGACCCTCACGGCGAGGGACTATTCCCAGGGAGTGGCCGGGACACTCAACGAATGGCGAGTGCAGATCTTCTACACCCAATAGGCGGGACAAGGGGGTATGCCGGAGCCTACCGGTGTACCCCTGCCGCTTCTCCGCCCGACCGGGCGACAAATTCACTGTAGGTACCATCAAAGACCAGGGGTGGCTGTGCCGGCTCCTGCCTGCGGGAGTCGCCGGGCCGCAACTCCAGGACCCGGGTGCTGAGCCCCTTCAGGAACGTCCGGTCGTGACTGACGAAGAGCATGGTGCCTTCGAATCCGGAAAGGGAGGCGACCAGCATCTCCTTGGTCTCCAGGTCGAGATGATTGGTGGGCTCGTCGAGGATCAGGAAGTTGGGCGGGTCGAACAGCATCCGGGCCAGGACCAGCCGGGATTTCTCGCCGCCCGAGAGAATACGGGTCGGTTTGTCGACGTCGTCGCCGCGGAACTGGAAGGCGCCCAGGAGATTCTTCAGCACCCCCTGGCCTTCGGTGGGAAAAGCGTTCTGCAGGTGGTCGAACACCGTCAAGGCAGGGTCGAGCTGTTCGAGGGATTGCTGGGCGAAGTAGCCGACCTTCAGGTTGGCGCCGAGCCTGACCGTGCCGGTGTCGGGGGCCAGCTGGCCCGCCACGAGTTTCAAGAGTGTGGTTTTTCCGGCCCCGTTGCGGCCCAGCACGCACCAGCGTTCGGTGCGGCGGATCTTCAGGTCGAAATCGTCGTAGATGACCTTCGATCCGTAGGCCTTTGACAATCCGGACAACTCCACCACGTCGTCCCCCGAACGTGGAGGCGGGCTGAACTTGAACTCGACGATCTTGCGCCGCCGCGGCGGCTCGACCAGTTCGATCTTCTCCAGTTTCTTGACCCGGCTCTGCACCTGCGCCGCCTTGGCCGCATGGGAGGCGAAACGTTCGACGAAGCGGCGCTCCTTGGCCAGCATGGCCTGCTGGCGGGCGTAGGTGGCCTCGCGGTTGGTTTCGGCGATGGCCCGCTGCCGCACGAAGTGATCGTAGTCGCCGGAGTAGGCAATGAACTCGCCCCCGTCGATGTCCAGGATCCGGCTGACGACCCGGTTCATGAAATCCTTGTCGTGGCAGGTGAGCAGCACGGCCCCCGGGTAGTCCTTGATGAACTTCTCCAGCCAGATAATGGACTCGATATCCAGATGGTTCGTGGGCTCGTCCATGAGCAGGACATCGGGCACCGCCAGCAGCACGCGGGCCATGCCGATGCGCATCTTCCAGCCCCCCGACAGCGCGCCCGAGTCGCCGGCGATCTGGTCCTCGGTGAAGCCCAGCCCAGTCAGGACGATGCGGGCACGGGCCTCGATGTCGTAACCGCCCCGGCTCTGGTAGGCGTCAAGCACCTCGCCGAAACGGTGGAGGATCTTCTCCATTTCGTCGGTCCGATCGGGGTCGCCCATGGCCAGCTCGAGGTCCTTCAACTCGTGATGGAGCTCGCCCAGGTCCCCGCTGCCGGCGATGGTTTCATCCAGGACGGAACGCCCTGCCATTTCGCCGATGTCCTGCCGGAAGTAACCGATGGTCAGCCGTTTGGGGACCGAAACCGAACCCTCATCGGGTTCCTCTTCACCAGTGATCAGGCGAAAGACGGTGGTCTTGCCCGCGCCGTTGGGGCCCACCAGGCCGACCTTCTCGCCGGGGTTGAGCTGGAAGGACGTCTCCACGAAGAGAATCTGCCGCCCGTGGCGTTTGGAAATGTTGGTCAGGCTGATCATGGGGTCCGTATTCGCGTGGGTGTGGTTGTTGGAAGGGGAAAAGTAGCACAATCAGGCTGCTTTCGCCGGGTCAAAAACAGGGGAACGAAAAACAACAGTCTCGACCTCCGGGGTTGCGTGCCCGGCCGGATTGGCACAGGCTGGAGGAAATTCAGCCCCTGAAAGGATCGGATCCATGCCCAAGGAAAAACTCGTCATCCTGTGGACCAGTGGAGACCGCGACGTCGCCCTGAAGATGGTGTTCATGTACGCGGGCAACGCGCCGCGCAATGGCTGGTGGGATGATATCACGCTGATCGTCTGGGGTCCGTCGGCGCGCCTCTTGGCCGAAGACCAGGAGCTGCAGGAAAAACTGACGGGCCTGGCCCTGGAAGGCGTCAAGCTCGAGGCCTGCAAGGCCTGCTCGGACAGTTATGGCGTTTCCGACCGGCTCGCGGGTTTGGGCATCGACGTAAAATACATGGGCGAGCCATTGACGGCCTACCTCAAGGAAGGATGCCGGGTCCTGACCTTCTGAATCAGCTCCCGTTGGCCCCTTTGAAAAGAACCTGCGCAATGGAGAATAAGTAGACCACGGGAAAGACCACGCGACTGGTCCGGTCCAGGGCGGTTCGTCGCTCCGGGGTCAGTCGAGAGCCCGTCAGGTTGATGAACATGGTCGCCGCAATGGCCAGAAGGGAGGCTAGCATGAAGCGGTCCAGGACCGTCTGATAGGGGAAGCGGGGCAGCGAATCCGCCACGATGAACTGGTAGGCGATGACCGTCAGCATGAGGGTCGAGGAAACGCCCGCCCGGCGCCCCAGCATTTCTTCACTCATCCAGAACACGATCCACGACAGCATGACGATGACGATGATCGGCAGGATGATTTTCCAGACGTAGTAGCCTTCCTGGCGGTCGATGGTCACCAGGAAGCTGAGGCGGTCGTAGGACTGTTTTTCCTGCCGCCTCTCGCGCACCTCATTGACCGTCGTCAATTCGGTCACGGTCCACTCGGCGATCTCGAAGGTCGGATCGAAACCCGTGAAGTCCTTTTCCGCTTCCAGGCTGACTTCGTCCGAGTCGTACAACCGGGACTCGATATGGACGGGAAGGACCTGGGTGTCGAAGGGGAAGGAATGGAAATCCAGCTGGGCGCGCAAAACGCGGCGGACGCGCAGCCGGAAGGTGACCGTGCCGTCGGGGAAGAGAAGAGTCCGCGACGGGTCCGTCGAAGGGGCATCCACCTTGTTGTCGGCAAACAGCTGTGGATTCCAATGGTTTTCCAGAAAATCCACGGCAGCCTTACCGGTTAGCAGGCGCGGGATTTCCTCGCCTGGCATGGGTTCAAAAGCCAGCTCGGGATTCCGCCAGCGGGCGATGACATCGAATTCGGCCGAGTAGGTTTCGGCGCGTTCATCGATGCGGGCGATGTCGACCAGGAAAAGCCCCACCTCAACCTTGCGAGGGGCCTTGACCACGTCGGCGAGAGCAGTGCCCGCCATCAACAAAACGATGGTGAAAGCAAGTGAGATCCGGACAGGCGACATGTTGATCCTTCAAAATTCAAACCGGGTGTTCGATATATCCCTGAAAATCCAGCCCGCCAAGTATCGAGAGGAAGACCACGGTCTGTCAAGAAAACAGGACGGCCATATCAGGTCACTTGATCAGCACCATGCGCCGGGAAGCCCTGGGACCGGTTGGAATCACCTCGCCTCGGCCGGTGTCTGCAACGGCAACAGCGCCGGATCCACATCGACGATTTCCAACGGACGGTTGGTTTTCCACGCGCCACCGGTGAAGTCGGGCACCTCGACCGAGGTCGATTTCCCGGCCACCGAATCCACGCTTAACGGCACCACCGCACTCCAGGCCGCGGCGTCGTACACGTCCTGGTCGAGGGGCAGGCCGTTTTTCAGGCTGTAGATCAAACGGTAGTCCATGATGAAGTCCATGCCGCCGTGGCCGCCGACCTTGCGTGCGATGTCGCCGATGGTCTTCGTCAACGGATGGCCGTACTTGTCCTCCATCTCCTTCATCTCTTCATCGTCGAGCCAGCGGTGCCCCTTGCTGTGCAGGGTGATACCCTTGCGCGGCCACTTGCGGGCCATGCCCAGCGACCCCTGAATAAGATGGATGCGGCTGTAGGCCCGTGGGGTACTGGTGTCGTGCTGCACCATCACGGTCTGGCCTTGTGCGCACTTGATCAGCGTGGTGTTCATATCGCCGCGGAAACTCGGCAGGTCGGTGAACGGAGTGTTGCCGGTTTGTTTGGCGTGCTCGGTAAAAGCGGCTTGCTGGCTGGACATGCTGGTCAGATGCAGGAAAAGATTGCCCCGGTTGATGTTCAGGCACTGCGCCACCGGACCCAGGCCATGGGTGGGATAGAGGTTGCCGTTGCGTTCGAGGTTGTGGTGGAAACGCCAGTTGCCTTGGTAGATCTCCTCGCCCTCTGCGGGTTGCATGTAGTCGACTAGGGAGTGGATGTAGGCGCCTTCAGCGTGGGTCAGTTCGCCGAACACGCCCTGGCGGGCCATGTTCAGGGTCTGCAGCTCGAAGAAATCGTAGCAGCAGTTCTCCAGCATCATGCAGTGCTTGCCGGTCTTTTCGCTGGTCTCCACCAGTTCCCAGCAGCCGTCGAGGTCCAGAGCGGCGGGCACTTCGACCGCGGCGTGTTTGCCGCTGGTCATGGCGCCCACGGCCATCGGGACGTGCCAATCCCAGGGCGTGGCGATGTAGACCAGATCGAGGTCCATCTGACAGAGATTCCTCCAGTCCTCGGGGCCGGCGACAAATTCCCGGGCCGGGCCGCGTCCGTGTTCCTCAAGGATCCCCTGGGAAAGCGCCACTCCTTCGGGACGGATGTCGCAGAGGGCGACGATGTCCACGTCCTGCATTTTCGACAGGCGTTCCACTGCGCCGGGTCCGCGCATACCCAGGCCCACGATGCCTACCCGCACCCGCTCGAGCGGAGGGGCGGCGAACCCGCACATATTGTGGCTGGCGGTGGTGGGGGGTTGGGCGCCGCAACCGATCAGATTCCAGCAGCCGAGGGCACCCGCGGTCAGGGTCAGGCTCTGGACAAATTCACGGCGGGTCATGTGGTGGGTCATGGCAACTCCCGGGAGGCCTGGGCCGATTTCAAGGGATGGCCGACAGGAACCCCGGGAGCATGAATCGAACAGGGCAGAATGTCACCCAATAATACCCAATTGGATGCCGAAAAGGGGGTTTATCGAGGAAATGGTTCGGTTTTTGGGCTTTCCCCCTCCGGAGGGGTTGCGGGGGGCACCATCAGCGGGTTGCCCACCTCATCGAAGAGGGCGAGGTTTTCCCAGGCCGATCCGAATCCTGGCGAAGTGATCCATTCGGGCGCCCACCAGAAGACCCCGCGACCTCGGCCCGAGGGGATCTGACTCACGATGTCCCGCACGGCCGCCAGGAAGGCCCGTTGTCCCTCGGGCGTGGGGGCGAATCGCGGCAGCAGCTGTCCGGGCAGGCCGACGAGGTTGTGGGTGTCGTCGAACCAGCCGAGGGTCCAGGGATAGGCGGTCTCCACCACCATCAGATCTTTTCCATACCGTACGGCGAGATCCTCGAGGTTGGCTTTCAGGTCGGCCAGGGACCCGTGCCACCAGGGGTAGAAGGACAGCCCGATCAGGTCGAAGTTCACCGCCTGGGCCGCGAGGTTGTCCAGAAACCAGCGGGCGCCGGCATTGTCACCGCCCCGGTCGAGGTGGATCATGATCTCGGGACGCAAATCCCCCGGCAAGGCTTCCTCGATGCCGGCCTGGGCGGCTTGGAGCAAGGACCCGAGGTGAACCCATTGGTCGGGCCGGTCGAAGGCGGCGCCGACGCGACCGTCGTCCCACAGCAATCCCTGGGTGATTTCGTTTCCGATCTGGACTATGGCGGGGGTTGCGCTCCGGTCGGCGAAGGCTGTCAATACGTCGCGAGTATAGGCGCGGACACTGTCGGCCAGCACGGTCCACGGCAGGGAGGCCCAGGCCGCGGGTTTGGTCTGGTGCCCGGGATCGGCCCAGGTGTCGGAATAGTGGAGATCGAGCAGCAGGTCAAAACCCGCGGCGCGGGCACGCTCCGCAAGTTCCAGTGTTTCGGCGAGTCCGTTATGGCCGTCCGGGGGAGAGTGCCACAGCCGGAGCCGAACCATGTTGAATCCCCGGGTGCGCAGGATGGAAAAGAAATCCGCCGGTTCGCCGCCGTCGCGAAAGACGCCGCCGCCGGCTTCGACCTGGGGCAGGAACGAGACGTCGGCGCCATGGAGAAAATCGACGGCGAAGGTGGGGGCTGCGTTCACCGCGGCACTAACGATCAAGGAAAGGACGAATTTTCGCACTAGTCATCATCCGGGGAAAGGGCCACGGATCATTATCGCCTGCAACCGGTCGATCGTCCATTAAATAGGCTTTTCCCGGTGGGAGATCACGTTACATCCACCACCTGTATTCTATACAAGACAATTATTGTCTAGCATTAAGTCCTGGTCCGTGCTAGGTTGATGGAATGGTATCCAGCCATGAAAATATGGGCATGCATCAATCATTCGATGTCTGTCAATATCACCAAACTCATTCTGGGGAGAAATGAACCATGAAGAACAGGATTTCCGCTTTGCTTGTCCTGACCGTTTTCCTGATGGCCCTGGTGCCGACGGTTATGGCGGGCGACAAGAAGGCGCCGACGACTGCCGAGAAGATGAGCGGGTTGCAGACGATGTGCGAAGAAACCGCCCCGGCGCGCTCCGAACGCCAGGAAGCCGATTCCCTGTACAACCGCCTGGGCGGTTACGACAAGATCCTGAAGATGACCCAGACGATCGTTGCCAACCACGCCGTCAATGACGAGATCAAGCACACCCTGAAAGGCGTGGACCACGATATGCTGGCCAAGCATGTGGCGGACTTCATGGCTGCCGGGACCGGCGGCACGGCCGAATACACGGGTCGCACCATGCCCGCGGCCCACGCCCACCTGGAGCTGACCGACGCTGATTTTCTGTCCGCCGGCGGGGACGTCGTCAAGTCCATGAAGTCGATGGACTACGGCCAGAACGAGATTAATGAGGTCATCTGCATCCTGGTTTCCTTGAAGGATCAGGTGGTGTTCAAGTAGTTCGAGACCGGTTCGGGGATGGATAAAGGGAGATGACGACGGCGGGAGGGCAACTCATGTCCTCCCGTCTGCGTAGATCCCGGAACCACTCTGCTGCCCAAAGGAAAATTCCATGCTTCGACTTTCCGCCCGCGCCCTGCTTGCTTCTTTGCTTGTTCTTCTCGTGGCCCTGAACAGTCAGGCCGGAGCCGCGCCTCACATCGAGCGGGTCATCCTGGAATCCCAGGTGCTGGGAGAGGACCGCCCCTTGAACATCGCCCTGCCGGACGAGTTTTCGCCGGAGAAAACCTACCCGGTGGTCTACGCCCTGGATGGAGGGGCGAAATATCTGCCCTCGGTGGCGGAACAGATGCTGGCCGCCCATCCGGACCTGATCGTGGTGGGCGTGGAAAACGTCGACCGTTCCCGGGACATGTTTCCCGAGCCCCTGCCGGACCGCGACAACCGGGGCGGCGGCGGGGCGGCCTTTCTGGCCTTCCTCACCGGGGAGCTGGTGCCTTTCATCGAAGAAAAGTACCCGACCAGCGGTTACCAGGTTCTGGCGGGTCAGTCCAACAGCGGGTTCTTCGTTTTGTATGCCATGCTGAACGACGCCAGGGTCTTCGACGCCTATCTGTCCATCAGCCCCATGATAGGATGGGACTGGGACCTGATCCGTGATGGCAGCACTGATCTGCTCCGGGGTCGAAAGAGCTTTCCCCGGGTTCTCTACCTGAACCGGGGGGAAACGGACTACGACCACACCACCAATTTCCTGCCCCGTTACGTGGAACTGTTGGCTGAAATCGCCCCGCGGGATTTCCGCTGGACCCACGAGGTGGCCAAGGGCCAGGGGCATGTTCCCGACGGCAGTTTCGGCAACGGGATCGCCTTCATATTCGGCACCAGGTGAGCGGGGTATGGTATGATTCCCCGGCTGTAGGGGAATGGGGTCGCATTCAAGGGGGACACCATGGATTTCCGGGCACGGGTCATTCTGATATCGGCTTGCCTGCTGATGTCTTCCCTTTTTTCCTCACCCTCTTTTGCCGTCGATGAAGTGGGGCATGATTGGCCCTGGGTCAACCCTCAGCCCCAGGGTGAGGTCCTCGATGATTTTGCGGTAGTCGACGGCAATCTCATATTCGCGGTCGGGGTCGGCGGGATGGTGCTGCGCAGCGACGACGGCGGCTTCCATTGGCGCATCCAGCCCACCGGGACAACAGCCTGGCTGCAGAGCGTCGATTTCACGGACGGGATGAACGGCACGATCGTCGGCGAAAGCGATCTGGCGGGGATCATCCTGCACACGGTCGACGGTGGTGAAACCTGGCAGCCGCAGGGGTCGGGTTCCCTGCCCTGGCTCACCTCCGTGGAATATCTCGATGCGAACACCGGCGCGATCGTGGGCTGGTCGGGCACCATCCTGTGGACGATCGACGGTGGGACCAACTGGATACCCCGGGACAGCGGCACCACCGAGCGTCTCTATTCGGTCCACCTGTTCGACGCTGAAACGGCGGTGGCCGTGGGTGGAGGCGGGGTCATCTTACGCACGACCGACGCCGGGGAAACCTGGCATCTCATTCCCAGCAACACCACCGAACGTTTGGAGGCGGTCGACTTCGGCGGCCCGGTCCATGGAGCCGCGGTAGGCAGGAACGGCATCGTTCTCTATTCCTACAATGGCGGACTGGCCTGGAGCGAACGGGTCAGCGGCACGGGCGAATGGCTGAATGACGTGGCTTTCCGGGATGAGAACAACGCCCTGGCGGTGAGCCATCTCGGGGCCGTGATCCATTCGGAAAACGGGGGTATCAACTGGAGCCCCCTGGTCCCGCCGTCGTCTTCGGGGTGGAACGCGGTGGACTTCACTCCCGCCGGCGGCATCCTGTTGACCGGCGGCAATGGAAGTCTGTGGCAGAGTGATCCCGCCTGGGGAGACTGGTCCAACGCCCAGGCCGGATCCACCATGTGGTTGCAGAGCATTGCCAGGGTGACGGATGAAATCGCAGTCGTCGTGGGTTACGACGGCGCCGTGTTGCGCACCACCGACGCGGGGGGGACCTGGAACGAAATCGATGCGGGCTGTGACACGACCTTCCGGGGCGTCGATTTCGCCGACGAATTCACGGGAATGGCCGTGGGTGATTTCGGGGTCGTCCGGCGCACCGATGACGGCGGTCTGACCTGGTCGCCCCTGGCCACCGGAGCGACCGCCCATCTTTATGATGTCGCCTGTCTCGACGCCGATCACGCCGTGGCCGTGGGCTGGGGTCGGACCATTCTTTACACCTCGGACGGAGGAATATCCTGGGAAGAGAGGCAGGGCGGTGATGGCTTCGACTATCATCAGGCCGTGTTTTTTATCGACGATCTGTATGGCTGGACGTCCACCTTCTATGGCGATGTGTGGCACACCGCTGACGGCGGCCTGACCTGGGAGAAACAGGTCGACACTTTTCTCGACCTGCAGGACATCAGATTCTCCGATCGGCGGCACGGGATCTCGGTCGGCGGGGTGGACGGCAACGCCACCCTGTTGACCGACGACGGTGGCCTGACCTGGACCGAGCAGGCCAACCCGGACAACGCCTACCTCAACGGGGTCGCGCTCCGGGATTCGGTGACGGGCATCGCCGTGGGCCAGGGGATATTTCGCACCTGGGACGGCGCGGCGACCTGGGACCGCGATTTCGCCTATTCCGTTTTTTTCGATGATGTCTGCTACTTGGGTGACGGCGTCGCCCTGGCGGTGGGTCAAGGCGGGGCCATCCTGCGGGCCGGGCCCGATGGCGTTTCGCTGGTGCGCGAGGGTCCGCCCCGCGCGATGGCCGGAATCAACATTTATCCCAACCCCTTCAACCCGGTGACAAAAATCGTCTTTTCCCTTCCCCGGCAACAGATGGTGCGGATAGGGATTTTCGATGTCTCGGGGCGGAATGTCCGCACCCTGGCCGCCCGGACTTTTGCGGAGGGAGACCACTCCCTGGCATGGGACGGCCGCGACCACGCGGGCCGATACCTGGCCTCGGGCAGCTACCTGGTTCGCCTGGAAACAGAGGCCGCCGCCTACACCCGCAAGGTGATGCTGGTCAAATAGTCCGGGTCAACGTCGGTGCCGCTTGTGAGGCAGGACCGGTCCCTGCAAGGCCTTCAGCACAGCAGCATCACGATCGTAGAGATCCTGGCGGAACTGGACGCTGCCGGCCGTTTCGGAAAAAGCGGTCCAGTACAGCAGCAGGATGGGCATCGTTTTTGTCAGCTTGACCGTGGTGCGCTTTCCGCTTTCCACGACCTCATCGATTTTGGCGCGCGTCCACTTCGGCTGGTCGTCCAGTAGCAGAGTGGCCAAATCGAAGGGGTTTTCCAAGCGGATGCAGCCGTGGCTGAACGCGCGGGCCGATCGGCTGAAGTGCTGGCGACTGGGCGTGTCGTGAAGGTAGACGGCGTGCACGTTGGGGAATATGAATTTCACCAGGCCCAGCGCGTTGTGCGGTCCCGGCTCCTGGCGCACTGTGTAGGGCATTCTGTTCAACTTGGCCCAGTCCACCGAGTGTGGGTCCACCTGGGAACCCTGACTGTCGAGCAGCACCATGTGGTTGGCGGCGAAATAACCCGGGTCGGCCTTGGCCTTGGCCAGGGTGGTGGTGTTGGTGATGGAGGCGGGAATGGTCCAGGTGGGATTGATCTCGAGATACACAATTTCGTCGGCGAATACCGGTGTGCGCGTGTACGGTTTGCCCACCTGGACGCGGGACCGCCATTCGCCTTTTTTGTTTCGGATGAGCACGGCCTCGTAGGCGGCGATGTTGACCAGGACGAGATCTCCTCCAACACCGTGATGCATGACCCAGCGGGCGCGTTCCAGGTTGATTTCGATCTGTTTCATCCTGTCCTCGGCGGAAACGTTCAGGGCCGCCAGAGTGCCTTTGCCGACGATGCCGTCGTCATCGAGACCGTGACGGGCCTGAAACCTGACGATGCCGGCGACAAGGTCTTCATCCAGGACGGTGCTGGTCAGGTCGACTCCGGCAAAATCCCGTGTCACGGCCAGACGGCGCCTGAGGGCGAGCACGCGCGGATCATTGTCGTCTTTCCGGAGAGTGGGGCCTTCCGGAATTTCGGGCCACCCGCCCGCGGCGGTCAATTCACGGTAGAAAGCCAGGCCGACACGCAGATTCTGGTACAGATGGAGATCCGGCCGGGCCAGCTGGAGCATGGGCCCGATATCTCCCTGGTTGATACCATCCAGAATGAGGGAGGTGATTTCTTCGCGGACCTCCGAGGAAAGGGGGTCCCGCTCGTCGAAGAGATCATTGATATTCCAGTCGGTGTCCAGGCGGCTGGGGTCGGCCTTGCCGAAATCGAGGTGGTAGAGCATCACCAAAAGGGCGTCGGTCAGCAGCAGGTCACGCCGGGCGAGGGCGCCGGCATCATCGGGTGTGGTCGTGCCCAGAGCCGTCAAAGTCGGTCCATGGTAGTCTGCGGGGGCCAGGCCGTCGTCGCGCATGTCGGCAATAGCTTGGAGCATCTTGCCCACGGTGGCCGGATCGGTCCAGACGGGCGCATAGCCGTTGTCGGCGTAGAACTCGATCACCAATTTCCAGGCCATGACCTTTTGTCCGTCGAGCTCCAGCGCGCCATCGCGTTCCAGGGTGGTGGTCATGGCCTCGAGGGCGCTGGTGGCGTCGGCGGTGAGGTCGGCCAGGACGGGTGAAGCCAGAATAGCGAGCAGGACAAATGCCTTGAGCAGGGTTCTCATCAGCCTTCTCTTTCGGATATGGTTCGTGCAGGGTTGGGTCACCAAAGACTATCTGGGCGCAGTATAAGTCGATTTCTCAAAATAGGTCGAGTCATTCCCGTAGACAAACACACAGGAACCGCCCTTGATGAGGTCGATGACCTCGCGGCTGGTGTCCTGGGGCAGGGCGGGGCAGCCCCAACTGCGTCCCAGACGACCGTGAAGGGCGGCGTAATCTTCTGAAACATAACTGGCGCCGTGGATCACGATGTTGCGCTCCAGAGCCTTGTCGTTGATGCCGGGCTCGAGCCCGTGCAGGCGCAGGGAGTACCCATGGCGGCCAAGATAGGATTGGCCGGTGACAAAAAAGCCGAGGCTGCTGCGCAGCGAATCAACTTCGTTGCCGAAGGCGACGGCCTCGTTCTGGCCGGAATTTTTTCCATGGGCCACGAGGCTGGCCACCAGGACTTCTCCCTGGGCCGGGTCGACAACGAAAAGGCGGGGCTCGGTACTCGGCTTGCTGTAGTCGATGATGGTGATGAGGGAAGGGGCCGGGGCCTCGCCGGCGTCGATGACCCGTTGGTAGCCGGACATGGCTAGATCGAGGACATTCGGGTCAGGAACGTCCCCCTGGGGCACAAAAGGCCCCACGCCCAGATTGAGGGCCAGGAAAATCAGGGTCATTGTATTCATGGCAATTTTGTGGCCGGCCCGGGAGCCGGCATCGGCGCAATTGAACCTGAAACATAGCGGGGGGTTCCGTTTTTTTCAATAATTCCTGAACCCGGCCCTCCCGGCGACTATCTGTAGCGGAAACTCCCAATTGCGCAGGGGACTATCCATCCTTACCCTTGCAGGGATGAAGCGAGGCGCCCCTCTTTACAGGTTTGGGAAAATGTCCACGACCCCATTCTTTCGGGGCCGGCTGACGGCCGGCCTCGTTCTCCTTATTCTAACCTCCGCCGCGGCCGCTCAGGCCGGTAGCATTAAGGGAACCGTGACCGAGTCGGGCGGCACCCTGACAGTCCCCGAGGTTTCCGTGGCCTGTGAGGGGGCTGGCTTGGGCCGGGATGTCCTGGGCGACGTGGACGGGAACTTTGACCTTCCCGATCTGCCGGCCGGCAGCTACCGCCTGGAGTTTGTCGCCTTCGGTTATCTCAACCTGGTGCAGGAAGTCACCCTGGGGCAAGACGAGACCAAGGTTCTCGAAGTGGCTCTCGAGCTCGATGCCGTCCGCTTGGACGATCTGCTGGTGGTGGGCCGGACGACGGACATCGAAGGGGATATCCAGACGGGTTTCGTCAATATCGACGCCCGGACCCTGGACGCCATCCCCGGCATCGTCGAACCGGATCCCCTGCGGGCACTGCAGATTCTCCCGGGAGTGCAGGCGGCGTCCGATATTTCCAGCGGTCTCTACATCCGGGGCGGTGGGCCCGATCAGACCCTCGTTCTCATGGACGGCGTGACGGTCTACAACCCGACCCATGCCTTCGGGTTCTTCTCCACCTTCAGCAACGATGTCGTCGACAACGTTTCCCTGTACAAGGGGGCCTATCCGGCCGAATACGGTGGGCGGCTGGGGGCGGTGCTCGACGTGGGGATGAAGGAACCCACCGCGGATTCCTTCCGGGGCAAGGCCGGAATCAGCTTCATTTCGGCCCGGATATTCCTGGAGGGAAACCTGGGTCGGGACCACTGGCTGGTCAGTGGGCGCCGCAGCTACCTGGAACCCATCCTGAGCGCCGTGCGCACCGAAGAGAACCCCATCCCCAAGTACTTCTTCTACGACATGAACGCGGCCTACACCACGACCAGGGGCGGCGGTCAAACGACGTTCCAGGTCTATCACGGCAAGGACGATGTGAAGGCCGACGCGGGCGCCAACACGGCGTTTGATCTCACCTGGGGCAACACCGTGGCCGCCTTGCGGCACGAAAGGTATCTGACGGACCAGATCGAGGCACGGGTCACTCTGTCGAACAGCCATTACGACAGCCAGACCGACGCGGAGATCCTGGCCACGGCGTTCGACATCGACAACAGGTTGAACGACCTCACCCTGGCGGGGATTCTCGACTGGCAGGCCAGCCGACAGCACCGGCTCAATTTCGGTCTGGGGTATTCCTGGTACGACTTCATCTATCGCCAGAGCTTCAATCGCAGCACCCAGATCGACTACCGCTCCCGGCCGGGGGAGCTGGCCGCTTTCGCGGAAGACCGCTGGTTCGCCGACGACCGGACCACCCTGCGAACCGGGCTGCGCTTCCGATACATCGATGACGGTGACCGTACGCTGCTCGAGCCCCGGATTTCCTTCAGCCGCAAGGTGCGACCGGACCTGCGGTTGAAGATCGGTGGGGGCCTTTATAACCAGTATCTGCAGCTGGTCGCCACCGAGGGGTTTTCGGCGGGGGATTTCTACCTGCCAATCGATGATACCGCCCAGCTGGGCCAGTCCTGGCAAGTGGTCGTGGGCGGTGAGTGGGAACCCTCGGAACGGGATATTCTCAGTCTCGAAGTCTATGCCACCGACCTGAAGGACCTGGTCGAATTCGACAACCAGGTGCCGGCGGATCAGGCCACTTTGACCGCGGAGGAACTTTTCGTGACCGGGGGCAAGGGCTACGCACGCGGGGTCGAGTTGTTCCTGCGGCACCGGATGGACCGCTGGACCGGTTGGCTGGGATATACCCTGGGCTGGTCCGACCGGACGTTCGCGGAATTGAACCAGGGGGAGTCTTTTCCGCCCAAGTTTGCCCGGCGCCACGATATCAACGCCCTGCTCACCTACAAGGCGGGCAAATGGACCCTGGCCGGGGCTTTCCGGTACGCCACGGGGCAGGCTTTCACACCGGCGGCGGCCCGTTACCGGCTCGATGATCCAGCCATCGGCGATCCGCCGGATTCTCCGCAGGTCCTGTCGGCCTCGCGCAACAGCGGTCGGCTACTGGCCTATCATCGATTGGATGTCAGCGCCCGCCGGCCTTTCGGCCTGTTCGGTTTGCCGGCCGAGCTGGTGCTCGAAGTGTTCAACCTCTACAACCGGCGCAATGAATGGTTCGTCCAGTACGATACCGAGGGAGAGATCACCGAGGCGACCGTGGTGCGCATGCTGCCGTTGATTCCAAGCGTGGGAGTGAACTTTGCTTTCTAGAAAATCAAAATGGAATCTGGGCCGGGGTTTGATCCTGTCGGCCATGGCGTCGGCCCTGCTGGGCTGCACCCCGGAACGGGACCCGAACACGCTGTTCGCTCCCGAGGGCATCGGGATCCTGGTGATCGATGCGGTGCTGATCGTCGACCAGCCCCAGCCGCTCATCAAACTGAGCCGGACCCTGGCTCCCGATGTCCCGTTCACCCAGGAAAATGCGGCTGAAACCGGTGCCGACATCTACATCCGAAACGCCGCCACCGGGGCATCGGAACTGTATGAGGACGTTCTCGGATTCCCCGGGTTCTATCAGGCGGCAGGGACCGGCTTCACCGTGGAGCCCGAAACCGAGTATGAACTTTTCCTCAGGTCGACGGAGGATGAAGTTCTGTCGGCCCGCACCACGACCCCCGCCCGATTCCAGGTCCAGGAGTGGGTGCTGCTCGATTCCTCCGGCACCACGGAAATACGCCAACTGCAGACCTTTGCCGAAGCCGGCGATTCGGTCTATTTCCAGCCCGAAAACCAGCTCGTCTACGCGGAAGGCCTGCTCGAGGCCCGCTTCGCGGCCGGAGGTGCGGGCCAGTTCTTCGCCGACGGGTACCAGGTGGCCCTGTTCAGCATCGATCCGGATTCGGACTACGTGATCGATCCCCCGTTTTTCGAGGAGGAGGATTTCGAGGATCTGGCGCGCGAGGGATCTTCCCCCGTACTGTCGGCACTGGACGGCAGGGTCCGGCTGCCCTGGTTCGGTATCTTTTTTGAGGGCCGATACAACATCAATGTCTATACCCTGGATCTGAACTGGTACGACCTCGTACGAACCACGCCTCTTTCCGGGGGTGGCCTGGGGTTCGGGGGCAACGCGGGAGACGGGGTGGAGCCGCCGACCTTCCATGTGGAGGGGGGCATCGGGCTGTTCGGTTCCGCGTCTGTGGATTCCCTGGGCATTTTTATATTGCCCCAGTAAATGGCTCGTTGAGAAGATTCCATCGGGATCTTGCCTGCCGCCGGTCGTTGATCTAGGATGACCGGACAAGGAGTGCCTGCCCTTTCCTTCGGACAAGGATGTCTGTGGTGCGTCGATACCTGATCTTTTTCTGCCTGCTGGCCGCGGGATGCGGCTCCAACGACACCAATGACCCCTGGGAAATCATCGAACTGGGAACGGACGCCGAATTCCGGGACATCTTTTTCCTGGATTCCCAGAACGGCTGGATGGTCGGCGCCGTAGGCGTCTCGGTCCCCGGAGGGATCGTCGCCCGCACGACCGACGGCGGCCTGACCTGGAAGTACAGGACCGGCGTGATTGGCAAACGGTACCGCAGCCATTCGGTGGACCTGAACGCCGTCCACTTCACCGATCTGGAGCATGGCGTCATCGCGGCCGAGGCGGGGACCATCCTGCGCACCACCGATGGCGGCGAAACCTGGCAGACAATTCCGAAAACGGGGCCTGTCTACGCCCAGAACAGGGACATCAGTTTCGTGGACGACATGAACGGCTGGATCATCGGGCGCGAGGGCGTGCGGCGCACCGAAGACGGCGGAGAGTCTTGGAAGAGCGTCGATGAAGAAAAGAAAATGAGGGGAAACGCGCTCCAGTTCCTCGATCTGCAGGTGGGCTGGTTGGTCGGCAAGTTCGGGGACGTCTTTCGCACGGGCAATGGCGGGGAGACCTGGGAAAAGATCGAGGCCGCGGGCAATCTCGAGGGAAAATCCGGCGACGACAAGCCCAATTTCCAGGCGGTCCATTTCGTTGACGACAGTCACGGCTGGGTGGCCGGCTACCGGCGCGAGATGCCCGCCCTGGACCAGTTCGACTACGGACTCATCTATCACACCGGCGATGGCGGCCGATCCTGGCAGAAGCAGCTGGAACAGCTGGATATATTGTTGCGGGACATCCGGTTCGCGGATTTGCAAAACGGCTGGGCCGTAGGCTACAACGTGAAGGACGGCACCTCGAGCGTGCTGGCCACCACCAACGGCGGCGGATCCTGGGAAGTCCAGAAAACGGTCTACGGGGAGGAACTGATCGCCCTGTTCGAGTTGGATGGAACGGTCTGGGCGGTCGGTGACCGGGCCCGGGAAGAACCGCAGAAGCTGTTGCGGCTAGTTCCCGCCGGCGCCGGTGGTGTCGACAAAGGCGAGTGAATTCGCCAAATCGGTGAACGCCGGTTCCATCAATTCGAACTGACCCTGCATCGTGTAGAGAACCAACAGTTTGTCCTGGTTGAGAACAAAGAGATAGCGCCGCCGGTACTGGTGGCTGACATGGTCCCAGGTATCGATCATCCGGGCGTCGCGGCCGCTGATCTGCAAGGTGTCCCTCGAGGCGACCTCCCTCCTGCCATCTTCCCGAAGCTTGACCATGGCACGATCGATGGCCAGATCGATGCGCGTGCCCAGCCCATCATAATCCTGGATCGCGATGCGCTGGAAATCCTGCCGCCACTGGTGCTGCTGGCCGTAG